>JGI24890J29729_1000074_pt1 | contig 85932 bp, 73 predicted proteins | sample FreactcultureFD7_FD_29729 | JGI IMG/M metagenome (IMG submission 29729)
GCCGCCGCTCCTCGCGCTGAGGAGCGGCCCACCACAACGCCGCGCCAGGGTGACCTGGCGCGGCGTTGTTGCATTCAGGAGGTGGATGGCGGCCGCTTACCTTGCCGCCGACTTGGCGCCGTGCTTGTGCATCGGCTTGCGCTCGCCCTTGATGGGTGTCGCAGCGGGTTCGCCGCCCTGGTAGTCCTTGAAGATGCGCTGTGCCCGCGCAGCATCCTGCGACCTGGCGTCGGCGGCTTGCTTCCGGCAGGCTGCAGCATCCTTCCCGCGCATGCTGCGGCAGCCCTGCAGCGCCTCGGCATAGGCGGCAGCGGTTTCCTTGTTCAGGTTTTGCAGCCGGCCTTTGGCGCTGTTGTCTTCCTGGTACCAGCGCTGGGGATCGGCCTTGCTGACATCTTCTTCAGCAGCGTGCGCGGCGGCCGCGCAAAGCAGGCTCAGGGCCGCCAGGAGAGCGGGCAGGGGAGAAGCGAGGAATTTATTGTTCATCTGATGTCAGCCTCATCACGGTACGGGAGCAGGGAGAGCCGTGCGCGTGAGCTTGCCCCGGCAGGGCGAGGCGGCGTCCACAAGCAAACGGCGCGGACGGTGACAGGCACCGTCCGCGCCGTTTTCCCGTCCGCCACCGGATGGTATCAGGCTTGCGGGAGGGAAGGGAGCGTCTGAAGGCTGGGGCCATGGCAGCCGGACCGCACAGGCCGGCTGCCGCCCCGCCTTATATCTTGCCGAGCAGCAGCAGGATCAGCAGGATGATGACGATGGTGCCAGCGATACCGCTGGGACCATAGCCCCAGCTGCGGCTGTGCGGCCAGGCAGGGATGACGCCGAGCAGGATCAGGATCAGGACGATGAGCAGGATGGTGCCGAGGGTCATGGATTTCTCCTTTGTTATTGAGTTCGTTCTTGCCCGCCAGGGTGCAAGCGCCGGGTGATTCGTAAAGCTGGGGTCATCTTAGGGTCAGCCGGTCCGCCGCACGATCAGCGCCCATCGCAATGTGCTGTAGGAAAATCCGGCAAGCGTGAGTAGGTGGCCGCGCCCCGGCTTGGGCAGCGCAGGCCATCGTTGCGACCCTGACAAATCGCTGCCAACTTGGTGCAAGGCACAACCGAAGTGCGGATCCCGCCCGATTTGATCGCGCCGCGCGGTCCTCCTGCTGCCGCTGCGGATCTCGTCGTGTTCCCTCGCAAGGCAGTTCCCATGCGGCTTTCCGAGGTGCGTCGCGGTTCTGGCACGCTCTTTGCTGAAGCTGATGCACAAGCGCAGCAATGCGCAAGCAACGTGAAGGTGTGGCCAATGGCGGTCGCGCCGTCCAGGACAAAGGCGTCTTCCGGTATGGGTCATCCATGTCGGAACACGCCTTTTTTGTTTGGGCTTTCTTCAAATCGCAACGCAAGGGGAATGGTGCTATGGAATCCAAAGGTCAGGCAGACAAGACAGGCGCGCTCGGCAGCGGCATGCAGGATGCACAGGACAGCGCGCTCAAGGCAGCGGACAGGGTGGACGGCAAGCGCCGCACGCTACTGCAGGGCGGTGCACTGGCTGCCGGCAGCGGCATGCTGGGCATGCTCCCGGGCGGTGCGTGGGCGGCCGGCTCGGACAAGCCGGAAAAGGAGGAAGTCAAGATCGGCTTCATCCCCCTGACCGATTGCGCCTCGGTGGTGATGGCCTCGGTGCTGGGTTTCGACAAGAAGTACGGCATCAAGATCGTCCCCAGCAAGGAAGCCTCCTGGGCCGGCGTGCGCGACAAGCTCACCAACGGCGAGCTGGACGCGGCCCACGTGCTGTATGGCCTGATCTACGGCGTGCAACTGGGCATCGGCGGCCAGAAGAAGGATATGGCGGTGCTGATGGGCCTGAACCATAACGGCCAGGCCATCACCTTGTCCAAAAAGCTGGCTGACAAGGGGGCGGTCGATGGCGCATCGCTCTACAAGCTGATGCAGACCGACAAGCGCGAATACACCTTCGCACAGACCTTCCCGACCGGCACCCACGCGATGTGGCTGTATTACTGGCTGGCCGCCAATGGCATCAACCCGATGAAGGATGCCAAGGTGATTACGGTCCCGCCGCCGCAGATGGTGGCCAACATGCGGGTGGGCAACATGGATGGCTTCTGCGTGGGCGAGCCCTGGGGCCATCGCGCCATCGTCGATGGCGTGGGCATCACCGCCATCACCACCCAGGACATCTGGAAGGACCATCCCGAGAAGGTGCTGGGCACCTCGCTGGAGTTCGTGCAGAAGTACCCCAACACCTGTCGCGCCATGATGGCCGCCATCCTGGAGGCCAGCAAGTGGATCGATGCCTCGCTGGCCAACAAGAACAAGATGGCCGAGGTGATCGCCGACAAATCCTATGTGAACACCAGCAAGGACGTGATCGACCAGCGCATCCTCGGGCGCTACCAGAACGGCCTGGGCAAGACCTGGGACGATCCCAACTACATGAAGTTTTACGACGAAGGCCAGGTCAACTTCCCCTTCCTCTCGGATGGCATGTGGTTCATGACCCAGCACCGCCGCTGGGGCCTGTTGAAGAGTGATCCGGATTACCTCGCCGTGGCCAAGTCGGTCAACCAGATCGATCTCTACAAGGACGCTGCCGCGATGACCAAGACACCGCTGCCCAAGGACGTCATGCGCAGTTCCAAACTGATGGACGGCACGGTGTGGGACGGCAAGAATCCGGCGGCCTACGCGCAGGCGTTCAAGATCAAGGTGTAAGCGGGTGCGGCCTGCGCCGTGTCCATCAAGGTGAAGTGCTTAGAGCAAGGGGAAGATGATGAGTGCAGTCGCAGAGAGCATCATGGGTGAGAACGCCAAGCCCGCTGGCAACGGCCACGCCGGCGTGTCTGCTGCCGGCGAGCCGGTACGTGCCGCCGCCGCCAACGAAGCGCAGGTGGCACCCGCCGCCAGCGCTGCCGGCAGCGTGAAAGCGCGCAGCCTGCGCAAGAAGATCATTGCGGGCGGCCTCTTCATGCGCGTGGTGCCGCCCCTGCTGGGGGTGGCGCTGCTGGTGCTGGTCTGGCAGATCATCGCCTTGAAGACCGCCAGCTTCCCCACGCCATGGGTGACCCTGAAGGAAGCAGGCGTGATGTTTTCCGATCCCTTCTACCGCAACAGTCCCAATGACCAGGGCATAGGCTGGAACGTGCTGGCTTCGCTGCAGCGGGTCGGCATGGGCTTCGGACTGGCGGCGCTGGTGGGCATTCCGCTGGGCTTTGCGATTGGCCGCGTGGAATTCCTCTCGCGCATGTTCGGCCCCATCATCAGCCTGCTGCGTCCGGTCTCGCCGCTGGCCTGGCTGCCCATTGGCCTGCTGGTGTTCAAGTCGGCCAATCCGGCGGCGATCTGGTCGATCTTCATCTGCTCGATCTGGCCGATGATCATCAACACGGCCGTCGGTGTGCAGCGCGTGCCGCAGGATTACATGAACGTGGCGCGCGTGCTCAATCTCTCCGAATGGAAAGTGCTGACCAAGATCCTGTTCCCTTCGGTGTTGCCTTACATGCTGACGGGCGTGCGCCTTTCCATCGGTACTGCGTGGCTGGTGATCGTGGCCGCCGAGATGCTGACCGGCGGCGTCGGCATCGGCTTCTGGGTCTGGGATGAATGGAACAACCTGAACGTGCCGCACATCATCATCGCCATCGTCGTCATCGGGGTGGTCGGGCTGGTGCTGGAACAATTGCTGGTGGCGCTGGCCAAGGCGTTCACCTACGAGCAGGTCAACAACTGAGGAGGGCGGGATCATGGACAACATCAACGGCAAGTTCATCGACATCCACGGTGTGGAGATGGTGTTCCACACCAGGAAGGGCGTCTTCCATGCACTGCGCGAGATCAACCTGACGGTGGCCAAGGGCGAGTTCGTCACCTTGATCGGCCACTCCGGCTGCGGCAAGTCGACCTTGCTGAACCTGATTGCGGGCCTGCTCAAGCCCAGTGATGGCGTACTGCTGTGTGCCAATCGCGAGATCGGCGGTCCGGCCCCGGAGCGTGCGGTGGTGTTCCAGAACCACTCGCTGCTGCCCTGGCTGACCTGCTATGAAAACATCTATCTCGGTGTGGAGCGCGTCTTCGGTGCCAGCGAAAATCGCACCCAGCTGCGTGACCGCACGCGCGCCGCGCTGGCCTTGGTCGGCCTGACGGCGGCCGAGAGCAAGCGGCCCAATGAGATCTCCGGCGGCATGAAGCAGCGCGTCGGCATTGCCCGCGCGCTGGCGATGGAGCCCAAGGTCCTGTTGATGGATGAACCCTTCGGCGCACTCGATGCACTGACCCGTGCGCACCTGCAGGATGAGTTGTTGAAGATCGTCGCCAAGACCGAATCGACGGTGGTGATGGTGACCCACGATGTGGATGAGGCAGTGCTGCTGTCGGACCGCATCGTGATGATGACCAATGGTCCTGCTGCCACCATTGGCGAGATCGTGGAAGTGAAGCTGCCACGTCCGCGCGACCGTGTCTCGCTGGCGCAGGATGCGCAGTATGGTGCCTATCGCACGGCGGTGCTGGAGTTCCTGTATCGCAAGCAGGCGCATCCGGCGCGGGACGCGGCCTGAAACAGCATTAACGCCGGTTTAATGCTCTCGCGAAGAACCTTAAGCGCAGCTTAACGGTTCTTCAGCGCCGCCCACGCCACCAGCAGCCACGCTGCGAGAAAGGCCACACCGCCAAACGGCGTGATGGCACCGAGGATGCGGGTGCCGGTCAGGGCCAGCAGGTAGAGGCTGCCGCTGAATATGACGATGCCCGCCAGCATCAGCCGGCCGGCCCAGTGCAGCGCGGCACCGGCCATGCGCGGCATCAGCAGCGCCACGGCGATCATGCCCAGCGCGTGCATGACCTGGTAGGTCACGGCGGTATGCCAGATCGCCAGCATCTCTTCGGAAATCATTTTCTTCAAACCGTGCGCGCCGAAGGCGCCACAGCCCACGGCCACGAACATGTTCAGCGCGCCAGCGGCGATCAGGGTACGTTCTTTCATTGGTCTTGCTTTCAGTCGGGAAGATTCAGGGTTTCCAGTTCCGTCTCCGGCAGGCCATCTTTGCCCGCCGTCTCGACGGCATCCGGATAACAAGCGCGATGCTGTTCCTTGCCGCTGCTGCGTTCACGCACCACCAGACCGGAGGAATCCTTGGGGAGGTTCTGTCCCTTGAAACCGGTGCGAATCATCCGGTCATAGTAAAAATAATCGTAGCTGTCGGTACTGAAACGGACATGCGATTCGTAACCGCCCGAATACATGGTGTAGCTGCGAAAGAATCGTCCTTCCGCAGGCTGGGGCGTATCGGGAAATTGCATCTCGATCTTGCTTGCAGTCCCGAAGCGGTATTGCAAGCGACTGCGCTTGTCGGGATAGTCCGCCGAGGCGCACAGTGACGCCGTTTTCTTGCGCGCGGTCTGGCAGCTGTAAATGATTTTCTCTCCCGGCTTGCAGAGGCTCTGGGAGAGGGGCGCTGCCAGCGCAGGAAACGACGGCAATCCAAGTAACAGGACGAGTATGCGTATTTTCATTTTGATTCAATAAGTCGGACGTACGCCCTTGCCCAGCCGATACTCATGCCGCAACACGAACTGCGACGTGGCGATCAGCCCCGACAATCCCAGGATCAGTTGCGTCAGCGTATCCGGCGGCAGCACCCATACGCTGCCTGCGGGGGCCGGCACGTTGGCGGCAGCGCTGATGACCGGGGCCGCCCATGAGGCTTCCTCGCTCACGTCCAGCAGGATCTGGCCTTCGGGCGTGGTGTGCAGATGGATATCGCCGCCCAGCTCCAGCGTAAAGCAGATGCCCTGGCCGGCGTTGACGGTGTTCATCTTGTGACGGAACACCACGGCCTGCAGCTCTCGGTTGTAGGTGTCGATCCAGGTCTCCACCTCCTGCACGTTCTGCAGCACGATCCACGCGCGCGGTGCGGGGATGGTGTCGGCACCGGCAACGGCGTCATCGGGGAAGATCGGTTCGGGGGCTTGCTCGGACATGGTCAATGCAGGACCGCGCCGCGCGCGGCCCGTGGTGGCTACGGGGAAGGCAGCAGTATATAGGATCGCCGTGACTGGAGGCGCCAGCCGTCGACTTGCAAAAGTGCTTGCCTGGCGCTCGGCACTGGCGGTAGCTTATGCGCTCCGGCCTGCTCGGCCCTCATCATAAAAATTCCATGCGCCAATTCTCTTTCTTCGCCTTCGGCAGGCTGCTGCCGACACTGGGCCTGTGCTGCCTTCTCCTCGCTCCCCTCGCTGGACGCGCCCAGCAACTGTCGCTGGACATCAACGAATCGGTCACCAGCATCGACGTCAGCGTCAAGGACCTGTATGGCCGGCAAGAGAGCGGCAAGGTCGTCATCACCCAGTTCAAGCCGGCCGGACCGGGGCCTTTTCCGGTGGTCATCCTCAGTCACGGACGCAGTCCCACCAATCGCCAGGATCCGCCGCGTTTTCGCTTCACCAGGCAGGTGCGCTACTTCGTCTCGCGCGGCTTTGCCGTCTTCGAGCCGACCCGCATCGGCTACGGCGCCTACATGACGCAGTTCGATCCCGAGGACAGCGGCAGTTGCTCCAGCAAGGATTACGCGCCCATGGCCGAGTCCGGCAGCACCGAAATCCTGGCCGTGCTGGATTACGCCCGGCAGCAGCCGTATGTCGATGCCAAGCGTGTGCTGTTGGTGGGACAGTCGGTGGGGGGCTACCTCACGGTGGCCGCTTCCGCGCGCAATCCCGAGGGGGTAGTGGGCGCGATCAATTTTGCCGGCGGCGCCGGCGGCGATCCGGAAAAACGTCCCGGCAATCCCTGCGCCCCCCAGCTGCTGGAAGAGATGTATGCCCGCTTTGGCCACGCCGCGAAGATGCCCATGTTGTGGATCTATACCGAGAACGACCTCTACTTCGCCCCGGTCCACAGCAAGGCGTGGCACGAGGCCTTCGTCAAGGCCGGTGGCAATGCAGACTATCGGCTCCTGCCGCCCTTCGCCCAGAACGGGCATATGCTCTTTGCCCGTGGCCCCGAGATCTGGGAGCCCATTGTCGGCGAGTTTTTCGACAGGCTCGGCCTGCCGGCACTGCGTGCGGCTCAATAAGCCAGTCGATACGCCTCATTGGTCGATTCCAGCCGGCTGGCAATGACCTTGACCACATACGCATGCAGGCGCAAGGCCGTGGCCGGATCGTCCTGTTCCAGCTGGCGCAGGCTGGCCAGGGTCAGCTGCCAGGCCAGTGTGGGGCGGTCGGTGACGACGTCGGCGGTGCGCCGCTGGCCGCGATAGAGGGCCATCTCGCCGACGATGGTGGCACTGCCGAAAGAACGCAGGCGCATGCGGCCGCCGCCCTCCAGCGGCAGCGAGATGCTGACCAGACCTTCGTCGATGAAATACATTGAATCACCCGCATCGCCCTTGCGGAACAGCAGCGTGCCGGCAGCCAGCTCCACCTTCTCCATGCGCGCCATGAGCGACGCCATTTCGCGCGCATCAAAATGCTCGGCCAGGCTGCTGTGCAGGGCATCGCGTGATTCATTCCGCATGGCCTGTTCCAGCAGGCGGTCTTCCACCCATTCGAGGGCCAGGTCGAGATCGGCAAACTCGCGCGGTGTCGTGCCGCTGAAAGCGGCACGCGCAATCGGACGGCGGATGGGATCGGCAATGCCGGTCAGGATCAGGGTTACCTTGTATTGCTCGCACACCTGCGCCAGCTTGACGAAGCTTTGCGAGGTGGAAGCATCCAGTCCCTGCACATGGCGGAAGTCGATGATGATGAACTGGCGCGGCGACTGCAATTGCTCGCGCACCCGATGCACGATCTGGTTGGCGCTGCCAAAGAACAGGAAACCCTGCAGGCGCATGCCGAAGACGCGCTGGCCCAGCTGCTTGAGTTCCGCATGGGCGGCGGCACAGCGCTCCAGCTTGGAGTGCAGGGTGGCGCCGGTGAATTCCATCTTCACGCAGGACACCCGGCCATAGTCCAGCACGAACAGCACGCAGGCCACCACCACGCCCAGCGCCACGCCGGTGACGAAGCCATAGCAGGCCACCACCGCCACGATCAGCACGATCAGGAAATAATCCCCGCGCGCCAGTCGGCGGCTGCGGACCAGCCATTCATTGAGTAGTCCGCCACCCAGGCCGATCAACAGCCCGGCCAGCACCGGCTTGGGGAAATAGCCCAGCAGCGGAATGAAGAACAGCGCGCACACCAGGCACAGCACCGCCGCCAGCAGGGTGGCGACGCGATCGCGCGAGCCGAAGCGGTAATTGAGCAAGGTGCGCGAGAGCGAATGGCAGCCGACCACGCCCCCGAAGCATCCGCTGAGCATGTTGGCCAGGCCGGCACTGCGCAGTTCGCGGTTGAAATCCACTTCGCGCCGCGTGGCCAGGCTCACGCCGGTGGCATTGAGCAGGATCGCGAGCGTGGTCACGGCGATCAGGGCCAGCAATTCTCCATAGTGGCGCCACAGGATGTCCCAATGCACCAGCGACCAGGAGACCTGCACCGGCAACTGCACATGGCCCAGGCTCAGCGGCGCGAACATCCAGCCCAGCGCGCGGGCCTGCGCCAGCGACAGTCCGCTGGCTGCCAGCGCGCCATAGAAGGCCGCACTGGCCAGCGCCAGCGAGACCGGCAGCGCCAGCGGATGATCGAACTTGCGGCCCGGCAGGCCCAGCATGCCGATCACCACGATGGCCACCGGCAGCAGTTCCTGCCAGTGCAGGTCGATGCCGGTGCGCAGGGCATCCAGCCCCAGGGGATGCCCGGTCAGCACCGTGAAGGCACCGCTCCAGAGCAGATAGCCAGTCCCGGCGAGGAAGCCGCCGACCACCGGGAACGGCACGAACAGCACCAGGTTGCCGCGCCGCAGTGCGCCCAGCGCCATGAGCGCCAATCCGACCAGCAGGCTGCTGAGGGTGATGGCGATGGTGACCGTGGCCAGGATCTCGGCTGGAGAGAGCTGGGCGCGCTGCATGGTGGCACTGATGCCGCCGACCATCAGCGAGAGCAGGCCGACCGAATTGGAGTCCGCCCCGCCCAGCATGAAGGGCAGCGAACTGGTGAAACAGATCACCAGCAGGCACAGCACGCTGGTGACGAACATCAGCGGCAGCCCGGCCTGCAGCAGGGCATCGCCGCTGCCGCCAAAGATCATGACGGCATAGCTGACCGCATAGCTCACCGACACCAGCGCCACCACGCAAGCCGCCGGCAGGCTGCCCAGCCAGTGGCGTGCGCGCGCCAGCAGTGTGGATTGCGGCATCAGATGACTTTCCCCGAAGGCTGCGCGTTTGTGCGGCATGCCTGTACCCCCATCGATAAGGACCGGTCGTTGCTGCCGGTCGTTGTTGTTGTCTGGCGTGTGCCTGCGCGCCCCCGCGCGCATTACCGGCCCGGCGCTTCGCGGTGCATGCCGCAGTCGTCGCCGTTGTTCCGGTAGTGCCAATCATGAAGGGCAATCTATCACACGAAAATGACAAAATGACAACAAGCCCCCCGGTTTGATGAACGAAGTGAAGGTTTCGGCAGATATCCGCGTCGCTGCTGATGTTGCGCTCTTTCCCTCCGGAAAAAGATGAAGGGAAGCGCCGTTTTTCAGGGAGCGTCGGCGCGGCCGTTTTGCCGGTGCCACTGAACCGAGGCTTGCCCGGCCAGTTCACGCAGGCTGCGCAGGGAAGCGACTTCATCGGCGCTCAGGGCGTCGCGCTGGCGGCGCAGACCGCCGAGCTCGTGCAGCGCGGTTTCGGCCTCGATGCTGGCCAGTCCGGCCTGGCGTTGCAGCTGTCGCAGCACAGGAGCTGGCTGCTGCGACAGGACGGCGTCCAGATAGGCGCGATTGGCTTCCAGTCCGGCCGCGATGCGCTGGCGCGGCGTAGCGCCGAGATCGGGCCACAGCGCCAGCGCGGCCAGCAGGGCGGCAGCGCTGCCGATCAGGTTGTCCAGTGCGCGGGCCGAGGCGATCCCGGTGCCGGGCTGCAGCATGTCGGTCACGCAGATGAAGAGCATGGTCAGAAACACCACGAACACCGTGTAGTTCACCAGCCGCAGGGCAATTGCCAGCCCTGCCAGCAGGACCGCCACCAGCGGCAGCAGCAGCCCGTGGGCCGGGACCAGCTGCAGCAGCGTCAAGGCCAGCAGGCCGCCCAGCAGGCTGCCCAGGATGCGTTCCAGGCAGCGCGTCCAGGTCTGGCGCGCCGCGCCCTGCAACACCACGACCACCGCCATCGTCGCCCAGTACGGATAGCCCAGATGAAAGGCCTCGGCCGCATAGAACACGGCGGCCACGCCGGCAGCCTGGCGTCCCCCCTGTTGCAAGCCCCGCAGCAGGCCGGCGCGCAGGCGGTTGCGGGGCGGGACAGCCGGGGCAGGCGAGGACGGCAACGAGCACGGGCCGGCGTGCGCGGCTTGCCGTGCCTGGAGCAGGCGGTCGGCTTGCGCCAGGGCGCGCAGGCAGCCGGCGATCAGGGGATCGGCTGCTGCAGCGTGCGGTCGGGCGCTGCGCGGCCGGTTGGCCTTCGCGGGGGATGTCTCCAGAACGGCGTGGGCGTGCAGCAGCACGGCGATGGCCACACGCGCAGCCCGGCGGCGCTCGCCCGGACTGGCCAGTTGCTGGATGGCCGCATGCTCCAGTGCGATCAGGGTGTGGAAGAGCATTTCGCAGGCTTCCAGCCGGCGTTCCCATGCATCCGCCTCGGCCATGGGTGTGCCCGCATGCCGCTGCAGCATGGTCCGCAGGCGTTCCAGCGCCAGCCGTGTGGCGCGGCGATGTTCGCCGTGCTCACGGTGCCAGTGCTGGTCGCGGTGCTGTCCGGGCGGCGCGGCCAGCAGGGCCAGGCTCATGTCCATCATGCGCAGCAGCGCTGCACGGGCCGCCTGGCGCAGGGCAGCCTGGTCGTCGAGACGCCAGGCCAGATTGATCAGCAGCCAGGCCCAGGCGGCACCGGCGCAGAAGGAGGCGGCCTGCAGCGCGGCCATCGCCGCCCCGTGCGGAAAACCAGCCGCCACCACGGCGACCACCGCCAGCAGCGTCCCCAGCAGGGCGCCGGACTCGACGGCAGCGGTCAGCGTCACCACCCCCAGCACCATCAACGGCGCGCTCAGCAGGGCCGCGTGCGGGCCCCAGGAGGCGCTCCAGGCACCGAAGAAGGCCACCGCCGTGCCTGCCACGGCAAAGCCGCCCAGCAGCCTGCGGCGTTGTGCGTGCGGCCCCGGCGCGTCGCACAGGCAGGTCCAGAAGGCCGCGAACACGGCCCATGCCAGCCAGCGCTGGCCGCTCAGCATCGCAGCCGCCAGCGGCAAGGCAATGGCCACGCCGGCGCGCACGCCTTCCCCGGCATTGAACTGCTCCTGCAACAGCGGGAAGGAACGCAGTTCCAGCCGCCGGGCAATGCGGCGGGCATGGGCAGCGAGCGGACGGGCAGATGAACGGAGCAGGAGTCGCATGGCGAAATACGGAAGTGGTCGGACCACTATGCAAAGGCGTTGTGGCGTCCGAGAAGCGAATACTACAATCGACTGCAATTCCTCCCCAAGGATCCTGCAAAGTGGTCCGACCACCAAGAAAGTGAGTTGCCGATGACTGCCTCTCCCCTGGTTGATCGCCTGGCCAGCCTGATTGCCCGGCAAGCGCTGGCACCGGGCCAGAAGCTGCCGTCTGAACGCACGCTGGCGGCCGAGTTCGGGGTGTCGCGTTCGTCCCTGCGCGAGGCCATTGGCGTGCTGGCCAGCCGGGGTGTGCTGGTGGCGCGTCACGGTGGCGGCACCTTCATGGCGGACGACGAGCAGGCGGCGCTGACCGACCCGATTGCCGAGGCCTTGCAGCCGCTGGCTCCACTGGCGCGCAGCGATGCCGGGTACTGGAAGGACGTGGCCGAGATCCGCTTTTCGCTGGAAGGCGATGCGGCCTATTTCGCCGCCCTGCGCGCCAGCGACGACGACAAGCGCCGCCTGCAGCAGGCCTATCTTGCCGTCTCCACCGCGCCGCTCGACGATCTGGCCGCACAGGCGCGCACCGATGCGGCCTTCCATCTCGCCATCGCCCAGGCCTCGCGCAATGTGGTGTTGCGGCAGGTGATGTCGGGCCTGTTGCGGCTGCTGGAGATCAGCATTGCGGACACCCTGCGCCAGCTGTATCGCCTGCCGGACATCGTCGCCCAGCTGGATCAGCAGCATCGCCAGATCCTCGATGCCATCCTCGCCGGCCGCGCCGAGGAGGCGCGCCAGCATGCCAATGCGCATCTCGACTTCGTACAGCAGCGCCTGCTGGACATCGAAGAAGCCCCCGCCCGTGCGCGGCGTGCCGCTGCCGTTTGATTTCTTTCACGTTACCAGGACCATCATGATCATCTCTTCCACCCACGATTACCGCGAAGCCGCCCGGCGTCGCTTGCCGCGTTTCCTGTTCGACTACATCGACGGCGGTGCCTACGATGAACACACGCTGGCGCGCAATTCGCTGGACCTGCGCCAGCTGGCCTTGCGTCAGCGGGTACTCAAGGAAGTGGGCGAGGTCGATCTCTCCACCACGCTGCTGGGCCAGTCGCTGGCCATGCCGCTGGCGCTGTCGCCGGTCGGCCTGACCGGGATGTACGCCCGGCGCGGGGAAGTGCAGGCGGCCCGGGCGGCGGAGAAGGCGGGCATCCCCTTCACCTTGTCGACGGTGTCGGTGTGCCCGATCGAAGAGGTGCAGCAGGCGGTGACGCGGCCGATCTGGTTCCAGCTGTATGTGCTCAAGGATCGCGGCTTCATGAAGAACGTGCTGGACCGCGCCTGGGCAGCGGGTGTACGCACGCTGGTGTTCACGGTCGACATGCCGGTGCCGGGCGCACGCTATCGCGACCGCCATTCGGGCATGTCCGGGCCCAACGCGGCGCTGCGCCGCTATCTGCAGGCCGTCACGCATCCGCGCTGGGCGTGGGATGTGGGTTTGCTGGGACGTCCGCATGATCTCGGCAACGTCTCGGCCTATCTCAACAAGAAGACCGGACTGGAAGATTACGTAGGCTGGCTGGGGGCCAATTTCGATCCGGGCATCGGCTGGCATGACCTGCAGTGGATACGCGATTCCTGGCAGGGCAGCATGCTGTTGAAGGGCATCCTTGATCCCGAAGATGCGCGCGAGGCGGTCCGATTCGGTGCCGATGGCATCGTGGTCTCCAACCATGGTGGCCGCCAGCTGGACGGCGTGCTCTCGACTGCGCGCGCCTTGCCGGAGATCGCCAGTGCGGTGAAAGGGGATCTCGCCCTGCTGGTGGATTCGGGCGTGCGTTCGGGGCTGGATGTGGTGCGGCTGTTGGCATTGGGCGCCGATACGGTGATGCTGGGGCGCGCCTTCATCTATGCGCTGGCCGCAGAGGGGCAGGCCGGGGTGGAGAATGTGCTGAGTCTGTTTGCCAGGGAGATGCAGGTGGCCATGACCTTGACGGGGGCGCGCCGCATTGCCGATATCCGTCCCGATAGCCTGGTGCAGCCTTCGGCAGAGCTGTCCTGAAGTCCTGCGAGGCGGAGATCAAGGTCGTCCGCCAGAAGCGCTTTCATGCAGCGCGTTGCTGTCCTGGCATCGTGTCTGAGCCTGTTCACCGGAGGCGAGATGAAGCGATTTTCTTAATGAAGAGCTCGGAGGCGGAGCGCTGAGGCAGCAAGAAGACACGCGTGAATGATTTGAATCAAACGGCAAAGTAGATTTCTTGCCTTTACCGGAAATTACATTCAGAATTGATTTTGGAATTCAGATCCACAAAGAAAAATATGAAAGGTCTGCTTCCTTTTCCATTAATAACTATACGGGGGTATAGGGGTGAGATCCATTTATCGCAAGTGGTCGACCGTCGGTCTGATGGCCACAACAGCATTCTTCTGGAGTAGCAGCAGCCATGCGTGTTCTGACACGCCGGTCCTGGCCAGCGTGTGCATCATGGCCACGCCGGCCACCTTTGGCAGCTTCAACAATACCTATGTTCCTGCTACGGGACAGCTGCTTTTGATCAATCAGTACACTGCCTTGTATTCGCTCATCGGCGTTACCTACGGTGGTGATGCACGTACCAATTTCAATCTGCCTGACCTGCGTGGTCGCGTGATCATCGGGGCCAATACCGACGGCACTTATCCTGCCGGAAAAAAGGGTGGGCAGGCCAGCATGAATCTGACGATGGCCCAACTGCCACCGCATTACTTCATCGTTCCCGCGCTTACGGTCAATCTTTCCCATATCACTGCCACTACCACCCTCAGCAGCCTGTCGGCGACGGCCGACCTGGCCGGCATCACCGTCTCCGGTCCACCCACCGGTCTGGTGATCAAGACCGTCTCCGGCAGCGGCGGCCAGGGCACGCCATCCGGGAACTACCTGGGCAAGCCTCCTGCAGCCACAGCGAACCTGTACGCCAACGGTACGCCTGACAGCAACCTCAACAACAATGCCCTCGGTGGCACGATGACGCTCACGGTAGCTGCCGGCAGCACCGCACCGGTCACTGTGACCGGCAACGCCAATACGACCATTGGTGGCAGCAGTGTCACAAACCCGGCCACGACCAATACGCTGGGTTCTGGCGCCGTCATTGACTTGCTGCCGCCTTATCTGCCAATGACTTATTACATTGCTGTGAACAATGGCATCTATCCGTCGCGTGACAATTAAGTAATCAACAAACAACTTAAATCAAGTATTGAAGTTCATGCTGTTGTTGTTGGTATGAGCAGTGCGCAGCCTGGGCTGCCCACTGCTCATCGATTGGGGAAATTTCATCGTGCATTTCTTTCGCGCCCTTGCGTGGCTTGTCGCACTGGGTTGCTCTGTCGACGCATGGTCTGCCACGCGTGATCTGGGACAGGCCTTGGTCGGTGCCGATCAGGCCTTGGCCGCCAAGGACTACGCTTCTGCCCATGCGCTCTATAGCCGCGCTGCTGCGGATAATCCCCTGGCGCAATTCAACCTGGGTTTGTTTGAACGCGAAGGCTGGGGGCGCCCATCGGATCCGGTCGCTGCCTGCCGCTGGTTCGAGCAGGCTGCGCAGGCCAATATCCCGGCCGCGCAGCAATTCCTGGGAGACTGCTACGCCGGTGGCGTTGGTCGCGCCGCCGATGGCGCAGCGACTATCCGCTGGTACGTCAAGGCGGCCCAATCCGGCATCGCCTATGCCTGGTGTTCGGCTGGAGAGATCTATATCGAGGGACGTCTGCTGCCGCGCAACCTTGAGCAAGGCCTCGCGCTGTGTGTGCGGGCGGCGCAAGCCGATTCGTCGCCGGCCATGTTGCGGCTGGGTGATTACTTCCGCGAGGGCAGGCAGGTGCCACAAGACCTGGAGCGCGCCCGTTACTGGTATCAGCAAGCAGCCGAACGCCACAACCTGGCGGCGCAGTTTCACCTGGGCCTCATGTTGAGTCAGGGGGAGGGCGGTCAAGCTGATCCGCGCCTGGCCTTGTTCTGGCTGGAACGGGCAGCCTCCGAAGGTTATGCGCCGGCTTATCTGCCGGTGGCCGTCCTGTATGCCAACGCTGCGCCCGATCCTGCCACCGGCGCCTTGAGCGCCGACCAACTGGCCCGGATCTACATGTGGAACAGCGCTGCCAAGGCCACCACCAAGGATGCGGATCAGCAGGCCCAGATCGAGCGTATCGCGCAACTGGTGCTGGCGGTGATGCCGCCGGCCTGGCGTCCCGAACTGGATCGTCGGGTGGCCGAGCATCTCGCCACATTCAATATCAATAGACCGTAGTCACCGCGTCATCAGCGCTTGGTCGCCACTCGACGATCCGGCGCAACGCGGCCATCAGGGGGGAACACATCATGCGCCATGCGTCCATGAACAGAATCTATCGCTTGGTCTGGAGCCACGTGCAACAGGCCTGGGTCATCGTCTCGGAACGCACGCGCGGGCAGGGCAAGAAAGTCTCGCGTCGGCTGGCTGCCGCGGCTGCCTTGTCGGCAGCAAGCGCACTGGCCATGGCCGGTCCTACCGGCGGGGCAGTGACGGCCGGCAGCGGCAGCATCAGCCAGTCCGGCAATACCACCACTGTCACGCAAGGCAGCCAGAACCTGTCGGTGAACTGGCAATCCTTCAATACCAGCAGTGGGGAGAAGGTCAACTTCGTCCAGCCCTCGGCCAGCGCAATTGCGGTCAACCGCATTCAGGACGTCAACGCCACCCAGTTCATGGGACAGTTGAATGCCAATGGACAGGTCTACCTGATCAATCCTAACGGCATCCTCTTTGGTGCCGGTGCCCAGGTCAACGTCGGCTCACTGGTGGCCTCGACCCTGGACATCAACGATGCCGCGCTGGGCAGCAGCACGCGCAATTTCAGCGGCATGGGCAGCGGCAGCATCGTCAATCAGGGCAGCATCAACAGCGCCAATGGCGGCTATGTCGCCTTCCTCGGCAAGCAGGTTTCCAATCAGGGCAGCATCGCCACGACCGCCGGCACGACCGCCCTGGCTGCAGGCAGTGATGTGACGCTCTCCTTTGCCGGCAATAACCTGGTGAGCTTGCGCGTGAACCAGAGCACGCTCGATAGCCTGTCGGGCAACGGCGGTCTGATCCAGGCCGATGGCGGTACCGTATTGTTGTCGGCAGGTGCGCGCGATGCGGTGCTGGCCAGCGCGGTCAACAACACCGGCATCATCCAGGCGCGCAGCGTGCAGAACGTCAATGGCACCATCGTCTTGGAAGCCGGAAGCCATGGCACGGCGACCAACAGCGGCACACTGGACGCTTCTGGCAGGAGCGCGGGTGAAACCGGCGGAACGGTCAAGCTGCTGGGTGGCACAGTGGCCCAGACCAGCGGCGGCAGGATTGATGTGACGGGCGATGCCGGTGGCGGCACGGCCTATGTGGGCGGCAACTTCCTCGGTGCCGGTCCCGAGCAGAACGCCACCTCGACCACGGTGGCCACCGGCAGCAGCATCGATGCCAGCGCCATCAGCAATGGCAACGGTGGCCGCGTGGCCCTTTGGTCGGATGGCACGACCCGTTTCGACGGTAGCATCGCTGCGCGTGGCGGGGCTTGGTCCGGTAATGGCGGGGCAGTGGAAACCTCGGGTGTGAAACTGAAGATCGGCTCCACCGCCTCGGTCAATACCCTGGCACCACGCGGCAGTGCCGGCAACTGGCTGCTCGATCCTTCCGACATCAAGATCGGCTCCATCGCCTTCTGGGGCAGCAACTACGGTATCGACGTCGATTCGGCCGTGCTCACTGCCGCACTCAACAATGGCAACGTGACCATCAAGACTTCCCGCGCCGGCCCCTCCTGCGGCGTCACCTGCGGCAGTGGCAGTGGCAGCAGTGGCGACATCCTCGTGCTGGACCCGATCGGTGTCGCAGTCGCATCCTACGACGCCAACCACACGGCCACTTACGTCAACTGGGATTCGAATAGCTATACCCTCACGCTGAGTGCCTACAACAACGTGCGCTTCGTTTTTACCGCGAACTACGTTTCGGTCGGCGCGGGAACCAGCCAGGCTAGCGGTGGTGCTGTCGATATGTCCTTGGGCCATGGCACCAAGGTCATTCTGCAGGCAGACAATAGCGCCAAGGGATCAGGCACCGTCCTCTTCGATGATGCCAACGGCTGGACTTATATCGGCCTGGGCGATGCAGCCACGACCGCGAAGATCTATTACACCCCGACTTCTTACAGCGCACCGCAAGACTTTACGAACTACCTGATCGGCTACAACCAGCTCACGCAACTGACCAGCTACATGGCCGTGAATGTCGCGGCCAACATCGCCAGCAAGACCTATGACGGTACCTTGGGCGCCACCATCAGCTCATTGAGTACGGTCGCGTCCCTGCCTGGCGGTATGTCGCCGCTGTCGATCAGTGGCGCGACGGCCAGTTTTGCCGACAAGAATGCAGGCAGCAACAAGGATGTGCTGCTCAGTGGCGTCACCTTCAGCAACGGCAGTAACACCATCAACGTGGCTGGCGATAACTACTATCTCAACGGCCTCAGTACCCAGCTTGGCACCATCACGCCCAAGAGCGTGGACGTGACTGGCGTGAGCGTGGTGAGCAAGACCTATGACGGCACCACCGCAGCCACTCTCAGCGGCACCGCCGGCTTCAGTGGCCTGATCGGTGGCGATAGCCTGAGCTTGAACCTGAGCTCGGCCACGGCCAGCTTTGCCGATGCCAATGCCGGCACCAAGGCCGTCACACTGGGCAGCTATACCCTGAGTGGCAGCAGCAGTGCCAACTATGTGCTCAACCAGCCCTCGCTGAGCGGCACCATCAACAAGGCCAACCTGAGCCTGTCGGGCAGCAAGACCTATGACGGCAGTACCGCCATCGACGGCACGCAACTGACCGCCACCGGCGTGCATGGCGAAACCTTCACCGTGGCCGGCAGCGGCAGCAGCGGCAACCTGGCCAGCAAGAACGTGCAGAGCGGCGCGGCCCTGGCCAGCGTCACGGGCCTGTCGCTGGGGAGCAGCAGCAACGGGGGACTGGCCAGCAACTACAACGCCCTGGCGACGAGTGGTAGCAGCATCAGCGTCACCGCCAAGGCGCTGACCATGAGCGGCGTGACTGCCTCCGACAAGGTCTATGACGGTTCGACGACGGCCACGCTCAACACCTCGGGCGTGAGTTTCTCCGGCCTCATCGGTGGTGATGCCGTGAGCCTGGGTGGCAGTGGTGTCGGTACCTTCGCCAACAAGAACGCCGGTACCAACAAAGCCGTGACGGTCAGCGGTTATACGCTTTCCGGTGCGGATGCGGGCAATTACCTGATCAGCCAGCCAACGGGCCTGAGCGCCTCCATCAGCAAGGCCAACCTCAGCGTGGGAGGCATCGCGGCGCAGGGCAAGACCTATGACGGGCTGACCAGCGCCACCCTCTCGGGGACGGCCAGCGTCACGGCCATCGGCAGCGACGTCGTCTCCTTGGGCGGTACCGGTGTTGGTGTCTTCATCGACAAGAACGCGGGGGTGAACAAAGTTGTCAATGTCAGCGGCTATACCTTGAGTGGCAGCGATGCCGGCAACTACAACCTGGTCCAGCCCACCGGGTTGAGTGCCACCATTAGCAAGGCCAACCTCACTGTGTCGGGGCTGACGGCCAACAACAAGACCTATGATGGCACCACCGCTGCGACGTTGAGCGGAACGGCCAGCGTGACGGCACTCGGCAGCGACACCGTCAGCGTAACGGGGACTGGCACGGCCAGCTTCGCAGACAAGAATGTGGGCACGGGCAAGGGCGTCACCGTGAGCGGCTACACGCTGGCCGGTACCGATGCCGGCAACTACAACCTGGTCTCGCCGGGTGGTCTGAGCGCCAACATCAGCAAGGCCAACCTGACCGTAGCAGGCGTCAGTGCGCAGTCGCGCACCTACGACGGCACCACTGCCGCCACCCTGGGCGGCTCGGCGACCGTTTCGGCTTTTGGCTCGGATGTGGTCTCGGTGGCCGGTACGGCCTCGGCCTCTTTCGCCGACAAGAATGTCGGGTCGAACAAGGCCGTCCTGGTCAGCGGCTATACGCTCACCGGCGCCGACGCCGGCAACTACAACGTGGTACAGCCCAGTGGCCTCAACGCCACCATCAGCAAGGCCGACTTGGCCGTGGCGGGCCTGAGCGTGGCCAACAAGATCTATGACGGCACGACCACGGCCACCCTCACCGGCACCGGTTCGGTCACTGCCCTGGGCAGCGATGTCGTTACCTTGAGCGGCAGCGGCGCGGCCAGTTTTGCCAACAAGAATGTCGGCACCGGCAAGTCCATCGTGATCTCTGGTTATACCCTGGGCGGCACCGATGGTGGCAATTACAACCTGGTCGCGCCGTCCAACCTGACCGCCAACATCACGCCGCTGCAGATCACCGTGAGCGGTATCGTGGCCAACAACAAGACCTATGACGGTACCGTGGCGGCCACCGGCAATACCAGCGGCGTAAGCCTGGCGGGCAAGCTGGCCGGGGATGTCATCAACGTCGCCGCTACGGGCAGCTTCAGCGACAAGAACGTCGGCAGCAACAAGGCGGTGACGCTCAATAGCGTCTACAGCGGGGCCGATGCCGGCAACTACACCTACATCGATCAGACCAGCTCGCAGGCGAGCATCACGCCGGCCAGCTTGAACGTGTCGGGCATCACCGCCGCCAACAAGGTCTTCGACGGCACCACGGCCGCCACCATCAATACCGGCAACGTTGTGCTGGGCGGTCTGGTCGGCGGCGACAGCGTGCGATTCTCTTCATCCGGCGTATTCACCGATGCGGCCGTCGGACGCGGCAAGACGGTCAACCTGAACAACTTGATCTCCGGAGCGGATAGCGGCAATTACACGCTGACTGGCCAGAGCACCGCACTGGCTGACATTACTGCCGCCGCTTCGACCGTGGCTACACCCAACGTTCAGGATGCGATCGTGCGCAATGTTCTGACACAAGTGCAGTCGTCGGTCTTGCCCCCGCAAGCCAGCGCGCAACCGCAGTTGCTGAGTCTGTCGTCCACGCTGGTGGTGCGCTCGCAACAGGATGATGCAGCTCCCGCTGCGGGTAACGAGAGTAGCAGCGGCAATGCCGGTGGCAGGGGCGGCAGCAGTCTGGTCAATACCACTACCGGGTTTGGCACGCCGCCGCCCAGCCTGAACATCCAGAACGGTGGCATCCAGTTGCCGCCCGTCGCCATCAGCACTCCTCAATAATCGATCATGATTCCCATGTCTGAGTTATCACCCCGTTCGTTCCTGCTCCACCCGATCGCAGCCGCCTTGGTACTGGCCGGCCTGGCCCCGCTGGCCAGTGCCCAGACGGCTCCCGACGCCGGCAGCATCCTGCAGCAGTTGCAGCCTGCGCTGCCGGTACCCCCTGCCACCAGCGCTCCCTCGCTCAAGCTGGAACCGCGCGATGCACCCACCTTGCCGCAGACTGCGCCGTTCGAGGTCAAGCGTTTCCAGATTGCGGGCAATACCGTATTTGCCACCGAGTCCCTGCATGAACTGGTCGCGGGGGAGGAAGGCAAATCGCTCACCCTGGTGCAGATCAATACGCTGGCCGAGCGTATCACCCGTTATTACCAGCAACGGGGTTATCCGCTGGCACGCGCAATCATTCCGGTGCAGACCATCCGCGACGGCGTGGTGGTGATCCAGGTGGTCGAGGCCCGTTATGGACAGGTGCGGCTCAACAACCAGAGTGCAGTCAGGGACAGCCTCCTGCAAGCCACTCTCGATGGCTTGCAAAGTGGTGCGGTGATCGAGGATGAGGCGCTCAACCGCAGCTTGCTGCTGCTGTCCGACGTTCCGGGAGTCGGCGTGGCGGCCACGCTTGAACCGGGAGCCGCCGTGGGCAGCTCCGATGTCACCGTCAATACCACCGTCAATCCCGCCACGCTGGGAACCGTTGCCGTGGACAACTACGGCAATCGCTATGTCGACCGGGTGCGGGTGTCGGGCAACCTGAACGTGGTCAATCCGCTGCATCATGGCGATCTGCTCAGTGCGACCGTCCTGAGCACGGGCAGCGGAATGAACTACGGCCGGTTGTCCTATGACATCCTGGTCAATGGCCAGGGCACGCATGTCGGCGCGGCCTACTCACTGCTGCGCTACAAGCTGGGCAGCGAGCTCTCGGCATTGGATGCCAACGGCACTGCCAGCGTGGCCAGCCTGTGGGGCAGGCATCCGCTGATGCGCAGCCGGCAGGCCAACGTCTATGCGCAGGTGCAAGTGGACGGCAAGCGCTTGCGCGATCACGTGGATGCCAGCGCCTTGCGCACGGACCGCCACCTGCTGAACTGGGTGATGAGCATCAACGGTGATATCCGCGACAGCCTCCTGGCCGGTGGAATCAGCATCTGGAGCTTGGGCTGGACCAGCGGACGGTTGTTCTTCGACGATACCGCAGCTGCCGCCGCCGATGCCGCGGCCGGGCAGACCCGGGGAGGATTTGCCAAGTGGAACGCCAATTTCTCGCGCCTGCAGGGCATCTCTGCGGGCCATGCGCTCTATCTCAACCTGGCGGCGCAATGGAGTGATGGCAACCTGGATTCCGCCGAGAAAATGACGGCAGGCGGCCCTTATACCGTGCGCGGCTATGATGTGGGTGCCATGAGCGGCGACAGCGGTTACGTTGGCACCATCGAATGGCGTCATGAACTGGGCAATGGCTTGTCAGGGCAATGGCAGGCGATTGCCTTCCTTGACAGCGCCTACATCAAAGTCAATCAGCATCCGTGGAGTGCAGGCGCAAACAGCGGCAGCCTTTCGGGCGCAGGTGTCGGCTTGAACTGGAACGGGCCTGACCAATGGCGCGCGTCGGTCTCGGTGGCATCACGGGTGGGGGCGAAGCCTTCGATGGTGGCCAGCCAGTCTTCGGTGCGCGCCTGGGCGACCTTGAGCAAGGCGTTCTGAAGCGCGAGGGCATCGGCTTGCTGCCATTAGCGGCGATGCCTGGCGAGCATTGATGCGGTCATATCCCATCGGCTGACAGCCCCCGTTCCCGTGCCATGAGCATGGGAACGGGGGCGTCCACTGGCCCGTTTCCGGTATCCCTTCACATCTTCGCAATCACCAGCTCGCACTTGCGAACTGATTCCTGGCCGCGCAGCATGTCGCCCTTGAGCGCATAGATCGGTGCACCGGCGGTGATGCTGCCGGTAAACCTGAATTGCCACATCCGGTCGGGATCGTTGACGCGGTAGCCGAAGCCGGTGATATCGAGCCGGTTACTGCCGAACTGGCCGGTCAGGTTTTCCGCCCGTATGGCATCGCGGCGATGCAGGGAGATCGCGACCTTGCCCACTTCCGCCTCGAAATGCGCCTGATAGGCTTGCGAGAACTCGCCGTTGTCGGCGCGCGCTCCGCAGGTCATCAAGCCGTACCAGCGCTCGCCACTGCGCACGCTGTTCGGATTGGCCGGCGCTGATGGAGCGGCCCCGGCGGGCGGCAACTGTGCTGGCGGACGAACCGGCTGGGCCGGCAGGGCGGCGGGCGGAGCCATCGCGACGGGAGGCGCTGCCGGCGCAGGCAGCGCGGCCGGAGGCTGCGTCAATGCCGGTGGTGCGGGGGTGGCTGCGGTTGGCGTGTTGATCGTGCCGTTGCGCTTGGCGAGGACAGCGCGGCCGCGGGTCTCCAGATCGCGTATCCATTCGGCCGGTACTGCGAAGGAGAGATTCTGCACGGTGGCCCCGGCAATCATGGCGGTAGTGATGCCGATCAGCTCGCCCTTGTCATTGAACAGCCCGCCGCCGCTGGAGCCTGAAGAAATAGGTGCCGAGGTCTGCAGGAAGCGCAGCTTGCCCTCGTTATCCAGCCGCAATGCAGAAAGCAGGCCATCGCTGATCGTTTCTTCCAGCGCGCGCGGTGCTCCCAGCGTGAAGACCTTCTGGCCGACCCGCAGGCTGCGTGCGGGTGCGATGGTGACGGCGGGGGCCTTCAGGCCTTCGGCATGGACCTGGCAGAGATCGCGCTCCGGATCCGGAAACTCCAGCTTGCCCCCCAGCGTGAGATTGCCGCGCCGCAGCTTGAAGCTGCTGGCGCGTGCCAGCACGTGGCAATTGGTGACCAGCCGTTCCGGCCCGATCACGACGGCCGAACCGGTACTGAAGATCTGTCCTTGCGCGTCCATGGCCTGCACCACCCAGATACTGGGCGAGAGCTGCTGGAACAGGGTTTCGGCATCCAGTGCGTGGGCCAGCGGCGCTGCAGCGAGCAGGGGGCCGAGCAGGCCAAGGAGCTTGGTCAGGCGGGATCTCATGGAGGTGCGTCTCAGGGGGTGGGCAGGAGGTTCTTGAGGTCGTCGATGGTGACCTGGCCATTGCGCCGCTGTTGCGCTGCCGGCAGGGGCGTGAAGACCAGGGCGGACTTGATGACGTCCTGTTCGGGTGGAGCGGGTGACTGGCCTGCGCTTTTCACGTAGGGGCCGATGAGCCGCAGGACCACTTCGGCGCTCAGCACGGCCTGGCCGGGATATTCGGCGGGCTTGCGCAGCATCTTGACCACGGCATTGCCGGAGTAGGTGATGATGGGCGTGCCCGGTGTGTAGATGTAGATCGGGGCAGCGTGGGTGGCGGTGGGCGTGATCCGGGCCAGGGGATCGTTGCCGTCTTGCGGGTCACTTTGCCAGGAGGTATTGGTCATCGGCGGCGCGACCGGTTTGGGGATGGGATCGCTGGGCTTGAGGATGATGAAGTGGGAGTAGCCCTGTTGCTGCGTCAGTTCTGCGCAGCGATAGATCCAGTAATGCCAGACCATGTCGCGGCTGGTTTTGCCGTTGCCGGAGAAGGTGACGCGGTACAGGTCATCGGCCAGCTTGGCATCGGTATAGCCCCCGGTCAGTCCGCGCGGCCCGTAGGCGGTGGCGCAGCCGGCCAGCATTGCCGCTGCCAGCACGATGCCGGCAACGCCCCTGAATGATGATGTCAGCATCATGTTGTTCTTTGTTGTCGTGGATGATGTGGGCCCGTTTTGGCCGGTATGAAGTTCTCATCCGGCAGGGCCTTGATTCAATGTGTGAATCTTCACATGGCGTTCTGACAAAGGGCTGACGTGGGGCTGACGGGGAGTTTTCTTCAGAGGAGAATGAGAGCGGACTAAGGCGGGTGGTGGCCTGGCGTTGAGTGATATGAATGTTTTTTGCTTTTTGATGACGGACCAAATAGATGCCGAGGAATCGTACAGTGAGTGGATTTCTGGATCAGGAAACCATCGATTGATTGACTTTTGGTGGGGTAGCGAGCCGTGTGCGGGATGAACACAATGCTATGGTACGCATTGCCACTGACGTGAGCTTCCAATGGGCTTCAAATCAAGACCTCGATCCGAATCGACAAGACCAATCCTCGCTGCAATACATGAAACCGCCTCCGACCTCCGTCGGCTGGGCTTCATCGACAATCGCAAGATGCAAAAATACCAGGCGCTTTGTCTGGAGCCTGTGCCTGAATATGTTGCTGGTGCCATTCGCGCGTTGCGGGCACGCTTTCAATTGAGCCAGGCAGTTTTTGCTGCTGCGCTCAATACCAGTACGTCGACCGTTCGGAAATGGGAGGTGGGAGACAAACGGCCCAGCGGCCCGTCGCTCAAATTGCTGAACCTGATCGACCGAAAAGGGCTGGAAGTGGTGCTGTGATAGATTGTGTGGTTGGTCAGCCACAACACGTGCTGACCGCTGGCCCAACAAAAAGGGCTCCAGCGAACTGGAGCCCTTCTCTTGTACTGCTGAATTTCTGGTAGGCCGTGCGGGATTCGAACCTGCGACCAACGGATTAAAAGTCCGCTGCTCTACCAGCTGAGCTAACGACCCGAAAGACCGCTATTATAGGCAAACTCTATCGGCGGTGTCAACACTGTGCCTTCACAAACGATCATGATCGTTCATCAAACACCACCACCGCGATGAACCCGCTTACTTGAGCGACGCCATCCTATCCTTGCCGGTCTGTGCGGCAGGGGTGTTCGGATACTTGGCGATCAACTGTTCCAGGGTCTTCTTGGCCGCTGCCTTGTCCTTCAGTTCAGCTTGCGAACTGGCGATGTTGAGCAGGGCGTCAGCGGCCTTGGGGTTGTCCGGATAATTCTTCACCACCACCTGCTGCGCAGCGATGGCACCCTTGTAGTCGCGCTGGGCGTACAGGGCATTGCCTTGCCAGTATTGCGCCGAGGCGGCGTAGCCGGATTGCGGATAGCGCTTGATGAAGTCGGCAAAGGCGTTGGCCGCTCCCTTGTAGTCGCCACCCTTGAATTGCGACAGGGCCGCATCATAGGCCTGCTGTTCGGACACGCCCACAGCCACGGTCTGGCCATCGACTTGCACCTGCTGCGGCTCGAGCTTGCGCAGGCGTGCATCCAGGTCGACGTAGAAATCCTTCTGGCGTTGCTGGGCGTTGGTAATCTCGTTGGTCAGCACCTCGATCTGGCCGCGCAGCGCCGCAATCTGGGATTGCAGGTTGTCGTTGCGGTCCGAGAGCGTCAGGACGCTGTTCTTGTCAGCCTTGTTGGCGACGTCACGCTGCAGGGCTTCGATCTTGGAACGGATGTCCAGGATGGCCTTGCGCGCCTCGTCATCATCAAACAGGCCGGCACGGGCGGTAAGCGGTAGGAAAGCCGTGGCGGCCAGCAAGGCCGCCACGGTTACCGATTTCAGTTTGAAAGCGGTATGCATGTCGATTATTGGTAAGCGATGTCAGCGCGACGGTTCTCGGCGTAGGACGATTCATCCTGGCCCAGTGCCTTGGGCTTTTCCTTGCCGAAGGAAACCGCTTCCACTTGTGCATCCGACACGCCCAGCAGGACCAGTGCCTTGCGGACGGCTTCTGCACGCTTCTGACCCAGGGCCAGGTTGTACTCGGCGCCACCGCGATCATCGGTGTTGCCCTGGATGATGACCTTGCGGTCTTTGTGGGCCACCAGGTACTTGGCGTGGTTTTCGATGACGGTGCGGTATTCCGGCTTGACAGTGTAGCTGTCGTAGTCGAAGTACACGCTACGCTTGGCCAGCACGCCTTGCGGGTCGTTCAGCGGATCAACCGAACCGGCGTTGACGGTGCCGACGGCACGGGTGTCAGCGGCGCCGTTGCTGGCACCGTTCTGCACGGGAGCGTTGGCCTTGTCGTCCAGCTTGGTCGACGAGCAGGCGGCCAGCAGAACAGCGCTGGAGACGATGAGGGCGAAGGTACTGATAGTGCGCATTTTGGATTTCTCCTTGTCGTGATGAAAGCAATATTGGATTTCTTTATTTCATGAACGGACCCCAGGTCGGTTCCCTGATATCACCGGCCTGCGTCGTCAGACGCTGTTTGATTCGGCCATCGACGGAAACGACGGCCAGGGATCCGCGACGACCAGCTTCCGTCGCGTACATGATGTATTTGCCATTGGGCGCAAAGCTGGGCGACTGGTCGCGGCTGCCATCGGAGAGGCGAATCTCCTGGCCATTGGTCAGGTCCAGTGCATACAGCTGGAACAGACCGTCGCGACGCGAGATGAAGGCCAGCGTCTTGCCATCCGGCGAAATGCGCGGGCTGATGTTGTAGCTGCCATTGAAGGTGACGCGCTGGGGCGAGCCACCATCCAGGCCCACCTTGTACACCTGCGGGCCGCCGCTGCGGTCGCTGGTGAAGTAGACGCTACCGCCATCAGGCGAAAACTGCGGTTCGGTATCGATGCCGGCACTGTTGGTCAGGCGGCGCAGGCCCGACCCGTCAGCATTGATCACATAGACCTGGGTCAGGCCATCGCGCGTCAAGGCCACGGCCAGGCGCGAGCCGTCCGGCGACCAGGCCGGGGCCGAGTTGCTGCCCTTGAAGTTGGCCACGATGGAGCGCTGGCGGGTCACCAGGTTCTGGATGTAGACCACCGGCTTCTTCATCTCGAAGGAGACGTAGGCGACCTTGGTGCCGTCCGGCGACCAGGATGGCGAGATGATCGGCTCATTGGAGCGCAATGCCACCTGCGTGCCTTCCCCATCGGCATCGGCCACTTCCAGGCGGTATTCGTTGCCGGACTTGGTCACGTAGGAGATGCGGGTGGAGAAGATGCCCGGGATGCCGGTCAGCTTCTGGTAGATGTCGTCGGCGATCTTGTGCGCGGTCAGGCGCAGCAATTGCGGCTGGGCACCGATGGAGAGGGCCGAGAGCTGGCTCGACTGCACCGTGTCGAACAGGCGATAACGCACGTCGAAGCGGCCATCGGCCAGGCGCGTGACGCTGCCCACGGCCAGCGCATTGGCCCCGCGCTTCTGCCAGTCGGCATAGTTGATGGCCGAGGAATCCGAGAGCGCATCGCTGTTGTCGATCAGCTTGAAGATGCCGCTGCGGGCCAGGTCGGCCTTGACCACCGAGGTGATCTGCTGCGGAGCGGATTCTTCGCCCGGGAAGGCGGCGATGGCCACCGGGATCTGCGAGGCACCCACGCCGGTGATCTCGAAGCGGATCTGCGCCTGCGAGGCCGGGGCGAAGGACAGGCCGGCCACGGCCACCATGGCAGTGGCCATGCGGGTCAGGGACAGGGTCAGGTAACGGGCTTTAATCATCGTTTACTGATCTTTCGGATAATGGGTGAATGTGAAGCTGGACGGCACCTTGCCATCCGTATCGGCCGGGAAGGGCTGGGACTTCATGACGGCAGTCCGCACGGCATCGTCGAAGCCAGGGACACCTGAAGGCTTGTTCACACGCACGCTGCGTACCGTCCCGTCCGGGAACAATTCGACAGTGTACTCCCCGGCAGGGTTTCCGCTGACGCCGCTATTGTCGAAGACCGTGTTGCTGCGGATCTTGGCGCGCAACTTGTTGGCGTAGTTCGGGCTGCCCTTCGGACCTTGCGATTTCTCGGCGGTGCCGGTCCCACCGGTGGCACTGGTAGCCTGGCCCATCATGCGCTTCAAGTCTTCCTGACGACGCGCTTCAGCAGCCTTGGCGTCGGCCGCGGCTTGCTGCTGCTTCTTCTTGTCGGCAGCCTGCTTCTCGGCGTCGGCCTTCTTCTTGGCTTCTTCTTCCTTCTGCTTGTCTTCCTTCAGCTTCTTCTGCTTGTCGGCTTCCAGCTTTTCCTTCTTCTCGCGTTCAGCCTTGTCCTTCTCGGCCTGTTCCTTCTTCTCGCGCTCGGCCTTTTCCTTCTCTGCCTTGAGCTTGTCGGCCTTTTCCTGTTTCTCCTGCTCTTCCTTGCGCTTCTTTTCCTTCTCTTTTTGCAGGGCGATATCGGGCTTGTCGAGCTTGGGCTCGTCGATCACCTTGGGGGCGACGGTCTTGGGCTCGATCACGGGCTGCGGCTTGGGCGGCTCGACCACCGGATCAGGTTCGGGCTGCGGCTGTGGCGGCGTGGGCAGGGGCGCGGCTTCCTTGTACTGCGGATCCCAGATCTCGGCTTCCACCGTCAGCGGTGTTTCGCTCTGCCAGCGGATGCCGATCCAGAAGAACAGGAACAAGGCCACGTGCATCACCAGCGCCAGCGTGATGGCGCGCCAGCGGCCGGGTGGCTTGGGGATGGTGTAGTGTGCGTTATCGCTCATATCACTCGGCTGTGCGCTTACTTGGTGGCCAGGCCGACCCGCGCGATTCCCTGTTTCTTGGCTTCCGAGATGACTTGCACCACGTCGTCGTACTTGATTTCCTTGTCGGCCGAAATCATCACCGCCAGGTCCGGATTGTCCTCATGCAGCTTGCGCAGGCGTTCCGACAGGTCGGTCTTGCCGGTCACGGTCTCGGCCTTCTTGCCGCCGCTCTTGGGGCCGTTGATGCGAATGGTGGCCTGGGCGTTGGGCTTCAGAGCGATCTCGATGTAATCCGACGGCGGCTGCGTGGACTTGCCCGCCGTGGGCAGGTTGATCACGCTGGGATTGGTGATGGGCGTGGCCACCATGAAGATGATGAGCAGCACCAGCATCACGTCGATGTAGGGCACGACGTTGATCTCGGACTTGAACTTGCGGGGACGGCCCCCGCGCATCGATGAGCCAGCCATTAGCGTGCCTGACGTTGCAAGATGTTGGAGAACTCTTCGATGAAGCTCTCGAAGCGGATCGCCAGACGGTCGATGTCGTGCGAATACCGGTTGTAGGCCACCACTGCCGGAATGGCCGCGAACAGGCCGATGGCGGTGGCGATCAGGGCTTCGGCAATGCCGGGTGCAACCGCAGCCAGGGTGGCTTGCTGCACGTTGGCCAGGCCACGGAAGGCGTTCATGATGCCCCACACGGTACCGAACAGGCCCACATACGGGGACACCGAACCGACCGAGGCCAGGAAGGCCAGGTGCGATTCCAGCGCATCCATCTCGCGCTGGTAGGCGGCGCGCATGGCGCGGCGGGCACCGTCGAGCAGCAGGGCGGGTTCGACCGCACCGCCACGCGCGGCCACCGACGCCTTGGCCTTGGTGAATTCACCCATGCCGGCCTGGAAGATGCGTTCCAGCGAACCACCGGCACCGGCCTTGCGGCGGTTGGACAGGGCATCCTGGTACAGCGCCGACAGGTTGCCGCCGGACCAGAAGACGCGTTCGAATTCCTCGGTCTGCACACGCGCCGAGCGGATGGTGAACATCTTGCGGAAGATGTAGGTCCAGCTGATGATCGAGGCCGACAGCAGCAGCAACATCACGAGTTGCACCAGGACGGACGCGTTGGCGATCAGTGAAATGAAGGACAGGTCTTGTGTGACGTTCATGGGAAAGTGTGGCGGCTTGAAGGCGGCGTTGGGGTGAGGAGGCTAGGTTAAAAATCTGTTGTTTTGTGTGAACGTTCAGTGAGGCGGTGACGCTATATGAAACGGTACGAAACAAAAGACGGCAAATGTGCAGAGAAGTTTTCCACGGCGCAGATTGTCCCAACCGGCGGGAATGTGTCGCCACAAGGCGACAGTCCCAGCACCATAAAGGCCCGGATGAGCTTTTCCGTTGACATCATGTGGCCTTCTTGATGCGATTCAGCAAATCGTCAGGAATCGGACGCGGCCGGAAAGTGGCCTGGTCCACACAGACTACGGTGATGCTGCCTCGTGCCAGCAGACGCGGTGCGCTGCCATCTGGGCCTGCGCTACCTGAGCCGTCCCCCGACGGCAGGCGCCAGGCCTCCTGGATGAATTGCATGGAGGCATTTCGAAATTTTTCGACCACGACGGTCAGGCGGAGTTCATCGTCCAGCCGGGCGGGCGAGAGATAGTCGACGCTGGTGTTCTTGACGACGAAGATGGCACCGGTGGTTTCGGCCAGGTGCTGTTGCTGGAAACCGAAGGAGCGCAGCCATTCGGTGCGGGCGCGCTCAAAGAACTTCAGGTAGTTGGCGTAGAAGACCACGCCTCCGGTGTCAGTATCTTCGTAATAGACCCGGATCTTCCAGTCGAATGGACTACTGGCGGCACTCATATGCTTCTTGTTATTGGGAAATCTGCTGTGGCAGGGGAGAAAGAATCAGGAAATCAGGAAAAGTGAATCAGGAAATCCATCGCAATCCGCGATGATGCCGTCAGGCAAGCGAACGAATTGACGGCCGCTCGCTGCCTGCAGAACTTGTCCATCAGCCAAGGTTGGGCGAGGATGGCGTTCTTGCGGTGCCAGGGCACCTTCGGCAAAAACGCCATTCTACTCCATCCCTTACTGTTTGCGCTTGACGTTGAAGGGGCTGAAGCCCTGGCAGGTCGGCATCAGTTCCATGTAATTGATGTTCACATGGGCGGGCATGGTGGCGACCCAGAAGGCGGCTTCCGCGATGTCTTCGGCCGTCAGCGGGGTCGTTCCTTCATAGACCTTCGCCGCCGCGCCATCGTCGCCCTTGAAGCGCACGTTGGAGAACTCGGTGCCGCCGCACAGGCCGGGCGCCAGGTTGGTGGCGCGCACGCCGGTACCGACCAGGTCGGCACGCAGGTTCAGGGTGAACTGGTCGACGAAGGCCTTGGTGGCACCGTAGACGTTGCCGCCCGGATAGGGATAGGCACCGGCCACCGAGCCCAGGTTGATGATGGTGCCGCTGCCGCGCTTGACCATCTCCGGCAGCAGGGCGTGGGTGATGGTGACCAGGCCCTTGACGTTGGTGTCGATCATGGTTTCCCAGTCCGACAGCGCCACTTCGTGGGCCGGGCCCAGGCCCAGCGCCAGGCCGGCGTTGTTGACCAGCACGTCGACCTGCTTCCACTCGCCCGACAGGCTCTCCAAGCCGGCCTTGATCGATTCCTTGCTGGTCACGTCCAGCACCAGGGGCAGCACCTTGTCGGCACCCAGTTCCTTGACCAGGTCATCCAGGCGCTCCTTGCGGCGACCGGCCGCGATCACCTTGTGACCGTTGCCGGCAAATTTGCGCGCCATGGCGGCACCGAAGCCTGCGGTTGCTCCTGTAATCAACACGACCATCTCTTGATTCTCCTGTTGTGTGGCGATGAGACCGGCGCCGTGCAGCGAAACTGGATAAAGCTTCACACCGGCGATCCGGAAGTAAAAACGAAAGAAGCGAAATTGTAGCCCAAAGCCGCTTTTTACGAGGATGGGCTCGCTTTTTTCGGGTTTTTTCCAGCTTTTTCTTTCATATCGGCTCTGGAGCGGGGCTGTTGCGCGGCCACCATGGTTCTTGCCCAAATCGCCCCGTTTCACTACAATGCGCTCACCATTTCGTCTCACGTGACTGGCGAAACGCCGGGTAAACCGGCCAAGATGGGGATCCATCGGGAAGCGTGAGATTTCAACAGCCGTGCGCCTGGGCAGCCGAATGGACAGTACGACTGAGGCTGCCCGCAATCCCATTCCATTTTTCCGGCCCTCATTCGATTTCGGAAGTCGAGCCCCCGGCATGTCCGCATGCTGCCGGTGACGCGATCTTCGGCCCCAGCTCATCAATTTGGAGAAAAGCCATGTTTGACAAGAACCAGACTCTCGCGAAAGTCGATCCCGACCTGTGGTCTGCCATCCAGAAGGAAAACACCCGCCAGCAGGATCACATCGAGCTGATCGCGTCTGAAAACTACACCTCGCCGGCCGTCATGGAAGCGCAAGGTTCGCAGCTGACCAACAAGTACGCCGAAGGCTATCCGGGCAAGCGCTACTACGGTGGCTGTGAATTCGTGGACGTGGCCGAGCAACTGGCCATCGACCGCCTGAAGGCCCTGTTCGGCGCCGAAGCCGCCAACGTGCAACCCAACTCCGGTTCCCAGGCCAATCAGGGCGTGTTCTTCGCCATGTTGAAGCCGGGCGACACCATCATGGGCATGTCGCTGGCAGAAGGCGGCCACCTGACCCACGGCATGGCACTGAACATGTCGGGCAAGTGGTTCAACGTGGTTTCCTACGGCCTGAACGACAAGGAAGAAATCGACTACGACGCCATGGAACGCCTGGCCCGCGAGAAGAAGCCCAAGCTGATCATCGCTGGTGCTTCGGCTTACTCGCTGCGCATCGATTTCGAGCGCTTCGCCAAGATCGCCAAGGAAGTCGGTGCCTACTTCATGGTGGACATGGCCCACTACGCCGGCCTGATCGCTGCAGGCGTGTACCCGAACCCGGCGCCCTTCGCCGACTTCGTTACCTCGACCACCCACAAGTCCCTGCGCGGTCCGCGCGGTGGCGTGATCCTGATGAAGGCCGAGCATGAGAAGGCCATCAACTCGGCCATCTTCCCCGGTATCCAGGGCGGCCCGCTGATGCACGTCATCGCGGCCAAGGCCGTGGCCTTCAAGGAAGCGGCTTCGCCGGAATTCAAGGCGTATCAGCAGCAAGTGGTGAAGAACGCCGACGTGCTGGCCAAGACCCTGATCAAGCGCGGCCTGCGCATCGTCTCCGGCGGCACCGAGTCGCACGTGATGCTGGTGGACCTGCGTCCCAAGGGCCTGACCGGCAAGGAAGCCGAAGCCATCCTGGGTTCGGCCCACATGACCTGCAACAAGAACGGCATCCCCAACGATCCGGAAAAGCCATTCGTGACCTCCGGCATCCGCCTGGGCAGCCCGGCCATGACCACCCGTGGTTTCAAGGAAGCCGAAGCTGAAAAGGTCGGCAACCTGATCGCCGACGTGCTGGACAACCCGCACGATGCCGCCACCATCGAGCGCGTCAAGGCCGAAGTGAAGAAGCTGACCGAGGCCTTCCCGGTCTACGGCTGATTGACGACGGAAATGCCGGCCCGTTGTGGGCCGGCGTGAAGTTTTCTGCCAAAAAGCGGAAACTGCACCTGTCGTAGAAGATGTTCCGGACGGCGCCCGTTACTGCGGGCGCCGTCGCTTATTTGGACCGGCCGGTTTGCCCTCGCATACGATGGCCGGGCCGGCCTCGGGATGCAACACTGTGGTGCTTGCCATAGCGTGGCCGGCGCATCATCGAAGTAGGGGTCCCAGGCCCTCATTGTCCAGCTCAATCCAACTACTGCCTCACTGCCACCATGAAGTGCCCATTCTGCAATCACGAAGATACCCCGGTGCTGGATACGCGCCTGTCCGAGGACGGCCATTCCATTCGCCGCCGCCGCCGCTGCGGCAATTGCGACAAGCGCTTCACGACTTACGAGCGCATCGAGCTGACCATGCCGGTGATCGTCAAGAAGAATGGCAGCCGTACTGACTTCGATCCGGCCAAGCTGCGCGGCAGCCTGATGCTGGCACTGCGCAAGCGCCCGGTATCGGCCGAGGCGGTCGATATGGCCATCCAGAGCATCCAGGACAAGCTGCTGCAAAGCGGCGAGCGGGAAGTGATGTCGGGGCAGGTGGGGGAGCTGGTGATGCGCGAACTGAAGCGTCTGGACAAGATCGCCTATATCCGCTTCGCCTCGGTCTACAAGAGCTTCGAGGATGTGACCGAATTCCAGGATGTGATCGATGAAGTGGGACTGGAGCGCAAGGGCGCGAAGAAACGCGAGAGCTGAGTGGGGCGAAGAGGATGGGCTGCTTGCTCCTCCATCACGCCAGCAAACACGTATAACAAAGAGGCATTGCAAACAGGCATTGCAAACAGGCATAAAAAAACGGCTGCGAATGCAGCCGTTTTTCTTCAATCCAAGTCCCGCCTGTGCCGCTGTGCCGGCATCCTGAACCTGACGGTTCAAGTTGGCTGCGGTAGTTCAATTTCGGGTTCATCGGACTAGCGACGCTCACGCCCATCGAACAATCCCACAGCCTATGCTCGTAAATGGTTCAAGGAATATATGGCAATCGCGAACACGGCAGGAGTACGAAGTCTAACCGATTCATCTTCGTCCTCCAAGAACTTCCTCAAAAATAAGCCGACGATTTTGTAACCGGATTTTCTTCACCGGAAGTGCTTGCTCCGGGAAAGCAAAATGGCTGCGCAAGGCAGCCATTTTCTCAAGCACGCGTAAAGAATTTCCGCGTGTCAGCATGGCGCTGACAGCGCACTCAAAACAGTTTTTCCTGCGGTGCCAGCGCCTGGTCCACCACCTCGGTGATGGCGGCAATCTGCTGCTGCCATTGCGCAATGGTCAGGCCGGCGAAGGGACCTTCAGCACGTTGCATGCTCAGCAACTCGGCAGCGATGCCCAGTCCGGCCATCACGGCGATGCGGTCGGTGCCCTTGATGCGGCCGGCGTCGCGGATGGCGCGCATCTTCTGGTCTAGATAGGCCACGGCATGATGCAGCGCGGCCTGTTCGCCTTCCTGGCAGGCCAGCGTATAGGACTGGCCCATGATCATGGCATTGATCTGGATGGTGGTCATGCGGCCTCCTCACCGGCGGCAGCCGCTTCTTCTTCCACTTCGGCCACGGGCAGTTGCGCCAGCACGGCGGAGACGCGCTGGTAAGCCTGGTCCACGCGGGAGGCGAGGGTGGTGTTGTCTTCGGAGAGCAGTTTGACTTTCCGGCGCAGCTCGGCATTTTCTTCGCGCAGGCCTTGTGCCAGCTTGGCGAGCTGAGTGACTTTTTCAGCCAGTTGCAGGAATTCGGAACTCATGTGTTGATTTGTTCGCAGGGATGGGATGACGCCGGCCGGCGTCAACGTATGTCAGAGATGTTCAGGATCACAACGTCTCAATCGCACAATTATAAGCGCATTGCCACGCCACCTGAACAAGAACGGCCGCACGGAGCGGCCGGATGGGTTTGGTCAGCGGTCAGCGCCTTTGGTTCCCCTGCGCCAGGCCGATCGCCTATTCGCTGCGCCGCGTCGCCTGGCCGTGCATGCGCATGTAGCCCTGTTGCAGGACGAAGTTGTCGAAGGCCGTCAGCAGCGGATGATATTTCTCGCTGTTGCGTTCCAGCTGCATGAGCGCGTAGCCGGTTGCTTCCAGCGTGGCCAGCTGTTCGGGCTTGTGCGACTTGCGGATGGTGTAGCGCGAGGTCGGGGTATCGATCAGCATCATGCGCGGCAGGGTTTGCAGGATCGGGTTTTCGAACAGCATCTTGCGGCTCTTGCGCCAGGTACCGTCGATGATCACCAGGCGCACGCGCTTGAGCGTCTCCTGCTTGTCCACCATCATGGTGCGCGCATCGAAGTAGCGGGTCTCGGGCGTGCAGACATCGTCCGTATACAGCAGCACCGGATGCACCGGTTCGGTCGAAGAGACGCCGCGCAGGCGGGACGGAGCGTGCATCATTGCGTGCAGTTCCTCGGCATCAAACACCGAGCCGACCACCAGCTTGCTGTAGGGCAGGCTCAGGTGCAGCAGCCGCACGCTGTTCTTGGCATTGCTCACTTCCAGCGGATGCTGAAGGATCAGCACATCGACGGCATGATCGATGGGAGAGGTCCAGTGGCAGATGCAAGCCGTCAGCGCGCGTTGGCAGATGGGGCAGAGCAGTCTGCGGGCCAATTGTTGATCGTGGTTGGAAACCAAAATGTTCAGCCTTCTGTAGTTAGCGATGGTCATCCGGCGCAACGGGAAGCCGGTGAACCAGCGTGCGCCGCGCGATCCTTCATGAACCCGTTCACCGTGGGCCGTAGATTGGACTCAGTACTGCTGTCCGTCAATCGACATAAAGCGAAGAAATTCTCGATTTTTGCGGAAATGTGGTTGGCATTTTGCCGATTTGCGTTTGCAGCCCTTGCACTGGCCTGCCGCGTGAGAGATGCTGGAAAGCTTTGCAAAAGACCAAGCCCGAAGCCCGGCGAGGCGGCCTCTGCGGCGGCCTTCGCGGGTGTTTCATACCTTCAGGAAATCTTCCCGTCCGCCAAGCCAGCGGGCCAGATGGCGATCCACGATATCGGGCGCATGCTGCAGGAGTGCCTGCGCCGTATCGCGCGCTTTTTCCACCAGCCACTGGTCGGTGGCCAGATCGGCAAAACGCAGCATGGCCTCACCGGATTGTCTTGCGCCCAGGAACTCACCCGGCCCGCGAATATCGAGGTCGCGCCGTGCGATCTCGAAGCCGTCGGTAGTCTCGCGCATGGTCGCCAGGCGCTGCTTGGCGGTGCCGCCGAGGGGGCCTTGATACAGCAGCAGGCACACGCTGGCTGCCGAGCCCCGCCCCACGCGTCCGCGCAACTGGTGCAGCTGCGACAGGCCAAAACGCTCGGCATGTTCGATCACCATCAGCGAGGCATTGGGCACGTCCACACCGACTTCGATGACGGTGGTCGCCACCAGCAGGTGGATGGCCCCCCGGCTGAAGCCTTCCATGACGATCTGTTTTTCCACCGGTTTCATGCGGCCGTGCACCAGGCCGATCTGCAGGTCCGGCAGCGCGGCCGAGAGGGCTGCATGAGTGTCGGTCGCAGTCTGCAACTGCAAGGCCTCGGATTCCTCGATGAGCGGGCAGACCCAGTAGATCTGCTTGCCTTCCAGCGCTGCCGCATGCACCCGTTCAATGACTTCATCGCGGCGGTTCTGGTCGATCACGCGGGTGACGATAGGCGAGCGGCCTGGCGGCAGTTCATCGATCACCGAGACCTCGAGGTCGGCGTAATAGGTCATCGCCAGCGTACGCGGGATGGGGGTGGCCGACATCATCAGCTGGTGCGGCACGGCAGCCGCTTCGCGGTCGGCCGGATTGAAGCTCTTGTTGCGCAGGGCCAGACGCTGGCCCACGCCGAAGCGGTGTTGCTCATCCACGATCACCAGGCCCAGGTTCTCGAATTGCACCGTGTCCTGGATCAGCGCGTGGGTACCGATGACCAGGCGCGCCGCACCGGATTCGATGTGGGCCAGGGCTTCGGTCTTTTCCTTTTTTTTCTGGCTGCCGGAGAGCCAGGCCACGCCGACATTGAGCGGTTCCATCCAGGCCGCGATCTTGCGGAAATGCTGTTCGGCCAGGATTTCGGTCGGTGCCATCAGCACCGCCTGGCAACCGCTGTCGATGGCCTGGGCGGCGGCCAGCGCGGCCACCACCGTCTTGCCGCTGCCCACATCGCCCTGCAGCAGGCGCTGCATGGGGAAGGACTGGCGCAGGTCGGCGCGAATCTCTTCGAGAACGCGCTGCTGGGCACCGGTCAGCTGGAAGGGCAGGACCTTGGTCAGTTCCTCGGTGATGCGCCCGGTGACCGGCAAGGCGCGCGAGGTTTTGGCCCGGCGCGCGGCCTGGGCGCGCTTGAGCGAGAGCTGCTGCGCCAGCAATTCATCGAACTTCATGCGGATCCAGGCGGGATGGGAACGTTCGATCAGGGCATGCTCATCCACGTCCGGCGGCGGATTGTGCAGCAGCCGCACGGACGGTTCGAAGCCGGCCAGGTTCAGGGTCTCCAGCATCGAAGGCGGCAGTGTATCGCTCCAGTCCAGGCGGCTCATGGCATTGGCGATGGCCTTGCGCAGATAGGCCTGGGAGAGGCCTTCGCCAGCCGGATAGACGGGCGTGAGGACATCGGGCAGCGGAGCGCCTTCGTTGACCACCTTGTAAGAGGGATGGACCATCTCGGCGCCGAAGAAACCATGCCGCAATTCGCCGCGCACCCGCACGCGGGTGCCTTCGGCCAGCTGCTTGGTCTGGCTGCCGTAGAAATTGATGAAGCGCAGGGTCAACTGCCCGCTGTCGTCGCCGACTGTCACGATCAACTGCCGGCGCGGGCGGAACTGCACGTCGCAGGCAGTGACCACGCCTTCGACCTGCACCGTCTGCAGGCCCCGCATGGAGGCCTCGGCGATGCTCATGAGGGTGGTTTCATCCTCATAGCGCAGCGGCAGATGCAGCACCAGGTCCATGTCATTGTGCAGGCCCAGCTTGGCCAGCTTGTTTTCGGGCTTGGCAGCAGGCTTTGCGGCGGCTTTGGCAGCGGGAGCCGCTTTTTTCTTCGAGGCCGGCGGGGTGGTTTTCTTCGCGGTAGCGGGCATGCGGTCGGCGTTGTATGGACGGAGGGCCATTGTGGCTAGTCGCACGCGCATATGGGAAAAACGCGCAGACAGCGTAAAATAACGGGTTACGCTATTTTACTGTGAATATTTACAGTATCAATCCCGCCGGCAACACTTCTTGCCCGGGAAGTGCCCCGGCACCGGGCCATTTGGCCATGTTGGCTGCCGTGCGCATCGCCTCCACCCATATTTTGCAAGCATGTACTCTCTTTCCGACTTCGATTTCGAGCTCCCCCCCGAGCTCATCGCCCAGACCCCGCTGGCAGAGCGCAGCGCTTCGCGCCTGCTGCAGGTGCAGGGTGCGCAACTGACCGACCGCCGCTTCTCCGACATCGTCGAGCTGCTGCAGCCCGGCGACCTGCTGGTCTTCAACGATACCCGCGTCATCAAGGCGCGCCTGTTCGGTGTGAAGGAAACCGGCGGCAAGATCGAGGCCCTGGTCGAGCGCATCCTCGATCCGCGCACCGTCCACGCCCAGGTACGCGCCTCCAAGTCGCCGCCACCAGGTACCCGCATCCGCCTGGCCGATGCCTTCGATGTCACCGTAGGTGAACGTTTCGGCGAATTCTTCACCCTGCATTTCCCCGCCGATGCCTTCGAGTTGCTGGAGCAATACGGCAGCCTGCCGCTGCCGCCCTACATCGACCACGAGGCCGATGCCTATGACGAGACGCGCTACCAGACCGTCTACGCCAAGGAACCCGGTGCCGTCGCTGCACCGACCGCCGGCCTGCACTTCGATGAAGCCCTGCTGCAGCAACTGGCCGCACGTGGCGTCAAGCAGGCCTTCGTGACCCTGCACGTGGGCGCCGGCACCTTCCAGCCGGTGCGGGTCGAAGACCTGTCGCAGCACAAGATGCACAGCGAGTGGTACACCATCACGCCCGAGACGGTAGAGGCCGTGCGTGCCACCAAGGCCGCCGGGGGCCGCGTCATCGCGGTGGGGACCACCAGCATGCGCGCCCTGGAGTCCGGCTCGCAGAGCGGCCAGCTCCAGGCCGGCAGCGATGACACCCAGCTCTTCATCACGCCCGGCTATACCTTCAAGGCCGTCGACCAGCTGGTGACCAACTTCCATCTGCCCAAGTCGACCCTGCTGATGCTGGTGTCAGCCTTCGCCGGCTATGAACATATCCGCGCAGCCTATGCCCACGCCATTGCGCAGCAATACCGTTTCTTCAGCTATGGCGATGCCATGCTGCTGACCCGTACCTGAGAAACCCGGAAAGAAAACAGAGAGCACCATGCTGGAATTTACCCTGCTGAAAACCGACGGAAAGGCCCGCCGCGGCCGCGTCAAACTGAACCACGGCACCGTCGAGACGCCCATCTTCATGCCGGTGGGCACCTATGGCTCGGTCAAGGCCATGTCGCCGCTGGAACTGAAGGAAATCAACGCCCAGATCATCCTCGGCAATACCTTTCACCTGTGGCTGCGCCCGGGACTGGAAGTGGTCAGCAAGTTCGGCGGCCTGCACAAGTTCATCGGCTGGGACAAGCCCATCCTGACCGACTCCGGCGGCTTCCAGGTGTTTTCGCTGGGCGAGATGCGCAAGATCACGGAAGAGGGCGTGCACTTTGCTTCACCCATCAACGGTGACCGCCTGTTCCTCTCGCCGGAGATCTCGATGCAGATCCAGCGCGTGCTCAATTCGGACATCGTCATGCAGTTCGATGAATGCACGCCTTATGAGATCGATGGCCGTCCCGCCACTCGCGAAGAAGCCGGCAAATCCATGCGCATGTCGCTGCGCTGGGCCAAGCGTTCCAAGGATGAATTCGATCGCGGCGAAAATCCGAACGCGCTCTTCGGCATCGTCCAGGGCGGCATGTTCGAAGGCCTGCGCGATGAATCGCTGGCTGGCCTGGAAGAACTGGGCTTCGATGGTTTCGCCATCGGCGGCCTGTCGGTGGGCGAGCCCAAGGAAGACATGATGCGCGTGCTGGAACACGTCGGCCCGCGCCTGCCGGTCGACAAGCCGCACTACCTGATGGGCGTGGGTACGCCGGAAGACCTGGTGGAAGGCGTCTCCAACGGCGTGGACATGTTCGACTGCGTCATGCCGACCCGCAATGCGCGCAATGGCTGGATCTTCACGCGCTATGGCGACGTCAAGATCAAGAACGCCAAGTACAAGAACGACGACCGTCCCTTCGACGAGAGTTGCGACTGCTACGCCTGCAAGAACTTCTCGCGTGCCTACCTGCACCACCTGCATCGCGCCGGTGAAATCCTGGGTGCCCGCATGAACACCGTGCACAACCTGCACTACTACCTGCAACTGATGCAGGAGATGCGCGACGCCATCGACGCCGGCACCTTCCAGGACTTCGTCAAGAAATTCAAGGAAGACCGCGCACGCGGCGTGGACTGATCCATTGATGCGTCAATGCGCTGATGTGTTGGTGCCTGCAATTGCGCATCAACACATCATTGCGGATGCACGCCTCCAGCCTTCGCCGCCAGCCGCAGCAGTGCCTCCCACAATTGCGCCGGGGCCACCGGCTTGTGCAGCATGGGAATGCCGCTTTCGCTGGCTTCGCGCAGCCGGGCCGGTGCCGTATCCCCGGTGATGAGCAGCGCACCGACGTGCTCCCGGCTGGCAGCGCGTACCGCCGCGATGGCTTCGGTGCCATTGCGATGCGCACGCAGGCGGTAGTCGCTGATGACCACGTCGAATTCCTGTGAGTGGGCCAGCGCTTCCGCCTCTTCCAGGCCTTCGACGTCGATGCAATGGCAGCCCCATTGGCCCAGCAGCTGCGCCATGCTGTCGCGCACACGCTGGTCGTCATCGATCAGCAGGATGCGCAGGCCGTGCAGGTCGCGCTGTGCCGTGAGCGCCGGTGCCGGCTTGCCCGGATGCGCCGGCAGCGGCATGAGCGCCGCCGGCAGTTGCAGCCGGAAGACACTCCCTCGTCCCGGCCGTGACTGGACCGTCAGCTGCAAGCCCTGCATCTTCGCCAATCCCTCGGCAATCGCCAGACCCAGGCCCATCCCCTTGTTGTGATCGCGTTCCGGATTGCCCAGCTGGTGGAATTCGCGAAAGATTTCCTGCTGCTGCTCCGGCGCGATGCCGATGCCGGTATCCCATACCTCCAGCCACACCTGTGGACCCCGCTGACGGCAGGCCACCAGCACGCCACCACGTTCGGTATAGCGGATCGCATTGGACACCAGATTGCGCAGGATCAGTTCGGTCAGCCCCGCATCGGCGCTGGCCACCGCCTGGCTTTCGCGGGTGCGGAACACCAGGCCCCTGGCCTCGGCCTGCGCGGCCATCTCGCGGCTGATGCGATGGATCAGCGCCTGCGGGCGGAAAGGGGCCAGCTGCGGTGTCACCACGCCCGCTTCGATGCGTGAGTAATCCAGCAGGGTGTGCAGCATGTCGGCGCAATTGTCGGCGGCATTGCGCAGGCGGCCGACCACCTCGCGCTGCATGGGATCGAGCGGGGTATTGGACAGCACTTCCAGGAACAGCCCTTGCGCATGGATGGGTTGCCGCAGGTCGTGGCTGGCCCCGGCCAGGAAACGCGACTTGGCGGCATTGGCCTGTTCGGCCTGCTGCAGGGCCTGCTGGGTTCTTTCGGATTCGCGCTGCAGGCGCTCGATGAGCGCATTGTTCTCGAAGCGCAGCATGATGGCCGCGCGCGCCGCACCTGCACTGTTGCGCGCCTGGACCATGAGCGAGGCGACGTAGAGCAGGGCGGCCACTGCCAGTACCTCAAGTGCGTCTTCATGCGTATGCCAGGCGCTGGCCGCCAACATGCCCAGCTCCACCAGGCAGAAGGACACGAAGGCCGGCAGCACCGGTGACAGGATCGACATGGAATTGCCGGCCACCCCCGCCAGCACCCCGATGAGCAGGATGCTGCCACCCGGGCTGGCGGTATCCAGCGCCAGCGGTGCCAACAGGCCCCAGGCGGCACCATCGATGCCATGCAATACGACCAGGCGGCGCTTGATCTGGTCGATGTTGGCGGGCGTGATTTCCATACGCAGCATGCGCCGCGCATCGGCGTAGTCGAACAGCTTGGAGGCGATCACCCCGGCAGCCCAAGCCAGCAGTGGCCACAGACCGGCGCTCTCGCGCAGTGCATAGGCCACCAGCAGCGCCACCAGAATGCCCGGCAGCACCGAGCTGCCCAGATTGCCGCACAACAGCCGCACCTGCTCCACGCGGACGCGGTGCAGCGTGTCGTCGCCCGTGGCGTGCACGGGTGCGCTTGCCAGCGCGCTGTCGCTCTTCATGCGCTAGCTCACCAGGCCGCGCCGGCGGGCGGCAAAGGCGGCTTCGGCGCGGTTGTCCACATCCAGGGCCAGCAGGATGGCCTGGACATGGCCGCGGATGGTGTTTTCGGAAAGATTGAGCCGGCGCCCGATGGCCTTGTTGGTCAGGCCCTGGCTGAGCAGGCCCAGTACCTCATACTGGCGCGGCGTGAACTGGGGTTTGCCGGCGGCGTCGGCGGCCACGCTGGGCACAGGCAGGACATGCCGTCCGCCAGCTACCTCCAGCAAAACCCGCAGAATGTGGTCGGCGGTAGCCGCCTTGGAGACGAAGGCCGCCGCGCCGCGCCGGGTGGCTTCGTCCACGGTCTCGTCGGTATCGTCGGCGGAAAGAATGATGACCGGCACCCGCGGCCACTTCCGAGCCAGCACGGACATGCCGTCGATGCCATTGAGCCCGCCCAGCTGGATATCCAGCAGCACCATGCCGGGCGGCTGGTTGTCGTCCAGGCGCATGGCGTCTTCCAGCGATGCGGCCTCGCCGATGTTGGCGTGCGGCAAGGCGGCCTGCAGCACCAGCCGCAGGCCGCAACGAAAGAGCGCGTGATCGTCGATGATCAGGAGACGTGAAGTCGGCATGTTTGGAAACCCTCCCGCAGCCGCGTTCCCCATGGGACGCGGCCTTCGGAAACTGTTTTTGTTGTGCCGCGATTCTACGCTGTTGTGGTGGATTGGCGCACGCCGAGATGTCACGGCATGCGCTGGCTCAAGTGTTCTCTTCGAGGCAGAGCGTGAAACGGCTGCCGGTCCCGACCCGGCTTTGCACCGTGATCGAGCCGCCCATCAGGTTGGCCAGCTTCTGGCTCAGGTACAGGCCCTGGCCCATGCCCTCGTGCTTGCGGGAGGCGGTCGCGTCGAGCTGGGTGAAGGCGCGAAACAGCTTCTGCTGGTCCTGTTCGCTGATGCCGCAGCCGCTGTCGCTGACCTCGATCCAGCTGGTCAGGGTCTTGTCGTGGCGTTGCTGGCGCAGCTTTACCAGCACCTGGCCGCGATCGGTGAACTTGATCGCGTTGCCGACCAGGTGCATCAGGATCTGCGCCAGGGCGCGCCGGTTGGCATGGATGCGCACTTCGCCCGCATAGGGTGCCAGCTCCAGTTGCAAGCCTTTCTTCATTGCGGCCGGGCGCAGTACGGCCACGGCCTCCTCGATCAGCTCCGAGCAGAGCAGGGCCTCGGGGATCAGGTCTTCCGCCTCGGCCTCCATGCGCGAGACATTCAGCAGGCTGGTGATCAGTCCCAGCAGATGCTGGGCGCTCTCGTGCACGGTCTGTAGCTGTTGTTCCTGGTCCGCCGTGAGCGGTCCGCCCATGCGTGTGAGCAGGATTTCAGTAAATCCCAGGATGGCGTTCAAGGGAGTGCGCAGCTCGTGCGAGGTATTGGCCAGGAAGCGGTCGCGCGACTCCACGGCCTCCTGCAAGGCGCGGTTCTTTTCGGCCAGATCTTCTTCGATGCGCTTGCGGTCACTGATGTCGCGCACGGCGATCATGAGGAAGGTCTCGCCCTCGATGACCAGCGGGCTCAGGCTGACGTCAACCGGGAATTCGCTGCCATTGCGCTTGAGCCCGCACAGGTCGGGCGTGGTATTGCTGGCCGGAGCGGCGCGGCCGGACAGGTACTCCGCCAGGTTTTGCGCATGCATGGCCAGGAAGCGCTGCGGGATCAGGACATCGATGGCACGCCCGGTCAGTTCGCCAACCTCCCAGCCGAACAGCTCGCCGGCGCGGCGATTGGCGAGCACCACGCGGTCCAGCGCGTTGACCACGACGATGCCGTCGGGCAGCGAATCATAAAGCCCGTGGACACTGGCCGCGATCAGGTTGATGTCACGCTGCACCGTGGCCTGGCTGATGTCCCGCTTGCAGGACAGCACGTATTGCGGTTGCCCTTGCTCATCGCGCAACAGCTTGTTGGAGACTGACAGGTGCAAGAGCGAGCCGTCCTTGCGGCGGCGGATGGACTGGCATTCGGCCCGGCCCAGCGCCAGCGTATCGGCGAACACCCTCTCTTCCTCGTTGCGCCGCTCGGGCGGCACGATGAAGTCCGCCAGATGCTGGCCCAGCACTTCCTGGCCGCTGTAGCCGAAGATCTGTTCGGCGCAGCGGTTCCAGTAGACCACGCCGCCTTGCATGTCCATGAGGACATAGGCGTCGGGTGCTTCGCTGAGCAGCAGTTGTTCAAGTGCCTGCATCGTCTCCGCCGACGGCCTCTTGCAGGCGCAGCAGTTTGTCGTGGACCTGCCCCGGGAGACCCTGCCACAGGGTCTTGGCGGTCAGGTGCATGGTCTGGGTCCAATCCTGCCAGTCCTCCCCTGCGGCCTGATACAGCGCCGGGAAATCATTCGGTGCCAGTTGCAGTTGCGGCAGCGCCCGCGCGATCTTGGGCAGGGCGGCCTCGGCTACCTGCGGTGTGCCGCAGCCCAGTTCGGCCATGGTGGCCGAGAGATACAGGGTCCAGATGATTTCCAGCGGACGCGGAGCCGGCAGCTCCTCCGGCAGGGCCGGGGCTTCGTAGTGCAGCACGGCATCGCAGAACAGTTCCGGGATCTTCCAGTCCTGCATCAGTGCCGCCGCGATGTTGAGGTGATTGAAGCCAAACAGCGATTGTTCCATCGCCAGTTGCCCCGACGGTTCCAGCGGGCGCGTCAGCAGCGACGAATAGCCGGCCGGATGCGCCGAGGCCAGGGTCAGCTTGCCGATGTTGGCCAGCAGGCCGGTGGTGAACATTTCTCCCAGCGGTGCCACGCGGGTGTGGCCGCTGATGGCCTGGGCACTGCAGGCCATGGCGAAGCTGTGGGCCCAGAAGGCCGGCAGCTTGAAGTTGGCGCAGGAGGCCGGGGCCGTGGTTTCCGCCAGCGACAGCGCCAGGGCCAGCTGGCGCACGGCCTGCAGGCCGACCAGCAGCATGCTGTCCATGCTGACCGAGGCGATCGGGCGCACGCGGTCGGCATTGAGTACGTTGACGATGCGGATGATGCGCCCGGACAGGGCCGGATCGGCCTGCACCAGGTGGATCAGTTCATGCATGTCGGGATCATCCTGCGCGCACAGGCGCATGATGGTCAGGCGCACCCCACCTGGCGAGGGCAGGGCCTGCGCGCTCCTGAGCTTCTCGAACAGAGTGGGTTCAATGAAGGTGAGCATCATTTACGGTCCTGGTTGCGGTTGTAGATATCGACCACGTCCTCCCAGCCGGCAAAGAAGGCTTCCACGCAGCGCGGATCGAAGTGGCTGCCCGCATTGTCGCGCAGATAACGCGCCGCGTCTTCCAGGCTCCAGCCTTTTTTGTAAGGTCGCGAGGAGGTCAGCGCATCGAACACGTCGGCCACGGCCACGATGCGGCCATACAAAGGAATGTCGTCGCCCTTTATCCCATTGGGGTAGCCGCTGCCATCCCATTTTTCATGATGGGTCTCGGCGATCCGGGAGGCGGTCTGCAGCAGGGAGGACGGACTGCCGCGCAAGATGTCGGCGCCGATCTGCGCGTGCAGGCGCATGACCTTCAGTTCTTCCTCGTCCAGCCGTCCGGGTTTGAGCAGGATATGGTCGGGGATGCCCATCTTGCCGATGTCGTGCATGGGGGAGGCCGCCAGCAGCAGGTCCTGCTCCTCCTTGGGCAAGCCGAGATGGGCGGCGATGATGCGGGTGTAATTGGACATGCGCACCAGGTGTTCGCCCGTTTCCGGATCGCGATAGCCGGCCGCGCGCGAGAGCAGGTCCACCGAATTGAGCGCCAGGGTGGTGCTCTGCTGCGCCTTCTGTTCCACCTCTTCAGACAAGTCTTCGATCTTCCGGCTCATGGCCAGCTGCGACTTGCGCATGGCCAGCATGTTCTTCACCCGCGCCAGCAGTTCCACCCGGTTCACCGGCTTCGACAGGAAATCATTGGCCGACATCTGCAGCGCCTTGTGCCGCACCTGCAGGCCCATGTCGGCGGTGATCATGATGACCGGCGTCATTTCCTGGCCCGGCATGGCGCGAAAACGCGAGAGGAAATCGAGGCCATCCATGCCCGGCATCATGTAGTCCAGCAGGATCAGGTCCGGATCGTGGCTGCCGCACCAGTCCAGCGCTTCATACGCATCGGGGCAGGTGCTGATGCTGGTATCGGGCAACTGCGCCAGCATGTGCGTGAATAGCGACAGATTGGTCTTGTCATCGTCAACGATCAGAATCTTCATGTGTTCCCCCGGCCCTCTCTTTTAGGTGTTGTCGCAAGGCGGCGAAGGCGCTTGCGCACTCCTCGGCCAGCTTGCGCACGTGTGCCAGTTCGCCCTGGCGTGCCGCCAATTCCATGTTGCGTCCCGCCTGTCCCAGCGCCTGGATGCCCAGGTTCAGGCAGCTGCCCGCCAGCCGGTGGCCCAGCGCCTGGATCTCGCCCAGCAGCGGATCGCTGGCCTGGCAATGCCGCGCCAGATCGTCCATGACCGGCGTGGTGTGTTCGACGAACATGTCCAGCATCTGGCCAGCCAGCGCAGTGTCCTCGCCGAACAGTTCCTGCAGGCGGCTCTCGTCAAGCATGACCGGCGCAGCACCGGTGTCGGCGGCCGCTTCCCGCGCGGCCGGCAGGTAATGCTCCAGCATCGCCGCCAGTTGCGAGCGCAGCAAAGGCTTGGTCAGGTAATCGTCCATACCGGCCTCCAGGCACTGTTCCCGATCCCCGGCCATGGCATTGGCGGTCATCGCGACAATGGGGGTGTGGGCCAGCTCGCCCTGCAGACGCCGGATGCGGCGCGTGGTTTCGTAGCCATCCAGCACCGGCATCTGGCAATCCATCAGGATCAGCGCGTAAGCGCGCCGTGCCAGCTTCTCCAGCGCCTCCGCACCGTTGGAGGCGATATCGACCGCGTAGCCCATGGCATTGAGCTGGTACACCGCCACCTTCTGGTTCATCACGTTGTCTTCCACCAGCAGGAGTTCACGCTGTTCCTGCTGCCCCGGATGGGACAGCGCCCGGAGCGGGCGCGCTGCCGTCAATTCCCCATCGGCCGCATCCTTGCCGCCCGCCAGCGGATCGACCGCACGCAGCAGCTGTTGCTTGCGCAGCGGCAATTGCAGGGCCGGCGACGTTGATTTTCCGTCTATATTAAGGCCGTGTACGCCATGGTCAAGCAGCACGCACGTAACTGTCGGCCTTTCCGCGTGCAGGCGTGCCAGCACTGCGGCCGGCGGCACATCCCGGATCTCGCTGCTGACGATGAGGGTATCGATGCCGGTGGCCGTAGCCGCCGGGCCGGTCAGCGCCGCCAGGGCGTCGCTGGCACTGCTGTAGCGCACCGTTTCCAGCCCGGCCCCGCGCAGGTATTCGTGCAGCATGGCGGCACTGGCATCGTGCGTTTCGAGCAGGGCCACCTGTCGTTTTTTGGCTGCATGCGGTCGGGTGGCGAACTGCGGAGGTTGCGCCACGGGAATGCCCAGTTCGAACCAGAAGCAGGAACCGTTACCGGGCGTGCTCTCCACGCCGATCTTGCCGCCCATCAGTTCCACCAGGCGCTTGCAGATCGACAGGCCCAGGCCGGTGCCGCCGTATTGGCGCGTCACCGAATTGTCGGCCTGCGAGAAGGGCGAGAACAGGCGGCGCAGCGTATCGTCATCCATGCCGATGCCGCTGTCGCGCACTTCGAAACGCACCCGGCAGTGATCGCCCGACACGTGCAAGGCCTGCACCCGCAGCAGCACTTCACCCACATGGGTGAACTTGAGCGCGTTGCCCAGCAGGTTCAGGAGGACCTGGCGGATGCGTCCGGGGTCGCCCAGCAGCCGCACCGGCAGGCGCGGGTCGACGTGCGCCAGCAAGCGTACGCGCTTTTCGTGTGCCTTGAAGGACAGCGCTTCGGCGCTGGCTTCCACCACTTCCAGCAAGTCGAACTCGACCACGGCGATGTCCATCTTGCCGACGTCGATCTTGGAGAAGTCGAGCACGTCATTGACGATGCCCAGCAGGGCATTGGCCGAATCCTCGATGGCCTTGGCGAATTCGGCTTGCTGCGTATCCAGGCGCGTGGTGCGCAACAGTCCGGCCATGCCCAGTACTGCATTCATGGGAGTGCGGATCTCGTGGCTCATGGTGGAGAGGAAGGCACCCCGCGTGAGCATGGCCTGGTCGGCCGCTTCCTTGGCCAGGACCAGGTTGCGCGCGGCGCGCTGATGGTCGCGCAGCAGGCGCAGCAGGATCAGCGCCCTGACCAGCCACACGGCCAGCAGCCCCAGGATCAGCCAGGGCGGCAGATCGGCACGCCACAGCGCGGCCACCGTCAGCACGGCAAAGCCGGCCTCGGCCAGCGCCAGCGGCAGACGCCCGTCGCGCGGGCGCGCCGGGGCGTGCTGCGCGTCATTGGGGGGGCTGCCTGGCATCACGAGCTTGTCTCCATGGTTCCTGACTCCGGTTCGATTCCGCCCGCAGGTGCAGGGAGGCACGACGGGTTTCGATAGAATCAATTATAACGAATCGGATCATAATTTGCCGAAATTGTTTTATTTGTTCCGGCGAGAAAGCGCGACTGTGGTCAAAATGCGGCACAATGATGAGCTTGTCATTGCGATAATAATTGACCTCTGCCACGCTGCTGCTGGTGCTGCGCGGCTTCCACCGCAATTTAGAAATAAACAATATTGTTATTTTATTCTGTCAAATTAATTTTATTGATTTATTCGATTAATTTATTTAAGATGACAGCACAACCAAACAATGCAGTGGCCCAACCCGACAAGGAGCCCGCACCATGAAGCATCCCCCCTCGATGGCACACGCCAGACTGGCCCGTCCTGACCTGCTGCGCTGGCATGCCGCGCTGCTCCTGCTCACGCTCGGCTGCTGGGCCTGGCCGCATTTGCAGGCGGCCACCACGGCCAAGCTCTCCATCTCGGTACTGGTGACTACGCGATGCAACGTGGCCGTCAATGTCATCAATGGCATGGCGTCCGTGTCCAATACCTGTGGTGCCGTGCCTGCGGGCAGCCCGGATGGACGGGCCTTCCTGCTGGTGAATCAGCAGGAGCGTTCAGTCGTGGTGGTTTACTGAGTCCGCTGCAGTTGCTCGCCAGTCAGATCCCGGCCAGCGCCGGCAGGGTGGCGGCCAGCACCGCCAGCAGCACGACCGCCCAAGAGGGCAGCTTGAGCCATACCAGAGCGGCAAAGGCCGCCAGTGCAATGACCAGGTCATGCCAGCCGAAGATGGCGCTGGTCCACACCGGCTGGTAGAGCGCTGCCAGCAGCAATCCCACCACAGCGGCATTGACGCCCGCCAGCACCGCCTGCATCGCGGCCTGACGGCGCACCGTATCCCAGAACGGCAGCAGCCCGGTCACCAGCAGGAAGGACGGCGCGAAGATGGCCAGCAGGCATAGCACGCCACCGGCCACCCCATTGGGCCAGGAAGACATCACCACGCCCAGATAGGCCGCCAGCGTGAAGAGCGGGCCGGGGATCGCCTGGGCCGCGCCATAACCGGCGAGGAAGACATCCTTGTTCACCCAGCCCGTGGGCACCAGTTCGGCCTGCAACAGCGGCAGCACCACATGGCCGCCGCCGAAGACCAGGGAACCGACGCGATAAAAAATGTTGATCTGCTGCAGCCAGGCCGCCGGATGGAGCGCGGCCAGCAGCGGAATGCCCGCCAGCAGGACGAAGAACAACAGCAGGCAAGCTCGCCCCGTGCGGCGGCTGACCACCAGTGGCAGATGTTCCTGCAGGGCAACTTGCGGGCCGTGCAGCAGCAGCCGTCCGGCCAGGCCGGCGGCCACGATCACGCCCAGCTGTACCAGGCTGCCCTGCAGCTGCCAGGCCGCCAGCGCAGCCAGCACCATGATGGCCAGGCGCACCGGTCCGCGGCACAGCGTCTGCGCCATCCCCCACACCGCCTGCGCCACAATGGCCACGGCCACGATCTTCAAGCCGTGCACCACCTCCCCGGAGAGCCAGTGCGCATCCTCCAGCACCGACAAGGCCACCACCATCAGCAGCAGCGCCGAGGGCAGCGTAAAGCCCAGCCAGGCCGCCAGCGCACCGCGATAGCCGCCGCGGATCAGGCCGATGGCCAAGCCGACCTGGCTGCTGGAGGGGCCGGGCAGGAATTGGCACATGGCTACCAGGTCGGCGTAGGTCTGTTCGGACAGCCAGCGCCGCCGGGCCACGAATTCATGGCGGAAATAGCCGAGATGGGCGGCCGGTCCGCCAAAGGAGGTCAGCCCCAGCCGCAGGAAGACCAGAAAGATCGCCCACGCCGGTTGGCGCGGGGCAGCGGGCAAGGCGGTGGGGGTGGCGGGTTCGGGAGCGGGGGAAGCTGGCATGCGGTGTCGGATCGGATTGGCGCGCGAGGCAGGGGACCGGAGCGCCGCCTATATTAAGGGCGGCTTTAGGGCGAAATGAAGCTTTTTTCATGTGCCCTGCCATTTCATGGGGTGTGCAGCGATTTTTCTTTCGCTGCAGGTGACAAAAAAGCCCGATTTTGCCTGGTTCCCCCTTGATCTGCGGCAATGCACCCCGATTTGGCGGTTTGGTGCCTGCGCAGTGCTAGAATGCAGGGCTATTTTTCAATCAACATTGGAGCCTCACGTGTTTATTTCCGACGCATACGCGCAAACGGCCGCAGCAGCCCCTGGTGGCGTGATGGGCAATCTGGCCAGTTTCCTGCCGATCATCCTGATGTTCGTGGTCCTGTACTTCCTGATGATCCGCCCGCAGATGAAGCGTCAGAAAGAACAGAAAGCCATGATGGACGCACTGGGCAAGGGCGACGAAGTCGTCACCTCCGGTGGTCTGCTGGGCCGCATCACCAAGGTGGCCGATGGCTACATCACCATCGAAGTCTCCGAAGGCACCGAAGTCATCGTGCAAAAGGGCGCTGTCACCACCTTGCTGCCCAAGGGCACCATCAAGGGCCTGTAATCGGCCTCACCGGTTGGCCGGCCTGAACCGGCGAACCCATGGGCGCATCGCTGATGCGCCCATGTCGTTAGAACGGTGTGCAGAAACTTCCGGTTCCTGGCACCCGTTCTGAACAGGGCGGCAGGTCCCTGCCTCCCTCTCCCGCAAGCAAGAAGCACAAGACCATGAATCGTTACTCTCTCTGGAAATACGCACTGATCGTCCTGGCCCTGCTGTTCGGCGTGATCTATACCGTCCCGAACTTCTTCGGCGAATCCCCCGCGGTGCAGATCAGCAGTGCCAAGTCGACCCTGAAGGTCGAGCCTGCCGTGGCCGGCCGTGTCGATCAGATCCTGAAACAAGGCAATCTCGGCGCAGAGAGCGTGGCGTTCGACAATGCCGGTTCGCAGCCCTCGGTGCGCGCCCGCTTTGCCACCACCGACATTCAGTTCAAGGCCAAGGCCCTGCTGGAGAAGGAACTCAATACCGACCCCAGCGACCCGACCTACATCGTCGCCTTCAACCTGCTGCCCAATACCCCGCAATGGCTGCAAAGCCTGCACGCCTTCCCGATGTACCTGGGCCTGGACTTGCGCGGCGGCGTGCACTTCCTGATGCAGGTCGACATCAAGGCGGTCCTGAACAAGCGCCTGCAAGGCATGCAAGCCAGCGTGCGCAGCCTGCTGCGTGACAAGAACATCCGCCACAGCGGCATCAACCGCTCGGGCGACAGCATCGAAATCTCCTTCCGCGATGCCGATACCCGCAACAAGGCCCGTGCCGCCCTGGGCGAACTGCAGGAAATGGTGCTCACCGACGCCGGCAGCGGCGATGACCTCAAACTCATCGCCACCCTGCGTCCGGAAGCCCTGAAGCAGACCCAGGAAGACGGCGTCAAGCAGAACATCAGCACCCTGTCCAAGCGTGTCAACGAACTGGGCGTGGCCGAGCCGCTGATCCAGCGCCAGGGCGCCGACCGCATCGTGGTCGAGCTGCCGGGCGTGCAGGACGTCTCGCGCGCCAAGGACATCATCGGCCGTACCGCCACTCTGGAAGTGCGCATGGTCGATGAAAGCGTGGTGCGCGGCACCGAAGAAACCTCGGCCATCCCCTTCGGCTCCGAACTGTTCAAGATCGGCAAGGGCGCGCCCGTGGTGCTGAACAAGGAACCGGTGCTGACCGGCGACTACATCTCCAACGCCTCGGCCAGCTTCGATGAAAACCACCAGCCGGCGGTGAGCATCGACTTGAACGGCGACGGCGGCCGCAAGATGCGCGAAGCCACCCGTGACAAGGTCGGCAAGGCCATGGCCATCGTCCTGTTCGAAAAGGGCAAGGGCGAAGTGCTGACCGTGGCCACGATCCGTTCCGAACTGGGTTCGCGCTTCCAGATCACCGGCATGGGTTCGCCCGAAGCCGCCAGCGACCTGGCCCTGCTGCTGCGCGCGGGTTCGCTGGCCGCACCGATGGACATCATCGAAGAGCGCACCATCGGCCCGCAACTGGGTGCCGACAACATCAAGAAGGGCTTTGATTCGGTGCTGTATGGCTTCCTGGCCATGGCCGTCTTCATGGTGATCTACTACCAGCTGTTCGGTTTCTTCAGTGCCTTGGCGCTGTCGGTGAACGTGCTGCTGCTGGTAGCGCTGCTGTCCACGCTGCAAGTCACGCTGACCCTGCCGGGTATCGCCGCCATCGCGCTGGCACTCGGTATGGCGATCGACTCCAACGTGCTGATCAACGAACGCATCCGTGAAGAACTGCGCGCCGGCAATTCGCCGCAGGCAGCGATTGCCGCCGGTTTCGACCGCGCGTGGGCGACCATCCTGGACTCCAACGTGACCACCCTGATCGCCGGCCTGGCGCTGCTGATCTTCGGCTCCGGCGCGATTCGCGGCTTCGCCGTGGTGCACTGCCTGGGCATCCTGACCTCGATGTTCTCGGCCGTGTTCTTCTCGCGCGGTGTGGTCAACCTCTGGTATGGCCGCAAGAAGCGCCTGTCGGGCCTGGCCATCGGCCAGATCTGGAAGCCCGAGGGCGACGTGCTCTCGACTTCCGGCAAGGCCGCCGCCAAGCGCGACGCCAAGTAATCATCAGCAGCACAGCCAGATTTGAGCCAGGCACCCCGCTGCAGGTGGTGCCGGCACCGAAAGGATAGTGATGGAATTTTTCCGCATCAAAAAAGACATTCCCTTCATGCGTCATGCCCTGATCTTCAATGCGATCTCGGCACTGACCTTCGTGGCCGCGGTGTTCTTCCTGTTCTCCAAGGGATTGCACTTCTCCATCGAATTCACCGGCGGCACGGTCATGGAAGTGGCCTACAACAAGCCGGCCGACCTGGAGAAGATCCGCAAGTCGATTGAAGGACTGGGTTACCGTGACACCCTGGTGCAAAGCTTCGGCACCGCCCAGGACGTGATGATCCGCCTGCCCGCCCAAGCCGGCGTGAACGCCAGCCAGCAGAGCGAAAAGGTCAATGCCGCCCTGAAGGCAGAGGATCCGGACGTGCGCCTGCAGCGCGTGGAATTCGTCGGCCCACAGGTCGGTGACGAGCTGGCCCATGATGGCCTGCTGGCCCTGGGCATGGTGGTGCTGGGCATCGTGATCTACCTGGCCTTCCGCTTCGAATGGAAGTTCGCGGTGGCGGCGGTGATCGCCAACCTGCACGACATCATCATCATCCTGGGCTTCTTCGCTTTCTTCCAGTGGGAATTCTCGCTGACCGTGCTGGCCGCCATCCTGGCCGTGCTGGGTTATTCGGTCAACGAATCGGTGGTGGTGTTCGACCGGGTGCGCGAAGCCTTCCGTGATCGCCGCTTCGGCAAGCTGTCGGCGCCCGAAGTGCTGAACCACGCGATCACCAGCACCATGTCGCGTACCGTCATCACCCACGGCAGCACCGAAATGATGGTGCTGGCGATGTTCTTCTTCGGTGGCCCGACGCTGCATTATTTCGCGCTGGCGCTGACCATCGGCATCTTGTTCGGTATCTATTCCTCGGTGTTCGTCGCCGCAGCGCTGGCCATGTGGCTGGGCGTGAAGCGCGAAGACCTGATCAAGCCGGTCAAGGTCAAGGACGAGAACGGCGGCGCAGTGGTCTGATTTTCAGATTCACCTGCGTTGCACAGGGAGGGCCGCCGCGTTCACGCAGCGGCCCTTTCTCATGAAAGGCCCGCAAAGGCGGGATAATGCTGATCTTCACGACGGCACATCACTGCATTCCCCTTTTTTCATCATGACCGCATCCATCGATCTGAACGATATCGACTATGAGCGCCGCTTCGGCGGCGTGGCCCGCCTGTACGGCGCGGCGGCCTTGCAACGCTTCAGCCAGGCGCGCGTATGCGTGGTCGGCGTCGGCGGCGTGGGCTCATGGATTGTCGAGGCGCTGGCCCGCAGTGCCATCGGCCACCTGACCCTGATCGACCTGGACAACCTGGCCGAATCCAACGTCAATCGCCAGATCCATGCGCTCACCGGCACGCTGGGCCAGGCCAAGGTAACGGCCCTGCATGAGCGCATCCGGCAGATCAATCCGACCTGCGTGGTCACCGAGGTGGAGGATTTCGTCGATCCGGAGAATGTCGAGCAGATGCTGGGCGGTGGCCGTTTCGATTACGTCATCGACGCTATCGACAATGTCCCGGCCAAGGTGGCCATGATCGCCTGGTGCCGCCAGAACGGCATGCCCATGGTCACCATCGGCAGCGCCGGCGGGCAGATCGATCCGACCCAAATCGAGATCCGCGACCTGTGCCGCACCGAGCAGGAACCGCTGCTGGCCAAGGTGCGCAAGCGCCTGCGCTCACAGCATGGTTTCCCGCGCGGGACCAAGAACAAGTTTCATATCGACGCGGTGTTCTCGACGGAACCGCTGCGTTTCCCGGAACTGGCCGAGGGCGAAGCCTGCGAGATCGCGCCGGCAGAAGATCTGGATGTGGGCGAGGATGCCGCCGACAGCACGCAAGCCGGCGTGACAGGGCTGAACTGCACCGGTTTCGGCTCGGCCATGGTGGTCACGGCCACCTTCGGCCTGGTGGCCGCAGCGCATGTCTTGAAGAAGCTGGCCGAGAAGGCCAGCTGAGGCAAGGAGGCGCGGACTTCAGTGTCCGCCGCCCTCATCGACCCGGTGCGCGGACACGCACAGCAGCACGCTGACGGTGACCAGCACCATGGCCGCGATCTCCAGCAGGGTCGGCCAGCGTTGTTCCCACAGGAAGCCGTAGAGCAGGGCGAAGAGGGTCTCGAACAGGATCATCTGCCCGATCATGGTCAGTGGCAGCAGGCGGCTGGCCTTGTTCCAGCAGGCATTGCCGAACAGCGACGCAAAGATCGCCACCCCCGCCGACACCGCCACGAAATGCATCCACTCGCTGCCCGGATGCGGCTGCAGCATCACCGTGAAGGCCGGCACTGCGATGAACAGCGACAGCAGCCCCGTGACCACGCCGATCAGCAGATTCCAGTCATGCGCAGAAACTTCATGCAGGCGCGCCAGCCAGCGGCTGTTGCCGACCGCATAGGTGGTCCAGGAGACCAATGCGGCCAGGGCGCAGAAGAAGCCGATGACACTTTGCTTCATATCGCCTCCAGCCGACCCGGATAGCGACTGCCAGGCCACGCAGGCGATGCCGGCCAGACCCAAGGCCAGCGACGGGGCCAGCTTGCGCAGCGAGACCGCGCCATGGCCGCGGCTGCCGATGATGCTCACCGCCACCGGCAGGAAGCCGATCACCAGCGAGGTCATGGCCATGCCGCCCAGTTGCACGGCACTGGCCAGGAACACGTAATACACCACATTGCCCAGCAAGCTCAGCCACACCAGCGCGCGCCATTCGTCACGGCCCAGGTGCGGTAGCAGTTTCTTGATGCGCGGCGCGATCAGCAGTGCTGCGAAGAGTCCGTAGGCGAGATAGCGCCCGGCCGTCAGTTGCCAGGGCGAGAAGGCGCGCGTCAGTTCAGGGGCCAGGAATACCAGGCCCCAGGCGGCACCGGCCAGTGCGCCATAAAAAATGCCTTGCAGGATCGTGTTGGAACTCATCGGGAATCAAAGCCAGCCATGTTGCAAAGGGGGGCAGTATGCCCCAGCCGGCGCGGGAAGGATTGTTGCAGGCTACGGTTTTCTTGTGGCGGGCGAACACCAAAACGAAAACGCCGGCACGATGCCGGCGTTGGTCTGCTGTGCGGTCAAGCCGTTCAGATCGCGGTGCCGAACAAGCCCGCACCGACAAAGGCCAGCGCCACCACGCCGATACCCATCGACAGGTAGGCCAGCACGGCCACGCCGGTGATGATGGTGGCCGAGGCCAGCACGATGGCCACTTGCAGCATGCCGGCGGCCATTTCCATCTTTTCGTACTTCTCCATGTAGGCATGGGCCTCATGCTCGGCTTCGCGCGCCTTGTGGGACAGCTCCTTCTTGCCTTCGCCGCTCTTCTCGTCGCTGTCGTAATGGGCGATGGCGTCGTCGAGCTTGGCCACGGCCGCGCTGATGCGTTCATCCTTGGGATTGCCCAGCAAGCTCAGTTGCTGCTTGGCCAGCTGCGCCGCATTGCCGCGCACCGACTTGGCCTGGAAGAAGGACCACAGGTTGGCCGCCTCCTGATGCTTCAGGATGACCTCGGTCTGGTAGGACTTGGACAGGGTTTCGGTAATGGCCAGCACCAGCGCCAGGATGGCGATGAGCAAGGCCAGCTTCTTGTTGCCGGAGGCATGGGCGTGCTCGGCGTGTTCCAGGTTTTCGGTGGCTTCCGTCATGATGGTTCTTGTAATGTGGGAAAAGGAGGACGGCCCGGCACGCGGGCAGCGTTTCATCAACGATTCACCTCCATATCGGTTGACCTGAAGAATCTCGAAACTCGTATTCTCCTGCAGGCCAGGATGGCGGCTTCCCTCAGGCAAGATTGCCCCAGCAGGCAATGTACGCATCCGATATTCGCATTTCCTCACGGTCGGGGTGATCACGTTCTCCGCTGCTGTTGCGCACGGCCTGCACAAACAATGTGCCGCAAGTTCAGCAGGAATATTTGCGTTTGGCTACACTGTTCACCCACAAATTCTGAACCTGTGGGATTGGATTTATTGACTGGCATTATACAAAAAGACAATCACGCGATTGTTTTCGATCAATTACATTAATGGTTCTTCGCAAGCACGACCGGAACAAGGCGAAGCTGGCCCCGCAGTACGGCGTCATGGTGCCGTAGCAGAACGCAGTCAGCCTGTCGCTGCAGTACAAGCCGCTATGTCCAGCCAGGCTGGAGGTAGCCACGAAGATGCCCGTTTCCCGGTCCGGGCGTCATGACCCATCGGGTCGATCAACAGGAGAGAACGCAATGTCGAATGAAGCCAAGTGCCCCTTCAACCACACCGCCGGTAGCGGCACCAGCAACCGCGACTGGTGGCCCAAGCAGCTGCGTGTGGATCTGCTGGCCCAGCATTCTTCCAAGTCCAACCCCATGGGTGAGGATTTCAACTACGCCGAAGCCTTCAAGAGCCTGGACCTGGCCGCCGTCAAGGCCGACCTGGCCAAGGTGATGACCGATTCGCAGGACTGGTGGCCGGCCGACTTCGGCCACTATGGTCCGCTGTTCATTCGCATGGCCTGGCACAGCGCCGGTACCTATCGCATCGGCGATGGCCGCGGCGGTGCCGGCCGTGGCCAGCAGCGCTTCGCGCCCTTGAACAGCTGGCCCGACAACGTCAACCTGGACAAGGCACGCCGCCTGATCTGGCCGGTCAAGCAAAAGTACGGCAACAAGATCTCCTGGGCTGACCTGCTGATCCTGACCGGCAACGTCGCGCTGGAAACCATGGGTTTCAAGACCTTCGGTTTCGCCGGTGGCCGCCAGGACGTGTGGGAACCGGACCTGGACGTCTACTGGGGTACCGAATCGACCTGGCTGGGCGGCGATGACCGCTACGGCAAGGGCAAGGCCGGCGCCAGCCACGGCGAGATCACGGCCGATGCCGACCGTCACGGCAATGAGCAGAGCCGCACCGGCCCCACCGGCCGCAACCTGGAAAACCCGCTGGCCGCCGTCCAGATGGGCCTGATCTACGTCAACCCGGAAGGTCCGGAAGGCAACCCTGATCCGGTGGCTGCCGCCCATGACATCCGCGAAACCTTCGCCCGCATGGCGATGGACGATGAAGAAACCGTGGCCCTGATCGCCGGTGGCCACACCTTCGGCAAGACCCACGGTGCAGGCGACGCCAAGCACGTGGGCCGTGAACCGGAAGGCGAGGGCCTGGAACACCAGGGCATGGGCTGGAAGAGCAGCTTCGGCAGCGGCGTCGGTGGCGACACCATCAGTTCCGGCCTGGAAGTGACCTGGACCCAGACTCCTGCCCAGTGGAGCAATTACTTCTTCGAGAACCTGTTCAACTATGAGTGGGAACTGACCAAGAGCCCGGCCGGTGCCCATCAATGGGTGGCCAAGGGCGCCGATGCGGTGATCCCGCACGCCCACGGCGGCGCACCCCTGCGTCCGACCATGCTGACCACGGACTTGTCGCTGCGCTTCGATCCGGCTTACGAAAAGATCTCGCGCCGCTTCCTGGAACACCCGGAGCAGTTCGCCGACGCCTTCGCCCGCGCCTGGTTCAAGCTGACCCACCGCGACCTCGGTCCGCGTGCCCGCTACCTCGGCCCGGAAGTGCCGGCTGAAGAACTGATCTGGCAAGATCCGCTGCCCAAGGCAGAAGGTGCGCCGATTGATGCAGCCGATGTCACGGCCCTGAAGAGCAAGATCCTGGCCTCGGGCCTGTCGGTGAGCGAGCTGGTCTCGACCGCCTGGGCTTCGGCCTCCACCTTCCGGGGTGGCGACATGCGCGGTGGTGCCAACGGTGCGCGTGTGCGCCTGGCGCCGCAGAAGGATTGGGCTGCCAATCAGCCGGCCCAGCTGGCCAAGGTGTTGAAGGCACTGGAAGGCATCCAGTCCGAGTTCAACCAAGGTGCCAAGAAGGTGTCGCTGGCGGACCTGATCGTGCTGGCCGGTAGCGCAGCCGTCGAAAAGGCGGCCAAGGATGCAGGCCTGGCCGTGACTGTACCCTTCAGCGCAGGCCGTGTGGATGCGTCGCAGGAGCAGACGGACGTCGCGTCCTTCGAGCCGCTGGAACCCGTCGTTGATGGTTTCCGCAACTTCCAGAAGCAGCGTTATGCAGTGCGTGCCGAAGACATGCTCATCGACAAGGCCCAGCAACTGACCCTGACCGCGCCGGAAATGACGGTCCTCATCGGTGGCCTGCGCGTGCTGGGCAACACGGTGAGTGGCAGCACCAAGGGTGTGTTCACTTCCAAGGTGGGCGTGCTGTCCAATGACTTCTTCGTCAATCTGCTGGACATGGGCACCGAGTGGAAGTCCACTTCGCCCGCCCAGGAAGAGTTCGAAGGCCGTGATCGCAAGAGCGGTGCCGTCAAGTGGACCGGCACCCGTGTCGACCTGGTGTTCGGCTCCAACGCCGTGCTGCGCGCCCTGGCTGAAGTCTATGCCAGCTCGGACGCCAAGGAAAAGTTCGTCAAGGACTTCGTGGCGGCCTGGGTCAAGGTGATGGATCTGGATCGCTATGACCTGAAGAAGTAAGCAGCAAAGCAGTCAAGCAGTGAGGCAGTGAAGCGATGAACGACGGCGGGCCGCAAGGCTCGCCGTTTTTCTTTGCGCGTGCGCATGTCATGGAGATGTCACGGAGTGCGCCGATGCAGGGGCTATAGTGGCGTTCGGTATTTTTCTTCACCTGCGAGGCGCATGATGGCCCTGAGCCTGGATGACATTGCCCTGCTGTTCACACGGCACGGCCACACCCAATACACCGGCGAGCCGGTCACGCAACTGGAACACGCGCTGCAATCGGCGCTGCTGGCCGAGCAGGAGGGCGCAGCGCCCAGCCTGATCGTGGCCAGCCTGCTGCACGATCTCGGCCACCTGCTGGAAGACCTGGGCCAGACGCCCACCCTGGCCGGCATCGATGACCTGCACCAGTACCGCGTGCTGCCTTTCCTGCGCGGCGTCTTCCATGAATCCGTGCTGGCTCCGATTGCGCTGCATGTGGATGCCAAGCGCTACCTGTGCGCCACTGATCCGGACTACTTCGCGCAGCTCTCGGCCGATTCGGTGCGCAGCCTGCAATTGCAGGGCGGGATCTTCGATGTGGAACAGGCCGCAGCCTTCATTGACCGGCCCTATGCCGAGGATGCGGTGAGGTTGCGGCGCTGGGATGACCGTGCCAAGACGGCGGGTCTGCCGACGCCCGATTATGCGCACTATGCAGGCTACTTCAACGAGTGCCTGCTGCGGCCGGGCAAGGCCAGCCGTCCTCAGGCCAGATAACTTTTCCGATACGCTGACGGGGTGGTGCCGCGCAGCTTGCGCAGCGCATGCGTGAGCGCACTCTGGTCGCCATAGCCACAGCGCTGGGCAATCTGCGCCAGCGGCAGGCTGCTGGTGCGCAGCAGCTGGCAGGCCCGGGCCACGCGCACTTCGGCCAGCCAGGCGCGCGGCGACGTGTCCAGTTCAGCGCGAAACCATTCATGCAAACGGCTGGGGGAGATCGCCGCCAGCTCCGCCATCTGCGCCACCGTCCAGGGATGCTCGGCGCGCGCCTCCACCCGTGCCAGCATCAAACGCAGCCGCGACAGTGCCTGCGGCTGCTGCGTGAGTGCGTCCAGCAGCAGGGGAACCCAATGCTGCAGCGTGTTGCTGGCGGGGCAGGTGTCGCTGAGTGCCACCGCCATGAATTCCACCAGTTTCCCGGCGGCGCGGGACAAGGGCAGGAACGGGCGCTGTGCCAGCGCCTCCAGTTGCAGGCTGCCGACCGCATCGGGTGCCAGGTCGACCACCAGTGAACGATTCTCGCCGCCTGCGCGCGTGGCATGCCGCGCACCGGGTTCGACGAAGGCCGCCGTGGCGGTATCGGCCAGGCCTTCACGGCCGGCGATGTCCATCGCCAGATGGCCTGCCAGCGGCAGCACCAGTTGCGGAAAATCATGCCGGTGCGCCAATGACTCCTCCCGATAGCTGCGCAGGTGCAGCTGCGCCTCGGGTGGGGCAGTGTCGGGATGCGGTCGCGAGGATGGGATCATGGCGGGCAGGGATGCAAAGCAATCCCGCCATGATAGCGGACTTCGCTGCTACAGCCGGATCTGCTCGAAGGCCGTGATGCGCAGGCGCGCTTCGCCGACCTGCGGCTGCTTGCCATCGGCGATGGTATCGGCGGCGCGGACCCTGGAACCGAAGTCCAGCCCGGTCATCCTTTCCAGTTCGGGAATGGCCACGCGCCAGTGGTTGACGTCCACCGAGGGCAGGTCGCGCGGCGTTCCCAGGCTGTGCCGGCTCTCCGACAGCAGGGCAGACTGGTCGGCCAGCAGGCCTACCGCTTTCAAGCCTTGCTTGCCCTTCCACACCACGATCTTGAAGAAGGCCGAAGGGATCTGCACCTCATCGGCCCACAGGTCCACCTGGTCGTTGAACACCGGGCCCTGGAAGACGCACAGGCGGCCCTTGCTGCTGGCAGCCAGTACGCCGTTCTCCAGCACATAGCGCTCCAGGCCCTGCCAGTAGGTCGCGCTCTGGTTGAAGCGGAAATGCTGGGGCGAGCAATTGGTGAAATGGAAGGTATCCGCATTGGCGCGTTCGGCTTCTTCCGGCGTACCCCAGCTCGGATCGGAACGGCGCGTCAGGTGGCCGCGATCGAAATAGGTCGACCACGCCGAATAGAAATCCTGCTCCAGCACGCTGCCGGCCGCCACGCGCGGATCGCGGAACCAGGCATCGCCTTCGGCCGCATTGACCTGGCCGCTGCCGCGATCGACTGCAAGGTAATGCGTGCCGTCGATGTTGGTGGCAGTGAAGGCGGCCATGCGGCGGCGCTTCAACAGCTTGATGCTGAAGTGTTCGTATTTCAGTTCGCCGTCGTCGCCAGCGGCACCGGCCACGGTAGGCAGCAGCGGGACGATGTCGCCCGCCAGCTTCGCATCCGGCTGTGGCAGCGGTAGCTCTGCGCCGGGGATGAAAGCGGCATCGTAGCCGCTGCGATTGCCGTAATCCGGATCGATGCGCAAGGCTTCTGCGCCTGCGGAGGGGCGGGGCGGGGAGAGCCGGCGTGGTGGTTGCAAGGTCGCGTTGTTGGCAGAGAGGCTTGCGTTGGCGGCAGCGGGTGTCGTCGCCTGGGCGACGGTCGCTGCACCTCCCGCAACCCGCACCGTCACTTCCAGCGGAATCGTCAGGGTTGCGGTCTGCAGAGCGATGTCTTTGCCACTGTTGTTCATGCTGATCTCCTGTGTCATGTCGGATGCGGTGTTGTCGGCGACGGTGAGGGCCCCGGGCGCGCTGGCCACCTGATAGCTCAAGGCTTCCTGCAGCAACGCCCGGGCCTCAGGCGGCAACGTGGGCAGGCGTGCCAGCAGGTCACGGTAGAGGGCGCTGATGCGTATGCCTTCGTTGACCTTGCGCAGCGGTTGATCTCCCGTACCGGCATCGCGATAAGGCTCGCCCCAGTGATGCAGGGCCACCAGCTGCCAGTCGTCATTGAAGACTGGCGAGCCGGACGAGCCTTGCTGGGTATCGGTCTCGTAGAGCAGGGTGTGTTCGGTGCGCGCGGTGACGGTGTTGTTGCGGATGCTGATCATCTTCATCCAGCCGGACGGATGCTGGATGATGTTGGCCGCCATGCCGATGACGTGCTTGTCGGGCTGGTCCGAGAGCGGGCAGAAGCCCAGCTCCTCTACCGTGGCCGTCCCCGACTGGCGTTCGCCCAGCGCGATGAGGGCATAGTCCAGCTGATCCGCTGGCGAGAACAGCGCCAGCCGCTCCGGTGCCAGCAGGTAGCTGGTGGTGGCACGCGGCACCCCACGGGCGTCGAGTTCACGCAGGAAGGTGAGGCGCGTGCCGCGTGCGGCAGCGGCGTCCGCAATGACGTGCTGGTTGGTCAGGAACAGGCGCGGGCTGATCAGGAAGCCGGTGGCCAGTTCGCTGCTCTGATCGCTGTTGACCTCGACGTAGGCCACCGCTCGCGCCACCGCTGCGCCTTGCGCCAGGAAGCTGGCGCGCAGGAAATCCTCGCTGTCGCCGATGATCGATTCGGGACCGGCCGGATGGCCCAGGTTGCGCTGCCGCAGGGCATAGGCGCGCGCCCGCTCGCTGTCGGGCTCGGCTTCGCGCCATTGTCCGCAGGCTACCAGCGAGCGTACGCGCTGACGTTCACTGGCAGTGTCGGCCACGCAGGCGCGGAAATCCTTGACGGCTTGGGCATCCATGGCATCTCCAGATTCTCGGGGGAGGGTCTGGGGACGTTATTACCTTCATATGACATCGGCATGACCTGAAACATCTTGCAAAACATCAGTGTTTCCGGTGGCTAAGACAAAGCCGCCGGGCTTGCGCCACGGCGGCTTTGGGAGAAGCCTGGATGCGGGTGAAGCTTACTGCATATGCCAGCCGTGGCTGACCACCACGGACTGGCCGGTCAGCGCATTGGTCGGGAAGGCCGCCAGGAATACGGCGGTCTGGGCCACGTCCTGGGTGGTGGTGAATTCACCGTCCACGGTGTCCTTGAGCATGATCTTCTTGATGACATCCTCTTCGCTGATGCCGAATTCCTTGGCCTGCTCGGGGATCTGCTTTTCCACCAGCGGTGTACGCACGAAGCCGGGACAGATGACATTGGTGCGGATCTTGTCCTTGGCCCCTTCCTTGGCCACGGTCTTGGCCAGGCCCAGCAGGCCGTGCTTGGCGGTCACGTAGGGCGACTTGAGCGCCGAGGCCTGATGCGAGTGCACCGAACCCATGTAGATGATGGAGCCGCCACGGCCCTGCTTGATCATGGCTTTCATCGCGGCACGGGTGGTCAGGAAGGCGCCGTCCAGGTGGATCGCCAGCGTCTTGCGCCAGTTTTCCAGCGACAGTTCGGTGACCGGGCTGATGATCTGGATGCCGGCATTGCTGATCATGATGTCCAGCCCGCCGTAGGTGTTCACGGCATCGGCCACACCCTTGTCGACCTGGGTTTCATCGGTGACGTTCATGGCCACCGCCATCGCGGTGCCGCCGTTCTTGACGATCTCTTCAGCCGTGGCCTTGGCGGCTTCCAGAGCCAGGTCGGCGATGACGACCTTGGCGCCTTGTTTGGCATATTCGATCGCGATTTCCTTGCCGATGCCGCTGGCCGAACCGGTAATGAGTGCGACTTTATCCTTGAGTAGCATGATCTTCCTTTATGTTTCGAGTTGACGGACATTGCAAAGCCAGACCGCCCTCGGCACCGGCGCTGTCGCACACGGTTCCCGATGACGGCCATCAATCCCTGGTTTCGATGAACTGCGCACCGAAAGATTCCACGGGTGCCGATCTCGCCCTTGCACCCGTTTTCCTTGCCCTCGCGCATGCGTCTGCTCCCCGCAGGGAGGTCTCCGGACGCCGCTTTGTCATGCCATTGTAACGCTGGGCCGCCGGTTGTTGCTGCACTGCCAAAACGGCCGCAAAGGTCATGTGCGTGAAACATTCGCTGGTTAGTCTGTGCAGCGTTATCCCGGGGACATCGGCTGTTTCTCGAAATTAATCGATCAATTCTTCGATTTCATTTGAGGCAGCCGCAATTCTGAAGGGGACGCGGGAAGCAGTTCAGGTGAGGTCGCTTATGTTGTCTGGTTGACCTGGCTGACATCTTCCACGGTCTCTTTCAAACATCACCACAAAGGACAATGCATGAGACTGCTTACCATTCCTGCCGATGCCAATCCGAGTTTTGCCAAGCTCAACCTGAGCCTGGCCAGCACCCCGGAAGAAGTGCGCGAAGTTCAGCGCCTGCGCTACAAGGTCTTCATCGAAGCGATGAACCTGTCGGCCCTGGCCAACCCCGAAGGCCTGGACAAGGATGAGTTCGACGACTACTGCGATCACCTGATCGTGCGCGACAGCAAGACCCTCTCCGTGGTCGGCACCTATCGCGTGCTGAGCCCCCACGGTGCGCGCCGCATGGGCAAGTTCTACTCGGAACAGGAATTCGACCTCTCGCGCCTGGACAACATCCGCGGCGTCATCGCCGAAGCCGGCCGCGCCTGCATCCACCCGGACTACCGCAGCGGCGGCGTCATCATGATGCTGTGGGCCGGTCTGGCCGCCTACATGCGCAAGGAACGCTGCGAATACCTGATGGGCTGCGCCAGCGTGAGCCTGGCCGATGGTGGCCACAACGCCGCCGCGCTGTACCACGCCTTCCGCGAAAAGAACCTGGCGCCGCCGGACTACCGCGTCACGCCGCTCCTGCCCTTCCCGCTGGAAGACCGCCAGGCCGGCGTTGATCCGCAGATCCCGCCGCTGCTGCGCGGCTACCTGCGCAGCGGTGCGTGGGTGTGCGGCGAACCGGCCTGGGATCCTGATTTCCACTCGGCCGATTTCTTCCTGCTGCTGCCGCTCTCCAAGCTCGACAGCCGCTATGCCCGCCACTACCTCAAGGATTCGAGGACCGCATGAAGCCACGCGAACAGTTCATGGAAAAAGCCCAGGGGCTGTTCGCCGACCTGGGTCCCGACCACGATGCCGGTGACGAGGAAGCCAAGCGCGATCCGCTGCGCTTCCGCACCATCTGGATTTCCGATATCCATCTGGGTACCACCGGCTGCCAGGCTGAACGCCTGCTGGAGTTCCTGCGCGCCACCGAATCCGAAACGCTCTACCTGGTCGGCGACATCATCGACGGCTGGCAACTCAAGCGTCGCTGGTACTGGGACCAGTCGCACAACAACGTCGTGCAGACCGTGCTCAAGAAAGCCAAGAAGGGCACCAACGTCATCTTCGTTCCCGGCAATCACGATGAAGTGATCCGCCAGTTCATCGACCTCGATTTCGGCGGCATCAAGATCCGCGACGAGCTGGTGCACGTGACCGCCGAAGGCAAGCGCATGCTGGTACTGCACGGCGACCGCTTCGATGGCGTGATCGCCTGCGCCAAGTGGCTGGCCTATGTGGGCGACAGCCTCTACACCATGATCCTCAAGTTCAACCAGTGGTTCAACAGCTGGCGCGCGCGTGCCGGGCTGCCGTACTGGTCGCTTTCGCAGTATCTGAAATCCAAGGTCAAGAATGCGGTGAACTACATCACCTCCTTCGAAGACGCGCTCGCTGACGAGGCCAAGAAGAAGGGCCTGGATGGCGTCATCTGCGGCCACATCCACAAGCCCGAGATCCGCGACATCGGCGGTGTCGTCTACTGCAACGACGGCGACTGGGTCGAGAGCCTGTCGGCGCTGGTGGAAGATCCGAACGGTGAACTGCGCCTGGTGACCTGGCAGGAAATCATGCAACTCAAGCGCGCGGGCAAGGAAGCGCGCCAGGCCGCCCGCGAACTCGCCACCGCCTGAGGCAGCGGGTTCCTCGCGAATCATATCGTTTATATTGTTTATATAGTTTATGCGCATTGCCATCATCAGCGACGCCGGAGAGCCGCAAGTCAACGGCGTCGTCAACACCTTGCGCTCCACCGTGCGTTGCCTGCGCGGTCTTGGTCAGGAAGTGCTGCTGCTGTCGCCGCGCGACTTCCGCACCTTCGCCTGTCCGACCTATCCTGAAATCCGCCTGGCCTACAAGCCCTATGCCCGCATCGTGGCGGCGCTCGAAGCCTTCCAGCCCGATTGCATCCACATCGCCACCGAAGGACCGATGGGGCTGGCGGCGCGCCGTTATTGCGTGCGCCACAAGCTCAGTTTCACCACGGCCTATCACACCCGTTTCCCGGAATACCTGGCTGCGCGCAAGCTGCTGCCCAAGGCGATCACGTATCGCCTGCTGCGCTGGTTCCATGGCCGCTCCGAAGCCATCATGGTGCCCACTCCCGCGATGAAGACGGCGCTGGAAGAGGAGGGCTTCCGCAACGTCGTCCTGTGGGGGCGCGGCGTGGATACCAATCACTTCCGCCCGGCGGTGGAAGACCATGCCTGCATCGAACGTCCACTGTTCCTCTACGTGGGCCGCGTGGCGGTAGAAAAGAATATCGAAGCCTTCCTCAAGCTGGACCTGCCCGGCACCAAGTGGGTCGTGGGCGATGGCCCGCAACTGGAAGACCTGAGCGCGCGCTATCCTGAAGTGCGCTTCCTGGGGGCCAAGGGCCACGATGAGCTCCCGGCGTATTACAACTGCGCTGATGTATTCGTCTTCCCCAGCAAGACCGATACCTTCGGCCTGGTGCTGCTGGAGGCCATGGCCTGCGGCATTCCGGTCGCGGCCTATCCGGTGGAAGGTCCGATCGACGTGGTCGACAACGGCGTGTCCGGCATATTGCGCCAGGACCTCAAGCAAGCCTGTCTGCAGGCCATGAAGCTCGACCATGAAGCCGTGCGCGCCCACGCCGCCACCCGATCCTGGGAATCGGCCACCCAGCAGTTCCTGCAGCACCTGCACCTGGCGCAGCGCAGTGCGCCCGGCAAGGCTGCGGCCATCAAGCCGGTGCGAGAGATTCGCTGACCCGACAACGGCTGCCGTGCGCAGCTGTTCAGTTCTTCATCTTTTGATAACTATGCAAGACGCACATGAGGGCATGCCGACAAAGCATTGGCATGCCCGCGCACCCCTCTTCTAAGATGCGCCACGCCCGCGCGCGCCAGCTGTAATACTGATTACAAAAAACCAAGAAACCAGGCTGGATGCACGCTGCAGACCGCCTGTCCCGGCCTGAAAGCCGCGACCGGCGGGCCTTGCCGGGGCAAGGTGGCGGGGCGGGCATGAATCATGCTCCACCGCGAGCGCAACAACACGCAGTAAAAAGAGCAACTCGCAGGGCGCTGGTTCACCCTGCGCGCAATTGCATCACCGTCGACGTTCGCGTTATCAGGAAGAGACACGCCATGATTCAACATCTCAAGATCGGCAGCCGCCTGGCATTCGGCTTCTGCCTCATTCTGCTGCTGGCCACCGCCATCCTGCTGATCGGCCTGTGGCGCATGGCCGAGCTGGAAGCCAGCAGCGAATACGTGATCGACCAGAAGGTCGCCGCCATGACCAGCGCCATGAACATGCGCGAAGCCGGCAGCCAGCTGGCCCTGGCGCTGCGCAAGGTGGTCACGCCCACTGATGCCGCCGAGGGCAAGGCCGAGGACGCACACCTGGGAGAGATCCTGAAAGCCTATGCCGGCTTCGAGAAGCAGATCACAGGTTTGTCCGCCGATGGCCGTGGCAAGGATTTGCTGGCGGCCACCAGCGGCGAGAGCAAGAAGCTGTTCCCGCTGGTGGAGCAGATCCGCCAGCAGGTGGCCAGCAACAATTACTTCGATGCAGCCCAGCAGCTCAAGAGCGATTTTCTCCCTGCGCATGAGAAGTGGATGGCCAGCGTGGCGGCCCTGGCCGCGTTCCAGCAGGAGGATATGAAGCAGGCCCACGCTGACGCCAAGGACAGCTACCGCAAGGCGCAGATCGGCATGCTGGCCATGGGCGTGCTGACGCTGGGGCTGGGCTTCTTCTTCACCTTCATCATCACGCGCTCCATCGTCAATCCGCTCAAGCGCGCCGGCAGTATTGCGGAAACGATTTCCCGTGGCGATCTCACCCACGACTTCCACGACCAGGGCCGCGATGAAGCCGCACATCTGGTCAACGCCCTCGATGCCATGCAGGGCAATCTGGCGACTACGCTCAACGAGGTCAAGGAGAGTGCGGCCGTCATTGCCGTGGCCTCGCATGAAATCGCGCGCGGCAACGTGGATCTGTCGAACCGCACTGAATCGCAGGCCTCCAGCCTGGAAGAAACCGCCAGCTCGATGGAACAACTGACCTCCACCGTGCAGCAGAACGCCGCCAACGCGCAGCAGGCCAACCAGCTGGTGCTGTCGGCCTCGGATTACGCCACCAAGGGTGGGCGTGTGGTCGGCGACGTGGTCGCCACCATGGGTTCGATCAAGGAGAGCTCCGGCAAGATCGTCGACATCATCGGCGTGATCGATGGCATCGCTTTCCAGACCAATATCCTCGCGCTCAACGCGGCAGTGGAAGCGGCCCGTGCCGGCGAGCAGGGACGCGGGTTTGCGGTGGTCGCCTCGGAAGTGCGCGCGCTGGCCCAGCGCAGCGCGGCGGCCGCCAAGGAAATCAAGGAACTCATCAGCGACTCGGTGGACAAGGTCGATGCCGGCGGCAAGCTGGTCGATGAAGCCGGGGCCACCATGAGCGAGATCGTGGCCTCGGTCAAGCACGTGGCCGACATCATGGGCGAGATCACGGCCGCCAGCCAGGAGCAGAGCGCCGGTATCGCCGAGGTCAACAATGCCATCGCGCAGATCGACGAGATCACCCAGCAGAATGCGGCACTGGTCGAGCAGGCCGCCGCCGCTGCCGAAAGCCTGCAGGAGCAATCCGATGTGCTGGCCCGTGCCGTGGCCGTGTTCAAGCTGAAGACGGCGGCGCAGGCGCGGCCTCAGTCACAGCCTCAACATCCGGCGCCCAAGCAGTCCGCTGCGCCGGTGATGAACAATCCGGCAGCGGTGCGTACGGTCAATCCGCCGCCCGCGGTGGCTGCCGCCAGGAAGCCAGCCGTGGCCAGCTTGCCGCCTGCCTCCGGTGCGTCGAAAGGCAAGCCGGCGACGGCCGCACGCGATGATGATTTCGAGGAATTCTGATCGGATGCGTTGTTGCACGAACTTGTAATTCTGGTTAAGCGTTAGTCAATAAAAAATCAAGTTTGCGTGCAAGCGCCGCCACCCTTCAAGGTGGCGGCGCTTTTATTTTTTCAGGGTGGCAAGCACGCTGTGTGAGAATTCAAGATAATTGCGAAGTTGCCGTAAAGCTATATCAAATGTTGCAGGCGGATTGCCCCGGCAAGGGGAGGGCGGTCACCTGCGCACCCGGGGGGGAAGAGCGCGGCGTCGCAGAAGCGGCCACACAGGCCGGACGACGACCACGCCGATTGCGTAGAGTGCGCAGCACACGGCCCCGGGGATTACAGTGCGGCACTTTCCCTTCATCCACCGGAACCAGTCCATGTCCATCAAGAACCTTTCGATCAAGGCGCAACTCGCCATTGCCGTCCTTGTCCTGTCCCTCCTGCTGCTTGCGCTCGGCCTGTCGGGCCTGCTGGGCATGTCGGCCGCCGTGAGCATCAACCGCCAGCTTTCCGAAGAACGCATCCCCAAGACCGTAGCCGCCGACAACACCCTGATCTGGATCGGCCGCCAGCGTACCTCGCTGGACCAGGCCGCCATGAGCCTGGATGCGGCCTGGACCGAGCGCATGTTCGTCATGGAAGCCAATGCCCGCAAGGAAGCCCTGCAATGGTGGGCCAAGTACAGCGCACTGCCGCAGACCGACGAGGGCAAGGTGATGCTCAAGAAGGTCTCCGAGGGACTGGCCGCCACCCAGGTCGAACTGGACAAGTTCATTGCCGCCATCAAGTCCGGTGATCGCCAGGCCATCGCCGACCAGGCGCGCAAGGTGGGCTCGGTCTATACCGCCATGCAGCTCGATGGCCAGGCACTCAACAAGTACGAGACCGAACAGGCCGCAGAGAGCCTGGCTGCCTCCAATGCACGCTACCAAGCCTCACGCATGTTCTCGATTGCCGCCGTCATCGGTGGCCTGCTGCTGGCCTTCTTCAGCTGGTGGTCGTTGCGCCGCGCCATCGGTGAGCCGATGCAGCGCGCGCTGGGCCACTTCGATGCCATCGCCAATGGCGACCTGACGCAGCCGGTCCACGTGCATTCGAAGAATGAAATGGGCCAGCTGCTGCAAGGTCTTTCCCGCATGCAGGAGAGCCTCTCGCGTACGGTGCGTGCCGTGCGTGGCGGCAGCGATGCGATTGCCACGGCTACCCGCGAGATCGCGTCCGGCAACCTCGACCTGTCCGCGCGTACCGAGCAGCAGGCAGCCTCGCTGGAAGAAACCGCCTCCAGCATGGAAGAACTGACCGGCACCGTGAAGCACAACGCCGACAACGCCCGCCAGGCGACGACCCTGGCAGTCAATGCCTCCACCATCGCCGCCGACGGCAATGCCGTGGTCGGTCGCGTGGTGCAGACCATGGAAGAGATCCGCGAGAGTTCGGCGCGCATCACCGACATCGTCAGCATCATCGACGGCATCGCCTTCCAGACTAACATCCTGGCCTTGAACGCCGCCGTGGAAGCGGCCCGTGCCGGTGAGCAGGGCCGCGGCTTTGCGGTGGTGGCCACCGAAGTGCGGGCGCTGGCGCAGCGTTCTTCCAGTGCCGCCAAGGAAATCAAGGAACTGATCATGCACTCGGTGGAACGCGTGCAGGCCGGTTCCGAACTGGTCGGCCAGGCCGGCGACACCATGAGCGACGTGATCCAGGCAGTGCAGCGCGTCACCGACATCATGAGCGAGATCTCGGCCGCCTCCAATGAACAGAGCGCCGGTATCGACCAGGTCTCGCGCGCGGTCACGCAGATGGATGAAGCCACCCAGCAGAATGCCGCCCTGGTGGAACAGGCCAGTGCTGCGGCCAAGTCGCTGGAGCAGCAGGCGCAGGCATTGATGCAGGAAGTGGCGATCTTCCGCGTGGGGCAGGGCGATGTGGTGAGCGGTCGGCCGCAGGTCAACGTGCAGCAGCCTGCCGCCAAGCCTGCCGTCAGTCCGGTCAAGCCGGTTGCGGCGACCAAGCCGTCCGCGCCCAAGGCGGTCCCGGCACTGAAGCGCCCGGCCTTGCCGGCAGCCGCCGCCAGTGCCAAGCCCGCCTCGCGGCTGCCGGCGGGGGATGATGGCGACTGGGAGACCTTCTGATTTCCTGATCTGCTGATCTCCTGATCTCCTCCGCTCCGGACGATCTGGTTTTTTTTGCCAGAAACTTCACCCCGCTCCATGAAGAATCGCCGCAGCCCGCTTGCGCAGGGTGCGGCGATTTTTTCATTCACTTTTCACGCAAAAGGGGGCGATCCACCCCTCCTGTGCGAGGGTCAGCGCGGCGGATGCTTGCCCGGGCTGTTCAGCAATTCCGGGGCGACCACGGCCTTGAGGTAATTGGTGGTCACGTCGCCGCGGTCGCGCTGCGCGATCCACCACACGTTGCCCTTGCGCAGCGACCATTCCTGCGGCTGTCCCGAGATCAGCCGTGCCGCTACCTGGCCCAGCGTCGGCTGGTGGCCCACGATCAGCACCGGCTCGCGGCTGTCGGGCCAGTTGGCCGCGCGCAGCAGGTCGTCGGCGCTCATGTTGGGAGCAAGGTCGGCCACCACCTTGTACTTGCGCTTCAAGGCTTCCACCGTCTGCAACGTGCGCGTGGCCGGGCTGACCAGGATGCGGCAGCTCTCGGGCAGGTTGCGGTCCAGCCATTCGGCCATCTTGGCCGCCTGCTTGTGCCCCTTCGGGGTCAGGGCGCGGCCCTCGTCGGGCTCGCCCAGTTCAGCCTCGGCATGACGCCACAGAATCAGGTCCATCTCAGCTCCTTGAGGAAATCAGCAGGCCGCCATGCGCGGCATTACACAGGCTCTTCCGGCGGCGTGGCCGGGATGCCCAGCGTGGTCATCAGATGCTGCTGGGCGTTGAAGGACTGCTGCTTGCTGCGCGCTTTCTTGAGGGTATAGACACCATTGACATCAAGGTGCCAGGCGTTGGTGTTGTCCTTCAGGTAGGGATTCAGACCCTCGTTCATCACGCGCTTCTTGAGTGCCTTGTCCAGCACCGGGAAGCCGACCTCGATGCGGCGGAACAGGTTGCGGTTCATCCAGTCGGCGCTGGCCAGGTAGACGTCGTGCTTGAGGTCGTTGCGGAAGTAATAGATGCGCGAGTGTTCCAGGTAACGGCCGATGATGGAGCGCACCTTGATGTTCTCCGACAGCCCCGGCACGCCCGGCCGCAGCGCGCACGCACCGCGCACGATCAGGTCGATCTTGACGCCGTCGGCCGAGGCCGCATAGAGCGCGCGGATCACCGATTCATCCAGCAGCGCATTCATCTTGGCGATGATGCGCGCCGGCCGGCCTTCCCGCGCGATCTGCCCTTCGTTGCGGATGGCGCGGATGATTTCCTTCTGCAGCGAGAAGGGCGCCAGCCACAGGTGCGTGAGATTGCGCGGCTTGGTCAGGCTGGTGAGGTGGATGAAGACTTCGTTGACTTCGGCGGTCAGCTCCTGGTTGGAGGTCAGCAGGCCAAAGTCGGTATAGAACTTGGTGGTATTGGGGTGGTAGTTGCCGGTGCCCAGGTGCGCATAGAAGCGCAGGTTCTGGTCGTCGTCACGGCGGATCACCAGGGCCAGCTTGGCGTGCGTCTTCAGGCCGACCACGCCGTAGACCACTTGCGCGCCGGCCTGCTCCAGCTTGACGGCCCAGTTGATGTTGGCTTCTTCATCGAAGCGCGCCATCAGCTCCACGATCACCGTCACTTCCTTGCCATGCTGGGCGGCGTAGATCAGGGCCTCCATCAGGTCCGAATTCATGCCGGTACGGTAGATGGTCTGCTTGATGGCCAGTACTCGCGGATCGTGGGCGGCGGTGCGGATGAAATCGACCACCGGCTGGAAGGACTGGAAGGGGTGGTGCAGCAGCACGTCCTTCTTGTCCAGCGCGGCGAAGATGTTTTCATTGGCCAGCTGCGGCGGCAGCGTGGGCGAGAAGGGCGGGAAGCGCAACTCCGGCTGGTTCACCAGATTGACGATCTCGCCCAGGCGCACCATGTTCACCGGGCCCTGCACGGCGTAGAGACGATTGCGCTCGATGTTGAACTGGTTCAGCAGGAACTGCGCCAGGTGTTCCGGGCAATTGGCCGCCACTTCCAGGCGCACCGCCACGCCGAACTGGCGGCTCTGCAATTCGGTCTCCAGCGCCTGGCGCAGGTTCTTGACCTCTTCTTCATCGACCCACAGGTCACTGTTGCGGGTAACGCGGAATTGCGAATAGGCGGTGATGTCGCGGCCCGGGAACAGGTCCGCGATATGCGCATGGATCACCGAAGACAGCAGGCAGAACGAGGACTGCCCCTTGGCCGACAGGTGGTCCGGCAGCTTGATCACGCGCGGCAGCACGCGCGGTGCCTTGACGATGACGATGGCCGTGCCGCGTCCGAAGGCATCCTTGCCGGAGAGCTCGATGATGAAATTGAGGCTCTTGTTGTGCACCTGCGGGAAGGGGTGGGCCGGATCCAGCCCGATGGGCGTCAGCAGCGGCCGCACGTGCTGCTCGAAATATTGCTTCACCCAGGCGCGCTGGGCTTCGTTGCGGTCGTCATGGCGCAGCAGGTGGATGCCGTTGGCGGCCAGCTGCGGCAGGATCTCTTCGTTCAGGAGTTCATATTGGCGCGTGACGATGCGGTGGCATTCGGCGCTGGTGCGTTCGAGCGCGGCGCGCAATTCGGGCGGGTCGATGTTCTCGCCCTCGATGCGGTTGGCCAGCAGGCTGGCGATGCGCACTTCGAAAAATTCATCGAGGTTGCTGCTGCAAATGCACAAATAGCGCAGGCGCTCCAGCAGCGGCACGCTGTCATCTTCGGCCTGGGCCAGCACGCGGCGGTTGAAGGCCAGCTGCGACAGTTCGCGGTTGAGGTAAATCGTACTGGCGGGAAGTTCAGGTTGGGTACTGCTTTCCGGCTTTGCTTTTCTGATCATCAATGGTCCCTGTCCATCCACTTTGAGCGGGCAGTTTATTTAGGAGGTATGACGAGTTTATGACAACACCTTGGCTACTTTGTCACATTTGAGTCAGTATAAATGCATCTTTATATGATGACAAAATCATATTTGTCGAACAGCAATCCTTTGCCTTGCCTCTGCGGGCCATGACATCAAACTGTCAGGAAAGCCGCACTGCGCGTGCGATGCGGGTTTTCGGCCGGTTCGGTGCGCCGGGCTGGGGTTGTTGCAGTGCAGCGAGGAGGACCTGGCAATCTGGACTGGATGACAAGTTCGGGTCATAAACTCGTCACATTAGCTGGTTAAAGTTCGCCCTGTCTCGAAAGTCATCCCTCCCGACGTGATGTTTCTCGGTGACCGTCCTCTCTTCAAAATCATAGGAGTAGCAGAAATGGGTTTTAACCATCTGATCAAGTCTGTTGCAATCGCAGTGGCTGGCGCTTTCGCTTTCAGCGGTGCCGCGCATGCAGCAGAAATCACCGGCGCTGGCGCCTCCTTCCCGTACCCGGTCTACGCCAAGTGGGCTGAGCTGTACAAGGCTGCCACTGGCAACAGCCTGAACTACCAGTCCATCGGCTCGGGCGGTGGCATCAAGCAGATCAAGGCCAAGACCGTCGATTTCGGCGCCTCCGACGCCCCGCTGCCGCAAAGCGAACTGGCTGAAGCCGGCCTGACCCAGTTCCCCGCCGTCGTCGGTGGCGTGGTTCCCGTGGTCAACCTGGACGGCGTGACTCCCGGCCAGATCAAGCTGTCGGGCCAAGTGCTGGGCGACATCTACGCCGGCAAGATCACCAAGTGGAACGCCGCTGAAATCACCGCCCTGAACCCGGGCGTGAAGCTGCCGAATGAAGACATCACCGTCGTCTACCGTTCGGACGCATCGGGCACTTCCTACGTCTTCACCTCCTACCTGTCCAAGGCCAACGCCGACTTCAAGAGCAAGATCGGTGCCGGTACTGCCGTCAAGTGGCCGACCGGCGTGGGTGGCAAGGGTAACGAAGGCGTTGCCGCCAACGTGCAGAAGGTCAAGGGCGCAATCGGCTACGTCGAGTACGCCTACGTCAAGAAGAACAAGCTGAACTACACCCAGCTGAAGAACAAGGATGGCAACTTCGTCTCCCCGGACGATTCCACCTTCAAGGCCGCCACCGCCGCTGGCGACTGGGCCAAGACCCCGGGCTTCGCTGTTGACTTCACCGATGCCGCCGGCAAGGAATCGTGGCCGATCTCCAGCGCCACCTTCATCCTGCTGCACAAGGAACAGGCTGGCGATGGCGCCAAGGGCAAGGAAGTCCTGAAGTTCTTCGACTGGGCCTACAAGAACGGCGGCAAGGTTGCTGCTGAACTGGACTACGTGCCCCTGCCGGATTCGGTCACCAAGCTGGTGGAAGATTCCTGGAAGAGCAACGTCAAGGACAGCAGCGGCAAGGCTCTCTGGTAAGCCAAGCCCAGTCCGGCCGGATGCCATGAACATCCGGTCATAGCAGCCTCTCCCCTACGGAGCATTCGGGTCATCGCAGCGAGAACGAGCAACTCTGGAGCACAGAGCATTCGCGGCGATGGCCCGTTTTAATGGTGAATTCAAATGAGCGCTAATTATTCCACCACGGCAATGTCGAATACCGAAGTCAAAAAATCCCCGACAGAGACTGAAAGCGCGCAAGTTGCGCGCGAGAAGCTGATGGTCGTCATGCGCCACCAGCGTCTGCAGGATTTCTTTTTCCACAAGATCACCCTGATCTTCGCCCTGTCCGTGCTGCTGATGCTGGGCGGGATCATCGTTTCCCTCATCATCGGTGCCGCACCGGCGTTCCAGGCCTTCGGCCCGGGCTTCATCACGCGCGTCGAATGGGATCCGACCAATAACGAATTCGGCGCCATGATCGCCATCGTCGGCACGCTGTCGACCTCGATCATCGCCTTGCTGATCGCCTTCCCGGTCAGCTTCGGCATCGCCCTGTTCCTGACCGAAATCTGCCCGGCCAAGCTGCGCCGTCCGCTGGGCACCTGTGTGGAACTGCTGGCGGGCGTGCCCTCCATCATCTACGGCATGTGGGGCCTGTTCGTGTTCGCGCCGCTGTTCTCCGAATACGGCCAGCCCTTCCTGAAGGCCACCCTGGGCCAGATCCCCGGCATCGGCGTGCTGTTCTCCGGCCCGACCATGGGTATCGGCATCCTGACCGCCGGCCTGATCCTGTCGGTGATGATCATCCCCTTCATCTCCTCGGTGATGCGCGACGTGTTTGAAGTCGTCCCCGCAGTGCTGAAGGAATCGGCCTACGGTCTCGGCTGCACTCGCTGGGAAGTGGTGCGCAAGGTGGTGCTGCCCTACACCAAGACCGGTGTGGTAGGTGGCGTGATGCTGGGCCTGGGCCGTGCGCTGGGCGAGACCATGGCGGTCACCTTCGTGATCGGCAACTCGCACCGCTTGTCCTGGTCGCTGTTCTCGGCCGGCAACTCGATTGCCTCGACCCTGGCCAATGAAATCGCCGAAGCCTCCAGCAAGCTGCACGTGTCCTCGCTGTTTGCACTGGGCCTGATCCTGTTCGTCATCACCTTCATCGTTCTGTCCGCCGCCAAGATCATGCTGATGGGCATGACCCGCAAGGAAGGAGCCAAATAATGAGCCAGACCGTACAAGCCGGTGTGAAAAGCACCGACCAGGCGCAAGCCATGAACCCCGTCTACCGCCGTCGCCTGATGCAGCATCGCATGGGCATGCTGTTCTCCTTCCTGGCCATGGGCCTGGGCCTGTTCGTGCTGGCCTGGATCCTGCTGACCCTGGTCTTCAAGGGCGTGGCCGCCCTGAACCTGGGCCTGCTGACCGAAAACACTCCCGGTCCGGGCGATGCCGGCGGCGGCCTGCTGAACCCCATCGTCGGCTCGCTGCTGATGGTCGGTATCAGCACCATCATCAGCACCCCGATCGGCATCCTGGCCGGCGTCTATCTCGCCGAATACGGCGAGGAAAGCAAGCTGGCCCAGGTCACCCGCTTCGTTACCGACATCATGCTGTCGGCACCGTCGATCGTGATTGGCCTGTTCATCTACGCCATCTACGTGGCCAACGTGAACCACTTCTCGGGCTGGGCCGGTACCTTCGCCATTTCGCTGATCGCCATTCCGGTGGTGGTGCGGACCACCGACAACATGTTGAAGCTGGTGCCGAGCGGCCTGCGTGAAGCGGCCTTCGCGCTGGGTGCACCGCGCTGGAAGGTGGCCATCATCGTGCGCCTGCGTGCCGTCAAGGCGGGCGTGGTGACCGGCGTGCTGCTGGCCGTGGCGCGTATCTCGGGTGAGACCGCTCCGCTGCTGTTCACCGCGCTGAACAACCAGTTCTTCAGCACCAACATGAACCGTCCGATCGCCAACCTGCCGGTGGTGATCAACCAGTTCGCCATGAGCCCGTATGACAACTGGGTCTCGCTGGCATGGGGCGGCGCCTTGCTGATCACCTTCAGCGTGCTGCTGCTCAACGTGCTCTCGCGCACCCTGTTCAAACAACAAATCCCCGGCTAATTCTCCAAGTGACCGACATGACTACTGCTCATCAAATGGCAAGCCACGCTTCGACCGCACCTCTCAACGCCGCTGCGGCCCAGAAGACCACGCTGGAAGTTTCGCAACTGAACTTCTACTACGGCGGATTCCAGGGTTTGAAGAACATCAACCTGAACATCTTCGAAGGCAAGGTCACCGCCTTCATCGGCCCCTCGGGCTGCGGCAAGTCGACGCTGCTGCGTACCTTCAACCGCATGTATGACCTGTACCCCGGCCAGCGCGCCGAAGGCAAGATCATGTATGCCGGCAACAACATCCTCGAACCGGGCCAGGATCTGAACATGCTGCGTGCCAAGGTCGGCATGGTGTTCCAGAAGCCGACCCCGTTCCCGATGTCGGTGTACGACAACATCGCCTTCGGTATCCGCCTGTATGAAAACCTGCCCAAGGGCGAGATGGATGAGCGCGTCGAATGGGCGCTCAACAAGGCGGCACTGTGGGGTGAAGTGAAGGACAAGCTGCACAAGAGCGGCCTGTCGCTCTCCGGCGGTCAGCAACAGCGTCTGTGTATCGCACGCGGCGTGGCCGTGAAGCCGGAAGTGCTGCTGCTGGATGAACCGACGTCGGCGCTGGATCCGATTTCGACGGCCAAGGTGGAAGAACTGATCGGTGAGCTCAAGAACGACTACACCATCGCCATCGTGACCCACAACATGCAGCAGGCGGCGCGCTGCTCGGATTACACCGCTTACATGTACCTGGGTGAGCTGGTGGAGTTTGGCGAGACCGACCAGATCTTCATGAATCCGGTGCGCAAGGAAACCCAAGACTACATCACCGGCCGCTTTGGCTAACAGGGTACGGCCTGGGCTACTGCGCATCCCGATCTCTGCGCTGCGATGCTCGCCGTACCCCAGTACGGCTGCGCTTCTCCCGCAGACCTCGGGATTGCTCGCTACGCCCATGCCGCACCCCAAACCGTAGTCATTGCACTGTATAAATTATTTATAGAAATTCTTTTTAGGGACGTCACATGACCGGCGATCATTCCTCCAAACAGTATGACCAGGATCTGGAGCAGATCCGCTCCAAGGTGCTCGCCATGGGCGGCATGGTGGAACACCAGTTCCAGGACGCGATTGCGGCCTTCCGCAACGGCAACCTCGACGTCGCCCATCGCGTGATGAAGGACGACGAAGCCGTCAATCGCCTCGAAGTCGAACTCGACGACGCCTGCAGCCACCTCATCGTGCGCCGCCAGCCGACCGCCAATGACCTGCGTACCGTCATGGCCACCATCAAGATCATCACCGACCTGGAACGCGTGGGCGACGAGGCGACCAAGATCGCCCGGACCGCCATCCACCTGCACAAGCGCGGTATCGGCCTGGTCTCGCACTACGAAACCGTGAGCCTGATCGCCGAACAGGCCATGGACCAGCTGCGCAGCGCCCTCGACTCCTTCGCCCGCCTCGATGACAAGCAGGCTGCCGAACTGATCAAGCAGGACGAACGCATCGACCACGGATTCCGTTCCATCACCCGCAGCCTCATCACCTTCATGATGGAAGATCCGCGCACCATCTCCGGTTCCATCGACACCCTGTGGGTGGCCAAGGCCATCGAACGCATCGGCGACCATGCCAAGAACATCGCCGAATACGTGGTCTACGTGGTCGGTGGCAAGGATATCCGCCACACCGACTTCGGTTCGGCCAAGGCGCTCCAGGAAGAAGACTAAGCACGACGGCACCGGTACTGGCAGCGGGGGAAGCGCTGCCAGTACCGGATTGCGGAGGGGAGACCCGCGATACTGCTTACCAGCCTGACTATCATGACTACTATCCTCATCGTCGAAGACGAACCCTCCATTGCCGAACTGATTGCCTTCACGCTCAAGGAGGCAGGCTGGTCCAGTTTCGTCGTCTCCAACGCGGCCGCGGCCTGGGACTTCGTCCAGCACCGCGCCCCGCAACTGGTGCTGCTGGACTGGATGCTGCCCGACCGCAGCGGGTTGCACCTGCTCTCGCGCATCCGCGCCGACCGTCAGCTGCAGCAACTGTCGGTCATCATGCTCACCGCCAAGAGCATGGAAGAAGACAAGATCGCCGGCCTCGACAACGGTGCCGACGACTACATCACCAAGCCCTTCTCGCCGCGCGAACTGACCGCGCGCATCAAGGCCCTCCTGCGCCGCAAGAGCCCGGAGCACGCCCAGGAAGTGATGTCGGCCGGTCCGGTCACGCTCGATCCTGCCAGCTGCTCGGTGAGCCTGTCGGGCGCACGCATCGATATCGGCCACGCCGAATACAAGCTGCTGAAGTTTTTCCTGGCGCATCCTGATCGCGTGTTCTCGCGCAGCCAGCTGCTCGACCGCGTCTGGGGCGACCACGTGGTGATCGAGGAACGCACCGTGGATGTCCACGTGCTGCGTCTGCGCAAGGCCCTGCGCGATGCCGAGTACCTCATCAAGACGGTGCGCAGCGTCGGCTACATGCTCTCGACCAAATAAAGATCGAGCAAACAAAGATCGAGTAAATAAAGATCAAAGACCAAACAGCCCGCGTCGTTCATAATCAATAAAATTAAAAATTCGGCGCGCGGGCGCTTCCCAGATTTATCTGTCAAATCAATGAGTCCACAACTTCTGTTCTGGATTCCTGCTGTATTGCGCCTGGTGTTGTGCCTGGCCGGAGCAGGAGTCGTCGGTTTCTTCTTCGGCCCCATCATCGGGCTGGTCACGGCGGTGCTGGGCGTGGGCGCGATGATGATCACGCACCTGCACTACCTGCTGCGCCTGTCGACCTGGCTGGATGATTCCGGCCAGTCGCGCCTGCCCGATGGCTGGGGGGCCTGGACCGATGTCTATGCGCGCCTGTACCGCATGCGCCGCGACGATGAACGCAACCAGGCCGAACTGGCCGAGTGGCTGGCGCGCTTCCGCCAGGCCATGAGCCTGCTGCCGGATGGCGTGGTGATCATGGACGACGTGCTCTTCCTCGAATGGTGCAACCCGGCCGCCCAGGCGCACCTGGGCCTGAAGCTGGACCGCGACAAGGGCATGCGGGTCACCAACCTGATCCGCAATCCGGCCTTCATCGACTACATCATCCTGGGCCGCTACGAGCAGCCGCTCACGCTGGCCCTGCATGAGCGCAAGCTGATCATCCAGATCATCCCCTTCGAGAACCGCCGCCAGATCCTGGTCACCCACGACGTCACCGAATCGCAGCGCATCGACATGATGCGCCGTGACTTCGTGGCCAATGCCTCGCACGAACTGCGCACGCCGCTGACCGTCATCAACGGTTTCCTGGAAATCGCGCTGGCCCAGCCGAACCTGGAAGAGTCCACTCGCATGGCGCACCTGAAGCTCATGACCGAGCAGGGCCAGCGCATGCAGAACCTGATCGACGACATGCTCACGCTCACGCGCCTGGAATCGATCGACTATCCCTTGCGCTCCGAAGTGCTGCGCGTACAGCCGCTGCTGGAGCGCATCGCCGAGGAAGGACTGGCACTGTCGGCGGGCAAGCACGACATCCGCCTCATCGTCGATGGTCCCGACCTCAAGGGCAATGCCGAGGAACTGCGCAGCGCCTTCACCAACCTGGTCACCAATGCCGTGCGCTATACCCCGGAAGGCGGCACCATCACCCTGCGCTGGCAGAGTGACGAGCAGGGCGCGCATTTCGCGGTGCAGGATACCGGCATCGGCATCAGTCCCGAACATATCTCGCGCCTGACCGAACGCTTCTATCGCGTCGACAAGAGCCGCTCGCGCGAGACCCAGGGCACCGGCCTGGGCCTGGCCATCGTGCGTCACGTCCTGCTGCGCCACCATGCCACGCTGGATATTGCCTCGGTGCCGGATCACGGCAGTACCTTCACGGTGCACTTCCCGGCGACCCAGACCATCGCGGATTACGCGGCGCAGCAATAAACTGCCCACCTCCGGTCAAACCAAATGGAAAGGATGCTTCGGCATCCTTTTTTCATCTTTGAATTGGCCGCAGGCGCGTACCATTGCGCCATAGCTCAACGCTGACATGTCGTCAGTAAGTGTAATTACGAATGCCTGCCTTCTGTCTTCACGGCAACAATGGCGCCTCGCAAGCCGGGGGCGAGCTCCCGGCATTGCGGGGGCGTTGTTGAGTGCATGTGCGCGTCACGGGCAGGCTTCGTACTCCTGGTCGGCACAGGGCGGATCACGCCGTGTGCAAGCCAGCAAGCTGAAGTGGCTGCGGTCTTGCCGTTGCCGCGATGACAGCTTGTTGTCAGGAAATCCCTGATCGCGCCGCGGCGGTATTCGTCGCACCATGAAGCCGAAGCTCCTGAGACCGGTCCGTGCCATGCGCCGGCTTGCCCCCCTCCACCTACTGCGCATAAGAGAAAACGATGAGCTATTTTGCCAACATGAAGATCGGCCGCCGCCTGGGCCTGGGTTTTGCCGTCATCCTGGCCGCAGCCAGCGTGGTCGTCGCGCTGTCGATCTGGCGTCTGCAAGGCATCGCCGCCGCCACCGACGAAATGATGCACGAGCCGCTGACCAAGGAACGCCTGGTCTCCGACTGGTATCGCACCATCCACACCAGCGTGCGCCGTACCACGGCCATTGCCAAGAGTGCCGATCCCAGCCTGGCCACCTTCTTCGCGGCCGATGCGGCCGAGGCCAGCCGCATGTCCACCGAACAGCAGAAGGCCATCGAAGCCCTGATCGAATCGCCGGAAGAGAAAGCTGTCTTCGCCAAGCTGGGCGAGGTGCGCAAGGATTACATCAAGCACCGTGACGCCATCTCCAAGGCCAAGGCCGACGGCAACGCCGAGGAAGCTGCCAAGATCCTGGCCGGCCCCTTCGATGCGGCAGCCAAGGGCTATCTGGAGAATCTGCAGCAGTTGCTCAACCTGCAACGCGCCAACATCGACCAGGTGGCCAAGGACATCCAGCAGGTCTATCACGAAAGCCGCAACCTCATGATCGGCCTGGCCATCCTGCAAGTGGTGCTGGGCTGGCTGTTCGCCCGCAGCCTGGCGCTGGGCATCACGCGGCCGCTGGAAAAGGCAGTCAATGTGGCCGAAGCCGTGGCTGCCGGCGACCTCACCACCCGTGTCGATGACGAGCTGGTCACCCGCAAGGATGAAACCGGCAAACTGATGCACGCCTTGCACGCCATGACCGGCAACCTGGCGCGCATCGTCGGCCAGGTGCGCAGCGGCACCGATGCCATCGGCACTGCCTCGCGCGAGATCGCCACCGGCAACCTCGACCTCTCGGCGCGGACCGAACGCCAGGCCGGTGCCCTGGAAGAAACTGCCTCGGCCATGGAAGAACTGACCTCCACCGTGGCCCAGAATGCCGACAACGCCCGCCAGGCCAACCAGCTGGCGGCCTCCGCTTCCTCGGTGGCACAGCAGGGCGGGGAAGTGGTGTCGCAGGTGATCTCGACCATGGGCTCCATCAATGAATCCTCGCGCAAGATCGTCGACATCATCAGTGTCATCGACGGCATCGCGTTCCAGACCAACATCCTGGCCCTGAATGCCGCCGTGGAAGCGGCCCGTGCAGGCGAGCAGGGCAGGGGCTTTGCCGTGGTGGCCTCGGAAGTGCGTTCGCTGGCCCAGCGCTCGGCCTCGGCCGCCAAGGAAATCAAGACCCTGATCGATGACTCGGTGGCCAAGGTCGGCTCCGGCAGCGAGCTGGTGGAGCGTGCCGGCACGACCATGGACGAAGTGGTGGCCAGCGTGCGCCAGGTCGCCGACATCGTCTCCGAGATCACTGCTGCCAGCAGCGAGCAGAGTGACGGCATCAGCCAGGTCAATCTGGCCATCACCGACATGGACCAGACCACCCAGCAGAACGCCGCCCTGGTCGAACAGGCTGCCGCTGCCGCCGAAGCCATGCAGGAACAGGCCGCACGCCTGTCCGAAGTGGTGAGCCAGTTCAAGGTACTGGCGCAGGACCAGGTGGGCTACGGCAGCGAGGAAGTGGCGAGCCGCCCACCGGTAGACATCACGCCGCCGCGACCGGCCTTGCGCTGACAAAGCGACGAAGCGCCGAAGCCGACGCCACAAACAAGAAACCCGCCATTCACATCCTGGCGGGTTTCTTGTTTTGGGCAGGCCGCAACGACGGTGGGTAGCGGCGCAAATGAAGCATTCTGCGTCACTTCCACCGACGATGATCGGGGGCTGCGCCCCGCGCCATCAGTAGGTAGCTCGTCCGCCCGAGAGATCGAAGACGGATGCCGTGGTGAAGGAATTCTCCTCGGACACCAGCCACGCCACCATCGCCGCCAGCTCTTCCACTTTCACGAAGCGCGCACGCGGGATCTTGGAGAGCATGTAATCGATGTGGGCCTGGGTGCATTGCTCCAGGATGCGGGTCTGCGCGGCGGCCGGGGTGATGGCGTTGACGGCGATGTTGCGGGTCGCGGTTTCCTTGCCCAGGCTCTTGGTGAGGGCGATCATGCCGGCCTTGGCGGCGCTGTAGGCGGAGGCGGTGGGATTGCCTTCCTTGCCGGCGATGGAGGCGATGTTGACGATGCGGCCGTAGTTCTGCGCGATCATGCGCTGGACCACCACCTGGTTGACGTAGAAGGCGCCGTTGAGATCGATGTCGATCACGCGGCGCCATTCTTCAGGCGAGTAGTCCGCCACCGGATTGTTCTGTCCGGCGATGCCGGCGCTGTGCACCAGAATGTCGATGGACTGGGTGAGTTTTTCGGTGGCTTCGATGGCTTGCTGGACGTCGGACTGGTCGGAGATATCCACGCGGACGGTCTCGACATTGCCCAGCGGTTCCAGCTTGGCGCGGGCCTCGGCCAGCGCTTTTTCGTCCATGTCCCACAGCACCACTTTGGCCTTGCCTTGCAGCAGGCGTTCGGCCACGGCATAGCCGAAGCCCTGGGCACCTCCGGTGATGATGGCGCTGCGGCCCTGGAAATCGTAGTGATTCATTGTGTCTTCTCCTTCCCTGTTGCGGTCATTGGATCGCGCAGGCGGACATGCGCCCGCGCATGGTCGTTCTTGTTCTTGTGGACTTCGATGGGGATGCAACCGCGCCGCCGACTGGCGGCGCGGGGTAA
>JGI24890J29729_1000075_pt1 | contig 85698 bp, 80 predicted proteins | sample FreactcultureFD7_FD_29729 | JGI IMG/M metagenome (IMG submission 29729)
CCCCTCGCGGGATTCTTGAACTTTTACATCGTTACAAAATTTCGACAAAAGGGGCTGAAGTTGTTGTGATGGGTCGTGGCATCACAGTTGGCCGGCCTTTGGGACTGATGATGACTCGTCGTGGCGATGATGCCACTGTGACTATTACTCATACGGCGACCAAAGATGTTAAAGCACATACACTTCGTGCTGACATCATTGTTGCCGCAGTTGGAAGCGCACATTTACTTACCCCGGATATGGTCAAGCCCGGCGCCGTTGTTCTCGATGTTGGAATTACGCGAAATGATGTCGGACTGTTGGGCGATGTCCATCCAGGTGTTTTTGAAGTTGCATCATTTGTTGCACCGATGCCAGGGGGAGTTGGCCCGATGACGCGAGCAATGCTTCTTGCAAACGTTGTTGAAAGCGCTCGTCGCGGGAAGTAAAGGCTGTGAAGAGAAAACTCAATCTTGAACAGATGCGAACCATTGGGCTAGCACTCATCATTTTTGGAGTTGTGATTGCCATCTTTGGAAAAGTCAGAACAGGAAGCCTCTTACTTGCCGTAGGCATGGGCGAATACGCGTATGCGCGCTACCTGATTATTGGCATGAAGCGCAGAATTGAGTTATTTGTACCACTCCTTATAGCGGTAGCGCTTTTCATTGTGTCCCTCACCCTTCCGCACGCGGGGTAATATTCAACCGGTATTTTGTAAAACCTCAACAATCGGAAGGTAGACCATGTCAGCTCAGAAGAATCTCAAGGGCAAAGTCACTGTAGTTGGAGCGGGATTCTATGGATCCACAACAGCGCTGCGTCTTGCTGAATACAACATCTTCGAGACTGTCGTGCTAACAGATATTGTCGAAGGAAAGCCTGAAGGCTTGGCCTTGGATATGAATCAATCACGTTCCATTGAAGGTTTTGAAACAAAGGTGATCGGCGCGACAACTACTGCAGAAGGNGCTGGATACGAAGCCACTGCAAACTCTGATGTTGTCGTTATTACAGCAGGTCTTCCACGCAAGCCAGGCATGTCTCGAATGGATCTCATTGGGGTCAACGCTGGAATCGTCCGCGGGGNTGCAGAAAATATTTCAAAGCATTCACCAAACGCCGTCATCATTGTGGTTTCAAATCCACTCGATGAAATGACAGCCTTGGCACAACTTGCAACTGGTTTTAGTAAAAATAAAGTCATGGGCCAGGCGGGCATGTTGGATACAGCTCGATTTACAAACTTTGTCGCTGAAAAGCTTGGTGTATCAGTTGGTTCAGTGAAGACTTTAACTCTTGGATCACACGGAGACACCATGGTTCCAGTCCCAAGTCGCTGCACCGTGGATGGAAAGCCACTTTCAACTCTTCTGAGTGAAACTGAGATTGCAGAACTCGTTGACCGCACCCGCAATGGTGGTGCAGAGGTAGTAGCCCTCCTGAAGACCGGCTCGGCATATTACGCACCTTCAGCCGCCGCTGCTCGTATGGCAAAAGCGGTCATTGAAGATTCAGGTGAAGTGATGCCTGTTTGCGCATGGGTTGATGGCGAATATGGAATTTCTGGCGTCTACCTTGGAGTTGAAGCAACAATTGGCAAGGAAGGTGTTCGCAAGGTTGTTGAAGGCTCACTCACTCCTTCAGAAGTTGATGCCCTCAAAGTCGCAGCTGAAGCAGTCCGCACAAAGCAAGCTGACGTAAAAGACCTCTAATTCGAATTTAGCCCCTGACATCATTAAGTAGAAAGCGGAAAAATGAGCAAGATTAAAGTTACAGGAACAGTTGTAGAACTTGACGGCGATGAAATGACCCGCATCATGTGGCAATTCATCAAGGACTCACTGATCCTTCCTTATTTGGATGTCAATCTCGAGTACTACGACCTTGGCATGGAAAACCGCGATGCAACTGATGATCAAGTCACCATAGATTCTGCTCATGCAATTCAAAAGCATGGAGTTGGAATTAAGTGCGCAACAATTACTCCAGATGAGGCACGCGTTGAGGAATTTGGCCTAAAAAAGATGTGGAAGTCTCCAAATGGAACAATCCGAAACATCCTTGGCGGAGTGATTTTCCGCGAGCCAATTATTATTAGCAATGTTCCTCGTCTTGTCCCACATTGGACAAAGCCAATCGTTATCGGACGCCATGCATTTGGCGATCAATATAAGGCGACTGATTTCAAGGTCTCTGGACCTGGAAAGCTCACTATTTCATTTGTTCCAGCCGATGGATCACCTGCACAGACTCACGAAGTTTATGATTTTGATTCCTCTGGTGTCGCTCTTGCGATGTACAACAAGGATGATTCAATTCGTGACTTTGCGCGCGCTTCCATGAACTATGGATTGCTCCGCAAATTCCCTGTGTATCTTTCGACAAAGAACACCATTTTGAAGGCCTACGACGGCCGCTTCAAAGATATTTTTGAAGAGGTTTACCAAGCAGAATTCAAGGCAAAATTTGAAGCGGCTGGAATTTGGTACGAGCATCGCTTGATCGATGACATGGTTGCAATGTCGCTTCGAATGGATGGCGGATATGTCTGGGCTTGCAAGAATTACGATGGCGATGTCCAATCAGATACCGTCGCGCAGGGATATGGCTCGCTTGGTCTCATGACTTCAGTTCTCATGACTCCAGACGGAAAGATTTGTGAATCTGAAGCAGCCCATGGAACTGTTACTCGTCACTATCGTGATCACCAAAAGGGCAAAGCAACTTCAACAAATCCAATTGCATCAATATTTGCATGGACCCAGGGCCTTGCTCACCGTGCAAAACTTGATAACAATCCTGAACTTGCGAAGTTCTGCGCAACGCTAGAGCGGGTTTGTATCGAGACTGTTGAAGAGGGAAAGATGACTAAGGATCTTGCTCTCCTTATCTCAAAGGAAGCTCCTTACCAATCCACCCAAGAATTCTTGAACTCTATTGATGAAAATCTCAAGAAGGCAATGGCTTAAGTAATTTCAATAAAAAACCCAGCCAATCGATTCTGATTGGCTGGGTTTTTTAATATCTCTTTAGTTTATGCGAAGACCTGTATTCACATCAAAGAGGTGAATTGCTTCTGGCTTTGCAGAAACTGTGACGCGATCCCCTGGCTTTGGTGGATTCTTGGGATCCCAACGAACGATGATCTGGGCGCCCTCATCTGAACTATTGGCAAACTTTACATCCGCATCGCCTGGGTTTCCGTAAACAAATGCATCTGCACCAAGTTCTTCGACAACTTCAACGTGAACGTGGAAGCCTTCAGATGCTGGTGTAAATCCTTCAGGACGGATTCCAACAATTACTGATGATCCAGCTGATGTAGGAACATCAAATGTGTAATCACCAAGCTTGCCCTTACCGCCGCTTACAGGTGCGATGAGGAGGTTCATTGCAGGTGAACCAATGAAGCCTGCTACAAATGAGTTTGCTGGGCGGTCATAAAGATTGCGTGGAGTATCAACTTGCTGGAGAAGTCCATCCTTCATCACAGCAACGCGATCGCCCATCGTCATCGCTTCAACCTGGTCGTGAGTAACGTACACAGTTGTGATACCTAGACGACGCTGTAGTGCAGCAATCTGCGTGCGGGTTGCAACACGAAGCTTTGCGTCAAGGTTAGAAAGAGGTTCATCCATCAAGAAAACTTGTGGCTCGCGAACAATCGCGCGGCCCATTGCTACGCGTTGGCGTTGTCCACCTGAGAGGGCTTTTGGCTTGCGATCTAAGTAAGGCTCGAGATCAAGAAGCTTGGCAGCTTCCAGAACGCGGCGATCGCGCTCTTCCTTATCAATGCCGGCAATCTTGAGAGCAAAGCCCATATTTTCAGCAACTGACATATGTGGATAGAGAGCATAAGACTGGAAGACCATCGCGATATCGCGATCTTTTGGTGCAACGTTTGTTACGTCGCGATCTCCGATGCGAATTGCACCGCCATCGATTTCCTCGAGGNCTGCAAGCATGCGCAGTGATGTTGATTTTCCACAACCAGATGGTCCAACGAGGACAAGAAATTCACCATCAGCAATTGTGAGGTTGAGCTTGTCTACGGCTGGCTTTGTTGTGCCTGGATAGATTCGTGATGCTGCGTCAAAAACGACTGATGCCATGATGTGGCTCCTTCTCCGGGCAGGTACGTGCCCGACGATCCTTTGGAGGGAACTTATTACGTGATTCTCACGTCTTCATTGGCGTGAGGAAGCAAACGATACTCTATGTCCATGAATAGGCTCATAGGGCATCTGGGGCACACGGGGCATCTGGCCTACAAGGACGAGGGAATNCTCTTTGGCTCCACCAGCCAGCTCCTCCTCGATATCGGCCTGGTGCTCTTCTTTATCGCTCTTGCCGCTCTCTTCGTAGCCGCCGAGATATCCCTGCTCTCCCTGCGCGACTCCCAGGTCCGACAGATGCAGAGCCAAGGAAAGCGTGGCGCCCGGGTTGGCCATCTCACCCAGAACCCCAATCGCTTTCTGGCTGCAGCTCAAATCGGTGTGACCTTCTGTGGATTTCTTTCAGCAGCCCTTGGATCTGAACGACTCGGATCCTCCTTTGTCATTCCAGCATTTGAAAAATGGGGCCTCTCTCATGGATTGGCCACAACGCTCTCATTAGTACTTGTCACAATCGTAATCGCGTATATCTCTTTAGTCTTTGGCGAACTTGTTCCGAAACGTTTAGCTATTTATCGCACCGAGTCTATTGCGCTCGCTTCTGCTGGAATTATTGATCAGCTTGCAAAATTCTTTCGCCCAACTATTTGGTTGCTCTCAAAATCAACCGATGCTGTTGTGAAACTTTTTGGATTGAAAGCCGAGGAATCTCGTTCTGAGATGTCAGAAGCTGAACTTGTGGATCTTGTAACAGGTCACACAGCGCTGACAGATGAAGAAAGAGATATTGTCGAAGAAGTATTTAATTCAGGCGATCTGGCTCTTCACGAAATCATGGTTCCCCGGACTGAAGTTGAATTTCTCGATGTCGGAACTTCGATTGATGAAGCCATGAAGGTTGCAGTCGAGAGNGCGCATTCTCGCTATCCAGTCACCCGAGGAAATAGCGATGAAGTGATTGGTTTTCTCCACGTCCGCGATCTTCTCAATATTCATGTGAGTCGCCCCAACGCCNCTCTCCTGGACATTATTCGGCCGGTAACATTTTTGCCTGGAACAAAAGGAGTCCTGCCAGCTCTGACAGAACTTCGTGCAAAGCGTCAACATCTTGCAATTGTCTTGGATGAGTACGGCGGAACAGACGGAATCGTGACTCTTGAAGATCTTGTGGAATGCTTTATTGGCGATATCCATGATGAATATGATGAAGTTGAGGATGAAGTCACACCTCAAGGTCGCACTGGAGATTTTGAAATTGATGCCCTAATTTCACTTGAAGATCTCTACGACCAGACTGGAATTCACCTTCCAGAAGGACCGTATGAAACTGCCGGGGGATATGTCATGCATGCTTTAGGCCGCTTGCCCGAGGTTCACGATGTATTACGCCACGAATCCCTCCGCATCACAGTCCTCTCCATGGAAGGTAAAAGAGCTGGGCAATTACTCATCTCTCGCGATGAATGGAAAGATACGGCCCATGAGTAAAGAGAGAATCCTTTCTGGAATTCAGCCAACGGGCGGGTCATTCCACCTCGGCAATTACCTCGGCGCTCTCAAGCAATGGGTTGACCTTCAAGAAAGCCATGATGCGTTTTATTGTGTTGTGGACCTTCACGCCATCACGGTTCAAGTAGATCCAAAAGTTCTCCGTGAGCGTTCATTGACATCGACAGCTCAATTGTTGGCACTTGGTCTTGACCCAGAAAAATGTGCNCTCTTTATGCAATCACATGTTCCGGCCCATAATCAGCTTGGGTGGGTCATGGAATGTTTAACAGGTTTTGGTGAGGCTGGACGAATGACTCAATTTAAAGATAAGAGTCAAAAATCTGGTGCAGATCGAACAGTTGTTGGACTCTTCACATATCCGATTTTGCAAGCCGCAGATATTCTTTTGTATCAGGCAAAATATGTACCCGTTGGGGAAGATCAGNGCCAACATATTGAGTTGACGCGCGATCTTGGTCAACGTTTTAACAACACATATAAGGAAATTTTTACAATCCCAGAGGCGTACATTACAAAAGCCGCTGCAAAAATTAATGACCTTCAAGATCCTTCTGCAAAGATGAGCAAAACAAACTCATCCCCGGCTGGTGTTGTCGATATTCTTGATGCGCCTGAAGTAAATGCAAAGAAGATCAAGAGCGCTGTTACTGATACAGNCCGCGAGATTAAATTCGATCAAGCAGAGAAGCCTGGCGTCTCCAATTTGCTCACAATTCATAGCGCACTCTCCGGGAAAACAATTTCTGAGCTTGAGAATGAATTTGATGGCAAGGGCTACGGAGACCTCAAGGGCGCTGTAGCTGAGGTTGTTGTGGAATATTTCCGCCCAGTACGTGATCGGACCATGGAACTTTTGAAGGAACCAGCTGAACTAACAAAGATTCTTAAAGTTGGCGCTGATAAAGCAAATGCCGTTGCGGAAGAGACATTGAAAAAGACATATGAAGCTATGGGGCTCATTCCACGTGCTTAAAAAGCGTGCGCTCCTCCTTGCTCTAGCAATCTTTACTGTCATATTCCCTGTCCCAACCGCAGCTCACGCTTCTTCACCCAAGATTGCTGTTATCTACGACATTGGCGGACGTGGCGATGGTGGCATTAATGATGCTGCCGCAATGGGCGTTGATAAAGCAAAAAAGGCCTTTCATTTGGGCCCTTTAGCACTTCGTGAAATTGCGACAGATGGAACTGACCTCGATCGGCTCCTCAAAATTCGCTTCCTAGCAAATGCCGGGTATAGCCCAATCTTGCTCGTGGGGTATGGATTTCAATCCTCACTCAATGCATCTATGGATGAGTTCCCTAATACCCAATTTGCAATCATCGATAATTCAAACGTAGGTCAACTCAATGTCGAGTGCATGGTTTTCAACGAAGCGCAGTCAAGTTATTTAGCCGGTGTTCTTGCTGCATCTGCAACTCGAACAGGAAAAATCGCGCTTCTCATGGATGTTGACCGAACAAATTTGCGAGACCTTAATAAGGCCTTCCTACAAGGAGCGCAAAGTGTGAAACCAAAGATTCAAGTCTTAGCGCAGAACTGGGGGATGAGTCCGTCCTCGGATACCGCTGGAATGGTTGGACGCGGCGCTGACGTTTTCTATTCGACATGGAATCAAAGTTCTGATGTGATGGATGTCGTTGCAAAGTACTCAACTTCTAAGAAGCCTCTTCGGTACATTGGTGTCCTGCCAGATCAATTCTTTTTAAAGAGCGCAAAGGCTAAATCCGTTCTTCTTGCAGCTGTCCAAAAGCGGGTTGACACTGCTACTTACGACATTATTTCCTACGGCATAAAGAATCGTTCATATATTGATGTCCTCGATGCAGAAAATGGAATCTTTGGCCGCGAATATTCTTTCAAGGACGGCGGAGTCGACCTTTTGGTGCCGGCTCTGGGGAGCAAGTATGTGCCTACCTTATTAAAAGCGGAAACGCTGATTAAAGCGGGAAAAATTAACTTTTAAAGAGCGAGCAATTCCATCAGCTCGGTTTTTATCTTTAGAATTTCTGCATTTACTGATGAAATATCTGATTGTGAACCGCCCGTGCTCGCAACTTCAACATAACACTTCAATTTTGCTTCAGTTCCACTGGGGCGAACGATTACTCGAATCGAGTCTCCAAACCACATGATGATGCCGTTTGTTGGGGGAAAATTGCCTTCGGGCTGAGCCAGGTCAATAAAACGAGTGAGAGAGACTCCATTGAGCGCAGGNGGATTGTTTTTCCTTAGCTTTGAAAGAACGGTATCTACCTGGGATATATCACTGACTCTTATCGAAATCTGTTCTGTCCCGTGATAGCCATATGTTTCCCATATATTTGCTAGGTAGCCGGCAAGAGTGTGTCCATCCCGCTTAAGTTCTGCAGCACATTGAGAAAGGATAAGGGCAGCTGAAATTCCATCTTTATCGTTCACTGCGGTGGCATCCACTGCGTAACCAAGAGCTTCTTCATATCCAAATCGAAGATTAGGAATTTTCGCCAGCCATTTAAACCCAGTCAAAGTCTCATGAAATTCAATTCCATGTGCACGAGATATCTTTCCAAGGATTGACGATGAAACAATCGAATTAGCAAAAGATTTGCCAAAGCAGCTTTCTTTCATTGTCGTCGCAATATAGTGTCCGAGAATCGCTCCCACTTCATCACCGCGAAGCATTCTCCAGCCAACTCCAGTTTCATGAATTGCAGCTGCACATCGATCAGCATCTGGATCATTTGCAATAACAAGATCTGCACCGACTTCAGCAGCCAATTTTAAGGATAAATCAATCGCCCCGGGNTCTTCTGGATTTGGAAATTTTACTGTTGGAAAATCTGGGTTTGGATCAGCTTGTTCCTTTACCAAAATTGGATCACTAAATCCGGCAGCTTTAAATGTTGCCAGAAATGTTTCAGTGCCTACTCCATGCATCGCGCTATAAACAATGCGGACATCCCCTTTAATCCTTGCCAATTCTGAAGTTTTTGAAATATATTCATCAAAAACGCGCTCATCTAATACTTCCCAGTTTCTTCCTTTTGGCTGGACACTTTTGATCTTCGAAATCTCTTCAGCAATTTCACGATCTGCGGGTGGAACAATTTGTGAACCTTCGTAGCGAACTCCATCAACTACNCCACCAAGGTAAACCTTGTATCCATTATCTTCGGGCGGGTTATGGCTTGCTGTAACCATGATGCCCACATCAGCTTTTAAAAAGTTAACCGCAAATGCCAATACCGGAGTCGGGAGNGGACGAGGGAGAACCCACACCTTCATTCCTGCTCCAGTGAATATTTGGGCGGACTCTTCTGTGAATTCTTCAGACCCATGTCGAGCATCTCGACCTATAACAACAGTTTTCAAGCCGCGCTTTTTCATGTAGGAAGCGATTCCTGCAGAGGTCCGCAGCACAACAGCACGATTCATGCACGATGGACCTGGGCCTACAGGACCACGTAGACCTGCAGTCCCGAATTGAAGGAACCCAGAAAATGATTTTTTGAGGGCAGCCTCGTTATCGGTATCGATCCAGCTTTGAAGGAGTGCAGCAGTCAGTTCATCGGGATCAAGAGAAATCCNCTCTTGTACTTCGGCGATGAACTCCGGAGTCATAGTTGAGGTAATACTTTGGCGAGCAAAGTTCCGATTCGTCCAGCAGAAGCCTTTCCTGCCGCCATCACTTCTTCGTGACTGAGCTTCTCGCCAGTCATCCCGGCCGCTGCATTTGTTACCAATGAGATTCCGAGAATTTCTGCACCGAGTGCATGTGCGGCGACTGCCTCTGGAACTGTGGACATGCCCACAAGATCAGCTCCCATGGTACGAATCATGTTAATTTCGGCAGGCGTTTCATACGAAGGGCCGCGCCAATGTGCATAAACNCCTTCAGCGAGTGAAGAATCTTCTGCTTTCACAATTTCACGAAGGCGCTTACTGTAGCAATCTGTGAGATCTACAAAATTTCCGCCAATAAGTGGACTCACGCCCGTAAGCGAAATGTGATCACGAATGAGAACGGGTTGCCCAACTGTGTAATCGCGATTGATCCCACCACATGCATTTGTCAGAACGACAACAGAACATCCAGACTTCACTGCAGTGCGAACGCCGTGTACTACTGGCTCAATGCCCTTGCCTTCGTAGAGATGTGTGCGACCAAGAAAAACAAGTGCGCTAACAATTCCATGTGGGCCTTGTAAGTCATACGAACGAATCTTTCCGCCATGGCCTACAACCGTCGGAGGNAAGAATCCTGGAAGTGCCGTTGCATCAAATTCGTGAGTTGGAGTACCCAAACTATCGGCTGCATCAATCCATCCAGAACCCATGACGAGTGCCACATGATGTTGTNCCTTGCCAGTTAGTTCGCCAAGCTTTGCTGCCGCTAATTCTGCGGTGCCAATTGGGTCTGTGTAAAGATCGCTCATACGAGCAATTTACTGCAGATTGGGAGTATTAAGGAGCGTCGTCAATCACACAAAGATTTTGGCCGCTGGCAACGGTTTGACCGACTCCAACGCTCAATTTCGCAACGATTCCTTCTTTGTGGGCAACAAGTGGTTGTTCCATCTTCATCGCTTCAAGAACAACGATGAGGTCACCGGGNACTACTCGATCGCCATTTGCCTTGAGAATTTTGACGACAGTTCCTTGCATAGGACTATCAACGCTATTTCCCGAAGCCTTACCCAGGATATTGCTCTTAATTTTGCGGCGCTTTTGGGTCTGCTCTTGTGTGTGCAGTACAACCTCGAAGCGGTGGCCACTTATTTCAGCAACAACCTTCTGTTCTGCAGACTTAGATTCAGCAACGCCCTGCTTGTAGTTGAAAGGGGGAATCGTATTCTTAAATTCTTTTTCGATATAGCTGGTGTAAACCTTGAATTCTTCAGTGAAATTAGGATCATTCACGATTGCACGGTGGAATGGAAGCGCTGTGGCGAGGCCTCCGATTTCAAATTCCATAAGAGCTCGGCGCGCACGTTCAATTGCCTCTTCGCGAGTTGCGGCGGNGATGATCAGTTTTGCAAGAAGGGAGTCAAAGTGAGATCCAACTGTGTGACCGTGATCAAAACCAGCGTCTATGCGAACTCCTGGTCCATCAGGAACTTCCCATGTAGTGATTGTTCCCAGTGATGGCAAGAATCCATTTCCTGGATCTTCACCATTAATTCGAAATTCAATGGAATGTCCGCGAACAACCGGATCAACAGGACTGATGGCTTCACCTGAGGCAATTCTAAATTGCATACGGACAAGATCAATTCCGGTAACTTCTTCGCTGACTGGATGTTCCACCTGAAGACGAGNATTTACCTCAAGGAATGAAATTGTTCCATCTGAACCGATCAGAAATTCACATGTTCCAGCACCGACATATCCAGCGGACTTCATGATTGCTTTTGATGATGTGTAAAGCTGATCTTCTTGGGCTTTTGTAAGAAATGGTGCAGGCGCTTCTTCCACTAATTTTTGGTGGCGACGTTGGAGAGAGCAGTCGCGAGTACTTACAACAACCGCATTTCCATGGGCATCTACAAGAACCTGGGTTTCAACGTGGCGTGGCTTGTCGAGATATCGTTCAACAAAACATTCTCCTCGACCAAAACCTGTAATAGCTTCTCGGACAGCGGATGCAAAGAGTTCGGGAATATCCTCACGCTTGTATGCGACTTTGAGTCCACGTCCGCCTCCGCCGTGGGCAGCTTTAATTGCTACAGGAAGGCCGTGTTCATCTGCAAATGCGATGATTTCTTCGGCTGTATCGACGGGATCGATTGTTCCTGCGACAAGAGGAGCGCCAACTTCAGCTGCAATTTTTCTTGCCGAAACTTTATCTCCCAGCGAACGAATTGCTGCAGGTGGAGGCCCGATCCAAATGAGGCCGGCTTCAATAACGCGATCAGCAAAGTCAGCGTTTTCCGAGAGAAATCCGTAACCTGGGTGGACTGCATCAGCACCAGATTCCTTTGCAATTGCAAGAATCTTCTCTTGATCTAAATAGGTTTCTGCTGCCGAAAGCCCATTCAGTGCATAAGCATCCGTAGCAAGGGCCACGTGAAGAGAATTGCGATCTTCATCGGAATAAATAGCAATGGATTTAATACCGTGATCACGACATGCGCGTGCGACACGAACTGCAATTTCTCCACGATTTGCAATGAGAACTGCAGAAATCTTCTTTGTCATGCTCGCACCTGTTCTTTTTTCATTGCCGGACTCACTTCGGTCCAATCCAAACCTAGATTAAGAATTGCCTTACGAAGAGTGGGTAAAGAAAGTCCGATGATTCCGCTGGGATCGCCTTCAATATGGGTGATAAATGGTGCGCTCAACCCATCTAATGTAAACCCGCCTGCAACTTCGAGTGGTTCACCCGAATCCACGTAGTTTTCAATTTCAGCATCGCTCATCTTCGCAAAATGAACTCGTGCTGTTGAAATATCCGAGACTTCAATTCCTTGTGCTGTATCGATCACGCAATGTCCAGTGTGAAGTAATCCAGATTTTCCACTGATTTTTTTCGCACGTGCAATTGCGTTTTCGCGAGTACCGGGCTTTCCAAGAGATTCTCCATCAAATTCAAATGTTGAGTCACAGCCAATAATGAGAGCGTTATTGCCACAATCAAATAGGTTCTTTACGGTGTGTGCCTTCATTATTGCCAGAGCAAGAACCATCTCAGAAGGAGACAGCTTTGTGATTTCTGGATTTTCTTCATCTACGCCACTGACAAGAATTTCAAAATCAATATTGACTGATTCAAGAAGACGCTTGCGGGAAGGAGAGGCTGATCCAAGAATAATGCGACGGGTCATGATGCTGTTGTTCCCCAATCGCGCGGGAGGGATTTTGAAACTTTCAATCGACTCCAGGAACTCCGGTATGCCTTATTCGGATGTTGGTTTCGTTCTATCTCTTCGAGGGCGATTTGGAGTGCGCTCATTTCTGGGCCCGTAGCAGTACCAGAGAGAACCGTAAATTTACGGAACTTTCTGCGACGTCGAATAATTGCCATAGTTTATCTCTCGTTTTTAGAGAGGAATATTTCCATGCTTACGAGTTGGAAGGTCAACGCGCTTATTGCGAAGAGCGCGTAGCGCTTTTGTGATTTCTTGACGGGTTTGATGTGGCTCAATAACCGCATCGATAAATCCGCGATCANCTGCGATGTAGGGATTAAGAAGTTCTTCCTCGTATGCGTCGAGGAGTTCTTTCGATTTTGCTGGCTCTGCAGCAATTTCCTTACGGTAAAGGATGTTAATAGCGCCTTGAGCACCCATAACTGCAATTTGGGATGTTGGCCAAGCAAGGTTGATATCTGAACCAAGGTGCTTGGAGCCCATAACAATGTATGCACCGCCATATGCCTTACGCGTGATTACGGTAACGAGAGGGACCGATGCTTCGGCATATGCATAGAGAAGTTTTGCTCCACGTCGAATAATGCCGTTCCACTCTTGTTCTGTTCCCGGCAAGAATCCTGGAGTATCAACAATGGTCACGACTGGAATTCCAAATGCATCACATGTACGTACAAAACGGGCTGCTTTTTCAGAAGCATCGATATCAAGAGTTCCTGCAAATTGTGATGGTTGGTTTGCGATGATTCCAACTGAGTGTCCTTCAATGCGTCCGAACCCAACGAGGATATTTGGAGCAAAGAGGCTGTGGACTTCGAGGAAATCTGCTTCATCAAGAATTGCTTCTACGACTGTACGAATGTCGTATGGNTTATTTGCATCATCCGGGATGAGCGAATCAAGCGCACGGTCGGTAGGTGAGCTATCCATAGATTCTGTGACAGGAAGAATTGGTGAATCGTCTAAATTGTTGCTTGGTAGGTAAGACAAGACTGCCTTCACATACTCAAGAGCTTCTTCTTCAGTCTCTGCAAGATAGTGCGAATTTCCAGTCTTTGTATTGTGCGCACGCGCTCCACCGAGATCTTCCATAGTTACTTCTTCGCCCGTAACAGCTTTGATCACATCAGGGCCAGTAATAAACATATGGGACTTTTCATCAACCATAATGGTGAAGTCAGTGATTGCAGGCGAGTAAACAGCGCCTCCAGCGCATGGTCCAAGAATTACCGAAATTTGGGGGATCACTCCAGATGAGCGAACATTGCGCTTAAAGATTTCGCCATATTGGCTCAGTGATGCAACGCCTTCTTGAATACGTGCTCCNCCTGAATCGTTCAAGCCAATCATGGGGATTCCACTCTTGAGTGCAAAATCCATAACTTTTGTAATTTTCTTGCCCATGACTTCGCCAAGGCTTCCGCCGAGGACGAGAAAATCTTGAGAGTAGACAGCCACTGTCCGTCCGTCGACTGTTCCGTAGCCTGTAACAACACCATCACCCAGTGGATGACTCTTCTCCATGCCAAATCGATCTGCATGGTGAGTTGAGAATGCATCAAATTCAACAAATGAACCTTCATCAAGAAGAAGGGCTAGTCGTTCACGAGCCGTGAGCTTGCCGGCGGCGCGACGCTTTTCGAGGGCTGCTTCTGAAGCTACATTGTGAGCGGCATCGATTCGTCGACGCAGGTCACTGAGCTTGCCTTTGGTTGTGCGATTATCATCAGTCACGGGTCTAAGGTACTAGGGAAGGACCCCTATTAGAAATAGGTTTTGATTATGACAGGCGTAGATATCCCACTTCTTGATGTCAAGAAGCTGGCCTACCTACTAGTAGAAGGCTACTGGCAGGTATCAGTCGTTGATGAAATAGATTCAACGCAAACATATCTTGCTCAAAAAAATAAAGTGCACGGTGAAGTTATTTCTGCAGAGNATCAAAGCGCAGGCCGAGGAAGACGTGATCGAACATTTGAAGCAAACAAGTCACAATCACTTTTATTTTCGCTCTATATCGAACCAAAGCGAAATAGAGAAGAATGGGGTTGGATTCCACTTATTGCAGGAGTATCTCTTGCGCAGATTGTTAATCAAAAGAGTTCGTTTTTTAAAACAAAATGGCCAAATGATCTTTTAGCAGTGAATTCCCCGGCAGATGGAAAAGTTGCAGGGATACTTGCCGAGACTTCTGGTGATGGCGTAATTGTCGGAGTTGGCATCAATGTCGCGATGGACAAGGCTGATTTGCCAGTCCCGACGGCTACATCCCTTTCACTTCTCGGTTTATCGCATGTAGATCGAAATGAATTGCTTGCACAATTTCTCACAACTTTCGCGGGCTTGCTCAAGCGATGGGAAAAAGGTGAAGATCTCTCCGCCCTTTATCTTGAAGGCTGCGCCACAATTGACCGAGATGTAGAAATACATGGCGCAGGCGGCGAAATTGAGCGTGGAACCGCCCGTGGAATAGGACCGTTTGGTGAGCTCATCCTTGAAGGTGACCGTCATATCTATTCCGGAGATGTCATCCATCTTTATACTTAAATTATGGAACCGCTCATCCCCGACGAATATCGAGATTTACGGGCAAGTGTCCGAGCCTTGGCTGAAAAGAAGATTGCCCCGTTTGCTCATGATGTAGATGCAGATGCTCGATTTCCACAAGAAGCATGGGATGCGTTGATTGCAGCTGATCTTTTTGCTGCACATGTCGATAGTAAATATGGTGGCCAAGGAGCGGATGCATTGGCAACTGTCATTATCATCGAAGAAGTTGCGCGTGCTTGCGGAGCATCTTCGCTGATCCCTGCAGTAAATAAGCTGGGCTCAGTCCCATTGATTCTGGCTGGAAATGAAGAACAGAAGAAAAAGTATCTTTCACAACTTGTAAAAGGAAAAGGCTTCTCTTACTGCCTCTCCGAATCGGAAGCTGGCTCTGATGCAGCTGCCATGAAAACTCGCGCAGTTAAGAGNGGGGATTCATGGGTAATAAATGGAAGCAAAAAGTGGATCTCCAACGCTGGAGAGTCAGAGTTCTACACAGTCCTCGCTTCCACAAACCCTGAAGCGGGTGCAAAAGGAATTACTGCATTTATTGTTGAGAAAAGTGATTCAGGAGTTTCATTCGGGGCGCACGAAAAGAAGATGGGGTTTCGAGGATCCCCAACGCGAGAAGTCTATTTCGATAGCGTCACCATTGGCGATGACCGTCGACTAGGCGAAGAGGGAACTGGCTTTTCACTTGCAATGCGCACATTGGACCACACGCGCATCACTATTGCTGCTCAAGCGCTAGGTATAGCTCAAGGGGCTTTTGATNCCGCAGAAAAATATTCCCATGAGCGAACTCAATTTAAGAAGCCAATCTTTGATTTCCAAGGCGTGCAATTTATGTTAGCCGATATGGCCATGAATATTGCTGCGGCCCGTGAGTTGACGTATTCGGCAGCAGTGAAAAGTGAACGAGGAGAAAAAGATCTTACTTTTTATTCGGCTGCATCAAAATGTTTCGCAAGCGATACCGCAATGAAAGTAACTACTGATGCCGTTCAAGTACTAGGCGGATATGGATATGTGAGTGATTATCCAGTTGAACGGATGATGCGCGATGCAAAACTCACTCAAATTTATGAAGGAACAAACCAAGTGCAGCGCATCGTGATGGCGCGACATTTCGGCGACCTTTAATTAAATCGAACGACTAAATCAGGTGTGGCTGCAGCATTAACAGGCTGATCATGGCTTTCGTGTGGGAGGGNTTCACTCGTCAATTCACCGTGGTGAACTAGGGCAACTTTCCATGCGCTCAATTGTGGAAGCGCCCGGTCATAAGACCCACCTCCTTGACCAAGGCGATTTCCATCACGATCAATTCTGAGCGCTGGAACGATTACTGCTCCGATCAGATTGAGATCTGTAAAAGAACTTCCGGTTGGTTCAGCTTCGCCATTCCAGATAACCCACTCCAGATCATTATCGTCGAGAAGTCGCGGAACGAGAACCGTTCGACCTTGCGCCCGAAGGGCATCGTTGATATCTCGAGTCTGTGGCTCAACGCCATAGGAAATATATGAAGCAACATGAGTAACTCCATCGAATTCCTTACACTCAAGGAGGTGGAGCCAACTTGCATCCATGAAATGTTCGGATCGTTGCCAGCGCAGCTCTTTACGTAATTCCTTCTTGTCATTCTTGTCATTCTTGTCATTCTTGTTAATGCCTAAGGAAGAAGTTTCAGAACTCACAGGTTTACTTTAAAGGAAAGTACGAGCTCAATCGGTAAGGTGAGCGTATGGATCTTCCAGAAGTTCAAGAAGTTCAAGAAGTGCGTGAAAATGGCGAGAAGCGTGTTGGAGTCAATGAATTTTTGACTCGACTCCTTGAAATCTCGGCACCTCTTGAATCTTTTGATATGCCTTTGCTCGACGCCCATGGCGCGACTCTGGCCGAAGATATTTATGCAGGCACACGGCACGTTTTAAAGAAGGGATCGCGCATTCGATCGACCCAGATCGGATTAGCAGCATCCATTGGCTTGGATCACCTTCCGACCCGGCCACATCCTCGAGTTGTGGTGATTTCTGCAGGTGATGACCTTGTCGAGCCGGGAAATCGTCTTGAAGGTTCCGATGATGAGTACGAATCCAATTCCTGGATGCTCACAACAGCCGTTAAAGAAGCTGGAGCAATGGGTTATCGTGTTCACTCGATACCTGAAAATCAGGAGCAATTGAAAAGGGTTGTTGAGGATCAACTTGTACGCGCTGACTTGATTGTTATCAGCGGTGAAAGTCATGATGAATCTTTTGATTTAATTACCGCAGTCCTCAGCGAACTCGGTGAAATTGCAACTGTTCTTCCAAATATAGAAAATAGTGGACGCCATAATTTTGGAACCATTGGTCCCGATAAAACCCCAGTCATCACGCTGCCTGGAGATGCAATCTCGGCCTATCTATCTGCCGAACTCTTTGTCCGCCCCATGATTCGCACAATGCTCGGTGCAGTCAATATTCACCGAACAATTCTTAAAGCAAAACTCNCCTCGCATGTAGAGTCACCAATTGGGTCTACGTCCTTGATTCGGGCATCTCTTCAACAAGGCGATGGCCTCACTGCAACCCCGCTTGCCGAACAAGAAACTCTCGCAACTCTTTCTGACGCCCAAGGACTGATTGCAATCGCTGCAGATTCTCCTGGCGCAACAAAGGGCGAAATAGTAGATGTTATGGTCTTAGAGCGGGCGCTCTGATGTTTTCTAGCGGCCCCATTATTCGCGACGGTGAATTAACACTGAAGCCGCTTCGAGTCCGAGATCGCGATATTTGGCATCAAGTTCGAAGAGTCAATCGTGAATGGCTCACGCCTTGGGAGGCTACACGCCCACATATTGATGGCGATATTCCACTTCCTAATTATGTGCAGATGGTTCGCTATCAGAATCACGAAATGAAATTAGGTCGGTCGTATTCCCTTGCTCTATGGATTTCTGACGGGGGAAGGCAACGTTTTATCGGCCAAGTCNCTCTGGGCGGGATAGTTTTAGGCGCCTACCGGGGCGGATACATTGGTTATTGGATCGATCAGCGCTTTGCTGGCCGGGGATATACAACGCGAGCAGTGATTGCCTTGACGGAGTACGCATTTTCGGAGTTACAGCTTCATAGAATCGAAATTAATCTTCGCCCAGAAAACGAAGCATCTCGAAAAGTGGCNGAAAAAGCCGGTTATATCTATGAAGGCCTTCGCCCTAAGTATCTCCACATCAATGGAGATTGGCGCGATCACAGCACTTATGTAAAAGAAAATCCCACAATTTAAAACGGACATAGTGGTCTAAATCCCCATTTTTTGGGGCATGAACAGTTATTTTTTACCCATGGCATCCGGTCTCATTTACCTCATCATCATAGGTATGTGGGTCTCTTATTTCTTGCCGCGTTGGATTAGCACCCATGAAGATTCTTCTGGACGAAGCGGTGAAAAATTTAAGAGCGCGATGCAGGTCGTCGGCGGAACTGCGGCTTCCATGCTTCCTGAATTTGAAGATCCCATCAAAAAACGTAAAAAATTGGCTCAACGCCGTGCAATCTTTACAGGGTTGACAGCCCTATTCGCTGGCTCACTAGCGATTGCACTCCTTGGATTTATAGCATGGTCAATGATGCTCATTCCTGCATCAGGATTTGCCATTTACTTTGTCAATGTTCGTAGGCAAATCGTTGCAGCACAGCTCAAGGCTCGTCGTCTCAAGGCCCTTGAAAAAGTTACAACTGCACCTGTGCGCGTATCGCCATTAACAACGCTCGATGCTCAAACAAAAAATGATCATTGGATTCCTCTTGAAGATCGGAACGAACTTTCTGGAGTTGTTGTTATTCCAAAGGATCGCGCAGGATGGCAACCAGTAAGTGTTCCAAAGCCAACATATGTGACTGCGGCTAAGGCAATTACCCCAAAGCGCGTTATCGACCTTACCGTCCCTGGCGTATGGAGTGCAGAACAAGAGATGTTGGAAGAGCTCTCACTTCCACAACGAAATGATCTCTTCGATCAAGAACTCGAAGAAGCAGCTGCTCGTTATGATGAGCGCGCAGTAAACGAGTAAATAATAATTAAATCCAGGATGGAATCCACATCCTGTGGAACCATGCCGAGTAAGTAATCACGCTTCCGAAAAAGAGCGGTGAGAAATACCAGAAATTAACTACGACAGCCCCGAGATATCCGCAGACCGCATAGAGCCGAAAGCGCGGAATTTCTCCAGATTCGTTTCTCTCGAGGAATTTTGAGAGGGCGAAAATTATTGCGAGAATGAGGAACGGCTCAAATGTGATCGCATAAAAAGTAAACATTGTGCGCTTTTGAATGAGAAACCACGGAAGATAGCCAGCAGCCATACTCAATAAAATGAGCCCGCTCTGCCACTCACGTCGTGCAAGCCAATAGCCACATGTCACTGCAAGAGCGATAACCCCGCTCCACCAAATAAATGGAGTTCCGAGTGCCAAGATTTCTTGCGAGCATGAAGTCGCTCCGCAACCTTTTGGAGATGCGTAAAAGAAGGATGTGGGACGTCCCATGATCAACCAACTCCATGGATTTGCAGAGTATGAATGGCCCTCTGTCAGATGAGTATGAAAGTTCCACATCTCTGCGTGATAGTGCAAAAAAGATTTGACGATTGAATGTGACCAATTTCTATCCCAACCATTTTTTGTCACAAACCAACCGGTCCACGAGGCTAGGTATGTCGCAATAGGGATGAGGAAGAATTGAGTAAAACGTTTCCAGAGCGAATGAATCAAAACGGCGCGGATGGGTCGCTCATTTTCCATCGCTTTTTCTTCGCGATAATCTGAATAAAGCAGGAATCCAGCAAAAGCCACCATGTAGTAAATGCCACTCCATTTTGTTGCAAGTGCAAGTCCAATTGTTATCGCGGCCAACCAGGGTTGATTTCTCAAAATGAGATAGAAAGATAAGAGGATAAAGAACATCAAAAAGATGTCGAGAAGTGCTGTGCGCGAATGAACGAGATGTATTCCATCAAGAAGTGTCAGAAATGAAGCTGTGGATGCCAAGAAGTAGCTATCAAAGAACCGCTTTGCTACAAAGAAAATAAGTCCAACGGATAGGGCGCCGATAAAAGCGGCTGAAAATCTCCAACCAAATTCGTTGAAACCAAACGCTTTGATTCCAATACCAATGATCCATTTTCCGATTGGAGGATGAACAATAAATTCAGCGGCCCCATTAGCTTGAAGCTCCACTCCGTGCGTTACAAGGGAGTGGGCATTTTTTGCGTAGTACACCTCGTCAAAGATGAAGCCCTTTGGTCTTGCTAACTGCCACAGATTCATCAGGAGAGCGATGAGCGTGAAAAGTGCTGAGGTGAGGCCATCCCTTGCTTGCTGGACGGTTCTGACGAGGGTCTCTGTCATGTGTACAGCCTAGAGCCTGAGAGAATGGGAGAGTGTTGATATTGGCGGCTATCCCGCTGGGTAACCCCGGCGACGCTTCTGCTCGCTTAAAAAGTACGATTGAAACAGTTGAATTTGTTGCAGCCGAAGACTCGCGCCGCTTCTCGCGGCTGTGTCAAGATTTGGGGNTTCGCCATAGCGCGAAAGTAATTTCCTTCTTCGAAGGAAATGAAACAGAACGTTTAGCCGGCCTTATTGAAATTCTTGAATCTGGAAAAGACCTTCTTGTTGTTACCGATGCTGGCATGCCTGGAATCAGCGATCCTGGATATCGTCTTGCACGCGAGGCAGTTCTTCGCGATATTCCGATTCATGTTCTTCCCGGCCCAAGTGCTGTTACAACAGCACTTCTATTATCTGGGCTTCCAACTGACACATTTTGTTTTGATGGATTCCCTCCGCGAACTTCGGGGGCACGCCTGACGTGGTTTGAAGCTCGTGCTGAAGAAGAGCGGACAATAATTATTTTTGAGGCGCCTCATCGACTTGAAGAATCGCTTCTTGATATGGAGAAGGCGATGGGGGGCGATCGAAGTATTGCCGTTTGTCGTGAAATGACGAAGACATATGAAGAAATTGCCCGGGGCTCAATCTCGGAAATAATTACATGGGCCCGCTCAAAAGAAATTCTCGGTGAAATCACTATCGTTATTGAGGGATTTAACCGCGCTCTTCTCTCCTATACCGACGAGGATTTGGTTGCAAAAGTCTTAGCGAGAGAATCTGCGGGGCAGGCGCGTAAAGAGGCGATTGCCGCCGTTGCAAAAGAAATAGGTGTCGCAAAGCGCAGCGTCTTCGATGCAATGGTCCACCAAAAGAGCTCAACCAAGGCATCCGAGTAAATACGGCTAATATTCTCCAATGAGCACATCGCAGAAGTCGTTTTATCTAACGACGCCGATTTACTACGTCAACGATTCTCCACATATCGGTACGGCGTACACAACGGTTGCTGGCGATGTTTTAACTCGATGGCATCGACAAAAAGGCGAGTCGGTCTGGTTTTTGACAGGCACCGACGAACACGGCCAAAAGGTCCTTAGCGCAGCCGAAGCACATGGTGTTGCTCCACAGGACTGGTGTGATCGTCTCGTGGAAGATTCGTGGAAACCAGTATGGAAGAGCCTGAATATTGCAAATGATGATTTCATTCGCACAACAGAACCTCGACACATGGAGCGCGTTCAACGCTTTCTTTCGCGATTGAAAGATCAAGGTCATATTTATTCCGGTAAATACGAAGGTCCCTATTGCATTGGTTGTGAAGAATTTAAACTCCCCGGTGATTTGCTTGAGGGGGATCTATGCCCCATTCACTCTAAGCCTTGCGAGATTGTGAGCGAGGAGAACTGGTTCTTCAAGCTTTCAGCATTTGTCCCAGCACTTCTTGAGCATTATAAAAATAATCCACAAGCGTGCGAGCCGGCATCGGCAAGAAACGAAGTGATCTCTTTCCTTGAAGGAGATGTTCAAGATCTTTCTATTTCACGTTCGACATTTGACTGGGGAATTCCGGTCCCGTGGGATACGAAACAAGTTATCTATGTCTGGTTTGATGCACTTCTTAATTACGCAACCGCCGTCGGGCTCGATGATGAAGCTGGATCAGTTGGCGGAAAGAAATTTGCACAAACATGGCCGGCAGATGTTCACCTGGTCGGTAAAGATATTCTCCGATTCCACGCAGTTATTTGGCCGGCGATGTTGATGGCTGGCGGTCTTCCTCTTGCAAAGAAAGTTTTTGCTCACGGTTGGCTTATGGTCGGTGGCGAAAAAATGTCTAAATCAAAGGCAAATAAGATTGCTCCAGCAGAGATTACTGACCATTTTGGAGTCGATGCATTTCGCTATTACTTCCTTCGAGCCATCCCATTTGGCCAAGATGGATCTTTCTCTTGGGAGGATATGGCCGCTCGCTATACAAGCGAGCTTGCAAATGATTTTGGAAATCTTGCATCCCGACTTATCGCGATGATTGAAAAATATTGCGATGGCGCTATCCCTGAAGTTGCACACGATTCAACCCTTGAATCCGCACTTTCTGAGACCGTTTCCAAAGCAGATGCTGCAATGTGTGCTCTTGATTTTCAAGGCGGAATTACCTCGATCATGGAATTTTGTAAGAGAGTGAATGGCTATGTCACTGAAAAGGAGCCATGGGTTGTAGCAAAGGATGAGAGCCGAAAAGGCGAGCTTGATGCAATTTTGTACAACACAGCCGAATCCATTCGTGCGCTCGCAATATTGCTCCATCCGGTCATGCCTGAGACAACAGAAATATTGTGGGAAAGTCTTGGAGCTTCTAGCGGATGTGGATCCCTTGCAGAGCAAAAAATTTCCGATGTGGCTACATGGGGCCAGCTCAAGCAGGGTTCGAAAGTTACAAAAGGNGCAGTTCTTTTTCCACGCCTTGAAGAGAAGCTCTAATCACACATGGGAGATCGCTTCACTCTCGATAAAGAACGAGAAGTCGCGCCACTTCCTGAACCGCTGACATCGGTCTGTATCGACAACCACGCCCACCTAGAACTCATCACTGAATCAGATCCGGATTCCCCACTCATTAAGGCAGTTCTTGATGAAGCTGCAAGCGTTGGGATTGATCGAGTTATCCAAGTGGGTTATTCAGCAGTCCAATCCGCCTGGGGAGTTCGATGTGCGGAAGCATTTCCTGGAAGAGTTTTAGCAGCCGTTGCCCTTCATCCCAATGATGCGCCAGTCACCGCTGACTTAGAAGGTGATTTGAAAAAGATTGAAGAGCTCGCTCAGCACCCACGTGTGCGCGCAATTGGTGAGACTGGACTTGATTTTTTTAGAACGGCGCCAGAAGGTCAAGAAAAACAAATTTATTCATTCAAGCGTCATATTCAAATTGCTAAAGATGTTAATAAGGCGGTGATGATTCATGATCGGGATGCTCACCAGGCTGTTTTAGATACATTGTCTGAAGTTGGCGCACCCGAGAAAGTAGTTTTTCACTGCTATTCCGGCGATGCCGCCATGGCTCGCGAGTGTGTCGATAAGGGTTATTACCTTTCTTTTGCCGGAACAGTCACTTTCAAGAACGCTCCACATTTACGTGAAGCCCTCGCGCTGGCTCCGCTTTCACAAATATTGGTGGAGACGGATGCTCCATTTTTAACGCCTACTCCAAACCGCGGTCTTCTCAATTCTCCTGCCCAGATTCCACATACGCTCCGATTGATGGCGCAGGTCCGAGACATCAATCTCGATGAGCTATGCCGAGCAATTGTTGAAAACACACTTCGCGTCTATGGCGAATTCTGATGTCTGGATTACTTGGCGCTTCTGAAATTCGCGAGATCGCTGCGCGAATTGGCGTGAATCCCACAAAGAAACTTGGTCAGAATTTTGTTGTCGATGCAAATACATGTCGCAGGATTGTTAAAAGTGCCGATGTCGAAAAAAATGATATTGCTTTAGAAATCGGACCTGGACTTGGATCTCTTACCCTTGCTTTGCTTGAAACCGCTTCCTCTGTGACCGTAATAGAAATCGATTCGCGCTTGGCGCAAGAACTTCCTGCAACGGCGGAGAAGCACGGATTTGATCCTTCGGCTCTCACCGTCATCAATGCTGATGCCATGAATCTAGAGGCGCTCTCACCGGCTCCAACGGTTCTCGTTGCAAATCTTCCCTACAACGTCTCCGTCCCTGTGCTTCTTCGTGCCTTTGAAAAACTTCCATCCCTACAAAAAGGCGTTGTCATGGTGCAAAGTGAAGTTGCCGACCGCCTCGTTGCAAAACCGGGGAGCAAGAGTTATGGATCTCCATCCGTTAAAGCAACATGGTGGGGAACGCTGACATCGGCCGGAAATGTAGGGCGCAGTATTTTTTGGCCAATTCCAAATGTTGATTCATCCCTTGTTCGCTTTGATAGAAATCCAGTACCTGGTGATGAGCAATTACGTCTTAAAGTCTTTGCCCTCATTGATGGAGCATTTGCTCAACGCCGAAAAATGTTGAGAAGCGCGCTTTCCGGGATTTTGGGGAGTGAGGCAAGTGCCATTATTGAACGGGCAGGAATCGACCCAACTATGCGTGGTGAAGCCCTCATTTTGACCGATTACATAAATATCGCAAAGGCCTACTAAAACCAATACGCTACCGATGTGATTACAAGAGGCGTTGTTGTTCGTGTTCCCGCAAAGGTGAACCTACAACTTTCTGTCGGCCCTCTTGGTGAGGATGGCTTCCACGAGGTTGTAAGCGTCTTTCAAGCAATCTCAATTTTTGATGATGTCACAGTGCGCCATGCAAAAGATGGAAGCGGAATTNCCCTGACCGTTTCAGGTCCCACATCGCACGGAACCCCAACCGACTCTTCAAATCTTGCATACAAGGCTGCCGATCTTATGATCCATCGTTATGGGACAAGTGGTGATCTCGATATTCATTTGAAGAAGGAGATTCCCGTAGCAGGCGGAATGGCTGGTGGAAGTGGCGATGCTGCCGGTGTCATTGTCGGCATCGATGCACTTTTCGGTCTCAATCTTTCTCGCGATGATATGGAGTCAATTGCATCAGAACTTGGAAGTGATGTTCCATTTTCTATTGCAGGTGGAGTCGCTGTTGGTCGAGGTCGCGGGGATCAACTAACGCCTGCTCTTTCTCGCGGAAAATATCATTGGGTTGTTGCAATGTCGGGAAATGGATTATCTACGCCGGCTGTATATCAGGAATGTGATCGACTCCGTGAAGGACTTGATATTGCACGACCTCAAACAAGTGACGCACTTCTACAAGCGCTGCGCGCAGCCGATGCAAGAGGAGTAGGTGAAGCACTTACAAATGATTTGCAAGCGGCCGCTTGTTCATTACGCCCCACACTTCGTCTCGTTCTTGATGTCGGCGAGGAATATGGAGCGCTTGGTGGATTAGTTTCTGGTTCTGGTCCAACCGTTGTCTTTCTCGTAGAAGATGAGGAACGGGCTCTTGATTTGACTGTTGCTTTGAGCGCCAGTGGCGTTGTTGCTGGTGTCATGAGAGCTTCTGGCCCAGTTCATGGCGCGCGGGTCGTCGAGACTCTCTAACCCGATTTTGCCCTCGAGGCCCACATAAGGGACAATTCAGGTTCCGCCATTGTGTAGTGGCTAGCACATGGGCCTTTGAAGCCCAGGGTCCAGGATCGATACCTGGTGGCGGAGCCACCGATAGACTCCCGATTGACCACCTACCAGGGCAAGGAGGGCACGTTGAGTAAGGCAGTTGACCTTGCAATAGTGCTCGCTGCTGGCGAGGGAACGCGAATGAAATCCTCACTCGCAAAAGTTCTTCATCCCATCGCAGGTAAGACTGTCATTCATCACGTAATCGACGCTGTGACTCCTGTTGCACAGGAGCTCTCTGTCGTTGTGGGAGCACACCGCGAAGAGGNGGAATCACATATTTCGGCGATTGCGCCTGCGGCGAAAAAAACTTTTCAATCTGAACGAAATGGAACCGGCCACGCTGTTCAGCTTGCGCTCGCTGATACAAAAGCAACGGGTTTTGTTCTCATTGTTGCCGGAGATACACCTCTTCTTCGCACATCCACTTTGCAGGAGTTTGTCGAGGCTCACACCGAACTTGAAAGCGTTGCATCGGTTTTAACAGCCGTCCTCCCTGACCCTTTTGGATATGGCCGCATTGTTCGTGATGACCTCGGGGCAATCGTTTCGATTGTTGAAGAGCGCGATGCAGATGAAGATCAAAAGCTCATAGATGAAATAAATNCCGGTGTCTATCTCTTTGATATCGCAGCGCTGCGAGAAGCATCCAAGAAATTAACTGCAGATAATTCTCAAGGCGAGCTTTATCTCACGGATGTAATTTCTCTTATTAAAAGTTCTGGTCAGGTTGCTGTGGCAATTCAATCCAATGATTTCACTGAGACTTTAGGTATCAACGACCGCTCCCAACTTGCAGAATGTGCCGCCATCATGCGCGACCGCATCAACGATGAACATATGCGAAACGGCGTCTCCATCATTGATCCGATGACAACCTGGATTGATTCATCAGTTGTGATCGAAAACGATGTGACAATTTATCCAGGATCGGCCCTTTATGGTCACACAAAGATTGAAAGTGGCGCTCAGATTGGACCTCGTACAACTTTGGTGGATGTCACTATTGCAAAGGGTGCCAGCATTATCGAATCACGAGTGGCGGAATCTGAAATTGGTGCTGAAGCAACTGTTGGCCCATTTAGTTTTATTCGTCCTGGTACACGTTTAGCAGCCCGCACAAAGGTAGGTGCTTTTGTCGAGATGAAGAGCGCAACCTTGGGGGAGGGATCAAAGGTCCCACATCTTTCCTATGTGGGAGATGCCACTATTGGCGAGGGCACAAATATCGGTGCCGCAACTATTTTTGTGAACTACGACGGAATTGAAAAACACCAGACAGTCGTGGGAAGTCATGTTCGCGTGGGCAGTGACACTATGCTCGTCGCACCAGTAACTATCGGAGATGGCGCCTATACGGCGGCAGGTTCAGTTATTACTGAGAACGTTCCTGCGGGGGCAATGGGAGTTGCTCGCGGTAAACAGCGCAATGTTTTAGGTTGGGTCCTTCGTCGCAGAGCTGGAAGCAAATCTGCCGAAGCTGCTAAAGATGCAGGAGCCACCGAATTAGGGTCACCGGAATAACAGGAACAAGGGGAGCATCTATGAGCGAACTTCGACTCTCATCTGAAAAACGCCTGCGCGTTTTTTCTGGACGAGGCTATCCCGAGCTAGCTGAAGAAGTGGCATCCGATCTAGGTATCGCAGTCACCCCAACATCTGCATACGACTTTGCAAATGGTGAAATCTTTGTTCGATTCGAAGAGAGTGTTCGCGGNAAGCGATGCCTTCGTTATTCAAAGCCATGCCGCTCCTGTAAATAAACAGATCATGGAGCAATTGATCATGGTCGATGCACTCAAGCGTGCATCTGCAAAGCGCATCACAGTTGTTGCACCCTTCTATGGATATGCGCGCCAAGATAAGAAGCACCGAGGCCGTGAGCCTATTTCAGCTCGCCTCATGGCAGATCTCTTTAAAGCAGCGGGTGCAGATCGCCTGATGGTTGTTGATCTCCATACATCTCAAATTCAAGGATTCTTCGATGGTCCAGTTGATCATCTCTTTGCTCTTCCTTTGCTCACAAATTATGTTGGAAGCAAAGTTGATCGCAACAACCTCACCATTGTTTCGCCTGACTCAGGTCGCGTTCGCGTAGCAGAGCGCTGGTCAGATTTGATGGGTGGATGCCCCATCGCATTCATTCACAAGACTCGTGATCCACGCGTTCCAAACGAAGCGACAATTGGTCGCATTGTTGGTGATGTAAAGGGTCGTACCGCAGTTGTTATTGATGACATGATTGATACGGCGGGCACAATCGTAAAANCTGTAGAAGCCTGTCTTGAAGCTGGAGCATCGGAAGTAATTGTCGCTGCTACACATGGAGTTCTTTCAGGCCCTGCCTCAGAGCGTTTAAAGAATAGTGGAGCAACTGAAGTCGTCATGACAAATACGCTTCCAATTCCCGATGAGAGCAAATTCGACAAGCTCACAATTCTTTCCATCGCACCACTTCTTGCCCGTGCTATTCGTGAAGTATTCGAAGATGGGTCTGTGACGAGTCTCTTCGACGGACATAGCTAATAACGCCTGGAGCTGTTCATCCCACAAAAGAAACTTTGATAGAAACTGTCGTCAACCTTCTTCAGACTCAGAGCGTCGATGAAATAAACAGCGATCAAGTTTTAGAAATTTCTGGGATTTCAAAAGGTTCGATGTATCACCACTTCGAAGATTTTTCAGATCTCATTGAGCATGCCCAGGTTGCTCGCTTTGCAAGTTTTGTAGATCAGTCCATTTACTTGCTCTCGGGAATATTGAATAAGGCAAAGACTCGCGAGGCGATGCTTGATGGCATAAAAGAAATAACTCGATATACACAATCTGAAGAGTTGAAGCCGCAACGAATCGAACGGGTAACTGCAATTGCAAAAGCAGGACGATCTGAACGTATGCGCGCAAACCTGGCGCAGGAGCAGGCGCGCTTAACCGCCGCACTTGCAGACTTATTTCATGAAGTCGTCAATCGAGGATGGGCAAATCCGGCATTCGATCCAGTTACCGTGGCCGTTCTCATTCAGTCGTACACGATGGGAAAGATTGTTGATGACTTTGCAGATCAACCGATGGATCCTGAAAAGTGGATATTTCTCATCGATAATTTGTTAGAAATGCTTCTTTTTAAGCGCGCATAGAGCTCGTTTTGCTCCGCGGGAGGAGCCCGGCTATTCTTACGCCACGTCACGGCGAGGGATAACTGGTTCTGATTTCAGTATCCGTAATCGACGGGTTGCTCTCTAACCGTGCTGTAGTAGTTCGCCCGAAGCACGTATGAATTAGAGAAAGCAGCAAATCATGGCCGAGATTTCAATCAACGGAACAAAGCGCACCAATTTTGGTAAAGGCGCATCACGTCGCGATCGTAAGGCTGGCCTTGTCCCAGCAGTTATTTACGGACACGGCGCTGAACCACAGCACGTCTCTCTTCCTGCAAAGGAGATGGGAACTGCTCTTAAGACTTCAAACGTTCTCCTCGACATCAACTTTGATGGAAAGGTTGAGCTCACACTTCCAAAGTCAGTCACAAAGAATCCTCTCACCGGAATTCTTGAGCACGTCGACCTTCTCGTCGTACGTCGTGGTGAAAAGGTAACTGTAGAAGTTCCAGTTCACACAACAGGTACACATAGCCGTGACGGAATTCTTGAGCACGTTAACAACGCAATTGAAGTTGAAGTTGAAGCAACATCAATTCCTCAATTCATCGAGCTCAGCATTGAAGGTATGGAAGCAAATACTTCAAAGTATGCAGGAGATGTTGTGCTTCCAGCTGGCATGAAGCTAGTTTCAGATGCACAGATGATTGTCGTTCACTTGTCTGAGAAGTCAACAGCAGCTGAAGAGACAACAGCAGCACCTGCAGCGGATGCAGCAGCACCTGCAGCGGATGCAGCAGCAGAATCTAAGTAATTAACGAGTAAAGATGTCAGATCGCTGGATTGTTTTCGGCCTAGGCAATCCAGGCGATCAATATGCATCTACTCGACATAATGCTGGCCAGATGGTTACAAACTATCTGGCCAGCGGCATGAAAACCTCTTCTCACAAATCTCGATGTGAAATTGCAGATATTCGAGTGGCTGGATCACCCGTAACGGTGGCGAAGTCGAAGTTATATATGAATGAATCTGGGGCTCCTTTGAAAGCTCTTTCAGATTTTTACAAAGTACCCGCCTCGCAAATCATCGTCGTGCATGATGAAATTGATATCCCCTTTAACACCATTCGATTGAAGCTCGGTGGGGGAGATAATGGCCATAATGGGCTGAAGGACATTACAAAACACTTTGCAGGACCTGACTATTACCGCGTTCGTATTGGCGTCGGTCGACCACCAGCCCCGCAAGATCCAGCGGACTTTGTCTTGAAGCCATTTTCTTCGACTGAAAAAAAGGAACTCGACGATTTCATTTCTCGAGGAGCGCTGGCTGTCGAGCGCTTAATTGAAAAGGGTCTTGAAATCGCCCAGCAGGAATTTAATAAGTAATCAGCCTGTATTGCGAAGGCCGGCAGCTACGCCGTTAATTGTTAGCAATAAAGCACGGTGAAGGACTGGGTCAGTAGCTCCACTATCGCGAACATGTTGAAGAAGTGATATTTGAAGGAGATGGAGTGGTGCTAGATAAATATCGCGAACTTGAAGCGTTCGAGAGAGAATTTCCTGATCTCCAAGCAACTCCTTTTTATCTGTGAGATTAAGTATTTCCTGACGCGTAAGTTCAAATTCTTTCTCGATCGTACCGAGGAAATGATGCAGAGATGGATCAACAAGTTTTTCCACGTATTTACGAGACATCGCAAGGTCAGTCTTTGCCATCGTCATTTCAACGTTGGAAATAAATGTGCGGAAGAAGTGCCAATCTTTGAGCATATGTTTCAAAGTATCTGTCTGNCCCGCCTCGCGGGCCGCCTTCAATCCCGATCCGACACCAAACCAGCCCGGAATAATTTGACGCGATTGAGTCCAGCCAAAAACCCAAGGAATTGCACGAAGGCTTGCTAATCCGCCAGATGCATCTGGTCGTCGTGATGGTCGTGAACCGAGGAAGAGATCTCCGAGCTGTTCGACCGGAGNGGATGAATAGAAATAAGCTGGAAGATCTTTATGGTCGATGAGAGATCGATACGTCGCAAAGGAGTTATCGCTGATGAGATCCATGCATGTATTCCATTTAAGAAGATCTTCAGGACTTTGTCGAGGCGAACGATTCAACACTGTTGCTTCAAGTGCTGCCGCAAGTGTCAGTTCAACGTTTTCGCGGGCAAGGGCGGGAAGTGCATATTTGTCACTGATGACTTCGCCTTGCTCTGTCATTTTGATTTGGCCGTCCAAAGTTCCCCATGGAAGTGCGATTAAAGCATCGTAAGTAGGCCCACCNCCGCGCCCAACAGAGCCACCGCGACCATGGAAGAGACGAAGTTTTACGCCGTGTTTCAAAGCGATATCGCGAAGCTTTCTCTGTGCCTTGTGAATTTCCCATTGCGATGTCGCGATGCCAGCATCTTTGTTGGAATCAGAGTAGCCAAGCATTACTTCCTGGATATCTCCTCGAAGAGTTACAAGTTCTCTATATTGAGGATTAGAAAGAAGTGCGTCAAGAATCGTATCTGCTGCCCGAAGTTCGGCAACCGTTTCAAGAAGTGGAGCAAAGCCGACTTTGGCGAATTTTTCACCATGAAGAGAGAGAAGACCTGCAATATGTGCAATCGCGACAGGCGCAAGGACATCTTCATGGCTTTTTGTCATTGAAATGATGTAGGTCTCGATTACTTCTGGACCAAATTTCTCGATGAGCTCTCGAATAGCAACAAATGTATTGAGAGTCTTTGATCCATCTGCATCGAGTCCAGAGAGATCAAAACTTGATGGAGTCTTCAATTCACTGAGGAGTGCCTCAGTGCGATTTTCATACTTTGCACCGAGTAATTGAGAGAGAACATGATGGTGAGCATCAGAATGCTCGCGAACATCCATCGTCGCGTGCGTGAGGCCAAAAGAGGAAACAGTTCGAATGATTCGCTCAAGAAATCCTTCTGAAATCAACTCTCCACGATGTTTAGTCAGTGAGCGCTGCATGATGGCAAGATCTTCGAGGAGTTCGGCGGTACTGTCGTAATCACGACCATATTCATGGCCGGCACCTGCAGCATGGCGACGCGCAGTCAGAACGAGTTTGTGACGAATAGCCGTTGCCTTCAAGCGATATGGCTCTTCAACGTTAAGACGGCGATAGCGATCTTCTATTTCTGGAAGTGAATAAAGATCGTGTTTGACCGAATCAATAAGTTCGTCAGAAACGCCAACAATTCGAGTAGATACAGAGAGGGCTTGGCGAAGTTCATCGACTNCCTTGAGCATCGTGCGAATAAAGTGGCCGGTCTGTAAGGTAATTGCTTTTGTGGTGACTTCGGGAGTGATGTGAGGATTTCCATCCCGGTCTCCGCCAATCCACGTTCCAAAACTAAATGGGCGAGATGTTGGAGATACCTCGACTCCAATTCGCTTGAGTTCGTGGGCAAAATCATCGAGCACATCTGGCATTGTCATCGTGAAGAGATCATCTAGGTAGTACAAAGCATTTGTTGCTTCATCAAGCGGTTCAGGTCGGCCTACACGTAATTCATCGGTCTGCCACAGAAGGTCAACAGCCTCAGCTAAGCGACGACTTCGAACAGAAGTATCTGCGTCGTCGAGAAGATCAGCAATCGTTCCCATTTTGCTTAAGACTGAACGTCGCGCCGCTTCTGTAGGGTGGGCAGTAAAAACTGGGCGAACAGAAAAGTTATCAACCCACTCTTGCAAATCTTGAGTCGTAAATTCCTTATGAGTTTCTTGTGCATCACTAATGCGGTCTACCGCACGACTGAGCCAGGACCCACCGGCGTTTCTTTGGTCAGCGAGTACGCGTGCGCGGTGCACTTGCTCTGCGACGTTAGCCAACTGAAAGTAAGTACTAAAAGCTCGCACCAACTGAATGCTTTGATCTGAAGTGAGATTATCTAAAATTTCTTCTCCGCTTCCTTCGCGGACTGCCTTACGCNCTTTCTCCACAAGATTGAGCAGGTCTTCACCTTCTTGTCGGACCAGGCTTTGGCCTAAGAGATCACCCAGGCGACGAACATCACTGCGAAGCTCAGCGCCATCATCCTGGAGAGTCATGCATGAATCATTCCATTAGAATGGGCATGTACAAAAAGCACCCCCCTTCTCCTAGAAGTGGGGGNTTTAGGCGTTTTATTGGAGGTGGTCAGAATGGCTTTGCTAAAAGCACTTTCTAATCTGACCATTCCTCAAAGTCCAGACGGCTCTGTCGTAACTTCCATTACTGCAGCGCAGGGACTCATAGCAGCAACTCGAAGCAACGATCGACCTATATTGCTGGTGACATCATCATCACGCCGGGCAGATGAATTAACAGCGGAATTAGAAACGTATCTTGGGGTTGGTTATGTCTTGAATTTCCCTCCCTGGGAAACGCTTCCGCATGAACGCTTGAGCCCTAAGAGCGACACCATTGCTGCGCGTTACAAGACTCTTCATGCAATAGAGCACGATAAAAATATTAAAGTCGTTGTGACGTCGGTTCGTGGATTAATTCAACCCATTAATGGGGCGCTGCTAAAAACGGAATTGATTTCGCTAGAAATTGATGCGGAGATTTCTCTAGAGTCACTTATTGAGCGACTTTCCTTCTTTGGATTCACTCGAACAGATCTTGTAGAAAAGCGTGGGGACTTTGCCGTTCGCGGTGGAATTGTTGACTTTTTCCCTGCTGATCAAGAACACCCGGTGCGTGTAGATTTCTTTGGGGNTGTTGTAGAGGAAATTGCTCTTTTTACAGTTTCCGATCAACGTACATTTGCCCCAGTCGTTGGGACTCTTACAGTATTTCCCTGTCGAGAGCTGTTGCTAACAGATGTGATAAAAAAGAGAGCAGCCTATCTTGCAGCTGAATTTCCTCAACTTTCAGAGATGTGTAGCAAACTTGCAGAAGGAATTGTTGTCGATGGAATGGAGTCACTGACAGCAGCACTCACTGATGATTTAAAAAATCTTTTAGAATTTCTCCCAAAAAATTATGAAGTTCTTATTATTGATGCACCACGCATAGCATCTCGGGCTATGGATTTGATTGAAACAAATAAAGAGTTTCTCGATGCATCGTGGTCTAACGCTGCTCTTGGTGGCGCTGCTCCCATTGATATTTCTTCCCAGCTTGAACTTGGCGGGNATTACTCGATGAAAGAACTTGAGGAATCTGCCATTTCTCGCGGAATGCAGTGGAGTTCCCTTAATCCATATTCGAGTGACTTCAATGGTGAAGATGGTCCAAACGAGTTCGAGGCTATTCCCATTTACTCAGGAAAGATTGATGTAGCAGTCTCGGAGATAAAAGAATGGGTAAAGGATGGTTTTCTTCTTATATTTACCGCTTCAGGACCTGGAATCATCGAGCGTTTTAATCAAATTTTTATTGATGCCGATATCCCAACCCGCATTGTCAATGGGATCGATAGTGCACTCACTCGAGGAGNGGCATATTTAACTCTCACACCTATCGAGCATGGATATATCGTGCATTCGACAAAAACTATTTTGATAACCGAAAAAGATATTTCGGGGCAGCGATCATCCAATAAAGATCAAGCGCGGATGCCCTCCCGCAGAAAGAAGTCCATTGATCCTCTTGAACTTAAATCAGGGGATTTTGTTGTTCATGAACAACATGGCGTAGGACGATATATAGAATTAGTCCAGCGCAAGGCTGGTGGTATATCCCGGGAATACATGGTTATTGAATATGCCGCCTCAAAACGTGGACAACCAGCAGATCGCCTCTTTGTTCCTACCGATACGTTGGAGCAGGTCACTCGCTATGTTGGGGGAGAAGCACCATCAGTCCATCGCATTGGTGGAGCGGATTGGCAAAACGCAAAGAGAAAAGCACGAAAGGCTGTAAAACAAATTGCAGCGGAACTTATCCAACTCTATGCGGCTCGAATGGCAGCACCTGGATTTGCATTTTCGCCTGATACCCCATGGCAACGGGAGCTTGAAGAGGCATTTCCCTACGTAGAAACTATTGATCAGCTTTCGACAATTGATGAAGTAAAGAGAGATATGGAAGCGCGGCATCCTATGGATCGCGTTGTTTGTGGTGATGTGGGATATGGAAAAACTGAAATTGCAATCCGCGCAGCTTTCAAAGCGGTCCAGGATGGCAAGCAGGTTGCAGTTCTTGTCCCAACAACTCTTTTAGTGCAGCAACATCTGACGACATTTATGAACCGCTATGTTGGTTTTCCTGTGCGGGTAGCCGGTCTCTCTCGCTTTAATACAGCAAAAGAAAGTAAGGAAATCATTGCTGGGCTCTCAGATGGCTCGATAGATATTGCTATCGGAACCCATAGATTGCTCTCCAAAGATATTCAATTCAAAGATCTCGGGCTTGTTATTGTTGATGAGGAACAGAGGTTTGGTGTTGAACATAAAGAAGAACTGAAGAAAACCCGTACAAATGTCGATGTTTTATCTATGTCAGCAACGCCGATTCCACGCACTCTAGAGATGGCAATCACGGGAATTCGCGAAATGTCCAACATTACGACTCCGCCTGAGGAGCGTCACCCGGTACTCACATATGTTGGTTTTTATGACGATAAGCAGGTCACGGCAGCGATCCACCGGGAACTACTGCGCGATGGCCAAATCTTTTTTGTCCATAATCGAGTTGATTCCATCGACGCCATGGCAGAGCGTTTGCACACTTTAGTTCCTGAGGCTCGTATCGGTGTCGCACACGGGCAGATGAGNGAACGTGAATTAGAAGATGTCATTTTGGGCTTCTGGGAGCGTGAATACGATCTGCTTGTTTGCACCACGATTATTGAAAGCGGAATTGATATTCCAAATGCAAACACTTTAATTGTGGATCGCGCTGATGCGTTTGGACTTTCTCAACTTCATCAATTGCGTGGACGAGTGGGGCGCGGCCGTGAAAGGGCATATGCCTACTTCTTATATTCTGCAGATAAACCTCTCACGGAGATTGCTCACGATCGGCTCAAGACAATTGCCACAAATACAGATCTTGGTTCAGGCATGCAAGTGGCGCTGAAGGATTTGGAAATACGTGGTGCTGGAAATCTTCTTGGTGGTGAGCAATCAGGCCATATCGCCGAAGTGGGATTTGATTTATATATGCGCATGGTGGGTGAGGCCGTTCAAGATTTCAAAACTGGAATTGTGGATACAGACGAACAGTTGAGAGATTGCAAAGTTGAACTTCCCGTTACTGCGCATCTTCCTGTCGACTATGTTCCTTCAGAGAGATTGCGTTTGGATCTTTATCGCAGAATGGCCGATGCCCACCTTGATACAGACCTGGATGCAATCGTTGAAGAGCTTCAAGATCGCTTTGGCGAACTACCTGAACCGGCGCAAAATCTTTTGGCCGTGGCGCGAATTAGAACTTTTGCAAAGAAACTAGGGCTCACCGAAGTGGTCCTGCAAGGAAAGTACCTCAAGCTTGCCCCTGTGGAGTTGGCAGAATCTGCAGAAGTTCGCACTCTGCGAGTCTTCCCAGGAACCCTCATAAAAAAGGCAACAAAGAGCGTCATGGTGGCGAAGGGCACTTCCTTAACTCTCTTGCCGAACTCGCCTGGAAGCGGGGATGTAGGAGATACTTCAACCCTGTCCTGGGCACTCGATGTGCTGAAGACTATATTTAATAAGTGAAATGGAGTTCGTCGTGAAATTGCTTGGTGCGAATCGTAAAAAAGTTGCTGGCACATTAGCCGCTAGCCTTTTGCTCCTACTCACCGCATGTNCCCCAATCAATTCAGCGGCAACAATTGGAAAAACTTCAATTTCAGTCGATAAAGTTCAAAAGACTGTCGACTCCATTTTGGCTGAGCGTGCAAAAGTTTCAACAACGGGAATGAACTTGGAGACAGGCGAAGCACTCAACCGTAGCCAGGTTACATTCTTTGTTGTGTCAGAACTTCTTTACCAGCTTGGAAAGCGAAATAAGCTAGTAATTTCTGAACAGGAGATTACGGATCAAGTGAAGGCTGTGACAGCTCAAGTTGGTGGCGAAGCAAATCTTCCGTCCGCCGAGGTAAACGCTGGGATAGCTCCAGAGAACTTACGTGAATATTTCCGGACATATTTGATTTCAACAAAGATTAGTAACGCACTCATCGCTGGTGGAATTGCGAAGACTGATGTGACTTCCGCAGTCCAAAAATTGGTTTCTGATGAAGCATCACGACTCAAGGTTTCAATTAATCCTCGTTATGGAAGTTGGAGCGCCGATCAGGCAACCATCATTGCGGCTCCTCTCGCTTCAGGCGCGGTTACAAAGTAAATCTTGTGACTCAATCCCAGCTGGAGCGCCTACGCGCAACAATGGATCGCCTTCGGTCACCGGGCGGGTGTCCATGGGATGCAGAACAAACGCACGAATCACTTCTTAAGTATCTTCTCGAGGAGTCCTATGAATTTATCGATGCGGTAGAAAAAGGCAATCGTGTTGAAATGCGAGAAGAAATTGGGGATGTTCTCTTACAAGTTTTCTTTCATGCACGCATGGCAGAAGAGTCGAATGAAGAACCATTTAGCATTGAAGATGTTGCTGAAGGCGTGGCTGATAAGTTAATTCGACGACATCCACATGTATTTGGTGATGCAAAGGTCAGTGGAAGTGAAGAAGTTCTTGAAAATTGGGAAGCAATCAAAAAAGAAGAGAAGGGGCGAACATCGGCTATCGATGGCGTTCCCTTGGGCCAGCCCGCTCTTCCCCTTGCTGCAAAGCTTCTCTACCGCGCTGAAAAATATGGCTACAAAATTCCAACGCAGACACCCATTGAAATTGGTGGCATTCTCTCTGAAATTGAAGCAGGCAGAATTCTTTTAGGAATCATCGATGATATGCAGAAAACCGGAATCGACCCCGAAGCTGCGCTTCGAGCCGCTACCAAGGAGTACTTGGCAAAGATCCAGGCTCATGAGGATGGCGCTGTAACACGATAAGATTGCCCCAGATTTGGAAAACGACCAATAAAGCTTCAGACCAGCGTCGGTGTTGTTGCGAAAATATAGAAGGAGTCAATCATGGCTTTAATTGATGCTGTTCATGCCCGCGAAATTCTCGATTCACGCGGAAACCCAACTGTAGAAGTAGAAGTTGTTCTTGAGGATGGAAATAGCGCACGCGCTGCTGTCCCAAGTGGTGCATCAACTGGTGCATTTGAAGCAGCAGAGCTTCGCGATGGTGGCAAGCGCTACCTCGGTAAAGGTGTTGAAAAGGCCGTTGAATTTGTAAACGACAAGATTGCCCCAACTGTTGTTGGTTTTGATGCACAAGATCAACGCCTTGTGGATCAAGAGATGATTGATCTTGATGGGACAGAAAACAAGAGCAAGCTTGGCGCAAATGCAATTCTTGGAGTTTCACTTGCAGTTGCTCGCGCAGCAGCCGAGAGCGCTGATCTTTCATTCTTCCGCTACATCGGTGGGCCAACAGCACACACACTTCCAGTTCCAATGATGAACATTCTCAATGGCGGTGCACATGCTGATACAAACGTCGATGTTCAAGAATTCATGGTTGCACCAATTGGTGCAGAATCATTTAAGGAATCACTTCGCTGGGGTGCTGAGATTTATCACAGCCTCAAAGCGGTATTGAAGAAGCGTGGACTTGCGACTTCAATTGGAGATGAAGGTGGCTTCGCCCCAAATCTTGAAAGTAATCGCGCAGCTCTCGATTTGATTCTTGAAGCAATCACCGCTTCTGGCTTCAAGCCCGGTAAGGAAATCGCTCTTGCGATGGATGTTGCTGCTACAGAATTTCACGATAAAGGTAAGTACAAGTTTGAAGGCCACGAATCATCCTCTGATGAAATGATTGCCTACTACGCAGATCTTGTGAAGTCATACCCAATCGTTTCGATTGAAGATCCTCTCAGTGAAGATGACTGGGAAGGTTGGGCAAAGATGACTGCTGAACTTGGAAATAAAATTCAGATTGTCGGAGATGACCTTTTCGTTACAAATCCAAAGCGCCTTGCTCGTGGAATTGAAGCCCACACTGCAAATGCACTTCTTGTAAAAGTAAACCAAATTGGAACCCTCACTGAAACAATTGATGCTGTTTCAATGGCACATCGCGCTGGTTACCGCTCCATGATGTCTCACCGTTCAGGTGAAACAGAAGACACCACAATTGCAGATCTTGCTGTTGCACTCGAGTGTGGTCAGATTAAGACTGGCGCACCTGCACGTTCAGAGCGCGTAGCAAAGTACAACCAACTTCTCCGCATTGAGGAAGAGCTTGCTGATTCGGCGTTTTACGCAGGTCGCACAGCATTCCCTCGCTTCAACGGATAATCTCACTTCATGACTAAGGGAGGGAGAACGCTCGCAGTTGCGACGGTTTTCCTTCTCCTTGGCGTGACACTTGCGCCACCATTACAGCGTTACTTCACACAACGCGCGCAGATAAATGCATTAAGTGCCCAACTCCATGACAGCGGTGCGACTCTTAAAAAAGCCGCCGCTGAACTTGCTCAGTGGAATGATCCTGCCTTTGTCGCATCACAAGCACGTTCTCGCCTTCATTATGTCTATCCAGGTGAGCGCCAATACATCGTGATGGGCGCGCCTGATTCCATAACAAAAGACCCTGGCGCTCCGGCTGCGCCGATTGCTGGAAATATTCCTGCCGGTGTTCCTTGGTATTTTAAAGTTGTTGCTTCAATCACGAGTACAAATCAAGGTGAACAACCATGAGTGAGAAGCCAACAAAAGAAGACCTCGATGCAATTAAGGATCAATTAGGTCGCTCACCGCGCGACGTCCACGAAATTGCATATCGCTGTCCGTGCGGAAAACCCGCAGTTGTAGAAACACCTCCACGTCTTTCGGACGGAACACCGTTCCCGACCTTTTACTACGCAACATGTCCACGTCTTACTGGCGCCATCTCTACGCTAGAAACAACCGGGATGATGATGCAGATGCAAGATCGGCTTGCAACTGACCCTGAACTTGCTGGCAAATATGCAGCGGCTCACGAGGATTTCATTGCAGCGCGAAATGCAGTGGCAAAAGAGGTTGGGCTGGATGTACCTGAAGTTGAAGGAATTAGTGCAGGCGGAATGCCTTCACGCGTAAAGTGTTTGCNCTCTCTCGTTGCCCACACACTGGGAGCCGGACCAGATGTAAATCCATTTGGAGATGAAGCCCTCGCTGCCTTGCCTCAATGGTGGATGGATAGCCCATGCGAGTAGCAGCAATTGATTGCGGTACAAATTCAATTCGCTTACTTATCGCCGACGTTGATGGAGCGCATTTTCGAGAAATTGCTCGAGATATGGAGATTGTCCGCCTTGGCCAAGGTGTAGATAAGACTGGGCAATTTGATCCGACCGCCATTGAACGTACTCTTGCGGCCACTGCTAAATTTGCCGATGTTATCCGCCAAAAGGGAGTCGAGAAAATTCGCTTCTGTGCAACGAGTGCTACACGTGATGCAAAAAATCGTGCACTTTTTATCGATGGTGTTCAAAACATTCTTGGGATCGAACCTGAAGTGATTCCTGGCACCGAAGAGGCTGCTCTCTCATTCATGGGAGCAACAAAGGAACTTCTGCCGGCCGACGGTCCATTTCTTGTTGTTGATATAGGTGGAGGCTCCACTGAATTTGTACTTGGAACAGAAAAAGTTGATGCAGCGAAAAGTGTGAATATTGGGTGTGTAAGAATGTCAGAGCGCCATCTTGTTTCTCAACCACCTTCATTTGAGCAAGTTGCTGCGGCAAAAATTGATATTGATGCAGCCATAGAAGACGCGAGAACAATCGTTGATTTCTCCCGGGCCCAAACCTTGGTAGCGGTAGCAGGGACGGCAACAACCGTCGCCGCAGCCGCTCTTGGACTTTCTGAATATGATCGATATGCAATTCACCTCTCACGCATTTCGGCTCAGAGCGTTCATGAAGTTGCAGCCATGTTCCGATCAATGAGCCGTGAAGAGATTGCAGATTTGAGTTATATGCACCCTGGCCGAGTAGATGTCATCACTTCTGGATCACTAGTTCTTTCTCGCGTGATGACGCTTACCGGGGCCTCCGAATTTGTTGCATCGGAGTCAGACATTCTCGACGGAATCGCGTGGGGTCTTGCACGCTAAATCTCTGCCTCTTCTAGATAAGGCAATCGTTAAGTGCACATTGTGCCCTCGCTTGGTTGAATGGCGAGAAGGCGTTGCAATGACTAAGCGCAAAGCATATGAAAATGAAAAGTACTGGGGAAAGCCCGTTCCAGGTTTTGGTCCAAGCGATGCGCGCCTCATAATTCTTGGCCTCGCACCGGGAGCTCACGGAGCAAACAGAACGGGGCGAGTTTTTACGGGGGACTCATCGGGGGATTGGCTCTATCGCGCTCTTCATAAGGCAGGGTTGGCAAAGATTCCTACAAGCACTTATCGCGATGATGGACAAGAACTCATCGATACACGTATCCTCTGTGCAGTTCGTTGTGCACCGCCAGATAACAAACCAAGCACGGAAGAAAAGGAAATGTGTGCACCTTTTTTTACAAATGAAATCGAACTACTCATGCCAACAGCGAAATCATTTTTGGCACTTGGAAATTTAGCGTGGACTCAGATTTATTCAACGCTGCTTGATATGGGGCAGACTCTTCCAAAGNCACGACCTAAATTTGGTCATGGCGCCTCATATACATTCGTGGGCGAAGATGGAATAAAGAGAGCTGTGATTGGAAGTTATCATCCAAGTCAGCAAAATACTTTTACGGGAAAACTCACCGAAAAGATGCTTGATTCTGTTCTGAAAAAAGCGATTAAATTTTAATTACTTTGAACCGACAAGTTTTAAACCGGTAGCAAAGGCCGTCAGCTGCTTGATAGTAAAGCCGCCTTGTGTCCCCAACCGAATATATGTCGCACCTAGTGTTTTACTTTTTGGTACGGTAAAAGTTATTTCTCCACCATGCTGCACAAATGTTGTGCTTGCACACTTTGTGGCACAGTAGATACCAAGTTTTGCAGTAATTCCATTGATCTTAATTGTTCCAAGCGGTTGAGGAGAGTCGACCCCGGTGCAATTAAATGCAGCTGCAGTTTCGACAAGAGCGATCCCTTGATCCATTCCACCAAAACCTGCAAGTAAATAAGAATCTTTCTTAGGGAAAAGTCTGCACGGGCGAACTTCAAAATTAAGAGGCTTGAGATTTAAAGTATTTGTCGGCTTTAACACTTGATATGTAACGCCTGTTTGAAGATCCTGGTATTTATCCCCGCTGCCCATTGCAAAAGAGGCAGCGCCCGATAAAAGGGNGACCAAAACAGCGACTACGACAGCAAGAGCCTTCTTCATAGGCAGACTGTATTCCTAGATTCTGTGCATTCGCTGCAGAGAGTCGCTCCTAGTAGACTCCTCACCGCATTGAGCCCCCATAGTCCAATGGCAGAGACAGAGGACTTAAAATCCTTCCAGTGTCGGTTCGAGTCCGACTGGGGGCACCAGGCAAGGGTTAGTTATTCGCTATCCCCTGAAGAATTGGTAGGTTGAGATGAAATTACCAAGGGATTTCCCGAATCCGATTGTCCGAATTCGCGGACTCATTCTTGCCACACACTTTGGGCCTACCGTTCTTGTTGTTTCGATTTCTTTTTGCCTTAGCCTCTCGCAATNCTCGCCGTCACAATCTTTAGAGATTGCAATCGCAATATTTGCCGGTCAGTGCGTTGTAGGTTGGTCAAATGACTTAATTGATTTTCCTCTCGACCTCGCAGCTTCTAGGCAGAAAAAGCCTCTTGTCGATGGAAAAATTTCAGAACGGATGNTGAGGATTGCAATCCCAGTAGCACTTGCTTCTGCGATTTTGCTTTCGTTTTTGGGCCCACTAGGTGCAAAGGGAACAGCACTCCATGCCCTGGGAATCCTCAGCGCAACTGCCTACAACGTGAAATTGAAGAAAACGATTCTTTCGCCTCTGCCCTACATCATCTCTTTCGGCGCTCTTCCATGGGCGATTTTCCTGAGCGCAGGTGAGTTGCCACCCGTCTGGCTCTATCTAGCTTTTATTTTCTTCGCTCTTGCTTTCCACTTTCTCAACGTGGTGAAAGATTTGGCGTGGGATCGCTCTCAAGGGATTCTTGGTCTGCCTCAGCGGCTGGGAAAGAGGGGATCGTTGGCAACCGCCATCTTTTTCTCCTTTTGGGGGGCAGCCTGCGCATTCTCGGTCCTAATCTAAGCTCGCATTCTTTATAACATTTTGTTATAATTCTCTTGCACCGGCAACAAAGGTTGCTGGCAAAGCTGAAGGGAAGGGCAAAATGTCTAAGCTACTCACCGTCCTCACCGGACGAAACGGCCGCAAAGTTGCAGCTACCACCATCCCAGCACCGACTGGCCTATCTCAAGCTCGTGAAGAGGCAATACAGCGCGAATGGAATCGATTGATTTCACAAGCAATCACCGATTCTGAACGTCACGAGATTGACGAGATTTTTTCCCGCGCTCTTTGATCAAATAAATATACTCAACCTAAAACCCCCCTTAGAAATAAGAGGGGTTTTATTTTGATTCCATCCNCCTCGCATTCACTTCAAAGCCGTACCTTTCTCCCATGATTGTTGACGTCGCTTTGTATCAAAATGGTGTTCGAACCGATGGCCCCGGAGATATTTCTGATCTGGTCGAGATTGCTCGTCAGCAAGGGGGATTTGTCTGGCTTGGATTAGCCGAACCAACCCAAGCTGAATTCGACATGGTGGTCGGAGAACTAAATTTCCATCCGCTTGCTGTCGAAGATGCAGTTAATGCTAATCAACGACCAAAAATTGAGGATTATGAGGGTCTAACCTTCATGGTTTTGAAGACGGTCTTTTTTAATCAAAAAGAACAAGAAATTACAACCGGTGAGTTGATGTGCTTTATTGCAGAACATTTTATCGTCATAGTTCGACATGGCGAGGGTCNCCCGCTTGTAACTGTTCGACATGATTTAGAAGAAAAGCCTGAGCTTCTTCGACTTGGACCTTTTGCAGTTCTCCACGCTGTGGCTGATCGAATTATCGATGGATATACATCGATTGCCAATTCACTTGAACAAGAAGTCGTGGCTGTAGAAAATAAAGTGTTTAATGGTAAGCGACAGACTTTTTCGCAAGAAATATATTTTTTAAAGCGAGAAATTATCGAATTTCGGCATGCAATCGAACCACTTATAATTCCAATCACAAAACTCACCTCAAGTGTTGTCGCATCAGTGCCTGAAAAAATAAAGCCATTCTTTCGTGACACATCCGACCATTTGATTCAAGCATGTGAGCATGCATCGGGTTTGGACTCACTCATAACCTCTGTACTTCAAGCTGATTTAGCCCATATCCAAGTCCAGCAAAATATTGACGTACGTAGAATTTCGGCATGGGTAGCACTTGCATCTGGACCAACGATGATTGCAGGGATTTATGGAATGAATTTTCATCACATGCCCGAGCTCACCACGCGATATGGGTATTACATTGTGCTTGGAGCCATGGCTACGCTCACAGCCTTCCTTGTTCGCACTTTTCGGAAGTCAGGTTGGCTCTAAACCCTCTCCACCAGGCATAAATTCCCAGCATCGGGCGTTAATCTAGATACAAGGCCAAGGCTCGATAGAGCCGGTCATTTAGAGAAGTAACAGAGGAGTAACGATGAGCAAGCAGGATCGCAACGAGGGNAAGTCGGGAATTTCCGACCTCACCGTTATCGCACTTGTTACAAGTATTTTAGTTCCACCAGTTGGTTGGGTCACCGGATTTCGAGCTCGCAAACAAATTGTCGAATCTGATGGAAAGTATGTCGGTCGTCCATTTGCAGTAGCTGCAATTTGGATTGGCGGAATCATCACCACAGCTTGGCTCCTCTTTGCGATTTTGATGGGCCTTGGCACATCTATGAGCCACGATGACGGTGGTTTCGGAGTTTTCGGAGGAGGCCATCGTGCACACATGGGTCAAGGTTGGGCCGGCTATGCGCCGCAAGGTCAACGCGGCAATCAAGGCGGATTCGGTGGCGCGATGGGCCAGCCACAAGATCCCAACTCTTCAACAAACCCTTAATTTTTCTTCACTAGATAGATAGGAGAGATATACAGATGCAAAGTTCAAATCCAGTTCTGACACGTGGCTATGCAGCAATGCCCGGAAGTGAGGGCGTTTCACGTCCTGTTTATCAAGAGCCACAAACACTTGAAGAGACGTATGCAGCACCGGCCGCATCGGGCTTACACACCGGTCGTATGACAATGGAAGATGTTGTTATTCGTACCTCCATTCTTTTCGCAGTTTTGATTGGCGTTGGAGGCGTTGCTTGGTCTGCAAATCTTGGTGGCGGGATTGCTATGGTCGGCTTCCTCGGCGCTTTTGTCGTTGGAATGATTAATACATTTAGCCAAAAGGTTCGCCCAGCTCTTGCAATTGCATACGCCGCACTTGAAGGATTAGCACTAGGTGTCATCAGCCATGTGTACGAAACTGTTTATCCAGGAATAATTTCGCAAGCGATCATTGGAACGGCAGCCGCATTTGTTGGCGTTCTCTTCTTGTATCGCAGCGGCCGAGTAAAGGTAACTCCACAATTTCAACGCGCGATGATGGGTGCACTGATCGGATATATGGTCCTTGGACTTGTTTCGATGATTGCCGGCGCATTTGGTGTAGGAAAGGGATACGGCCTCTATACCGGCGGTATCGGACTTCTTCTCTGCGTTGCCGGAGTTGGCCTTGCCTCATTCTTTTTAATCGTTGATTTTGATCAAATCCAGAAGATGATCAACGCTGGTGCACCTCAAGAAGAATCATGGCGCGCAGGTTTTGGATTAATGGTCACAGTCGTGTGGCTCTACCTTGAAATCGTTCGCCTACTTTCGATCCTTCGAGATCGGTAAGAGTAAATAAAAAAGCCCCTCCGGAATTATCCAGAGGGGCTTTTTTATTGAGTAATTAGCCGAGAGTTTCTCCGGCAGCTTCATCTCGAGCAGCTGCGTGGTCGGCACCTGTCTTAAGAGGCTTCTCTTTGAGTAAGAAGGCAAAGACTAAGCCGAGGAGCACGACAGGAAGGGCTGTAATAAATACAGCGTGGAAGCCCTTAACAAAAGCGCCCATGATTCCTTCTTGAAGTTGTGGCGTGAAAGTCTTCAGAACGGCAGTGTTATTTTTTAACTGTGCAAACTTTTCCGGAGTCGCCCCAGCCATAGCGGCAGGGTTTGTGGACGCTACATTTGCGATTGCCTTTGGAAGTTCACGGGCAAGTTTATTTGCATAAACAGTTCCAAAGATTGTTACTCCAATAGTTCCGCCAACGGAACGGAAGAATGTGTTGGCAGAGGTTGAAACGCCCATATCTTTGAAATCCACCGCATTTTGCAAAGCGATAACGATTGTCTGCATAGAGAATCCAAGACCCATGCCGATTAAGCATGCATAAATTGCAAGCTTCCAATATGGAGTGTGGACTGCCAATGTTGTCATCAGGCCGATACCAATCGCCATCAAAATAAGACCGATGATTGGGAAGCGCTTGTAGTGACCGTGCTTTGAAATTGTCTTTCCACTATAGATCGACATTGAAACAATACCAATCATAAATGGAATCAACTTTAAGCCGGCAGATGTTGCAGAGTTGCCTTGAACGATCTGCAAGTAGAGCGGAACCATGATGATTGCACCGAACATGCCTGCACCAATGATGAAAGCCATGATGGAGGNGATTGAGAATGTGTGATTCTTAAAGAGAGCCAAAGAAAGGATTGGTTCCTTTGCGAGAGTCTCAGCAAAGAGGAATGCAATGAAGAGTGCGCCAAAGATTCCAAATGCAGTGAGGGTTTGTGGAGAGGTCCAACCATTATCTGGTCCATAAACTGAAACAGCCAGAAGAAGTGCTGAAACTCCTGAAACCATGATGAGAGCGCCGAGATAATCGATCTTGTGCTCGCGCTTGACCTTAGGAATATGCAGNCTTGCAGATGTAATGACGAGTGCAGCTAGGCCAATTGGAAGATTGATGTAGAAAATCCAACGCCATCCAACGATTCCAAAGATATGCGCGTGATCGGAGAAGAATCCACCAAGAAGTGGGCCAGCAACAGAGGAAAGACCCCATACGCCACCGAAGTAACCCTGGTACTTGCCTCGATCGCGAGGAGAAACAATGTCGCCGATAATGACGAATGTCAGAGCCATAAGTCCACCAGCACCAAGTCCTTGAAGTGCGCGGAAGATGATGAGCTGATTCATTGTTTGAGCAGCACCTGCTGCAAATGAGCCAATAAGGAATGTCACAATCGCAAACTGGAAGACAGGGCGACGGCCATACAAATCTGAAATTTTTCCGTACAACGGAGTCGACGCCGTTGAGGTAAGTAGGTAGGCGGTAACAACCCATGTGTAATGAGAAAGTCCGTTGAAATCTTCAACGANGCGCTTGAGCGCTGTTGAAACGATTGTCTGATCAAGAGCTGCAAGCAGCATTCCCATCATCAATCCACTGAGTACAGCCATAATTTCTTTGTGGCTAAGTTGTCCATCTTGTGCTTTTGCAGACATCGCTCTCCTTGTTATTTCTGGAAGTGTTTCTGGAAGTGTTTCTGGAAGTGCTTTAGAAGTATTTTGGAGGTATTAGTGGAATTTCGCATCTTTAATCGTGACTTTTATTTCACGACCATTAGGTGCGGTGTAAGTAACAGTTTCGCCAATCTTTTGGCCCATCACAGCCGAGCCGAGCGGGGATTTCTCGCTGTAGACGTCTAGGCCTTCAATATCGATTTCGCGGGATCCGAGGAGGAAGTGCATCTCATCGCCCATGATATCTACGATAACGCGCATTCCCTGTCCGACTATTCCCGATTCACTGGCTGGGGGTTCACCGATGTGGGCGTTCTCCAGCATATGCTTAAGTTGGCGGATACGAGCCTCGATTTTTCCTTGCTCATCCTTAGCTGCGTGGTAGCCGCCATTTTCTTTCAGATCGCCTTCTGCGCGAGCAGCCTCAATCTTTTTGACGATATCGGCGCGACGCGGCCCTTCTAGCTCTGCAAGTTCAGCAGAGAGGCGATCGGCGGCGGCCTGAGTGAGCCAGGTCTTTGGAGCATCTGTCATAAGAAGGAAAGTTTACAGGCTCCTGCAGGAGAGGATGGCAGCATTCACTGCTTGAAGACGTGTAGGGATGCTCACTTCACGCGTAATCGAGGCTTGCCCGAGTGGAATATGGTCAACAATTTCGCCGACGGTGTTTTTATCGAGATCCCGAGCAACGAGGGTGCATTGGTGATTTCCACCAGGATGTTTGAATTGAAGTGAGTAGCGGATCTGGATGGATTGGGCCGATGTGGAATGAAATGAGATTAAGGATGATCGAATCTCTGGGTTAGAAACGTGTGTTCCGCTCCATGCAATCCAGAGCCCACCAAGAAGGGCGATGAGAAGTGCTGGCAATTTCCAGCCGGATCTCCAGTTTTTTGTGGCGGTATTTCCGTAACGCTCTCGCAGAAAGGCAGTTGTCTGCGGGTCGTTCGAAGTAGCCATGTATAGAAGTCTAGCGAGAAGGTGGATAATTGCGACATGAACGATACGCCCCAAACAGTCAATGTTGGTCTTGCAGGTTCCCTCACAATGATTTTGCTCGTGACTGCCGTGACTCTTTTGATGGTCAGCTTCTATCGTCGCTACAAGCGTGCAGCAGATAAAAAAGAACCCCAAGATTAATTCCACAAAGGATGCGCACATACCTTAAGAAAATAAGCCTTCTTTTAATTCTTCTGATGGCTGCAGCAACATGTTTTGAACTGGGATTGTGGCAGTGGCATCGCGCACAGGCTATGCATAAATTTCAAAAGCCCCAACCCGAACGTTCGGTTGTTGAACTCACTCATGCAGCAAGTGCGGGATCAAATTTGCGCAACACCGCTTTCAATCGGCTCGTTACTTTTGAGGCGACTTTCGAAAAGAATTATGTAGCCCCAAATCAATTGGTGACTCTGGCAAATGGCACCTCCGAACGCAAAGACCTCTTAGTCTCCTTGGCTCGCCTCACCGATAATCGTGCAGTTCTTGTTGTCCGCTATATTTTCACAGGCGTGTATCCGTACGGAAATCACCCACTGCGAATTAATGGTCGCCTCTATCCGCGACAAAATATCGATCAAGCCGAAGGTGGGCCAGGAAAACTCTCCCGACTCGATCCCGCTCTTGTTGCCGGCGATACAGGCTTTAATCTTTTTGATGGTTATGTCATATCAACCGATGGAGAATTAGCCGCGCCTCAACTTCTTTCTACGGGAGGGGCGTTTTATTGGCAGCACATCGCATATGTCATCACCTGGTGGTTTATGGGCTTATTAATCCTCTCTTTTCCTTTCTATAACCGGATTCGAACCAGTAAGGTTGAATCATGAATTTCTTTAAATTTAACCGCGCAGGAGCACTTGCTCGATTTCGCGTGATGGCAAATATCGCAGGCGTTCTTTCCTTACTTCTCTGGCTTGTTTATCTTCCTATAAAACTAACTGCAGTCAACGACAATGTGCCCCTTGCTATTCGACTTATTGCAGTCGTGCATGGATTTATGTACATGATCTATGTCCTGACGGCCTTTAACTATTCGCTCTCAGTCCGTAAGCCATTTTTTAGCATGTTGGGATATCTTGCAGCCGGGACTCTTCCCATTGCCTCATTTATTGCCGATCGCCGCGCTCGCGCCGAATATGCAGCTCTTACTGGTGGATCAAACCTTCCTCAATAGGGTTTTCTCACCATGATCGCCTTTGTAAAGCGCACAATAAAAGCGCTCCTCTTTCCACTTTATGAGCGGCGACTTCTCTCGCATCTGAATTTCGAAGAAACTCCACACCATGTGGGAATCATTTTGGATGGAAATCGTCGCTGGGCCAAAAGCACTTTGGCAGCAAGTCCAGAGCACGGCCATCGAAAAGGCGCTGAAAAAATCGTCGAGGTCCTTCAATGGTGCGAAGAGGCAAACGTCAACATCATCACGTTGTGGCTTCTGTCGACAGATAATCTGAATCGACCAGCAGAAGAGCTCGATCCACTTCTTAAAATTATCGGTGCTGCAATTGATCGACTTGTTGAATTAAAGATGTGGGAGATTCGCCCCCTCGGAGCGCTCGATCTGCTTCCGCCCTGGCTCCACGAAAAATTGAAGAACGCCGAAAAGGTTTCGAAGGGTGTGACCCCAATCGTCGTTAACGTAGCGATTGGCTACGGCGGCCGCCGGGAAATCGTGGATGCTGTCCGAAATTACATTCGAACCGGAATCAATGAAGGAAAATCTGCTGACGAGATTGCAGATCAAATCAGCAGCGATGAAATTGGAAAGCNCCTCTACACGGCAGGCCTTCCAGATCCCGACTTGGTCATCCGAACCTCGGGCGAACAGCGCCTTTCTGGCTTTCTTCTTTGGCAATCAGCACACTCTGAGTTCTACTTTTGTGAGGCATATTGGCCAGATTTTCGACGCGTAGATTTCCTCCGCGCCCTCCGCGCCTACAGCCAACGCCATCGCCGCTACGGGGCTTGAAACCAAAACGTTACCTAATGTTTAACGCGCGCTCTCGCGTGTCGAAGCCCACTCGCGCTGTCCGAGTTTTACCTTATGACGTATAAGTCCGATTTCATTCCCCTGTGAAAAAGGAGCGGTGCTGAAGATTGTCGTCAGTTTCCAAAGCTTTGGGGAGATTGCGCGACAAAGATTGCGAGTCTGAATTGGCTAGAGCCCCAAAAGATGGTCGTAAAACCTATGTCATCGATACAAGCGTACTTTTGGCAGACCCCGGGGCAATCGGAAGATTTGCAGAGCACCAAGTCATTATTCCAATCGTTGTTATTGGAGAACTCGAGACAAAACGCGAGCATCCAGAACTGGGCTATTTTGCCCGTCTAGCTCTGCGCTCTCTGGATGATCTTCGTGTTAAACATGGTCGCCTGGATGAAGAAATCTCCATCAATGATGAGGGCGGAACCCTAAAAGTCGAGCTCAATCACACAGACCCATCATCACTCCCAGCAGGATTTCTTCGCGATAGTTCCAATGATTCGCGCATCTTGGCCGTTGCTCGCAACTTTATGGCCGAAGGTGCTGACGTTGTCCTTGTAACAAAGGACCTGCCACTTCGAGTTAAGGCATCATCTGTTGGAGTCGAAGCCGATGAATATCGGGCCGAACTTGCTCCAACATCTGGCTGGACCGGAATTGTCGAAACAAACGTTGGCCACCAGATGATTGATTCCCTCTATGAAGGGGAGAAGATCAAACATCAATTGGCGGAAGAAAATCCTGTTCACACTGGCGTTGTTCTTCACTCTGAAAAGGGGAGCGCCCTTGCAAAGGTCACGCAAGATAAGCGACTTCAACTCGTCCGCGGTGATCGATCAGCCTTTGGTCTTCATGGCAGATCTGCCGAACAGAGAATTGCCTTGGACCTCTTGCTCGACAATGAAATTGGAATCGTCTCCTTAGGGGGCCGCGCTGGAACCGGAAAGTCTGCGCTCGCTTTATGCGCCGGGCTTGAAGCAGTCTTGGAACGTCGCCAACATAAAAAGGTTGTTATTTTCCGTCCGCTCTATGCCGTCGGCGGACAGGAGCTTGGCTACCTGCCGGGGTCTGAGGGCGAGAAGATGTCGCCTTGGGCTCAAGCAGTCTTCGATACTTTGGGTGCTTTGGTCAGCCAGCAGGTCATCGATGAGATTATTGAACGCGGCTTGATTGAAGTTTTGCCACTGACCCATATCCGAGGCCGTTCCCTCCACGACTCCTTCGTCATTGTGGATGAAGCCCAGTCCTTAGAGCGCGGTGTCTTGCTCACAGTCCTCTCCCGAATGGGCCAAAACTCCAGAGTTGTCCTGACTCACGATGTTGCCCAGCGCGACAACATTCGAGTCGGCCGCCACGATGGAGTTGTCGCCGTTGTTGAGTCACTCAAGGGTCATCCCCTCTTCGCCCACGTCACTCTGACCCGATCAGAGCGTTCGGCAATCGCAGCTCTTGTGACAGAGATGCTGGAGGAGCCGCTGAACTTCGGCGGTTGGTACCCCGATTCTGTTGCATCAGAGAGCCCCGCCCGACAAAAGGGATAATTCGGACAGTACCCCTTCTGACCTGCACTTTTACGAGTCCACAAAACTGTGACTTAAATCTTTTTCGCGGCTCACGCGCCGATAAATTTGCCCTGGCTTGCCATCCTTGCCAGCCTTCTCTAGTACGCAAAGGCAAGGACCCCTCTTTGGGGGTTACCTGCACGAGTGACACCAGAGCGAGAAGGGAGGGTGCGCGATGTTGAACCGCTTCAGAAAGCCAGGCTATGCAGTTGCTGCTGCCTTCACGATCTCGATTTTGGCGACGGTAGATACCTCCTTCGCTCAGACATCCCTTTCTCGTGAACTGACCCTGCCCGACCTTCCCGCCCAAGTCCTTCCTACCTCCTCTATCTTGGAGCCAGGTCTTTTGGACCTTGGAAAGGTCGCCTCCGTGGACGCCCACGTGATGGCCCTTGTCTCACTGCAGGCAAAGCAAGTCGAATTGGCTAAGACAAAGGAAGGCGCGCAAACTGTCGCCGCTGACCTTGTGGCCGCAAATTATTCCGGTTGGAACTCCAGCCAAATCAGTTGTCTTGACCAGCTCTGGAACAACGAGAGCCATTGGAACTTTAAGGCCCACAACTATCGAAGTGGCGCCCATGGAATTCCCCAGGCCCTACCGGCCGTCAAGATGGAATCGATCGCCTTGGATTGGCGTACAAATCCTGTGACCCAGATTCGTTGGGGACTTAAATACATCAGCGCTCGCTACGGCAACCCTTGTGCTGCCCTTCGCAAGCAACATCGGAGCCACGGCTACTAGATATTTTCGGGCTTGAGGCCAATCTGGATTGGCTTGGAAGNCTCAGCGAAGAAATCATTTCCCTTATCGTCGACGACGATGAAGGCCGGAAAATTCTCCACCTCGATTTTCCATACCGCTTCCATTCCAAGTTCTGAGTAATCCAAAACTTCAACCTTCTTGATGCAATCTTGAGCAAGCCGGGCAGCAGGTCCGCCAATCGATCCAAGATAGAAGCCACCATTTTTCTTACATGCATCCGTCACAGCTTTCGAGCGATTTCCCTTTGCCAGCATAATCATCGAGCCNCCAGCCGATTGGAATTGGTCGACGTAAGAATCCATACGACCAGCCGTTGTGGGACCAAAGGAGCCTGAGGCAAAACCTTCTGGAGTTTTTGCTGGACCCGCGTAGTAGACAGCATGACTCTTGATGTAATCCGGAAGCGGCTTTCCGGAATCCAGGAGCTCCTTTAATTTGGCGTGCGCGATATCGCGAGCCACAACTAATGTGCCGTTTAGAGAAAGCCGGGTCTTGATGGGATATTGGGAGAGAGTCTGCAAAATCTGCGTCATAGGTTGATTGAGATCAACAGAAACAACGTTATCGTCCAGATGTTTATCGGTAGTTTCTGGAAGAAAGCGAGCTGGATCGTGCTCGAGTTTCTCGAGAAAGATTCCATCCTTTGTAATCTTTGCTTTTGCCTGGCGGTCAGCAGAACAGGAGACTGCAATTGCAATGGGAAGTGAAGCGCCATGTCGAGGTAGACGAACAACGCGAACATCGTGACAGAAGTACTTTCCGCCAAATTGAGCACCAATTCCGAGGGNGCGTGTGAGGGCTAAGACTTCCTTTTCAAGCTCAAGATCACGGAATCCATGACCTGTGACCGCATCGCCCTTTGTCGGAAGGTTATCGAGGTAATGAGTTGAGGCTAATTTTGCAGTTTTTACTGTGTGCTCAGCGCTGGTGCCGCCTATGACAATGGCAAGGTGATACGGAGGGCAAGCTGCTGTTCCGAGAGAGCGTAGTTTTTCATCAAGCCAATTCATAAATGACTTTGGATTGAGAACAGCCTTTGTCTCTTGATACAAGAAAGATTTATTGGCGCTTCCACCGCCCTTTGCGATAAAGAGGAAGTTGTATTCCGATGCATGCTCGGAATCAGAATAGATTTCCACCTGCGCAGGAAGATTGTTTCCTGTGTTTTTCTCTTCCCATGTCGTGAGAGGTGCCATTTGGGAATATCGAAGATTTAACGTTGTGTATGCGTCATAGACACCCTTGGAGATAGATTTCTCATCCTTTTCATATGTCACAACATGTTGGCCCTTTTTACCCATCACCAAGGCAGTGCCGGTGTCCTGGCACATAGGAAGAATTCCCCCTGCAGAGATGTTTGCGTTTTTCAAAAGGTCTGTAGCAACGAAGCGATCATTGGGGGATGCTTCTGGATCATTGATGATGTTCGTCAGTTGTTGAAGGTGATCAGGGCGCAGGTAATGATTGATATCGTGAAGTGCTTCAGCGGTTAATCGCTCGAGAGCTTGCGGTGAGACTTTGAGAAATTCAATTCCCTCGGCAGTAAATGTAGATACGCCCTCCGTGGAAATCAGGCGGTATTCGGTTTTATCTTCACCGAGAGGAAGAAGATCGCTGTAATGAAAATCAGCCATTTATTCTGACGCTTTCTTGACGCTATCCAACTTTGCCTTTGCTCCATCGAGCCATTCCTGACAAATCTTTGCAAGGGCTTCACCGCGCTCCCACAGAGCGAGGGACTCCTCGAGGGAGGATTGTCCGCCTTCAAGTTTTGCAACGACATCTGCGAGTTCATCTCGAGCTGCTTCATAGGAAATCTTCTTTTCGCTCATTTCTTAAATCTACTCCTCTTCCGATACGCCGTCAGTTGTGGCGGCAACCACACCACGTGCGACGCGAATAGCGATTTTCTCCCCGATTGCCAATGAAGAGGCCTTGCGGACAACTCCGCCGCTAGATGTAAGGACAACTGCATATCCACGATCCAGCGTTGCTTGAGGGGAGAGGGTTCGAACGTGGGNGCGTAAATTTGTGAGCTCTTCCTGCGCAAGTGCGATTCGGCCATCTGTACTGCGAAGTGATCGAGCGCGAAGTCCATCAATGAGCTCCTGGCGTACAGAGACCATCACGTGTGGGTCTTTGAAAATTGGACGGGAGCGAATATTTTCTAAACGGTGCAATTCAAAATCGATGAAGTTGGAGAGTTGACGAGCAGCCCTATCTTGAAGGTTTGAAATCTTTGTTAATTCTTCAGAGACATCTGGAACGACGCGCTTTCCAGCATCGGTTGGCGTGGAAGCGCGGTAATCGGCTACCAGATCAAGAAGCGGACTATCTTTTTCATGTCCAATGGCGCTGACGATAGGGGTCTGTGAATCCGCCGCTAATCGAACAAGGCTCTCATCGCTAAAAGGTAGGAGATCTTCAAAGGATCCACCGCCTCGCGTGATGATGATGACATCGACATCTGGGTGCGCATCGAGTTCTCGAAGTGCTGCGCAAACCTCTACGACAGCTGCTGCGCCTTGGACTGCTACTTCACGGATTTCAAATTCAACAGAAGGCCAACGGCGCTTAGCATTTTCGACGACATCTTTTTCGGCATCGCTATTTCGTCCGCAGATCAGTCCAACTTTTTTCGGTAAGAATGGAAGGGCTTTCTTGCGCCCTACGTCGAAAAGTCCTTCCTCGGCAAGTGCCGACTTCAACGCTTCAAGACGAGCCAGTAATTCTCCAACGCCTACTTGGCGAATCTCTTTTACCGACATAGATAACGATCCATTTTTTGCATACCAAGAGACTTTGGAATGCATGACAACTCGTGCATTTTGTGGAAGTGGTTGCACAGATTCCAAGACAGATTTGTGACACATGATTGACAGGCTCATGTCGGCGCTTGTGTCACGTAGTCGCATAAAGACCATGGGAGCGCCAGGGCGAATGGTTACTTCTGAAAGCTCGCCTTCAATCCAGACCGCACCGAGCTTGCTGACATAATCGCCAATTGCTTCAGAGATAACCCGAACCGGAAGCGGTTTCTCAGCGGATGTCTCAAGCACCCTCCAACTCTATTAGTATCAGGCCATGGCTAAACGTGTTCTCCTCGCCGCACCACGCGGATATTGCGCGGGAGTGGATAGAGCGGTTATTGCAGTTCAAAAGGCCCTCGATCTCTATGGCGCACCGGTCTATGTTCGCAAGCAGATCGTCCATAACAAACACGTTGTTTCGACCCTGGAAGAAAAGGGCGCAATTTTTGTTAATGAAGTTGATGATGTTCCAGAAGGTGCCACTGTTGTCTTCTCAGCGCATGGTGTTTCACCAGCGGTCCACGAAGGTGCTGCAAAGAGAAATCTCAAAACTATCGATGCGACATGTCCATTGGTGACAAAGGTGCATCATGAAGCGAAGCGATTTGCAAAGGAAGATTACGACATCCTTCTTATTGGTCACGAAGGCCACGAGGAAGTAGAGGGAACGGCCGGGGAAGCTCCAGACCACGTTCAACTCATTGATGGCATCGAAGATATCCAGAACGCCAAGGTTCGCGATGAGAAGAAAGTTATCTGGCTCTCACAAACAACTCTGAGCGTCGATGAGACTCTTGCGACTGTTGCTTCATTAAAGCAAAAGTTCCCGCTTCTCCAAGATCCCCCAAGCGATGATATTTGCTACGCAACGCAAAATCGCCAGCAGGCTATTAAGCAGATTGCACCTCAAGCAGATCTTGTTTTAGTTGTGGGCTCAACCAATTCCTCTAACTCTGTCCGTCTTGTTGAAGTTTCACTCGAGTATGGAGCGAAGGCTGCATACCTTGTCGATTTTGCAACGGAGGTCGATGAGAAGTGGCTTGAGGGTGTGGAGACTATTGGTGTTTCAAGTGGAGCATCAGTTCCTGAAAACCTTGTCGATGATCTTTTGGATTGGCTTTCTGCGCGAGGATTTGGAGATGTTCAGACAGTTACTGCAATTGAAGAGAGTCTGACTTTTGCCTTGCCACAAGAGTTACGTAGAGATCTTAAAGAGGTCGGGCAAAAGTAGAAGTAAAAGTGGAACTATTTCTTCTTTCCAGCGAGGAAGTAATACGCCCAACTACCTACAGCGCCAATCACCAAGAATGGTGCAACGGCTCCGAGGGTTGAAACAAGATCCAAGCCAAGGTGAGAGATGCTCAGGCCGCTTCCGCCAACAGTCGCAATTAAAATCAGCGTTGAAAAGAGAAATGCAAGGGGCGGAGTAACAACCGCAGCAAAAGCAGTGCCGCTTCGACCAAGAATTAAACCGCCAGCAAAGGCGATGAGAATTGCAATCCCTGTAAAAATGCCCACTTTCGTGAATGAGTATTCGAAAGTTTCAAAGAGAAGAATGAGTAAAAATTGAAGCAAGACAACNCCTGGCCCTTTCAGGCCTGGCCCCTTGATGGGGTTTGAAATCTTGATGTCGGACATGGTGCTCATTCTAACTCCTCATTTATCTCTTCATCATCGAGTTCATCATCTGCTCCAAAGGGATCACCATTAACGATTGCAAGCTTGGGTTTAATTTCGCGAAGCTCATCATCAATCACTTCATTGGACTTCAATTTATTTGTCGCGGGGACGCCGAGCGAGAGCATCTTGCGGGCAGGGCGGAGCATATTCTCCTCAGCGCTTTGAACAAGATCATTAAATGCGCGCTCTGAAGTTTTGATTGATTTGCCGAGCGCAGCAATCTTTGTGTGAACAGAACCGATGCGCTTCAAAAGAAGTCCAGCAAGGTCGGTAATTGCGGTGGCATTGTGGGCCATCTCGGATTGATTGAAGACATATGCAACGGTGCGAAGAAGAGCCATCATCGTTGTGGGGGTCGCGATGGTGATTCCTTTTTCAAAGGATTTGTGGAGGATCTGTGGGTCTACTTCAAGGGCCTCGGAGAGAATAGATTCAAAAGGGGCGAAGAGAACTACATAATCAGGGGAGTTAGAACCTTCTTGATATCCACGCTTTGCAAGCGCATTGACATGCCCCATCAAATCTTTTGCATGTAGTTCCATTATCGAGCGACGAAGAACGGGATCGTTTTCACCAATCGCTTCAAGGAATCGATCAAAGGGAAATTTAGAGTCGATAAAGATTTCAGACCCACCAGGAATGGCGATGCGAATATCAGGCTTGGATATGGATGCATCCTTGGAGCGATAATCCTGTTTGAAGAAATGGATGTTTTCGATGAGGCCTGAATTTTCGAGGATCATCTCCAGTTGGGTCTCGCCAAACTTTCCGCGAGTTTGCGAATTTGAGAGAGCTCCGGCAAGTCGAGTTGTTTCCCTAAGAAGTGTTTCATTTCCGGTTCGCATATTTTCAATTTGAGTGCGCATGACAGATTCGGCCTCAACGCGCTTGAGTTCAGCCTCTTGTGCCTGCTTTGACAAGGTAGTAATTGTTTGCGTGACCGCTTTCAACGATTGATCCAACCGAACCTTTTCACTCTCTTCTTTTCGAAGGTTCTCAAGCTGTTCGGTAAGAACCTTGCTTTTTGCAATCTCAGCTGCAAGATCAGATTGAAGGGCCGAGGAACGGCCACGGGCAAAGAGAACGCCGATAAGTACGCCCAGAAATACGCCTAGAGATACCCCGAGGAGGGCGGCTATCAAGAGTGAAGGGTTGCTCATAGACGTATCGTGGCAGGAAGGACCGACAAAGCCCCGTATCCTTAACCCCCTGTGAGCCTCTCAATCGGAATCGTCGGACTGCCAAACGTGGGTAAGTCGACCCTATTTAACGCGCTCACCAAGAACAATGTCTTGGCCGCTAATTACCCCTTCGCCACCATCGAGCCCAACGTTGGCGTCGTGGGCGTACCGGATGAGCGTCTAGCCAAACTCGCCACAATTTTTGGATCTGAAAAGCTTCTCCCAGCAGTTGTCTCCTTCGTGGATATCGCCGGAATCGTTAAGGGCGCCTCTGAAGGNGCCGGCCTTGGAAATAAGTTTCTTGCAAATATTCGCGAGACTGATGCAATCTGCCAGGTCATCCGCGTTTTCACCGATGAAAATGTCACACGCGAAGGCGAGCGAACTGCAGACTTTGTAGACCCAGCATCTGACATTGAAGTCATTAACACTGAGCTTGCCCTTGCCGATCTGCAAACAATCGAGAAGGCAATTCCACGTTTAGAAAAAGAAGCGCGCATTCAAAAAGAGAAAGCCTCAGTTGTTGAGGAGATCAAGAAAGCTCAAGCAATTTTAAATGAAGGAAAACTTCTTTACGGCTCAAAGATTGATTTAGCCTTAATCGCAGAACTTCAATTGATGACAACAAAACCATTTCTATATGTTTTCAATGTCGACGCCGATGAACTCAACGACCAAGCGCTCCGTACAAAGTTACAGGCTCTTGTTGCACCTTCTGAAGCAATCTTCCTCGACGCAAAGACAGAGGCTGAGCTTTCAGAACTCGATGATGCAGATGCAATGGAATTACTTGAAGCAATTGGGTTATCCGAACCAGGACTCACAACTTTGGCACGTGTTGGTTTCGACACTTTAGGTCTGCAGACATATTTAACTGCTGGCCCAAAAGAAGCTCGTGCGTGGACAATTCACAAAGGTGACACCGCTCCTATGGCTGCAGGTGTTATCCATACAGATTTCCAAAAAGGCTTTATCAAGGCTGAAATTGTCTCCTTCAACGATTTGATCGCTGCAGGTTCGATGGCGGATGCACGTGCGAATGGAAAAGTTCGCATGGAAGGTAAGGATTATGTAATGCAAGATGGAGATGTCGTTGAATTCCGTTTCAACGTCTAAAAAGTAGAAAAATACAAAACGAGGGAATACCAATGACAAAGACGCAACCACNCCTAAAAGNCCTGCCTGTAAAGAAGCGCGAAGATCTTCGTAACGTTGCGATCATTGCCCACGTTGACCATGGCAAGACCACACTCGTTGATGCGATGTTGTGGCAATCTGGAGCTTTTGCTGCTCACAAGAAGCAGGATGAGGGCCAGGATCGCATGATGGATTCCATGGACCTCGAGCGCGAAAAGGGAATCACCATTCTCGCCAAGAACACTGCTGTGAAGCGCGGAAATACCATCGTTAACATTATTGATACACCAGGCCACGCAGATTTCGGCGGCGAAGTAGAGCGCGGACTTGAAATGGTCGATGGCGTCATTCTTCTTGTGGATGCATCTGAAGGCCCACTTCCACAAACTCGTTTCGTATTGCGCAAGGCTCTACAAAAGAACCTTCCCGTCATTCTTTTGATCAACAAGGTTGACCGTCCCGATTCACGTATTGCTGAAGTTGTTGATGAGGCATACGAGTTGTTCTTGGATCTTGATGCAAATGAAGATCAAATTGAATTCCCAGTTATTTATGCATCTGCTAAAGCAGGACGTGCATCATTAACTCGTCCCGCTGATGGCGGAATGCCAGAAGAAGAGAATCTCGACGTTTTGTTTGACACTATCTTCTCTGCAATCCCAGCACCTGAATATCATGAAGGCGCTCCACTTCAGGCGCACGTAACAAACCTTGACTCATCTCCATTCCTTGGTCGTCTTGCACTCTGCCGCGTTCGCGAAGGTGTCATCAAGAAGGGCCAGCAAGTTTCATGGATGAAGACTGATGGAACTGTAGAACGAGTGAAGATTTCCGAACTCCTTGTTACTGAAGCACTTGAGCGCGTTCCCGCTCTTGAAGCACATCCTGGTGACATCATCGCCGTTGCCGGTATCGAGACCATCACATTGGGTGAGACTCTTGCAGATCCTGAAAATGCATTTGCACTTCCATTGATTACAGTGGATGAGCCTTCAATCTCGATGACAATCGGTATCAATACATCACCACTTGCAGGAAAGAGCGGAACAAAGCTCACTGCTCGTCAGGTGAAGGGTCGTTTGGATGCAGAGCTTGTCGGTAACGTTTCATTGCGCGTTCTCAATACCGATCGCCCTGATACATGGGAAGTACAGGGTCGCGGAGAGCTACAGCTTGCTGTTCTCGTAGAAATCATGAAGCGCGAAGGATTCGAACTAACCGTTGGAAAGCCACAAGTTGTTTTGAAGAAGGTCGATGGCAAAGTTCACGAGCCAATGGAACGTCTTTCTATCGATGCTCCAGAGGAATACCTCGGCGTTCTTACACAGTTGATGGCTCTTCGTAAGGGTCGTATGGAACAAATGGTTAACCACGGCACAGGTTGGATTCGCCTTGATTACCGAGTTCCTGCTCGTGGATTGATTGGATTCCGTACAGAGTTTCTAACAGAAACCCGCGGAACCGGACTTTTGCACCACGTCTTTGATGGATATGAAGCATGGCACGGAGATATTCGTACACGTGCAACAGGTTCACTTGTCTCAGATCGCATGGGAACTGTTACTTCTTACGCACTTTATGGAACACAAGATCGCGGAAGCATCTTCGTTGAACCAGGTGATGAAGTGTATGAAGGCATGGTTATCGGTGAGAATTCACGTTCAGAAGATATGGACGTTAACTGCGTTCGCGAAAAGAAGCTGACAAATATGCGTGCTTCAGGAACTGATGAATCAGAGCGTTTGATTCCACCCAAGAAGCTCAACATGGAAGCAGCGCTTGAATTCTGTCGCGAAGATGAATGTGTTGAAGTTACTCCTGCAGTCGTTCGTATCCGCAAGGTGACCCTTGACGGAAACGAGCGTGCTCGCGCAACTTCACGCGCAAAGAAGGCAAACCTCGCGGCTGAATAAGCTGAACTACCCGAGATTGTCGGTGCCATTGGGTTAGATACTCCTGTGGCACCGAATCTCAAGCTCGTACGACGCGCGATACCTGCGCGATCTTTTACGCCTGATTCGACCCAAGAATCTGTAGTTAACTTTCGCGGAAAATCCTCCCCCAACATATCTACGCCTTTCGGACTTGGCGTTTTTGGAAAAGCCGGAACGGGAAAAACCAGCACACTTATTCGTTCTGCACTTTCTCGCATGGCAGCAGGCCAAGACCCAAACTCACTTCTTATCATCACCTATGGCCGTGAGAGCGCTTCGATTATTCGCGACGAAATTGCCATTGGCGCACAATCGACGGCGACAAATCCTCTTGCCAGAACATTTCATTCACTTGCTTTCTCAATTCTCAATGAAAAGCTCACGCCAGAAGATCCCATCTTTATCTTGGTATCAGGTGCCGAACAAGATACTTTTATTAGCGAAATGCTTAATCGCGGATTTGATCAATCTGCCTGGCACCCGGATTTAGCTCTAGCAAAAACGACAAAGGGTTTTGTTCGCGAAGTTCGCGATCTCATTTTGCGAGGAACAGAGCTAGGACTTTTTCCCGATGATCTCATATCGCTTGCTCACGAAATGAATGAACCATATTGGAATGGTGCCGCACAATTTTGGAAATCCTATTCCGAGGTCATGAACCTTCAAAGTGCAACTGTGGGGGAGACGGTTATCCGCATCGATCCCTCAGCGATTATCGTTGAGGCAATCCATCGTTTAAAGAGCGCTCCAGAGTTACTCAATCTTTATCGAAATCGATTCTCCACAATCTTGGTCGATGAATTTCAGGAGAGCGATGCAAGCCAACGAGAACTTCTGGCACTTATTGCACCTGGCGACACAGTTCTCTTTCTCGATGCAGATTCGGCAGTTGGGCGCTTTCGTGGTGCCGATCCAGATAGCGTCGAGAAATATGTAAAAGAAAAATGCAGCACGACCATTCATCTTGAGAAGAGCTTCCGAGAAGCGACTGAACTATCGGCTGCAAAACTTGCGAGCCATGCCGAAGCTGCGCATTACATCGCACATAATTTCAAGCGCGCATATCTCCACGATGGCCTGCCTTGGTCAGAGATGGCGGTCTTGGTACGTAATCCCGGGATGCAGGTTGCAGCAATTCAGCGAGCATTTGCCCAGAATGGAATTCCATTAAGCGTTGATGCAGGAGCTCTGGCTCTTGCTGATAATCCAGCAGTTCGCCCAATTATTGATATCGCAAACTTCGCCTTACGTCCTAACTTATTAAATCCCTCCAATTGGGAGCGGATCGAATCTGTTCTTCTCTCTGAATTCTGCGGCGCAGATTCACTAGAGCTGCGTAATATTCGCGTCAAGCTTGCAAAAGAGCGTGAAGCAGGGGATACAAAGAGCACCACGGAGATGGCGATTGATTTGCTATCGGATCCAACGATTTCTGTTGATTCAGAGCTTCGTCCATATGCAAGGTTGAGAGATTTATTAGCAGCTGCGAGAAAAGCGCCGCGTGGTGACGTCACGGATTTATTGTGGGCAATTTGGGACGGCGCGAAAGATTTAACTGGAGTCAAAATCTCACAGCAATGGCGCGATAGGGCTCTCGGTGGCGGAAACAAAGGCGCACTTGCAGACCGCGATATCGATTCTGTCATTCAACTCTTTGAAGCGGCTCGACGATTTAGTGAACGCGCACCAGGAGCTAAGGCAACAATCTTTATCGACCAGATTCTGGAAGAACGAATTCTTAGTGATGCAATCTTCTATAAGGCCCAGAAAGAAAGCGTCGTCTCACTTCTCACCGTGCATGCATCAAAAGGTTTGGAGTGGGGCTTCGTAGCAATCGCCGGTGTTCAGGAAGGTGCTTGGCCAAACTTGAAAGAGCGCGGATCACTCCTCGGCAGCGAGCGTTTAGTCGAAGCAGTTCGAACTGGCTTACGTTCACAACAGGAGATCGCTGCGAGTGCTTCATTTGCTCTGATGAAAGATGAGCGACGGCTCTTTAGCGTGGCTCGATCACGCGCTAAATCACGTTTGCTTGTCACCGCAGTTGAAGCTGAAGATCTACAACCATCTCGATTCTTCGATGAGATCTTTGAGGATATTTATGGAACCTCTGCCGATGAGGCTGAGTTTGCGGAGACGGAGCGCTCCTTGACCTCACAAGCGTTGATTTCAGAGCTTCGTCGCAGCCTTGAATCCAAAGAGGCCACAAATAAAGAATTTGCGGCTCAGATGTTGCGCACTCTTGCAACTGAAGGATTTAAGGCCGCTGATCCTTCAACCTGGCTTGGTGCGCGTCCATTAAGTACAAGCGAGCCAGTTGTGCCACCTGATCAACAGGTATTTGTCTCACCATCGGGCCTGCAATCCTTTGAAGATTGTGGCGTGAAGTGGTTCCTTGAAAAGGCTGGAGCACGCGATGGCGATTCAACGGCGCAGTTGCTTGGTACCGCCATTCACCATTTAGCAAAAATGTCTGCCGATGATCCAAGCCTTACCCTAGAAGGTGCAATTGAGAGGTTGACAGATGCCTGGTCGATTGTGGATCAAAACGTTGGATGGTTCAAAGATTCACAACTTGATAGCGCTAAGGATATGTTGCGAAAATTCTTTGAGTGGCAGNGGAAGAATCCGCGCCAACTTGTTGCATCTGAAGAAGATTTCAAGGTTGAAGTAGGCCGCGCAGTCGTCAGTGGAAGTGTCGATCGGCTTGAACAGACGGGGGATGCTCTCTATGTTATTGATCTCAAGACTGGAAAAACTGCGACAGGAAAGTCAGATGCTCTTACGCATAAACAACTTCAGGCATATCAGCTTGCAATACTTGAAGGTGGATTTGATCGCGTAACCAAGATTACGAAATCTGCTGGCGCCGAACTTCTCTTCGTCGGCAATCAAGCAAAGGCGGCCTCAGAGCGAGCACAACCTGCAGTCGATCGAGATGAGATTGCTGCAACTGTCGAAAGGGCTGCCGAGGGAATGGGTTCTGATTCTTTCACTGCAACGCTCAATAAGAATTGCCGCACATGCTCCATGAAGTTGATCTGCCCACTTCAAGCTGAGGGCAGGAGCGTGATTGAATGATTGAGATAAAAAATGAAATCTCATCGGTCACCATTGCCAAAAAGCTCGGCGAGCTAACCGGAAAGACAATCCTGCCGACCGCTGAACAACAAGCGATTATTGAGTCTAAACACTGGGGTCCTGCAGTCATTATTGCCGGCGCTGGTTCTGGAAAGACTGAGACGATGTCACAACGCGTTCTCTGGCTCGTTGCAAATGGCGTTGTTGCTCCACATGAAATCTTGGGTCTGACATTTACTCGAAAAGCTGCTGGTGAATTATCAGGTCGTATTCGAAAGCGCCTTCGTCAATTGCAGAAAGTTGGATTGCTACCAAACGATCCAGAAACGGGCTTGCCACAAGATATTGCTGTTGAGGTTTCTACATATCNCTCCTATGCAGGTCGTGCACTTAAGGAATATGGAATCTTGCTAGGTATTGATTCATCGGTTGAACCGATCGGTGAAGCAGCTTCTTGGCAGATTGCTTACAATGTCGTGACGCGTGATGGTGATCTTGAATTCCCATTAACAAAGAGTCCGAAGTCGATTGTAGAAAAGGTCATGTCGCTCTCCTCGCAGATTGCTGAACACAACGTCACCATTGATGAAGTTGAGGCAATAGACCGAGCAAAGCTTGCTGAATTCGAGGCGTTGACGGGCCAGACAAATGATGGAACTCGCGATGCCGTTACAGTTTTAAAAGAGCGTTTAACGATTCTGCGCATGGTCGGTGATTACGATGCTTATCGTCGCGCGAATGGACAACTTNCCTTTGATGATCACATGGCTCTTGCCGCCCGCCTATCTGAAGAAGTAAAAGAGATGTCGATCCGTGAATCAGCTCGCTACAAGGTTGTCTTGCTTGATGAATACCAGGACACATCCTTTAGCCAGGTGCGATTCCTATCGAATCTCTTTGGAAATACAGGACATTCAGTAACTGCAGTGGGGGACCCGCATCAATCGATTTATGGTTGGCGCGGGGCAGCAGCTCAAACACTTGAAGACTTTGGAAAGCGATTTGCTGCTGAAGGGACGCCTTGTATCGAATTCAATCTCTTAACGACATGGCGTAACGACTTGCAGGTATTGGATTATGCAAACCTCATCATCGATCAACATGCAGCCGCAATTAGCGCAAAGCCGGGTAGTTCTTCNCCCGCCAGCGTAAAACGCTTATCTATCAGGCCAAATGCGGGGGAGGGCGAAGTCTTCGCCGGACGTTATCTCACGCGCCAAGATGAGGCTGATGCGATTGCTGAATACTTTGAGAAGCTTTGGAACACTGAATCACATCGCCCAACGTGCGCAGTTCTTGTTCGCACAAAGAGTTATATCGGCGATATTGAAAATGCGCTGCGAGCCAAGGGACTACCTACCGAAGTGGTTGGCCTTGGGGGACTCATTCACATCCCCGAGATTGCAGACATCATTGCTGTTCTTCGCTCCATCACATTCCCAGACCGTGGAACTGCACTTGCTCGCTTATTAGTTGGACCGCGTATCGCGTTAGGTCCAAAAGATATGGCGGGACTTGGTCGATTTGCTCGCGATTTAGCAAAAGAGAATAGCCAGACTCGCAGCACCGCATTAGAAGATGCACTTGAAAATGGAAACATTGAATCACTAGAGGCAGACGACATTGCAGTCGGATCGATTATTGATGCCTTGGATGTTATTGAAAAGGCTCCATCCGGATACTTCAGCACCGAAGGAAAGGCACGACTGAAGGAGTTCGCACTCGACTTTCTTCTCTTCGTCGTTCCCTCGGCGGATCACTGACCGACATCATTATTGAAGTTGAACGCTTCTTGCGTTTTGATACCGAACTCTTGGTTCGAGATGGTTGGCAATCAGGCCGCCGCCACATCGATGCATTCATCGATGAAGCTGCATCATTCCAACGAAACGGCGGGACTCTTTCATCATTCCTTCGCTGGCTGGAGATTGCCGAAGCTCAAGAATCAGGGCTAAAACCGTCAACGGTCACTGTGAACAATGATGCAATCCAGATCCTGACGATTCACACATCCAAGGGCGCTGAATGGGATGCGATTGCGATTCCTGGCTTAAACGAAACAAACTTTCCGAACTCAGGAAAGTCCGGAGATAGTTGGATTAAGAGTTCTGGCTCGCTCCACTTAGAACTTCGTAAAGATACTTTGGATATTGAAGATTTCACGCTGCCATCAACGGGTAAAAATTCCGATGCAAATAAGGCGCTTGAAGCATTTAATGATCGCTGGAAGGCGAAGAAGCGCGAAGAAGAGTTGCGCCTGGCATATGTTGCATTCACTCGTGCAAAGTCTCATGTTTTTGGAACATCTGCGATATTTGGAGATGGAAAAGAATCGAAGAACCCAAGTGAGCTCTTCGTCTGGATAAGGGAGTTTGTTCTCGCGCGAAATCCAGAACGACTTTTGTCAGATGCTGAACATGACGGATCTGAGAATCCAAATCAGGTAACGAAGAAGACTGCCGTGTGGCCATTGTTACCGAAGCGTCAAGAATCAATCATGAATTCGGCAAAACTTGTGGCTGAGTCACAAGAGGTTTCTTATGAAAATATCCTTGCTGCATCCGAAGAAGATAAAGCATTGCTTCGTGATGCTGCGGCGCTGATTGAAGAGCGCCGTCGCTATTCAGCCGTCACTGAAGTCTTCCTACCTTCACGACTTTCAGTCTCAACTCTGATCCGATTGAAATCCGATCCACAAGAGTTGGCACTGAACATTCGACGCCCAATGCCAGCACATACCGCTCGCGTGGCGCGGCTGGGAACTGAGTTCCACACATGGATTGAACGCCACTTTGAATCAAGCGTTCTATTTGACGATGGCATTTTTGGAAGTGAAGAAGAGAATGAACGAGAGATGGCTGTAACGGAAAGTGTGGCTCTCAAGAAGTTACAAGAGGCTTGGCTAGCGAGTGAGTGGGGAAGTCGCCAACCCATCAGCGTGGAAGAGGGATTTGAAACTGTTATCGAAGGCATCTTATTCCGCGGTCGCATCGATGCTGTTTATAAAGTAGGTGAAGATACGTTTGAAGTTGTTGACTGGAAGACTGGAAAGGTAAAAGAGGGCGACGATTTAACGGATGCTGCAATTCAATTGGCAATGTACCGATTGGCTTATTCGAAGTTGCATAACATTCCTCTGGAAAATATCAGCGCTGCATTCCATTACATCCCCGCAAATCAAACAATTCGCCCAGCAGATATTTGGGATGAAGCAGAAATTACTCGACTGATTTCTTCTGTCGAACTCTCTTAATATCGAGATGAAATGTCAACTCCGATAGGAAGATGATCACTGACGCCCAGTGGGGGAAGAGTGATTGGTGTGATTATATGTGAGTCAAAAACCTCACTCGTTGTCAGCACATAATCAAATTGAATCTTTGCACCCCACGATGGATAGGTTGCCTGGGTAACGAGAGATTTCCATCCAGTTTTCGCAGGAAGATTCCACGGAAGATTAAGATCGCCGAGAATGATGGGCTTGCCTGGAAGTTGAGAGATAAACCTCTCGACTTTTTTGAGTTGAAGATAATTAACACCGGGAACAAAAGAGAGATGAGTGGATGCAACAGTAAATCCATTTTCAAGTTCGGCAATGATTGCAACACGTGGTTCATCCTGAACATATGCANCCCCCACTCCACGTTTACGCGGTACTGCAAGCGGAAGGCCGATTCGCGAGCGTCCTAATTCCAATCGATGCCACTTCACAACAGGAACCCGAGATATCAAGCCAATTCCATAAAAAGTATCTTTAAAGTTTTCCGAGGTGGATGTAACAATTTTTTGCGATTCATTTTCAATTCGGTTCCAACTGCTTCCAGGAGTTCCCACAATTGTGGGCGCAAATGCCCAATGTTCTGTATTCATAGCTCGCGCAACTTCTGCAACGTGATGAATATGAAAAGAGCGTGTTTGGTTGAGATCAATTTCTTGGATTGCCAGAATATCTGCGCCAACTCTTTGAACGGCCGAGTCAAGACGGAGAAGAGCCCGTTCTAGTTCTTGCTCGCGTTCTTGCTCGCGTTCTTTTCCAGTAGGGCCTTGTGGGTTTTCTTCAGGAGGAATGGCCATTCCATGCAGCAAATTCCACGAGATGACCTTCACCCGGTCAGACTAGTAGGGTCGCCTCGTGTCTATCTCCGATGGGTCTGGTCCAGCAGCCCTCAGCCTGCCGCTCTCCCTTCCGTTAGCTCGCAGCGCTGTGGATAGAGCAGCTCACCATCGCACAAGCCAAGGCGATCTTGCCGAACTGTGGGTTAAGGCAAAGATTGCCCACTTTAACGGCGAGAAATTTCTGACCTCTTCAACGGGTCTTCGATTTCTTTCACATGATGAGCTGTTAAATCAAGAAAATGGCGAACGATATTTTCTTGGCCTCGATAAATCCGGAACTCCTTATTTTCTCTTCCACTCTCCAGATCTTTTAGACCAGGATGAGAGTTACAAATTATTGCGCGAGGCAAATCTTGATGATCTTCAAATAGGAATTGCAGTTCATGGGCAATCTCTTGCTTTGTGGCATAAGCGACATCCGCGATGCGCATCTTGCGGTGCCGAGACCACTCCGACTCTTGGTGGATCAGTTCGCAAATGTTCTTCTTGCGAGGTTGAGCATTACCCTCGCACTGACCCAGCAATTATTGTTCTCTTGCGCGATTCTCAAGACCGAATTCTTCTGGGTCGACAACAGGTGTGGCCTGAACATCGATTCTCAACATTTGCTGGCTTTGTCGAACCCGGTGAATCTTTCGAAGCAGCTGTTATTCGCGAAGTTGCAGAAGAAGCGCATGTAAAAGTTCGCAATATCGAATATGTTGGATCTCAACCCTGGCCATTTCCCGCCTCTCTCATGATTGCATTTGCTGCGATTATTGAGGACCCGGAAAATGCAAAACCTGATGGTGAAGAGATTGTTGATATTAAATGGCTCGATCGCGATTCAATACTTGAGGGTCTCAAGAGTGAAACACTTCTTCTCCCACCTCCACTCTCGGTTGCTCGCGCAATGATTGAAGCCTGGTACGCCGCTGATGGTCGAGAGCGTCCACGCCTTGATAGTCCTGAAACTTGGCGTTAAGAAAGTTTCGCCATGGCACTTAATCCAGATGAAATTCTTGAAGGACTTGATGCAGAGCAACGCGAAGCCGTAACTGCAATACGTGGCCCTGTCTGCGTTATCGCAGGAGCCGGAACAGGAAAAACTCGCGTCATTACTCATCGCATCGCATATGCCGTTGCATCTGGAGTTGCAGACCCATCAAAGACTCTCGCGCTCACATTTACTGCTCGTGCTGCAGGTGAAATGCGCGCACGCTTACGCCAACTTGGAGTCCCCAATGCATCGGCTCGAACATTTCACTCCGCGGCCCTTCGCCAATTGATGTTCTTCTGGCCCCACTCCCTGGGCGGCCAATTTCCACGACTTCTCACTACAAAAGCACCGTTATTAGCTGCTTCCATTAATGCCACAGATACATATCTGACCCAAGGCGCTCAAACTCTTCGTGACATCTCCTCGGAAATTGAGTGGGCAAAGTCGATGGAGATTGCTCCCCATTTTTATGTAGAGGAGGCAACAGCGGCCTCCCGTATGCTCATGATGCCAAACGGAAAGAGCAATAAAGAGAATCTTTCTGAAATTGCCAAAGTCTACGAACAATACGAGGCAACAAAGAAGCAAGAGCGCGTGATTGATTTTGAAGATGTTTTACTTCTTACGGTTGGAATGATGGAAGAAGATCGAGCAGTTCGCGAACGTGTTCGTGATCAATATCGTTATTTCACTGTCGATGAGTATCAGGATGTCTCACCGCTTCAGCAACGGCTTTTGAATTTATGGCTTGGAAACCGTGAAGAAATTTGCGTAGTCGGTGATTCTGCCCAAACAATTTACTCCTTTGCCGGAGCATCCTCGAGTTTCTTACTATCTTTTACAAAGAGATTTCCACAATCAAAGGTTGTTCGTCTCAGTCGTGGATATCGCTCAACACCAGAAATTATTCGCGCAGCTAACAAGGTATTACGGCAAGCATCAGCTCAACAGGATTCGGGCCACCACGAATTAGTATCGATGAATGAATCAGGAGAGCAGTTTACGTTGACTCCTTATTCTTCAACATATGAAGAGGCAAGAGCTGTGGCCGAACGTATCGATTCTCTCTACAACTCTGACCACAACCTTGAAATTGCCATTCTTGCCCGTACAAATTCTCAACTCGATATCTTTGAGAATGAATTGGCAAAGCGCGGAATTCCATCACAAGTAAAGAATTCAGATCGATTTTTTGATCGCGTCGATGTTCGAGATGCGATGAAAGTAGTACGTCAAGCATCTGTTTTGCCATCGGATGATTGGTATCGAGATTTGGAATCTGTACTTACGCCTTTCGGTAAGGCTGATTATGTTCAGGCTTTTCTGACTTTGGCTCGTGATCTCAAAGCGAATGGAACATCTACTCTTCGACAGTTCTTACGGGAATTAGAAGATCGTGCTGAGCAAAATAATCCGCCCACTCTTCCAGGAATCGTTCTTGCCACTCTTCACGCTGCAAAAGGCCTGGAATGGGATCATGTTTTCCTTGTTGGAATAAACGATGGAACATTGCCTCTCTCCACTATTCGCGGGGCTGCAGAGGTTGAGGAAGAACGACGCTTGTTCTATGTCGGTCTCACCCGCGCAAAGAAACAGGTTCATCTGAGCCATGTGGGCACACCTAGCCCATTCTTGGCCGCCATTTAAGCCTGAATCCGGCCTCATTTAATTACCTTGCGCCACCCCTTGGCGAACGCGTACCCTTGAGCCTTCTCACCAAAAGGTGAGAGATCAGAACGATATGAATGGAGTGACAATGATGAATTCATCAGCTGTTACAACATCAGGCGCAGCTTCAGCTGCGTCCCGTTCTGCTGCCATGGCATCTTCTTCATCGAGCAACTGGCATACAACCACCACAAACGCTCATACCCATACAAACGGCGCTGCGTTTGCTCAAAAGGCTCGCAACTACGCCTTTACAGCCAACAAGTATGGAAAGAGCGGAACCTGGAGGGTTATCGGCTAAACCGATATACGTCCCACCAGGACCGCTCATCCAATCGGATGGCGGTCCTTTTCGTTTACCTAGAGAAAAAAATNAAAACCAGATATCTAAAACCAGATATCTAAAACCAGATATCTAAAACCAGATATCTAAAACCAGATATCTAAAACCAGATATCTAAAACCAGATANCTAAAGAGAGAAAGGTAGTAAATAAAATGGGAGTACTCCTGAGTGAGCTATTAGTCCCAGGGTGGGCTGATAGCGAATCCATGATTGGAATCAGAGAAATTACATCTCTGGAGGGTGAAGCAGGATCTTTTGATCTTCCTTGCCACACAGCAGATCCAGAAATCTTCTTCGCCGAAGATATGCAGACAATTGCGCGCGCAAAGAGTGCATGTGGTGGATGCCCAATGAAGGCGGCATGCCTAGAAGGTGCACTTTCACGGAACGAGCCATGTGGTGTCTGGGGTGGAGAGCTCTTCGACAACGGTCGAATCATTTCTCAGAAGCGTACGGTTGGTCGTCCACGTTCAAACGCTGGCGCCTCAGAAATCTCTGTAATCAGTGATGTGAATGGTGCCAACTCTGCCAACTCTGCTAACGGTGCCAACGAGTATGAACTAGATGAGAGAGTTGCTTGAACCACAACCACATTCTGGATGCACATTCCAATGGTGCTTGCGGATGCCATGGAGTGGTTCAAGCAAATCAATAGTGAGCGAAGTGCCAACAAGAGGGCTCGTTCCTCGGGTTGCAAATTCGCAGATGTAGGGCGTCACAACGCCTGCAGTAAAGGAAGTGGAAGCAGAGGTGAGCTCGCGTCCGCGCTGATGAAGGTTGTCGAGGGCTGCAACAGGAATGAATGGTGGCAAAAAGTCGCGGCGATGTAATTGCACGCAATTGAGGCAAGCCTGCACACCAGGGATAACAAGTGGTCCTATTTCAATCGTATGTGTAGTGAGCTGTGAAATTTGAAGATGAGGGATCCCCTCGCTTAACCAGTTTTGCACATAATCAGATGTTGAGGCAGACGTGGAAATAATCAATCGAGTCTTCAATTCCGAATGCGCGTGGGAAAAAGAATCATCGCCCGCTTGAGTCAGCTGAGAAGTCAGGGCAATCTCTTTATGAAATTCACTGAGTTTTCGACCAATATCACTCGGCTTCGTTGTTATTCCACAAATATCTTGCGCTTTAATGCGCGCGCCAGCATCTGCGATGGGGGAGATAATTTTTGCCTGACTAAAGCCACTTGCTTGAAGGTTTGCAAGGAGTGCTCGAGCCAATCGATTCTGCCCAAAAATAAAAATGACGAAGTTTTTTCGATCCCGTACTTCACCTTCGCCTCCGTCAGATGTTTTTTCTCGCCAGGTGAAAAGTTGGTGTTCTGGGGCGGTGCGCTCCTGGTAGTGGATTGCTAATTCATCTAACCCTGGATCTTTTTGAGGTTCACTTCGAATCTCAATGTAGTTGTGGTTTTGAAGTTCCTCGAGAAGATGTAAAACAAGGCCATGCGGAATTGCGCAGAGATCGGCGATACTTTGTGAAGAATGAAGACCATCGCAACCCCGCACAACTGCCAAATAGGGATCTGTTGGAATATAAACACCGGAGGAATTTTCGCCAATATAAAATTCTTCACTATTCACAGCGATGACAAGGAGACCGGGTTTTAGCCGGGGATAGATGGGTGTGAGTTTTTGTGAAAAGGTGCCAAAAGCGGAGAAAGCTGGCTTATTGTCAGAAGAATGCAGCACCTGGGCATTCTCATTGAAGCAGAGGAGGAGCGAGCGCAAAATTTACAAAACTGGGGATTCCACAGGCCTGCATCGCCAGAACGCACCTGCGCTTTGAGGAAATTGTGACTTTTTTTTGGGAAAGAAAGAACCCGCCTTCATCACAAGCGCAATGAAGACGGGTTCGTTAATTCGAAGTTCGGCTTATGCCTTTTTCGCTTTTATGCCTTACCCAAGATGCGGTTTACTTTTGTTCCGCATACAGGGCAGATACCTTGTGCCATACGGCGACCAGAATCTGAGACCTTGACGTGTCCTTCAAAGGAACGCTTCTCTTTGCACTTAACGCAGTAAGCCTCACCCTTATATTCTTCAGCCATTTTGCTCCTCCAATCACCGCGACGCTCGTGTCGTGTAAGACGCCTTCACCTTTGGTCATCAATCAGGGATAACCATCAGTACTCGGCAGTGGCCGGGAGCCTCCCGACCTGAGCGTGCGTATGCGTAGAGGTTACAGCGCGCCCGCGTGTGAGCGGGGGATATGAAGGGNATTTGTGCAAAAGATTCGCGCGTGGCGATGTTTTTTAGGGTTTTTAGGGTTTTTTAGGGATATTTAGGGATAGTCAGGCTTTTTTTGAGCGTGAACCCCGCTCCACGAGCTAGTTGAGATCTGTGAGGATGGGCGAATCAGGCAGAACCTGGATTCCTGCCTCAAAACCCTCCAGCCAGGCCTCAGCACGCGCAAGGTCGGGATAACGAGCAAGGTGGGCGTAGAAGGTTGGACTGTGGTCTGCAACGCGAAGGTGAATGAGCTCATGGAAGAGAACACAGGAGAGAACGTACTCAGGTGCCCCGTTGAGGCGATCTGAGATGCGAATGGTTCGATCCACTGTCGTACATGAGCCCCATCTCTCTCGCATCGAGCGCCATGTCACCGAGGCGGGACGCTCGTCATAATCAGGCAGATGAGTGGNGAGAAGTTCAAGGGCGAGCGCTTCGAGGACCTCGTTGCCTCTCTTATTTCGCGCCTCTCGGCGCAGAACCATTCCAATCATCTCGGGGATGATCTCGCGCTCCTGCTTGCGGGTCATGCGGTCAGGGATATGAATTTCAATAAGTCCGTTTTGTCGGATTGCAGAGACTCCTCGCTTGCGTCGAGTACTGCGGATCACACGAAAAGGAGGCAGATTATTCGGCAGGGCGTTAGGCAGGTTGTTAGCAAGAGGATCAGAAAGAGGAGCGAGCTTGGTGCGCTCGCGCCCCTGCTTCCTTTTTGTCACACCCTCGAAGATATCTCCAAAGATCAATTCTTGAATGTACTTGTCGGGGTCTCTGTTTATAGACGGCTCACTATTTACAGCAAAGTTATCCACCGACACTCTGAGTTATCCCCGTTTTCTCCACACCTTTATCAACAGGAAGATGCAGATTCATTGATATCGAAGGACAACGGTAAAACTGAGGGGAGTCAATTGCAAAGACATATGGAGGTTCAACACGAAAAGTTTGCAATGGGCCTGAGCTAATTTTCGGGTGCCGAGAAAAATCCAGGAAACTTGCGAAAACTTGCGAAAACTTGCGAAAACTCGAGAAAAATTATTTCTAAATTTCTCCAATTAATGAGATTCTCATTTGATTCTGATACTTACATCTCGTAAGTTGTGCACACGAAGTCCTCGGATAACCGTTCATTATTTGCAAGGGGAAGGCAAATAAAGAATCGTGCGCCCGGGGACTTCGCTTTTCTTTACCCGGGTTTCTCTTTGAAGAATTGTTGTTGAAAGTGGAACTACTTTAGATAAGCCCCGAGAGGTCGTCGGGCACAGTAGTGCTTCGGATAAATCCCTCAGGATCTGAAAGATCCTTCAAGGTTGGCAACAGGGCAGAATCTTCCCAGCGGTGGTCACGAATTTCGATCCCGCTCTCACCATCAGATTTATTCTCATCACTTACTTTTCCGAGAGCAACAAGCTCACCCCAGAAGATGGAACATTCACGAGATTTGCGTGGTGAAACTTCCAAACCCAGAAGTGTGGCGAAGAGTTGTTGTGATGGCGAATTAGTTGCACGGCTTCTGCGTTGCATCTCTTGCAATGAAATAAATGAAGGAAGGCGATCTTTTGCAGCCATCGTGACGACGTGATCAACCCAGCCTTCAATCAACGCAAGAGCCATCTCGAGTTTTTCCAGGGCCATTGCTTGCTGGGGTGTCTGTTCAGGCATAAACATTCCTTGATTTATTGCCACATTGATTGAAGCTGGATTATTAATATCGAGTTCTCCCGACGCCATGGCATCTTCTGCCTGGCGCTGGATGCTCTCGACATCAATACGAATTCCTTTTCCATATTGGGTCATGCAATCTTGAATATATTGTGCGAGCCAAGGAGTATGTGCAAAGAGGCGAGCAGCTGCAGCTTCTCGAAGTGCTAGGTAATATGTTATCTCTCGCTCTTCAATATCTAGATCCTTCGCCCATTCCTTAATGTTCTGGGGAATCAAGTGAGAACCAGGTTTTGCAAAAAGTGGAAGTGAAACGTCATGAGAACCGGTGATCTTGAGCGCTAAACCACCGACAGAGAGACCAAGCTGGGTGGCGATGAGTGAGCCCATGAAGGTTCGCATAATGGGAGCGATGGCATCGATGTTGAACGCACCCATCGGGAATCCTTGAGGAAGGCCAAGATTTTCCGCAATTGCATCTCGAACTTCATGTGAAGTTTCAGAATCCATTCCTTCTGGATCAGATCCTCCCAATTGCTGGGTCATCTCACTGAGAACAGAGGAGAGTGCATTTGCCATTCCTTCAGCAAGAGGTTCGACCATCTTTTGCCATCCAGCCATGGAAGCATCAAGCCAATCGCGACGAGACCAGGCAACATCCATATTTGATGTTGATGCTGGAAAAACTGTCGCACCATCGAGCCAGAGTTCGGCGATATCAAGAGCTTCTTTCAGTCGTGCTTGATCTGCTGTGCCGATTGGAATAATTTCGTGAGGAGCAAGAAATGTTCGAGCGCTCTCCCTGAGANCTTCCAGAGTTATTAACTCACCGTTCTGATTCTTTCCGGCAGCGTTAAAGAACTCGCCGGGAACAAAACCAAAATTGCTCATGCCCAATCCTCTCAAAAATCAGTGCATTGACGTAACAAGAGAAGGTGAGAATTCATTCCCACCGAAATTTCCGGATTCCTCGCGGCGAAGGACTAGACTTCGGGAGTGCTCCTCACATTGAAGGCTTTTCATGAAATAGCCATGAACTCAGGCATTCACGCCAGTTCATCTGCCATTGCAGCGCTAGCCTGGTGGATTGTTCCGATTCTTTCAGTTCTTGGCGCAATCATCTATGTGATCTGGGTTTCCAAATTTCAAGAGGGCTACAACAACGAAACCCACCGCTCAGTCGGCAAGTTCAGTGCATTTCAAGCCAGCTTTCGCGAGAAAGATGGGAAGAAGTAAGGGATAGGGTTTCCCTATGAGTTCATTTCAGTTCCCTCGAAATCCCTTTAACCAAACCCCAGGCACGGGCGCTTCGCGCAAGAAGCTTGGACCGGCGGGCTACACCGCAATTGCCTTTGCCATATTGGTAGCTATCTTTTTCTCCCTGAGCTCCTTCTATGCCGACCTTCTCTGGTTCCGTTCGGTGAATTTCACAGAAGTCTGGCGCACAACTCTTTTTACAAAGTTTGAACTTTTCGCAATCTTTGGAGCGATGAGCTCACTGATCATCACATCATTTGTTGTCATCGCCTATCGAACCCGCCCCGTGTATGCGCCTTTAGAGATTGATAATCTCGAGCGTTATCGTGGGCAGATTGAACCAATTCGAAAGACCGTTATTGCTGGTATTGCGATCGCCCTTTTCTACTTTTCAGGAAGCTCAGGAAGCAATTTATGGCAGACCTGGTTGCAGTTTAAAAATGCCACTTCTTTCGGAGTGAAGGATCCCCAATTTGGGAAAGATATCTCCTTCTACGCATTTAAATTACCGATGTACCAATCTCTTCTTTCATGGGCAATCTCCATTGCAATTTTAACTCTGATCATTTCAGCAGGAGTGCACTACCTTTATGGTGGAATTCGTCCACAAGTGTCGGAAGATCGCACCACTGTTGCAGCACGTGTTCAACTCTCAATATTGCTCGGAGCAATCGTCCTTTTGAAGGCAGTTGCATATTGGTTAGATCGCTACAACTTGGCACTCAAGCAAGGAAAACTGATAACTGGTCTTGCGTATACAGATGTCAATGCAACATTGCCAGCGAAGGCCATTCTTGCCGGCATCGCTGTCATCTGCGCNCTTCTTTTCTTCGCAAATATTGTTCGACGCTCGTGGGTTCTTCCTGCAGCAGGCACAGCACTTCTTGCAATTTCATCACTTCTGATTGCAGGTATTTATCCAGCATTTATTCAACAATTCACAGTGAAGCCAAGTGAATCCTCAAAAGAAGCNCCGTATATTCAGCGAAATATTGATGCAACGCGAGCTGCATACGGATTAAGCGATGTGACGGTCCAGGATTATCAAGCCGTCAGCTCAACATCTGCGGGCCAGTTGGCAAATGATGCTGCAACAATTTCAAATATTCGTCTTATTGATCCAAATGTTGTGTCAGCGACATTCCGCCAGCTGCAGCAAATAAAGCCGTATTACACATTCCCTGATTCACTCGATGTTGATCGCTACACCGTCGGCGGAAAGAGCCGTGACACAGTTGTTGCTGTCCGCGAGTTAAATATCGCTGGAAACCCAGTTCGTAATTGGATTAACGACCACTTGGTCTATACCCACGGATTTGGTTTTGTTGGGGCGTACGCAAATACGGTGGATGCCGATGGTAAGCCAAACTTCTCCGTTGGAAATATTCCTCCAACAAATGGACTTGGCGCATTCCAGCCCCGCATTTACTTCGGTGAGAACGTTCCAGATTATTCAATTATTGGGGGAGCAAAGAACTCTTCTGCTACTGAGCTGGATTATCCAGATGACACCTCATCGAACGGCCAAAAGAACTACACATACACCGGTACAGGTGGAGTTCCGATGGGCAATATGTTAACCAGACTCCTTTTTGCAGTGAAGTACAAAGAACAACGCATCGTACTTTCAAACCTCATCAATAAAGATTCAAAAATTCTCTTTAACCGGGATCCAAGTCTTCGCGTTCAGAAGGTCGCACCTTGGTTAACACTTGATGGAAACCCCTACCCAGCAATCGTCAATGGCAAAGTGCTGTGGATTATTGATGGTTACACAACAAGTGCAGGCTATCCATATTCCAAATTCACAAACCTTGCAACTGCAACAAGCAACTCGGTAACGGCTGCATCAAGCTCTGTTGCCCCACTTGCTGATAAGAATGTGAACTACATTCGCAATTCAGTAAAGGCGACTGTGGATGCATTTGATGGAACAGTCTCCCTATATCAATGGGATGCAAAGGATCCTGTTCTTGCAACATGGGCAAAGGCTTTTCCAGGAACAGTAAAGCCAAAGAGTGCAATCTCTGCGGCTCTTCTCCAACATATTCGATACCCAGCAGATATCTTTGACGTTCAGCGTGATGTACTTGGTACATATCACGTCACAACATCTGGCGCCTTTTATGGCGGCCAAGACTTCTGGCGTATTCCAAATGATCCTTCGTCATTGGGTGCAAACGCTGGCGCACAGCCTCCGCTTTATCAAACAATGAAGTTGCCTGGAAGCAAGACCCAAGATTTCACACTCTCGACTGCATTTGTTCCACGCGGAGGCCGCCAAAACCTCACCGCACTTGCAGTTGTGAATTCTGATGCTGGCCCTAATTACGGAAAGATCAGCGTTCTTCAACTTCCACGTTCGACAAATATTCCTGGCCCATCACAAGTTGCTTCAAACTTCGAAGCAAAACCTGAAGTAGCTCAAGCTCTTTCATTATTGCGCCAGGGCGGATCTGATGTTGTTTTAGGTAATTTGCTGACACTTCCAGTGGGAAGCGGTTTGCTTTATGTTCAGCCTGTTTATGTTAAGGCAACTGCAAATTCATCGGCATATCCATTACTCCAGAAAGTTCTTGTCTCCTTCGGCGACCAGATCGGTTTTGATAACAATCTCAAATCCGCTTTGGATCAAGTCTTTGGTGGAAATTCGGGAACGACTCTCAACAATACGGGGACAACAATCTCAACATCGCCGACAACTTCATTAAGCACGACTGTTAAAACAGCACTTGCTGCGGCGCAAAGTGCGATGAGAGATTCTCAAACTGCATTGAAGAATGGTGATTTCACTGCTTATGGAAAAGCACAAGATCGCTTGAAGTCAGCAATTGCCGATGCCATAAAGGCTCAAGCAGCAGGAAAGTAAAAGGATTAAAAGCGGGAAAATTCCCTCGTTTTTCTTGAATTTTACTTTCACAGTGGAATCAAACTAAGATTGCACTACCGACGCGGGGTGGAGCAGCTCGGTAGCTCGCTGGGCTCATAACCCAGAGGTCATAGGTTCAAATCCTGTCCCCGCTACTTCTAAAACCCGGATTAATATCCGGGTTTTTCTTTTTCTCATTTCGTTGTGAGAGAAAATTGAGAGATAATTACACTCGTGAACGTAACTCAGATTGTCGATGCATCACCTGAGCTTCTCGTCTCCCAGATTGTTGAAAAGGCCGTTTCCTCAATTTCGCATAATTGGCAACAAGGCCGGTCTGCCCACGTTGTTCTTACTGGCGGGCGCACAGGCGTGCAGATAGCCCAGACTCTTGATACAGATTTATTTCGACTTATAAATTCTGACATTTTTTCTGATGAAAAAAGTGATGCAGTACTTACAACACATACGCTCCATATCTGGTTTAGCGATGAACGATTTACTTCACTTTCTGATCCTGATCGCACCGATACAAAACTAATTTCATCATTTGAAAAGTGCGCGCAAGTCCCAGAAATCGAGATTGAGTTTCATCGTGTCTCCTCGCCGGAGAAAATGACCCTGAAGGAAGCTGCTGACGCATATGCAGAGGAGCTTGAGACATCTTTGACCGTCGAACGCTTTGATGCGGTACTACTCAGTATGGGTGAAGATGGACACATCGCCTCGCTCTTTCCTGGTCTTAGCACGACGGGGCATTCCACAAAATCGGCGGTTCCGGTAGATAATTCTCCTAAGCCACCCGCAGAGCGGGTAAGCATCAGTGTTGATCGGCTAGCAAACGCATCAGCGATTTATATCTTTGCCTTGGGTGAAGGAAAGCGCGAAGCACTCACTGGCCTTCTTTCCCACAAGATTGGCCCAGTAGCACTTCTTATAGAAGCAGCGAAGAGTGGCCAGATGGTGATTGCGACAGATCTAAAAATTTAGCTGTACATCAAGTTAAGCAAGGTAAGCAAGGTAAGCAAGGTAAGCAAGGTAAGCAAGGTAAGCAAGGTAAGAACGAGAACGAAGTAGCGGAGAGCGGAGAAAAGAATGAGCACACAACTTCAGTTCACAATGGTTGGCCTCGGACGTATGGGAGCAAATATTGCTCGCCGAATCCAGAAGCACATCGACCCTTCGACTCCCGTCAGCATTTCCGTTTATGACGTAAGCGCAGACACTGTTGCAAATATGGCGAAAGAGGGATTCACCCCACTCGCCTCAATAGCTGAACTTGCCCAATACAACAATGATGCAAACCCACAAATTGTCTGGGTCATGGTTCCTGCTGAAGTTACAAAGGAGACCATTAAGAAGATTGCAGAACATCTTGCGCCAGGATCAACAATCATTGACGGCGGAAATACTTTTTATCGCGATGACATCGCAAATGCTGATTGGCTTGCTGAAAAGAAGATTAACTTTGTTGATGTAGGAACATCTGGCGGCGTCTATGGTCTTGATCGCGGATATAGCTTGATGATTGGCGGAGATACCGCTGTTGTAGAACGCCTCAACCCAATCTTTAAAGCACTCGCACCAGGAATTGAATCAGCAGAGCGGACGATCGGTAAAGAGGGAACACCCTCACAAGCTGAATATGGTTTCTATCATTGTGGACCTGTTGGTGCGGGCCACTTCGTAAAGATGGTTCACAACGGAATTGAATATGGAGCCATGGCTGCATACGCTGAAGGACTCAATCTGCTTCATGCAGCAGGTGATGGAATTAAGCATCCAACATCAGTTGGAAACCACAATGAGACAAAGTACGACCTTAATATGACAGAGATAACTGAAGTATGGCGTCGCGGCTCTGTCGTTGCATCTTGGCTATTAGATCTCACTGCAATTGCATTTAATGAGGATCCAAACCTCGATGGATATGAAGGCTCTGTTTCAGATTCTGGCGAAGGCCGCTGGACTGTGCAGACTGCCATTGATGCAGGAACGCCTGCAAATGTTCTCAGCGCATCGTTGATGGATAGGTTCTCTTCACGCGGGAATGGACTTTATGGAAATAAAGTTCTCTCCGCGATGAGAAAGAAATTTGGCGGCCACGTTGAAGTTCGAACAGCAAAGAAGAGTTCGTAATTCATGAATCCACGCGAAATACATAAACGCCCCGCTGATGTCCTCGTGATGTTTGGGGCGACAGGCGACTTGGCCAAGAAGAAGCTCTTCCCGGCTTTGTACAACATGGCAAAGAGTGGATTTCTCAATGTTCCCGTATACGGGGTTGCCTCCTCAAAATGGGATCACGCACAATTTGCTCAGCATGCAATCGATGGAATTATGGCTGCAGTAAAAGATCCAGACCCCGCTGTCCTTGAAAAACTCGATTCACATTTGGATTTGATTGTTGGAAACTATGCAGAGCCAGAACTATATGAGGAGCTCGCTGAAGTCCTCAAAGATAAAGAAAAGCCTGTTATCTATCTCGCAATTCCTCCAGCTGCATTTGAAAACGTCACTCAAGGTCTTGCTCGCGTAGGTCTTACAAATCGATGCCGTCTTGTTGTTGAAAAACCATTTGGACGCGATTTGGAATCAGCTGAACATCTTCAGGATGTTTTAGAAGCAGTTCTTCCTGAAAAGCGCATTTATCGCATCGACCACTACCTAGGGAAAGAATCTGTAGAAGATATTTTGATTTTCCGCTTTGCAAACTCCATCTGGGAGCCATTGTGGAATCGTCGATACATCAACAGCATTCAAATTACGATGGCAGAAGATTTTGGAATTGAAGGTCGTGGCGCGTTTTACGACGGCGTCGGTGCAATCCGCGATGTATTGCAGAATCACCTTCTCCAGGTTCTCGCTCTTATTGCGATGGAACCACCTGCCGATATGTCAGCAGAATCCATGGAAATGGAGAAGTTGAAGGTTTTTCGTGCAGTATCTGCCTTGACGCCAAAGGAAGTTGTCCGCGGACAATATGTCGGTTATTTGGATGAGCCCGGTGTTGCACCTCAATCACACACCGAGACATTTGTCGCTGCAAAAGTTCATGTTGATTCATGGCGCTGGGCCGGGGTTCCTTTCTATATTCGAACTGGAAAGTCCCTTGCAGAAACAACGTTGGAAGTTATTGTTGAATTTAAGCAACCNCCCCGCATGTTGTTTGCTGAAACACAAGAAGCATCCCCAAATATTTTGCGCTTCCGTTTAGGAAAGAAGGATGGCGTAGATATTGAATTGATGGCAAAGGCTCCTGGAGATCATCTTTCAACCATTCCAGTACAGCTCAATGTGGAATTTAGTGCTGCGCTTGGTGAACGCCAAGAGGCATATGAGCGTTTGATCCGTGCAGCGATGCTCGGAGATCACATGCGCTTTACGCGTATTGATTCAGTCCTTGAAACATGGCGCATTGTTCAAAATGTCTTGAATGGTGAAGCCCCAGTCCATCCATATTTCGTAGGTTCATGGGGTCCAGATAACGCCGATGACCTTATTGGTGGAAGCTGGATTGATCTCTAGAATCCTTAACGCATCTCTCGCTTGATAACAATTGCTGCATAGGCAATACCGTCAATCGCTGCAAGATGCAGAGTTGAATCAACTGGAAGCTCTCTGNTCACTATTGCTGAAATATCAGCATGCAGATCAGTCGTCGCGCGACGAACATATCCAGCGCTCCCAATAAGGACACGTCGATCCTTCGGCAACTCTGTATTCGTTCCGGAATTGTCACGAACTACCGCTGCATACCCACGTTCGGTGTTGTGGCTATAGCCCGTCGATAAAAATTCGAAAGGGGCCTTCATCGCATCAACGATGAGATTATTTACCTTTGTGCCATTGTTTTTAAGAACTGATGCAACACATGAACGAATCACCGCTTCATCCAAAACAGTCCCTTTAACATTTCCCAATGGAGCTGTGACAATCACAAGATCGGTGATTGTGAAATGTTCACTCGGTTGCGGAGCGGCATTCTTCCTTGAAGAAGACTTTTGGGAACTCTCAGATTCGGGCTTAGAGCTTCGGCCAAATAACTTTGAAAAAAGACCCATCGCTTCTAGGCCTTCACATTCAGCGCTGCGAGAAGTTGGTTATGAAGAAGCCCATTACTGGAAACTCCATTTCCGCCACCTGGTCCATCGACGCCGTCGAGATTTGTGAAACGCCCACCAGCTTCTCGAACGATGATGTCGAGTGCTGCCATATCCCAAATAGCCAGAGTTGGCTCAATGGCGATATCGACCGCACCTTCTGCAACCAACATATGTGACCAGAAGTCCCCAATACCGCGAGTACGCCAAACTTTTTCCTGCAAGGAGAGCATCGCATTCTTGCGCAATCCCCAACCCACTAAATCGCTATAAGAAAGTTGGGCATCTTCTATTTTGCTGACTCCAGAAACGTGAATCTGTTTTGCACCGCCGCCGTTTGCACTTACAAATGCCCCGTTTGCATCTGCTGCGCTCCAACGGCGAGAAAGTGCGGGGGATGAAACAACACCCACTACTACTTTGTGATCAGGTGAAACCAAGGCTATTAAGGTCGCCCAAATCGGAATTCCTCGCATAAAGTTCTTTGTTCCATCAATGGGGTCGATAACCCAGTAATACTTTCCATCTGTACTTTCAGGAGCGCCGAATTCTTCACCAATGACAAGGTCAAGGGGGCGATTGTCTGTGAGAATTTCACGGATCTTCGCCTCCGTTGCCTTATCGGCATCGGTCACAGGAGTTGCATCCGGCTTTGTTTCAATAAGAAGATCGCTTGATTGGAATCGATTTAAAGTGATGAGATCGGCAGCATCTGCGAGTTGGTGAGCCAGAACTAAATCTGCGAGAAAATCGCGCTCAAATTCAGAGGTGCTCATGGATGAAGGTTACCGCGCGGAAGAAGTTACTCGTAAATAGATCTGAGGCTATGTGAAAATGTGGGCTTAGTCGCGCTCATTCAAAAGGCCACGTAGATTGACTAAGCGGGCCTTGGACTCTTCTGAGAGTTCCCAATGATTAAGAGCGCAGTCATCTTCATCATGTGAGCAATTTCGAGGGCAATGCTCGATGGCTTCATTAAATTCAGAGAAAGCACGAATGACACGGTCGCGCTCAACGTGTGCCAACCCAAAGGATCGAACGCCCGGGGNATCGATAATCCATGTTCCAGCATCGTGTGGATTTTCATCGAGGGAGAGCGCCAAAGCACTCGAAGAAGTATGTCGACCTCGACCGGTACTTGTATTTACAACTCCTGTGGCGCGAACATCTGTACCAACCAAAGCATTCACAAGGGTTGATTTTCCAACTCCTGAATGTCCAAGCAAAACAGTTCGTTTTGCTTCAAGAAGTTCCTTGAGGTTAGTGAGGTCAGCTCCGCGCTGGATGAGAATTGAGGGAACTTTCAATGTTTTGTATGGAGCAAGAAACTCAGAAGGATCGGCAAGATCGCATTTTGTCACAATTATTAATGGGGCAATACCTTGATCGAATGCAACAACGAGTGCACGGTCCACAAATCCGTGACGAGGTTCTGGGTCAGCAGCTGCAATAACAATTGCAATTTGATCGACATTTGAAACAATCATGCGTTCGAATTGAGCGGCATCGTCCACAGTACGAGTCAAGACGTTTGAACGGGTGTGAACTGAGACGATTCGGCAGAGAGTTCCTTCTGTTCCTGAAATATCGCCAACTAACGAAACGAGATCCCCCACAACAACAGATTTCTGACCCAACTCACGAGCCTTCATCGCCGTAACAGGCTTGTTGTGTTCAAGAACTAAGCATGTAGTGCGTCCACGATCGACAGCTATAACTCGCCCTTCAATTGCATCAGCATGCTCGGGTCGATCTTTTGTGCGGGGGCGCGTTCGGCGGGAGGGACGGATGCGAACATCCGATTCATCATAAGAACGAGCCGCCACTAGTTTCCTTTCAGCAAATCAGCCCAGGCACCGGGGAAATCTGGAAGTGTCTTTTGGGTTGTTGCAATATTTTCGACGTTGATGCCATCAATACGAAGGCCAATCATCGCCCCTGCTGTTGCAAGGCGGTGATCCTCGTACGTGTGGAATGTGCCAGCGTGAAGTGGGGCGGGAGNAATGTGAAGTGCGCTCTCTTCCTCAACAACGTTTCCACCGAGGGCATTAACTTCGCGAGCAATTGCAGCAAGGCGATCTGTTTCATGAAGTCTAAGGTGTC
>JGI24890J29729_1000076_pt1 | contig 85682 bp, 109 predicted proteins | sample FreactcultureFD7_FD_29729 | JGI IMG/M metagenome (IMG submission 29729)
TCGCAAGCGAGTTGAGCAGAATGGAGGATGGACCCTAACCTGCTCCTTCGTGACCTCCTACGAGAGGTAGACGAGGCTTGGCGGGCCAGTCACCTAGTTGGAAAAGCAAGAGAAAGTCAGCGAGAATTTCCAGGATAAACACGCTTAGTTGCAGCGATAACGTACCCTTCCAAGCGTGAAGATCGGTGTGACAGACACCAGAGTAATCGACACCTATAAGCGGGCCCCGAGCATATATGAATCAGCTTCGGAAGTCGGAAAAAAGAACGATGCCATATTTTATAGACTCACGGACGAGAACCTCTCCAGGCTTCAGGTCAGCTTGTTGAGGGACTGGATGATCCTTGACGAACTATTGAAGCGAAGGAAGAATCGAGTCAGCGATAAAGTGGAGCAGGAAACCGGCAAGAGACTAACATCGATTTTAGCGTTGTGATCTTTGAAGACGCATGCAGCGCCTGATTTAGGGTGGTCGAGAGTTTGGGACATTGTGTGAGTGTTGAAGAGTAGTTGTAGCAGTGAGTGAAGTGAGGGAGAGAAGAAAGAAAGCGGAGAAATTTGTTGAACCTTGCCTCCATTTCGGCCCCACCAAGCCCTTCACTTCTTCGCAAGTCTTCCGAGGTTCCGAGCGAGGACGTAGTGAGGGGACGGCTACTGCAAGTCACGAGTGACACTTTCGTTGCGAATTGACTAGAAGGGCTGCGAGTTCTCGAACACTTCGGACTTGGTGGCTCTCGTTTACGCTTCCTTTCCCTTAAGTGTCCCTTATGGATCGCCCCTCTCCCCACAGTCCACTTCCCCTCCCTCGTCCTGCAATGATCGCTTACCGACAGAAGCCTTCGCTCTCCACTTCGCTCGAGAGAGTCATCGATGTCGTCCAGGTCCTGGCTTTCGCAACTGACCAAAGAATCTTACTATCGCAGTATCGCACACTCTGTGTCAAATTGATAGAGTGATCGGTGCCAAATCAGTGTGGAGAAGCTATTCAAAGCAGCCCGAAGTCGCAGGCACTGGTCGGAAGATAGCGTCTTGCGAAGAATTCGAGAAGATTGAAAAAAAGCTTCGACCGTTTCGCACAAGGGTTTGCGCTTCGAGAGGTGGGGAATTGTAGGGTGGAGATGAAACATACTAGAGAAACCTTAAATTGCGGATCTTCGCGAACCGCAATTCGAACGGGAAATTGAGAAGGGAAAAGGCGATCACTTCTCCTGTGGACTCGTAGACGCTAAGGGAAGTGCCGAGAGTGAGACAGCTTACGAAACGATTGTGTCGGCGCAACTGCTTCCGACCATCTTGAAGCAGTGCTAGTCAGCAGATCCTCGAGACTGAGCTTTCGAAACGCTTTCCTCGCGACACTCGTTCTCTCAATTCTCCCTCAGCTATCGAGTCGAGAGTGTACAGAGAGTGCTGGTTGCAGAGGAACGTATATTGAGAGTAGAGTGCAAAAGAGAGAGAACACAAAGGAGTATGGAAACAAGCTACAAAGTGAGAAAAAACGAAAACGAAAACTGACTGACAACTTCAAGCTGGTTCGACTGACCTTCCACCTCAAGACCAAGCGGTCATACAAGTCTCATACAACTCCTTTCCAACCTGAGCGAAGTCAACTTTGGCCATTCTTTGCGCTTGATACCTAACCCTCGTCGTATCTCCATACGAATCAGCTTTCGCCTTGACGTTGAAGTTGAATTGTTTCCCTAGTGAAGATTGTACGAGTTGATTGAATTGAGCTTCGTCGTCCTCCTTTAACAATTGCATCTCGTTCGCAGATTTCCCGAGGATTTGTTCTCCAATCTCGTTGAATCCGGAAAGCCAAATTTGTGAAGTGAAATCATTGACGGCGAGTGATAAAATGTAGCTGTATTCGATCGAGACTCTCAGTCTGTGATCGGGGGATAGAGAGAGTAAGGGAAAGTAGACTTACCGATATTGAGGAGCTTCATAAGTTTGTTCACATTTCTCACACCTCCACGAATTCTCCGCTTCCATCGAAACCTTCTTGTTACATTTGTCGGCGGGGCAAGCGGGATAAGACATGTTGTCACTTTTGATGTAGGTGATGGTGGCGCGAGACGAGAAGAAGTCGGGTTTCTCCGACATTCCCAAGTTCTCTTGAACCACCTCAGAAAGAGTCTTGAATTGATCGGCACGGAACGAAGTTGATCCTCCTGCACCTCCTCCACCAGTCGAGTGAGATTGGAATGATTGGGTTGAACCTTGAGTGTCCCACCTACGAGCGATCGACGAAAGTACAACCACATTAGCTCGGGAGAAGCAAACCCTAAGAGCAGAGATAGAGTTAGAGACTTACCATCCCCTCAAGTTGTGAGCTTCATCAATATCAGGATCGACAGCGACCGTAGCACTTCCACCGACACTCAAATTCCTTCCACCGAAATCTCCAACTTTGACTCCCTTGAGCGCAACAACCGAAGGTCCATCCTCTTGCCACGACTCTGCCGACTTCCCCCAAAGTGTGACTCGACACGAGAAATTTGAACGATCGACGATGGTGAGTTCACGTTTCTTGATCTGTTTCTGAGTCGCTTTCGCAGTGATTTCAGAGAGTTGTCCATGTTCTTGTACGATACCGATCACGTCGCAAGTTGAATCCTTTTCGAGGTCGGTGAGTCCAGCGAGTTCGATGAAAGAGAATTTCATTTTCGGTGCATCGTCGTCTTCGGCCTGTACAACGAACGTACCTCGCATCAGTCTTCGTTAGGTAGAGAAATGCGAAGTAGCGAGAGGGCGTACAGGTTCAACTTCGGTATTCTTATCAAACATGATCTCGTACTCGTTGTTCAAGTTCGTGAATTGCTTCTTCGCGATGTTGACCCTAGCTTTCGAGATTCGATAGACTTTGCCTTCTTCGAGAATTGGATCGAGTTTGTCGACAGTCTCGTTGAATCCAGTCGCACGAATCTCACCCTGAAAAAGAGTCAAACCGCGGTCAGTTCTCTGAGTTCGAGTTACGTTGACACCAGAAGGGAGAGAACGTACAGATTCATCGAGCAAGTTGACGCTGAAAAGCTTTCCATCTCCACGTTGATTCGAGTAATGCCTGATTTCTGATTTACTCGTTACTCGAGCCTTGATCGTCCACCTACATTCGAGAGGTTGTCAGTCTTCTATTGCACATTCATCGAGAGTTGAGGATAGATGCACGAGAGACTTACTTGTTTTGATAAGGACTCAAACTTTCAATCGGATAAATCGGAGCATCGAGATTACTTCCTCCTGATTTCCCACCTCTCGCAGCAGCCTGTCCCCCTCTCTTGGCCGCACTCGTCTTACTAGCATTACTTCCACCGACGCCTCCACCAGTTCGAGCAGCAGATTGTTGTTGAGGTACTGAAGGTTTCTGTTCTGGTTGTGCTGAACCATCTCGAGTTGAACCACTTGCTTGTCCTCCTTCCGTTGATCGAGTAGGTTCGATCGCTTGAGGTGATCCGATCTTCTCTGGTGCTTCTCCGAGTGGATCCATTGTCAAACAAATGATGATACTAAGCGAATGCACGAAATTGTCAATCTTGCGAAACTTGTAAAGATGCTGAGATCGAAGAGAGAAGGGCTTACCGACGGTTTTGTACATCGTTTACAGCATAAGTGAGGAGTTTGATGATTGAATTCTTGTACACTTGAGGGCTATCTCCCGCCACGAGAGCGTTTTGACCAGTTGCCAACATTGCTTGAGCAAAGTATTCTCCATCTGACAAAATTAGACTATCATGTAGCAAGTATGTGTCAGCTATTCGAGTCTCGCAACGCGTAGTAGTTAATGAAGATGAGTCTTACCGGTAACGATCTTGACCTGCACCTCCAGGGTTTACCTTCTTTGAACTGAGTACTTGTAAGATTGGTTCAATTCCAGTAGGATCATCAATCGAGTTGTACATGTTTCTGTGGTTTGGAATCGACGCGAATGTCAGCAAAAGATAGACAGCAAAGAGAGGAGAGGAGAAGGGTTGAACGCGTACTTGATTGCTCCTGTTGTTAGTTCAACCATCTTGTAAGAGTCTTCTTAGTCGAGTGAATTGAAATGGAGTAGGAGAGGTGAAAGATGAAACTGGTTCGCGTCGAGTTGCATTGAATTACATTTGGTCTCGCTGAGCAGTTGTTGATAATTCCTCCGTCGTTCATTCACCAGTTCTCATGTCAGCCCAGAAAGTACTCGTAACGGGTCCAATCAGTTCATTATCAAGCTATTTCACAAAGCTAGCTTCGCTTCAATCAAAGCATTCCTTCAATCTCGTAATCGCTCAAGGTTTATTCTCATCAATCGATAATGACGACAAAGACTTGGATGATCTACTCAACGGTACCATACAAATACCCGTACAAGTTTATGCAGCAGTAGGAAAGGGCAAACTACCACAGAAGGTACAGGACAAAGTAGATAAAGGTGAAGAATTAACTAACAACTTATCAGTCCTACGTCAGTACACCGCCTCTAGTTATGCCTATCTTGTCAAGTTTGAGCTGATCGAACCAATATTCGAGTATTCAGCGAAAGCGGGATTGTTGACATTAGCTTCGGGACTTCGAATCGCAACATTATCGGGTTCAGCTCCTTCAGACTCCCCTTCCTCCTTCACCACTTCAGACGTATCCTCCCTACTCTCATCCTTCCAACCTACCGCCGCCCCTAGCGTCCCTTCCATCTCGACCTCCTCAGTTCCAGCGATTCCTTCGAAACCAGCAGACATCCTCCTCACTCACCTCGTCCCTTCCTCCTTGACTCTCATGTCCTCCAGAACTCTCACTCCTTCTCAAGATCGTCCATACGACCAAGTCTTCTCTCCCTTACTCGATGAGCCAGCAAAGTTGGTCAGGAGTAAATACCATTTCGTTAGTTCAGTTGGGAAGTTCTGGGAACGAGAACCTTTTGAATGGCCAATCGAGGAGGGAAGTACCGTCGGAGAACCGAAGAGTTATTGTCGAGCTTTGAGTTTGGGCGAGATGGGAAACAAGGAGAAAGAACGAGTACGTATTTTTTCGCTCGATTTCGCTCGGTTCAGAATACATCTCTCTAATTTGATTTTCGTTATGCAGTGGTTCTACGCATTCTCAATCACACCGAAACAACCTTCCTCGGCTCCTCCCAATTCGACTAAATCCCCTTTCCATCCCGCCCGCCTCTCCGATTTGATCCAAACGACCCAAACCCTCAACGGTACGAACGGACCTCGAGGATTGAAAAGGCCGGCCCAAGCGAACGAAGACGATGTGAATGAGATGGGTGTACCGAATTATATCTTTTCGGGTCAGAAGGGCAGTCAGAATGGGAGGGATAATGGAAAGAAAGGGAAAGGTGGTCCTCCTCCGTGAGTCCTCCACTAATTCAATACTCTTACGCGCTATTGATGTGTTGGAGAGACCACAGAGATCATTACACTTGCCGAATCTGCGATCAGAAAGGACATTGGATTCAAGATTGTCCTGACAAAGAATCGAAAGATGCTGAACGAGCGTCTCAACGAACAAACAAAGGTCCACGAGAACCTATCAAACCTATCAGTCGTAAGTTCTTCCACTTTCTTTCGCTACTACGACCGAGCAGAAGCTGAAGGAGGAGAACGGTTACAGCGGATGAATGTTGGTTCTGTTTGTCGAATCCGAAAGTGACGAAACATCTGATCGCTTCTATCGGAACCGAGACCTACTTGACTCTACCGAAAGGACAAGTGTGTTCAACCGATCAATCTCCTGTTCCTGGTGGAGGACACGTTCTTCTCATTCCCGTAATTCTGCCTCACTCTTCCCTTTCCCACTCTTGTTCACGAAACTGACGAGTCATGATTGAGTTCAGATCGCACATTATCAAACTCTCCGATCGATCCCTTCCGAAGTTGCGCCTCAAATCTTGGAAGAAATCGAACTTTACAAACAAGCGCTCAAGAAATGTTTCGAAAACTTTGGTGCAGAGATGGTTGTGTTTGAGATGGCGAGGACGACTGGAAAAGGTGGTCATGCTCATATCCAAGTGTGTCTTTCCTCAAGCTCTGATCAGCAACTATTTCGCTGACAACATCGATTTGGGCCAGATCTGTCCGATCCCCGCATCTCTCGCATCTGAAGCGGAATCTACTTTCACTGTGCAAGCTCAGAAATATGGGTTCGATCTGGAAGAAGTTCAAGATCCCGCTTCGTTCCACAAGACTGCGGAAGAAGATGGCAAAGGAACGGATTATTTCAAGGTGGATCTACCTAATGGGAAAAGTTTCGTTCATTGGATTGCCAAAGATGAGAGGTTTGGTTTACAATTTGGACGGTGAGCTCTCCCCCTCTCGTACTGCTCGTCGTCGAGAGACGAAGACTGATCCCTCTGAACGGGTGTCTCGTAGGGAAACTGTCGCTTTGTTACTTCACACTCCCGATCGAGCAGATTGGAAGAGGTGTGCCAAGTCGGATGACGAGGAGAAGAAAGATTGTCAACGGTTCAAAGCTGGATTCAAGAAGTTCGATCCGAGTACTTAGAACTAGTCAAAAAAGGGTTGTAATGAGTGAAAATCTTGGGTTAGTTCGTATTCACTCTATTGTCTCTCGCTTGTCGGTGTCGCTGCTGCTTCGCCTCGGCAGAGTAGTTCGATACTGCTGCGGAAGAAAAAAAGTCCGAACACTCCGCGGTTTTGGAGTCCTCTCCTCTCCCTCTTCCTTGCTCTCTCTCTTCTCCCTCTCACCTACTTCTCGTGACCTTGATGCGACGTCGTAGCTCGATGCCGCCGGCTCCGCAACCCGAACGGAGACGATCGCAAACCTCGTCCACTCCTCAACGACGGTCCTCCTTCTCTTCCCTACTTCCTTGGCATCACTCGCAATCCTCGCCACCGTCTCCCGCGTCCTCAGTATTGTCTACAGCTTCCGCCATCGACAATCCTCCTATACATAACCGTCCATGGCACATTCATGATCGTTCGCATCCGAAATTCATCACCGGACCTCTACACGACCTCGAGCTAAACTTGATCAAGACGAGGAAAGCGATGGAAGAAAGTAAAGCGGAAGAGATACATTCGTTCCCTGTGAGTCTATGAGAGAGCGATTACTCTTCATTTCGAGGAAACTCATCTTTCTACCTCGTCTTCACAGGATGCAAGTGAAACTTTGCGAACTAGGCCACTCTTACAGAATACAGCGAGAAAAGTCAATTTCGGTTGGTAAGTTTCGCTTCTTTCGCTTACGAACAGAGACGAGCTGACGGCGTGAGAACAGGTTGAAAGAGATGAATATCACGGCAGTCTCGGGAGACTTGTTGGCGTGCGCATGGGGAGTGAGAGTTGCTGTTTGGAGCTCGACACAGAGCGAAACTGCATGGTGTGAAGTTGGGCTACACGGAATAGGTACAAACATCGTTACATCAATAGCTTGGTCTGAAAGTGGACGGTGAGAATTCATTTTGAACCGTTTCTTCTGCTCGCCTCGTCGCTGAACTTTCCCGTTTATCTTGTATAGCTACCTATGGGTCGGTTGTAACAGCGGGGCGTTGTTCGAGTTCGACTCGGAATCGCTCTACCGAAACCCTCGTCTCCCACTTTCTATCATCGCTCATAGACATGACGCTCACCCTCACTCGCCCGTAGTGCTCATCAAGCAAGTTCATTCTCTCATGTACACTCTCGACGAATCAGGACGTCTCGTCATCTGGCTTCCCTCGCCGAGATCGGGAACGATGGCATCTCTTCACGGGCACTCGAAAGTTCTCCAAGTACAGAATCGACCAACTTGGGTCGAAGTCATCGATGGAATAGTTTACATCACTTACAGGTTTCATGTCAAGAACAAGGCTGGGAAGAAAGCTTCGTTATCAGTGCTCGAAGTTCTCGACGTTACTGGTCAAGAACCGAAAATGTTCGGAGAATATGAATGGGAGGAGAACGCCGACGGTCATCCTGGTCAAGTCACTTCAGCATGCGTCGTTCCAGCTCATCGAGAATACGTTTTCCTCGGTCACGAGTGAGTCTACTTTTGCTTGTTTCGCACGATCATCATTGACGACTCGCGACGATAGTTCTGGACACGTTTCGGTTTGGAAGCCGAAGAGTGCGAAGCGTCTCGATGTGCGCAAGGTATCGCTTGCCGAAGTCACGGCAATGTGCGGTCCTTCTCGTTTCCTGTGGATCGGGCGAGCAGAGTTCGTTTTCATTTTCTTCCTCTTTGCCTCGAGCTCCGCTCACTGACAGTTCTGATCGCTCACAGTGGTATCATTGACGTCCTCGATATCCAAGGGGACCTATGGAAAGTTATCAAACGTTGGCAAGCTCACGATGCTCCAATCGAAAGTTTGACTCTCGATCCTCGTTCACTCTGGACGGTAAGCTTTCCGTTGAATTTTCACTTCTTGCTCTCGGCTGATCGATCTTTACGATAGGCCTCGCAATTACGGGTCATTTCTGCGGGAAACGATGGTTTCGCACGATTCTGGGATGGTCTCTTGCGAAAAGATTGGATCAGTGAGTAAGGATCAGCCTCGATTGCTAGTATCTATACTGATCCCGCCCAGTCGTCCCTCGAATAGCTCTCAAGATGCAAAGCAAGGTCGAAGAATACTGCACGCTTCGTCAACTTCGACTCGGAATCTTCAGCTGGAACATCGATGGTGTCGCGGCGAGTGACTTTGAAGCTGCTAGTCCCGTCAATCAAACTCTTTTAGCCACTTTCCTCCGTACTCTCGACAATCCGGATCTCATCTCGTTCAACTTTCAGGAGGTCAGTATCATCGCACTTTACGAATAATGAGAGAGGTGCTGATACTTTGGTGCAAACAGCTCATCGACTTATCGGATCTTACTCTCGCCGCTCGTGAGTGTTTTCGCACTCTCTCTTTCGTCCTCTTGACCGTTTCTCCACTTGCGCAAGCACAGGCACTTTCCTCTTCGCTACCAAAAATCACGATGTGACGTTCCGATACAAGCATTGGTTAGCCGTTTGTACAGAAGCTGTCCTACAGCGTTTGGGACCAGACTATGAGCTCTGTAAAGAGGAGAAGTTGGTCGGAGTAAGCTCACTTTCGCTTTTCGGTCAGTTTTCTCGAATCGCTCACATCGTCGTTTCCTTCAGCTATACACTATTCTCTTCGCTCGCAAGACTGTCAGTCGAAAGATCCGAGATCTGGAAGGGACAGGAATCAAAACTGTAATCTCTATTCTCTTCTGGTCTACTCCCTTGTAGCTGGAGTCTGACCTCTACCTTCGTCGAATCAACAGGGTTTCTCGGCAGAATATGGCAACAAAGGTTCTGTTCTACTACGCTTTGTGATCGACGACACTTCGTTCTGCTTGATCAACTCGCATCTCGCCGCCGGGACGACTGCTCCTGGTCGTAGAGAAAGAGATTTGATCGAGATTTTCGATAGTGGTCCTCGATTCACTCGTCCCGCATCTGGAACCAAGCGAGCTTACGTCGGAGGTGGAGACGGAACGCAGATCTCGGATGCTGAACTCATCTTCTTCACTGGTTCGTTTCGCTTTCTTGCTATTTGCGACGATTTGCTGAACTCTTTCGTCTCACCAGGTGATCTCAACTTCCGCATCGACTTGCCTCGCGCGCAGGTCTTGTCAACTCTCGCCAAATCTCCCACCGCTATTCAAGATCTTCTCCCGCACGACGAATTGACTCGACTTCGCAAGACGAACCCTTCTTCCCGCCTTCGCGCATATCGCGAAGCTCCCATCGCTTTCCCTCCGACCTACAAGTACGATCACAACAGTAAAGAGTACGACACTTCGGCGAAACAGAGGACTCCTTCGTGGTGCGATCGAATTTTGTGGAAATCTCAAGCGAGGGAGTCGAGTGTCAAGTGCATCGCTTACGGACGCTACGAAGCAGATATATCGGATCATCGTGTACGTCACCTTTCCTTCTTCTCCAGCGCGGCCGAATGCAGCACTGAAATTGGATTCCGTCTGCAGCCAATCTCAGCGAGTTTTGAAGTCGAGGTCAAGAAGGAGGATCACCTTCGCGCGGAGGATACTCTCAGAGGAGTGCTTCACGAGTGGGCGATCGAAGAGGAAAGGCTACTCGATTCCGCGAGAGACTTTTATCAACTTTCCAATTGAATCTTTGTGTAAAGCTATTGAATTCGACTACATTCGTGTAACTGGTACTACAATATCAGTTCAGTATTCAGTGTCCTTGTCGTCCATGTGTTTCATAAACGCCCTTTGCGGTTCCGGTTTCGCCGCACTGACGAGAGATTCGATCTCCTCCTTCGTCAAATCATCTAAACCTCCCGCTGCCAACTGTTCCTTCATTCGCCAATCCTTGCCCGAGGTCGTTACTACGAGGGCTCCTTGTTGCGAGGCGAGCTTCAGAAGTACTTGAGATGATTGAGCTTGCTGACCGCTTCTCTCCGAGACTGCCTTGGTAATCTTTTCCAGCTCCTCGTTGAACTTCTCAGATACTCCACTGAACTTGGTGATAGGGGTAGTGGGTCCGTAGGCTGCTAAGCGGATGTCGTGTTTCGCGCCTATCAGTAAGTCACGTCAAAATTCGTCAATCAGAAGTCTCGTCGAAGCGAAGCAGAGACAACGTACAGAAATCGTATAGCTCCTTGCTAGCCTCGTAGACGTAGGGGTGATATTCGATTTGGTTGATGACGGGGAGCTCCTTTGGCTTCGAGTCGATGATCTTTTGTAGGTCCCGGACTCTGAAATTCGATACACCAATCGACTTGGCTTTTCCAGCCTCCTTGACTTCGACCATAGCCTTCCATGCGTCTTCCATCGACGGGAAATCAGGCTTCCCGAAGTCTGTTGGCCAATGTAGGAGGAATAGATCGAACGACCGGCCGCCTAAAGCTTCCAACTCTTCGTCGATGGCTTTCTTGACATCCTTCATTCCCGCCCCTGCCTTTGACGTGACTAATAGATAGGTAGTGCGCATATCTCGGAATCGTCAGCACAGGTGTTCCTAGCGGAAAGGAGAGAAATTGCGAAAAAAAAAAACGCACTGTACAATGTCTTTGGATCGACACCACTCTCCTTCAAAGCTTTGCCTACGCTTGATGTGTTTCCGTACGCTTGCGCGAGATCTAGACTCTTGTATCCAGCTTTGAGAGCAGTCTTGACCGTTTCCACGCATTCTTGTTTAAACCACGCTGTTCCGATTCCAAAAGCTAATCCAGGTGCCTTGGAGCCGTCCCTCAAGTTGATCTCGGGGTAAGTCGACATTCTAAAGTGAATAGCAAGTCGTTGAGCGGAAGTGGAGGCAAAATGGGAAGAGCGGGGAAATCGACTGAAGAGAGGGAGGTGCTTGACTGTGGGAGAAGGGTGGTCAGACAGTAGCTCGTGTGATTGAGAGTTGTAACCGAGACTGACGAGGAAACAGCTTGAGAGGTGAGAGGTTGGAGAAGAGGAAAGAGAGCCGCGGGCTCAAAATTTGACTTCCGTCGAAGCCGTCGGAAGTGGTTTTCGTCGATGCGACAATCGCAACAAACGCTTTCGCGCTGAACGACGAAGCAGCGATGAGAATCAAACCCGACGGAAACAGGACACAGCGTTTCTCAACAACTTCACGGGTAAACGCGAAGGTGTATGTTTCGCGAAATTTCGGAAAAGTTTCAAGCTATCTCGTATTCCATTCCTAGTATTCGACGTCCAACTCTCCCATATGTTCTTCGAACGCCCTTTGAGGGGAATGAGCCTCAGCCGCTACAACCAATCGATCGACCTCCTCCTTTGTCAAATCTCCCAAACCTCCCGCTGCCAGCTGTTCCTTCATCCTGAACTCTTTACTCGACGTCGTGACAACCATGAATCCTCGCTGTGAAGCCAACCTTAGTAGCACTTGATGCGTTTGAACTTCTTGACCGCTTCTTTCGGCGAGTGCTTTAGCGACGTTTTCGAGTTCTTCGTTGAATTTTGTCGAGACGCCGCTGAAGCGAGTAATCGGTGCTGTCGCACTGTAAGCCGCCAACTTGATGTCCTTTTTTGCACCTGCAGAGGAAGAGACTGAAGTGAGTCCACAGCCCACAAGCAACGAAAGCTTGAAACGAACAAAACTCGACGACTTCTTCTGTAGCCGAATACAAGAACGGGTGATATTCGATTTGATTGATGACCGGGAGCTCGCTGCAACCCATGAGCTTCTGTAGGTCCCTGACTCGGAAGTTGCTCACTCCGATCGACTTGGCTTTTCCCGATTTCTTCCTAATAACGTCGACGGCAAGTCAGTAGAACATCGACAGGATTGGTTATTCATCAAAGAGTGGTTCAAGAAGTCCAACTTACACTTCGATCATCGCTTTCCATGCTTCCTCCATCGTGGGCCAGTCATTTCGTCGATTTGGCCTATTGAAGTCGTGCGCCCAATGGAGCATGAACAGATCTACGTATTCGATACCTAGCGCTTCGAGCTCCTGATCTAACGACTTCGCTACGTCCACCATGCCTTCACCAGCTTTCGTGGTGACTGGGAAAGCAAAGGATGGTTATAAAATCGCGGCCTCGAGGGATAGAGACTTGGTGACTCACTGAATAGCGAGCTCCTGTCGATTCCGCTCTCCTTGATCGCCTGACCTACGTACTGGCTCGTGCCATAGATTTCGGCTAAATCGAGCGATGTGAATCCTGCTGTGAGAGCGGTCTTGACTTCTTCAACGCAATTTGTCCTGTGGTGTGCTGTCCCGGCGCCAAACGTAATACCAGGTGCGGAATGCCCATCCTTGAAGGTGATCTTTGGGTACGACATTTTGAGCAGAGGAAACGATTTCTTCGAAGTGGGGGTTCAGTGATGAGAGGGAGAAGAGGCAGGAGGCGCGGCTGAGAGTCGTGGCGAGCTATTGGTAGAGTTGACTGCTGAGGTGATGAGGGCAAGATAAATGAGTCGAGTCAAGCGTGGGAGACAAGCCAAAAAACAAAATCGATGGATCCTTTTTGAAAAAAGTCAAATTCTCCGTCCGCATACATTGATTCGGGCTTGCCTGACTTGATCAGTCGACACCAAGGAGCTACGGCGAGGTCAGGAAGAATCATCGCAATGACTACGGTACGAGTTGGCGTCTACAAAGCCCGAGATCGCGAAAGCGCTTTGACCTTCACATTTCGCAAAGCGAGCGGATTCGTCCACCACCCGCTCACTAGCTAGTATTCAAGGCTTCAGCTCGAGAGATGACACTTAATTTCACTCGTGCTCCACTCGCGTTCGAGCACTTGCAGGACACGACTCGCGAGCCCCTTTGATCGCCGAGAAAAAATCACGGTTCGTTCCAATTAAACCTTTCTCCTTCCTTCCTTTCACTTTGTCCTCCTCCTCTCGAAGCGGCACGTCACTTCTCACACTCACAAGTACACTATGCTCCTTCGCGCTCTTTTCGTATCTGCCTGTTCGTCCCTCCTTTCTCCTCCTCCCAAGAAAGTTCGAGACTCGAGACTGACTTCCTCGTCGAAATCTCACAGTCCTTGCTCCCCTCATTCTCGCCCAAACCGAATCAGACGCGAATCCGGACGGACTCTTTGCAGACTTTCCAGAGCAATGTAAGGACTCGTGCGGTACGATGGAGGGAATAGTCTCTGTTCGTTTTTCCTTTGTCTTACTAAACGTTCTCATCCGACTAAACCCTGCTTCGACTTGTCGTACTTAGAAGTGCTCAATGATTGGCGACTCCGAGGCCTCAGAAGCGGAATCGATCGCATGCATCTGCAACGAGTCTTTCGTGAACGCGTTGCAAAGCTGCGGGAGCTGCGTCGTACCGGTTAGTGGCGTCGAGTCAGAGTCAGGAGGTACCGTTGCCCGAATCGCCATAGCCGTCTCGAAGCAGTGCGGCCTACCTGTCAATATCCAAGGACTATCGGACGACCCTCGACTTTCGTCAATCCTTGCGTCCCCCTCTGCATCCAGCTATAGCCCGACAAACTCTCCCTCTTCAGCTCCAGCGTCTCAAACTGACGACTCCACGACGGATACCTCCTCTCTTCGGACTTCCATGACTTCAAGCGGTTCCCAAACTTCGACTCCCTCCGGAACGGCGACTAACGCACCAGCCAGCACCGCAAACTCCCTCAAAGTCGGCATCACATCTCTCCTATTGGGTGCCATCGGAATCACACTCGTGCTATAGAGAACAGGGCGAGGCCAGAGGCGACGGAGTGGTGTTGAATGAAGGGATTTTGATTTGATACCTTTGATATAGCTTCTTGATACCCTTTTCTATTCTTTTATTGGCAAATTTCGAAGTCATACGGGCACTCTAGTCAGTAGTATCGGCGAGAAAAGAGTTTGCGAGACGAAAAGTGCGAAAGTGTCTTTGCGAAATTCCGGTTGAGTGGAGACACGCATCTTCTTCTCGTTCCAACCTCCAGCCCACTCGCCAGATCAAACCAACAGCAATCTCAGTCACTATCGCGAACGTCCAAACGCGCACCATCGATTGACAGCGTATAAATCCCACATCATCACCCTACTCGAAATGTTGGTCCACACTCCTCTCAGCGAGCTCTAAGACATGCAGCTGATTCGGTTAATCACGATCATAGGTCTTCAAATACGAAGATACCCAATACAGGCTCTCTAGCAGACAGGATCGCCAAATTGAATCTCCAAAACCCCTCATCATCCCCTTCCTCTTCGACTGCGAGACGTTCCAGCTCTCCCCCTTCCCCAAGTGCGGTACGAACTGGTGCAACTACTCGGATTAGCGACAAGATCTCGCGCTTCCAAGTCAATGCAGAATTCGAAAGTCCTCTTCTGCCACCTTCCGGAGGATCCTTCGGACAAGCTCCTAGTCGACCTTCAGGATTCAAAGCGAAAGGGGCAGAGAAACCCAGGGTAGCTAGTCTAGGAGCGGGAAGGGCGTCGGTACCGTTAGACGTGGTCAAGCCGTCAAGGAGTGTTTCAACTGGGAATATCGGTGCAAGGACTGCGAGTGAGGCGGGAAGTGCAGGGTCGGGAGAAGCGGGCAGCAGATCTAGTACCCCGTCAGGAAGTCGAGCAGGATCAACATACGAACCTTCATCCACTCCGTCGACCAACGTGATTCCTCCAACTTCCGATTCTCCCCTCCCTTCACTCGACAAGCAATTTACGAATCTCCTTCCACCTGAGCCTCGAACTCCCGGAGCAATGTCGGTATCGTCCATGAACGTCGAAACAGGCAGCATTGCGAGCGAAGGAGGACGTACAGCTTCTGAATCAGAATTGACCCCTTCTCTTTCAACCGCCGGTCTCGTCGAACCTCCCGCTTTCCCTACTGGAGATGTACAAGACTCTCCGGCTCCTATTCCCCCCTCCAGCTCTTCCGCCGCGTCCTCTGACGACATCTTCCCTCCACCTTCGACCTCTCCCGCTCTCGCGACCAAAGGACCCCTCGATGCCCTACGACAACCTTCTCGATCCGCATCCATCGCTTCAATGTCTTCTCTCGTCGTCGAAGCTCCTCCCGATGATGTCGCTGATCTCGATGCCATGTCAAATTCTGGTCGTCCGGCAACAACTTCGGAACCTCAGCCATCAGGAATCGTTACGCCAACGGCGGATCAGGACGATGAAGAGGAAGAGGAAAACCTTGAGGAACCGGATGAGAGGCGTCTCGAGAGGACAAACGAGGAATTAACAAAGTACGAAGCCGACGAAGAGGATCCTACGGCTCATGGTCCCGGTCCAGAATCGAGGGAAGGAGATCGTACTGAGCTTCCAGTGAGACCAACTTGGGAGGCAGACCGAGATTCCTCGCAGGACGAAAAGGATGTCACGACTGGAGAGGAAGAGTCGGGAATGCCAAAAGTTCGATGTCACGATTGCAACACCGAAGTCGATCTCGTAGAGTGAGCATCTCAGCCATCTCATCTCGTGTACTCTCGATCGTGATCGCTGACCAGATCGAATCTATGTAGACTCGCCGATCATTCTTGCTCCCCTTCTCGACAAGCTCCTCCTTCGCTCAACGCATCATCTTCCCCTCAAAAGAACGAAAGTTCTGTCTCTCCACCTTCGCCCACACGAGACAACGTCGACGTTCCTCAAGAGTCGGTAGACGACTTCTCTGCGACTCCTCTCGCCAACTCGACAATTCTCCCGTCCACCTCGGATTCGACCACGAAACTCGATACCTATGTCCCAGTCACTGATAGCGTCGTACCTGATGACATTGGTACCGAAGATGATGTACTCGACTTTTACGGTGAAGAACCTGATTCACCTATCGAAAGGTCCGCACCCGGTCAAGACGTTCCTCTCGACTTGGAGGAGGAGGAGGAGCAAAATGCATTTCACCCTACTGAAGCTGTACAGATGTCTCGCTCGCAATCTCAGCCGACAACGAGAGCGCCCAAGCCGGAATCATCGGGAGGGCCTCGTTCGCATTCTGTCTACTTGCCCGGTTACTACGATGACAGCGACGAAGGATATCAGGGTGGTACCGTCACCATCGTCAGGTCTAGTCGTTGACTATATAGCTTTCTCGCTTGTATCGCACCTTACAACAAACTGTTTCTCGCATTTTTCGTTTTTTCTTCGTTTTCGATGTTCCTTCTGCAGTTCCTCCTTTAGCATCGCACAAAATTGCAATTTGTCATTCTACAACAATGGATTCGTCGTATACGAGTGAAGCAAGCAGAATGTTTTTAAGGACGGTTTCGGCTGCGAGAGCGAACCAGTGTTTTGTTTCTCCATCACGCTCACTTGGGCGCAGTGCCGCTTCCACCAGACCAGACAGACACTCTAATAACTCAGCCAACCTATTCAACAAACGGCAAACACGCTTGACAACGCTGAAACACGACCTCATCTCACTCTCATCTCCTCTTCCGCCTCTCTAGCTCGACCGAGCCTCTCTGAATGAGTTTCTGGAAGTTCAAATCGGCGTTTGCCCCACCTCCGACAGATGGAATCGACCACATCCTCTCCTCGTTGCCTTCAGATGATTCCCCCGCCGAAACATCTGCTCCCGCTTCTTCCTCATCTCTCAACCTTCACACAGAAGCCGATCCCACTCCATACCATACAGCATTAGATTCACTACTAGCAGAACCCGACCTGCTCAACGAGATCAAGACCGGTACGAATGTTCGACTAATAGATTTCCTATCGAGGAGAGAAGTCGTATTGAGGCTGGGAGGATGGGTTGTATGGGGATTAGGGAGAGGGATGGAGTTCAAGGTGAAAGGGAACGGGAGTAGCGTCGAAATGGACCGAAGGAGTAGCTTATTGGAGTCGGGAGTCTTACCGGATGATTTGGAAGATGGGAAAGTTCCGGACGACGTTGTGAAAGCAGAAGCAGAGAGAGAAAGAGTGGGTATGGGAGGTACACCGAGACGGAAAGAAGTTGATTTAGGAGGAGGAGATCAAGGGGGAGAAGGGGAAGAGTCTTCGCAACTTGAAGAAGGCGAAGACGCAGAGACGAAATGGGAAAAGTAAGTTGTGCTTTCATTCCAGTGAGCTAGAAGCAGAGCTCACACGATTCTCTGTAACAGCTTTCCTCGGCTGTGTACCGAGATTCTCGCCGGAAGCCCTCCAAACTTGACTGACGTTCTCTTTCAACATGAATCCGCTTCTTCGCAACCTCACCTTTGTCCTTCCCCTGAGACGTTCCTTCTACCGTTCTGGTGAGTACAGACACTTGTTGGAGGTCAACGTCAACGATTACTAACGGGTTCCGCTCGTACAGGGAGAGCGTACTTGGAAGTACTGAACAACAATTAGCAGTGAGAGCGACTCAAGTTGGATTCTGGGCAAGGATCAATAGTGTGCTTCTCGATGGCCCTAATGGAAGACAGGTGAGAACATCTTCTTACGTTTTTGAATACTCCGTCTTGACGATCCCGAATGAAACAGGTTGTCGACCAAATCCTGAAAATCCCTCATCTCCTCCCTCGACTTCTCTCGCTCCTCCCATTCTGCTCACCTATCAACGATCTTCTCCTCGTCTTACTTCGAGTCTCTCGTCCACCTTCGCCTCTGATACCCTCAGCAGTCACTCAATCAGTTCGCATGCTCGACCCTTTCTCCGCTCTCGGCAAACCTGGTCATGTCGCAGCTGAAGAGCTCCTTCGAGGCATCATCGAGCTGTGCTCTGCCGTCTCGAAACCTCAACTAGGCGGTCCTGCAGGCTTCCTCGGACCAGCTCAGATGCAAGACGAACCTGCATTCGAATGGAGAGATACTGCGCTGGCTCGGCAGATCGCGGAGGAAAAAACGGTCAAGATGTTGCTAGATTGGATGCTCGCTGAAGTTCACGAGGTGGAGGATGAAGATGCGGACTCGGCCAACCCTTCAGAACACGACGAAGATGAAATGGCTCGACGTCGAGAACTTCGAACCTCTTCCCTCGTTACTGCCATCGCCGTTCTCGTCGACCTCATCCGGAAGAACAATTCGGATTTCGTGGAACAGCAGATGCTCGCATGGGCGCGGAGGAAAGAGTCGGAAGCGTTGGAGAAGGAAATGTTGGAAGCCGATGGAGCACCGGGGAGTCGTCAATCACCGATGAATGATTCTGACGAGTCAGGGGAAGCTAGAGATGATAGAGGGCCGTCGGTTGTCGATTTGGGAGCGATGTTGACCGTTGTCGCAGATCGAATAGGTGGACTTCAAGCGCTCATTCGAAAACCTCGAAGCAGCGTTAGTTGCTCACTTTTCCACTCAATGGTTGATTTTGCTCACATCGTCCTCGTTGCAACAGACTGCTCCCGTCAAAACCGCTGCCGGTCCCCTCTCTCCTCTCACCCTCGAACGCTTCCGAATCTGCGAACTTTACGCCGAACTCCTCCACTGTTCCAACATGTCCCTCCTCAATCGACCCGAACGCTCTATGAATCTTTACGACTCGAATGGACATCTCGCACTAGGTTGGAGAGCTGTCGAAGACCTCGCTTTGGCACTCGCCGGACCCCCTCCTTCAAACGACGAAGCCGATTTATCCTCACAACTCCCTCCAAGTCCCGGACTCACAGCGACAAAGTCACCCTACTCGACAAGTCCAGGTGGCTACTCTTTCCCTTCTACATCTGGCATCTCGACTCCCTCTGGACGGGAATCGCTTGACGAAGAATCGGGAGGAGTTTTGACGAAGAGCGAAGCAAAGGCTCTGAAGGACATTGTCGACTTGGCGAACTTGAACTCCGAGAGCGAAGGGCGCGATGAGGCGGAAGAAGAGTTAAAAGCCAGGGAAGAAGCTGCTCGAGAAGCAGGGGAAGGAGAAGAGGACAGAGAGGACGCTGAATCGGAATTATCGGAGACTGAGAGGAGACGGACAAGTACGGTGTCGAATGGGACTTTCAAGACTTTCGAGAGCGACCTGCCGGCTACTCCAAGCGTCTACTCCACCTCATCTCGACAACTTCCTCCGACACCTTTAGCTCCTGGACCTTTGCTCAAGACTCGCTTCATGGAACATGGAGTGGTCAATACCATGCTTGTGAGATCTATTTTCATCGTGCGTTTCTGAATCTGAGCTGACTCTTGACAAATGAGAGCAGGACCTCTTCTTCGATTTCCCTTGGAACAACTTCCTTCACAACGTCGTCTTCGATATCATTCAGCAAATCTTCCATGGTCGTATCGATCGACAACTAGACCGGCAACTCGCACTATCCCTCTTCCTCGACGGTCGTCTCTGTGAAAGGCTGCTAGACGGTCAAAAGCGAAACGACGAAGCTGCGTAAGCTTAGGCTCCTCTTGATCTGGTTCGTGGCTCACAGTGACTGATCGGACTGTTACCATGCTGTAGAGCAAAGCGCGCCAACATGCGACTCGGTTACATGGGCCACCTCTCGTTGATTGCGGACGAAACCGTCAAATTCTTCGAACGTTATCCCGACGAAATCTATGCGGTGGTCGAATCATCTATCCCTCAACCAGAATGGAACAAGTTCGTCTCGACCACCCTTCGAGAAGCTCGTGAACGAGACTCGACTCCACTTTCCGGATCTGCACCTCTACAACTTCCGACGATGGAGCAAACGCATTCGAGTGGGTTCGATGATGATGACGAGTTCCCGATGAACAGCTCGAGGGCTATGCGAGCGACTGAAGCTGGCGACGGAAACGAGAAGGGCAAGACCGGTACCGCCGGAGAATCAGGAGATTCGAGCCTAACAGATCAGGTCAGACCCCCTTTCTCACTCGATGCAGGCTTATAGATCACACTGACCCTCCTGACTTCGCTCAGTTCTCTCTCTACCTCGCCAACGCAATCTCAAGCGATCGTACCGACAAATTCGGAAGTTCGGACGAAGACGACGAGGACGACGCGAATTGGCTCGGGGGCAGTCGTTTCGATCCCGGAGATGTCGATTTCGCGCTCGAAGCCGACAACAACAGACCTCAGCAATCTTTCGGCTTCGATGATCGATTTGACGAAGCAGGTCCAACCGCTTTCCGTTCTGCTGGTGGCTCGGACAGTGACGATGTGAGTTCGCGATCCAATTTTGACTTGATACAAGCACAGAGTACTGAAACGAACTCTGACAGGAATGGGCACCATTCGAAGGAACTACTTCGAACGATAACGGTCTCTCCAGCGATCCTTTCACTCCTACAGTCGCTTCCTCCTCGACTTCAGCTGCAGTTGGTTTCGACAACTCCTTTGGCAGCGATTTCGGTACGACTTCAGATCCTTCGAACCCATCGACCACGTCAGCTTCGAATGAGGAAGATTGGGGAGATTTCGAAGCGGGAGAGGGAGACGAGCGAAGTCCTTTCACTGGACCTTCAATCACTCTGCCTCCGATGGACGCTTTCGATGACTTCGACTTTGGCGAATCAAGTCGACCTACGATCTCGCTCCCTGCGACTCCCCACGACGATCACGAAACTCCCTCTGTATTCGACTTTGCTCGTCCTTCCTTCGGTGCTGGAGCCGATACTTCCGATCCAGGGATTGACGATGGTTCATCCATGTTTGGACGACTGTCAATCGGCTCTTCCGCTCCCGGAAGTCCCATCTCGGAGGATCAGAAACCTTTACCTCCCATCGACTTCTCTTCGAACGACATGGGAGAGGACCCAGCAGACAGGGCCACTGACGACAAAGAACCAATGGGACCTTCGATGCACCCGAATGCGCATGTCACAGACGATGGATTCGTTGAGGCAGAAGTCGACGGTCGAAAGATTCGAGTTCCTGCCGATGATGTAAGTTTTCCTCCTCACCTCTGTTCTTGCTCACAAACAGATCACTTACTGGAGAATCGCTGCTATAGATTATCCTCGCTCACCGCAGACGAAGTAGTCGATCTTCAAGCATTTCATCTGATCACGCTTCTTCTTCCGACGACCATCGACCGATTCCAACAAAGTTGACACCAGAATTACCTTCGACTCCCGCCTTCCCTTCGACAGCCGAAGCATCAACAGATATAACACCTGAGTCTGAAAAGAGAGAGGAGGAAGGGATCGCGCAGACGGGAGAAGAGGAGGAGAAGGTAGAAAAATCGGGTTGAGGAAGAGATCCTGACTCGTATCGGCGATATTCAATCTTGTTTGATACCCTATTCTTGACTTCTATTGCACACATTTGTAGCATTGTCTTCTCTTACGTTGTCATGTTGTACCTCGTTGGATAATCTGCAAACTATTCTCGAAGAACCTTTTCGTCCCTCGACATCTCTCTCGTCCCTCTACGTGTCTCTCCTCAATCGCACTCGACGATCACTTCATATGGCCTTCATTGGCATATTGAGCGCAACTACCTCTGCTCGAATAGGTAACCTCCTTGACGATTCTTGACCAAATGTTGAATGGTGCTCAATGTTTCGCCAGATTCAGTCTCGATACCAGCAGAGATCTTGTCGTCAGCCTTGATCGGGCCCACTCCTTGTGGTGTACCTGTTGAGAAAGTGACGCGTCAATCGTCGTGAACGGGCCAGAAAGTTACACACGGGAGACGACGGACCAGTCAAAATCACGTCGCCTTCTTCGAGAGTCATGATACCGGAAACGTGTTCGATCAGTTGAGGGATCCTATACAGCATCAACCCTGTCGAGTCGGATTGTTTCGTTTCACCGTTGATCTGCGAAATGGATTCTGTCAGCTCGCATTATGCAGACACTTCAACGGTAGAGGCTGACCTTGTACCAGAGCTTAAGCTTGTGAGGATCTTCCACCTTGTCTTTCGGAATGAATTCTCCTACTGGACAAGAAGTGTCGAATCCCTGCGATATTTCTCGAAAACGAATCAGCTTTCCTTCCTCGGCGCGGGTCAAGCCGAGACTAACCTTTGCTGCACTCCAAGGTAGTCCCTTCGCCTTCGCCGCGTCCTGCATGTTGCGTCCAGTGTAATCAATCGCTAAACAATATCCTGCGATGTGATCCATGGCTTTCTCTGCTTTGATTTCTCTTCCACCTTGCCCAATAACCACTCCCAATTCAACTATCGGATCGTATGCAGCGTCAGCTCCTTCTCTGTGCAGTGTGTCGATTTGGACTCACCCTCATGGTGCACCACGACTCCATTCGGGATCTCGACGTTCCCTTCCTTGCTCAAAGCGTAAGCACTCGTAGGCTTCAGGAAGAAGAATGGTTCAGTAGGTGTAGCGTTGTTTAGCTCTTTGATGTGAGCAGCATAATTCCTTCCGATAGCAACAATCTATTCGTTTCAAGATGTCAGCGAGACCGGAAGATAGGAGCGTGAAAGTAGCTCACCTTCTTTCCGCGAGTCACGAACTGAGATGCGATGGACATTGTCGACAGGAAGAAGGGAAGTCTGATTTCAGCGGGCGAGAGCGGCTACAGTAAGAAAATCAAAAGTGATTTTGCTCGCGAAGGTCAAGTAGTCGATGGATCGCAGAGGGACGAAGAGTAAAGTTACCGTCTTCTTTCAAAGTGCTCAAGCTTCATATCGACAGTGCGACGTCGACCGTGTTAGACCGAGGGACGTGGAGGTAGTACGGATCGAGGGAGAAGCGAAAGAAAAATCGAAAGAGGACAGGGATGCTGAGTGGGGTTTCCTCCCCTTTCAAATGATGTATCTGGGGTAGGGATCTGGGGAAATAGACACTACAATTGAGCTGTCCACTTTTCGGTATAAGAAATGATGCAAAAGTCGGTTCGGGTCAGCTCGCAGGACGGGAAACGAAAGTCACTTCCCGACTTCCGCTCTCTTCCTTGACCTCTTTCAATTCACTTTTCTGTTTCTCACACGCTGGATTCTACTACGGTACTCCAAGTGAGCTCTCATACTCTTTCATTGTCAGCTGAAGGTTACTAAATTAGTTGCCGCGGTTCATAGACTCTCTCTTCCAATTCAATCGCACCTCCCCCACTCAAACGTCAACGTACCAACCCTACTCCTACTACTACCAATATGGCCAACAACTACGAAGATCACTCAAAGATGCCTAGTGCCGAGATTGTCACTTTGACTTCTCACGTTCTCTCTCAGCAACAAACTCATCCTATCGCTACTGGTGACTTGACCCTCCTCCTCACTGCCATCCAAACGACTTGCAAGTTCATTTCAACGAATGTACGAAGAGCTGGACTCATCAACTTGTCAGTTTCTCCTTCCCCTTCCCCTTGTCCTCCCCCACTCTTACCTTTTCAAAAGCCGGGATTTCGATATACTAACGGGATCCCTCTTTCCCTTTGAATAGAATGGGTGTCGCTGGATCTTCAAACGTTCAAGGTGAAGATCAAAAGAAGCTCGATATCCTTTCAAACGACATTATGATCAACTCCCTTCGCGCTTCCGGTAAAACCGCTGTTCTCGTTTCGGAGGAGAACGAGGAACCTATCTTCATGGATGCTGGACACCGTGGCAAGTACTGCGTCGTCTTCGATCCCCTCGACGGTTCTTCCAATATCGAGGCAGGTGTCAACATTGGAACTATCTTTGGAGTTTACAAAGTCGTAAGTCGAAAGAAGATAAGAATCACTTCATCCTGTATTGGAAGACTGATTCCAATTCCTCTCCACTCTTACAGGCTGAGGGATCAACCGGTACCCTCGAAGATGTTCTTCGTCCTGGATCAGAACTGCAAGTAGCTGGTTACTGCATGTACGGTTCCTCTGCAAACTTGGTCATCTCGACTGGACAAGGTGTCAACGGTTATACTCTCGATAACGTGAGCTCGCATTCTTACTGTTCTGCTATCTGACTTTCGCTAAATCATTTGCGTTCAAATTCACAGGGTATCGGAGAATTCATCCTCACTCACCCCAACATTCGAATTCCCAACCGAGGCAAGATCTACTCTTTCAACGAAGGAAACGCTCTCTTCTTCCACGAGCCCGTGACGAAATACCTCGACTCGATCAAATTCCCTTCAAACGGCAAACCTTACTCTGCTCGATACATCGGATCGATGGTTGCCGACGTTCACCGAACTTTACTGTACGGAGGAATCTTTGGTTACCCCGAGGACAAGAAGTCAAAGAGTGGTAAACTTCGTATCCTTTACGAAGGATTCCCTATGGCTTTCCTGATCGAACAAGCTGGTGGACTCGCAACGACTGGACGAGAACGTATCCTCGATGTTATGCCGAAGACTATCCACGAACGTACTCCTGTATTCCTCGGATCAAAGGACGACGTCGAGGACCTCCTCAAGTTCTACCAGTAGACTCTCCCTCTCCCTCTCGCCTTTCCCTCTCATCTTTCATGCTTTTGAACCTCGACATACCCCCTCTTCCTTTCGCTATCCTACACACTTGTTTTGACCTTCTTCCCTCGCCATTTTCGATTTGTGAACCCTCTGAAAGTAAGCAAAAGCAGTACATTTGTAGTTTTGTTTCCCGTTCTGTTCATTGTGCAACTTTCCTTCTCTGCCTGGAAGTTCTTCTCTGTTGTCGCGAGAGATATTAGGTTGTCGAAGAGATGTCGTCAGAGCGAGGTGAGGAAAGAATGGGCGAATTTGCGATTCACGACTTGGTGAAAAAAAATGCAACCAAAATCTGACGATGACGAAGCCCATTCTTTCCTTCTCTTCCCTTCCACTTTCAACCAGCAACTTTAATGTCTGGATCACAATATCGATTATCTGCGACTCTAGCAGGTCATGCAGCGGATGTACGAGCCTTAGCAACAGCACCTAATTCCACCTCATCAAACTCTAGCTCTCCTTACTCAACTACTCACCCTGTACTATTCAGTACTTCAAGAGATGGTTCTGCTAGATCTTGGGTATCAGCTAGTTCACAACAAGGAGGTCAAGGAGGTCAAGGTTCAACATCGAATAGTGGGGGAGAAGGTTGGACTGAGGGACTCACATTCGGTGGAAGTTCAGGTCATGAAGGATTCGTCAATGCTGTAGAATGGCTACCAGGATCAGGAGATGCCGAAGCAGGTATGTCCAAATCGAGAATCTCATTTCTGATCTCGTTTCGCTCGCTAATCTACTGCTTGATCACGTTCTATTCTCCCTTCATAGGCTTCTTATTGACGGCTGGACAAGACAAACTTATTCATGCTTGGCCTTTACCCGCTCCTTCAGCTCAAATCCCTTCGACTTCAACCTCTCTCTCGCCTAGTCACACTTTGATCGGACACGATGCGAACGTTTGCGCTCTACATGTCAGCGAGAATGGAAAGACGATCGTCAGTGGTAGTTGGGACAAGTGAGGACAACTCTCGCCAAAAATCGGGTTTGTGCGAAGCTGACAATTTCTTCCGAGGTTGCTCACAGGACTGCGAAAGTATGGAAAGATTTCAAGCTGGCGTACACTTTAGAAGGTCATGAACAGAGTGTATGGGCTGTTCTCGCTCTCGAAGGTGACGAAGATCTCGTCTTGACTGGTAAGCAGCATGCTCGACGAATCGCTCACTTCGAGGAAAGAATTGATTCGTAATTGGGATGCTTCCAGGTGCCGCCGACAACTTGATTCGATTATACAAGGGAGACAAGCTACAAAAGACTTTCCGAGGTCACACTCAGGCAGTGAGGGCTTTGGCGAAAGTTGACAAGTCGGCCGGAGGAGGTGAAGGAGGAGATCTGTTCGCGAGCGGAAGTAACGATGGGTAAGCACACTGTGTCATCTCCCTCGGTGGTCTTCGCTAGCTGACTATTCCCAACTTTAGCTCGATTCGTCTCTGGTCTTTACAAAGCGGAGAATGTGTCAAGATCTTGAATGGTCACGATTCTTTCGTCTACTCTCTCGCGCCGATTCCAGATGCTCTCGGAGGTGGTTTAGTCAGCGGCGGAGAGGATCGAACGGTGCGAGTTTGGCGAGGTGAGTCCGCATCGCTTGATCATCTATTTCTGTCCGCAGTGCCGTGCTCATCCATGCATTACTATTCACAGCGAGTGACGGTGAATGTGAACAAACCCTCGTGGTACCTGCAGTTTCCGGTAAGAACCTTCTCTCTTTTCAAGCGAAGACTGAGCTAAGCTCCGTGACCTCCTGCAGTCTGGTGCGTAACTGTACTAGCGAACGGAGACATTGCTGCTGGATCATCAGATGGTCTCGTTCGAGTCTTCACGAAGAGTGAGGAAAGGGTTGCTAGTAAAGAGGAGCTATCTGTTCGTACAATGGTTTCGCTCAGTCTAGAGTAGCGCAGAAGACTGAGGCTTCGTTGATGGCGAACAGACATACGAAGAGCAGATCGCAAAGACTGCTTTGAATTCGTCAGTCTCTGTCTCTCTCTCCATCTCGTAGAACGCTTGCTGATGCAAGAATCAACGTTCCAACAGATCACAAGTCGGAGATCTCAAGAAGAGNGACATTCCAGGCAAGGACGCTCTGGACACACCTGGAAAGAAGGAAGGAGATGTGAAAGTTGTTAAATCGGATTCGGGGACAGTCGAGGCTTACCAAGTGAGCTCCCTTCCTTTCAGTCGCGTTCGAGCTCGTACTGACGAGAAAGAAATCGATCACAGTGGTCTTCGGCATCTCAAACATGGCAAAAAGTCGGCGAAGTCACAGATGCTGTCGGTTCTTCTCGCAAACAGCTCTTCGAAGGAAGAGAGTATGATTACGTCTTCGACATCGATCTCGGAGGAGGATCACCGATGCTCAAACTCCCTTACAACGTCAACGAGAATTCTTTCGCCGCTGCTCAACGATTCCTCTTTGCGAACGAACTTCCGCTCAGCTACATCGATCAAATCGCAGACTTCATTGAGAAGAACACTGGAGGGGTTCAAATCGGTCAGAGCGGAGGGATCGACCCTTACACCGGTGCTGGTAGCTATCGATCAGGGGGAGGTGGGTCAGGTGGTGGAGGAGGGGGAGCGGGAGGTTCGCAAGGTTTCTCTGGCGATCCGTACACTGGTGAGCCCTTTAAGCGTCTTCCTCTTTGCAGTACTTGCTGAAATCGTGTCTCTCATTGTAGGCGGAGGTCGATCAGCACCCCCTCCATCGTCAAAACCGGTTCGATCGTCCGGAGGTATTCTTCCTCATGTTAGTCTGCTTCTCTTCTTCGTCCCGCTCTGATGTTGACTGACATTCCCTGATTCTGTAGCGAACATTCCTCAACTTCACGCAAGCTAATCTCCCAGCACTCCGAACGAAACTTTCGCAGCTCAACGAACAAATTGCCGCTTCTCCATCAACGTCCTCCCTCGCCCTTTCAACAGCAGAGATCGCCAACCTCGACAAACTCATCGCATACCTACTAGTCTCTCTCGGCAATCCTACCCAATCCCCCTCACCACTCGGAGAATCGGAAACTTCTGTGGCCGATAAACTCCTCGAATGGCCTATCGAATCTCGATTCCCCGGTCTCGATCTCGTTCGACTCACCTCTCTCACCTCTCCGACTCCTGCTTCTTTCCCAGTTCTCCTTCAAACGGCAACGAACTCTTCTGAACCTCAAACGAATTCGATGCTCGCTTTACGAGCCCTCGCCAACTTGTTTGTACCGTTCATCGGTAAAGCGACGATGCAAAGCGAAGCGGAAGAAGTCGTAGGAATGTTGAAAGTGAGAGGAACTGAGGGTTTGAACAAGAATGGAAAAGTTGCTCTTGCTACTGTCGTACTCAAGTGAGTTCATTCTGTCTCTTGTGGACACAAATTGAGGCTGACAAGCTTTGCGACCTCGTAGCTTCTCCGTGTTGGCAACTCAGAAGAATCTCGATTCGAAAGCAGTTCAACCTTTAGCAGAATTCGCCGTCGAAGTATGTTTTCTCTCGCTCTCTCTCTTTGTTCTGTGCGTTACTAACTGTTCCTTGTACCTTCATAGATCCTGAAAGATTCCGATACTGAAGTGATCTACCGGGCTCTCGTCGCTCTTGGTAACCTCGTAAGTTTCGCTCACTCCCATTCCTACGCTACGGCACGCTGAACATGACCTTTTCAACAGCTCGTGTCGTTCGAGTCGGCAGCAGCGTTATCATCTAGTCAAGTCGAACAATACAAGATGGTTGCGAAGGAGGCAGCGAATAGATCTGGCGAACAGCGAAGCAAGTCGCTCGTTGGTGAACTGTAGAATTGCTCATAGCTTCTCCAGTGCTGTCAATAGAGTGATGAATCGAGTGCGCTGTCTCTAAAGTGCATATGTCAAGGCGAATTCGAGAGACTGAGGCCAACTCGTCGTCGCGTCAGCCTCCCTCTCTGTTATCTTATGTGCAGTTACTTCGTCTCCAACGCCTCGCGCGGAGCACTGTCGACGAGAGAGGAGGGGACTGTGCGGGGTCGCTTTCGAGCAGTTTCGTGTCTTCTTCGTCCAAGTTTCGCGTTGTAGCCTCAACGGAAGGATTCCATCCGTGCTGCAGCCAATGAGTCCGCCATTTGACTCTCTCTTTCGTTGACGAGTGTTCTGTCCCACGTCGCGCTTTGCTTGAGGAATGTAGCAGAAATGGGTTCCGGCAAACATCAATCGCTTCACCCCCAGTGATGCAGTTTTCAAGCTGTGGAGGGTGGGACTCTATTTTAGAGGGAGAAGCTCGCTGTGTCGTAGACCAGCGCTTCTTTTGTTTCTTTTGTCAAGATGAGATCCGAAGCTCCTAGAATGAAACAAAGTCGATCGCTTATGGCGAGTTCGCGCTGAACCTGCACCGAATGGCGGAGGCGCATACTCTGCTCTATCGTCTCTACATGTTACAATCGAGGACTCTCACAGTCTAGACAATTGAGCACGAAACGAACTAAATTTGACTGATAAACTTTCTACATCTCCTGGCCTTTACGTACCATCCGATTCTTAGATCTAAGAGTGACCCAGGATATTTCTAGGCCTGTAAGGCTTCGAGATCTTCTCCTTCTCCTCGTCGGTGAGTTCTAAATGACTAGCTTGAACTAATTCCTTGATAGCTTCTTTGCGAGTTGATCCGACAATGGGAGAGGTGATACCGGGTTGAGCGAGAACCCAGGCGAGGGCTACTTGCGCCATCGAGACGTCTCGAGCTTTTGCGATCTCCTCGATACTGTATAGACAGGAACGAGATTCAGCGGAAGTTAACAAGCGGGAAAAGGGACAAGTAGTTCGCACGCTTCGTTGATCGCCTTGAGGGGTTTCTCCTCTGTGAGCAACATCACCCACGATCACATTAGCGTCCAACAATAGTCCGTGTACTAGAGAGGGACAGCTCACCAGTCTCATCACCCAAACCAACGAATTTCGCAAAGTTGGGATCACTCTTTGCTCGCTCGGTGTTGTGCTGTTCACGATGAGGACGAGTAACGTAACCACGAGCGAGAGGCGACCAAGGGATGATTCCAACTCCAGTAGATTGACAGGTCCTAATCATTTCTCGTTCTTCCTCTCGGTAGATCGGGCAGTAGAAATCTGTGAACGGCACAGTGTGAGCTGGAGATGAAGAGTAAGATTCGGCAGGGCTGGAGACGTACCTTGCATCGAAATGAATTGGGTTTGCTGTCATCGAACAAAGAGATTATTAGCAGAAAGTCGTGAGGAACATCTCGCGGCAGACTAATGAAAGAGAACGACTTCACTCACATTCTTCGATCGAGCGTACTCTTGCATCGCATTGAATTGGTAGGCGTAGCAGGAACTGGAGTTTGTCAACACTCGGTCAGAATCTCGTCTGCGAACCGCAGATTTGGGTTTGCTGACCTACCTCATTCCGATATATCTCGCTTTTCCGCTCTTAACAACGTCGTGAAGAGCATCCATGGTTTCTCTGTTGGAGCATTGGAGGTCAGCTCAGCATCTCGAGCCGCTGACACGGTACCGACTGAGATGGATGAACAGGACGGACGAGATAGGTGTCTCGGGGTCGAATCGATGGCACTGGTAGAGATCAACATGGTTTGTGCCGAGTCGCTCGAGTGATGCGTCGATAGCGTCGAAGATGTGCTTGCGAGAGAGCCCTTGTTGGTTGACATAGCCAGCCTGATCTGGGTCGCCGAGGGTAGCGGGATGAGTGTTGGGGTCGTCGGGGACAGTCATAAAGACCTGTAGCAAAGTATTCGATGAGTACAAGACAATCTGAGAAGGATGAACGAGAATTACCAACCTTTGTGAGGATGACCATCTTTTCGCGAGGGATGTTGTACTTCTTGAGGAACTTGCCCACTAATACCTCGCTTTCACCATTTCCGTACACGTCGGCCGTACTAGCGGTCGCAGGTATGAGTATCATCGGATGGGGGGGGAACAAGAAGAGAGAGATAGCCTACTCGAAAGTGTTTATTCCCATGTCGAAAGCTTCCTTCATGTGTTCCAAAGCTTCGTCTCCCTCGATTACCCAATTCGCCCATCGCTTGTCTCCGTAGGACATGCATCCGAGTATTGGCTGTTACGATGAAGCGTCGATGATATCAGTGACCGAATCCGAGTGGAGAAATCGAGAGAGAAGAGAAGACTTACGACTGATACTTTGAGTCCCGAGGTGCCCAAGCGGACATACTTTGCTCTAGTTGCGAGTTCGGTAGACATGATGTGAAGCAGTGAAAGTGAGAGGCTGGAAGGAGAGAGAGAAACTCAAAGTGGAGGCAGCGGTTGTTTCCCTTCTCTGACAACGACGATGTCATTCTCTTTCTCATTCGTAAGCATACTCAATCCACTCATATCACCTATTCGCTCACCCACTTCCAACATACCAGGATATCGACGCATCTGAATTGGATCAAGATCAAATCTTAACTGAACCACTCAACCACCTCAACCTGACAGACGATGAAACTCCTATTGCCTCGACTAGCTCTATCCCTCACTCATCAGTACCCCTGGGTCAACTCGTAAGCTCTCCTGTTCTCCTCGCTTCCCCCCGAAAAATCTCATCCTTATTTTTTTCATAACTGTGCATTATAGCTAGCTACTCTACCCCCTTTACTGTCCTACACACCAGTACAAGTCAAAGTATCATCCACACCTTCAAAGCCGGTCACCCTCTTGAGAAGAGATTTGTTCGACGCTCGTTTCCAAATCCTGAATCAAGATGAAGAAAACCCTTACGCTCCTCAACCGCTAGAAGACGGCAAAGGGAAACAGAAGGAAGAACAGCGACCGGAAGACAGGTTCATTGATGAAGGATCAGATCTGGTCAAGGGAGTTTACGAGGGTGGATTGAAAACTTGGGAATGTAGTTTAGATTTAGTTGATTGTTTGGATCAACGAGGGTATACGTTTGATAGTGATCTCGAGGTGGAAAAGGTTAGAGGAAAATCGGTACTGGAAGTGAGTATCACGCATGCCCCTCTCTCACTGCGAAGATGAACTAAACCAAGATTTCGATAGGTCGGTTGCGGAACTGCAGTTCCTACCTGCGCACTCTTTGCTCGACTACTCAACGAAATCCGACAATCTCCGACACCAGAAGGAGAGAGCCCGAAACGAAGAACTCGAATTCATCTACAAGATTACAACAAACAAGGTAAAATCGACACTTGAATCCGAATACTTTCCATTCACTGACCTGTCCCCTTCCGATGATACAGTCTTGAGCTTGATCACCCTCCCCAATCTACTCCTCGCCTACGCCCATCATGTCATTCTCAACGGTACCGCTTCGACTTCCTCTCCTGACGCAGACGAAGATACTCCAACCCCTCAATTCAAGGTTCCAGGTGAATTCGACGTCGACCCTGAATTCCTTCAACAATTCGAACAACTCCTCGTACGCGAAGGGATCGACCTCGAGTTCAGTGAGGGAGATTGGTCTGGAATGAAAGAGGAGGGATTCGATATAGTCTTGACGAGTGAAACGGTTTACTCTCTCCCTTCCCTACCGCCTTTGTTGGATCTACTCGAGTCGGCAGCGAAAGGAAAGGAGGAGGAGGAGGAGGATCACTTGTGTCTCGTCGCGTGCAAGAGGATTTATTTCGGAGTTGGAGGAGGAGAACTCGAATTCCGAAGGAGGGTTGAAGAGCGAGGTGGGAAAGTCGAGAGCGTGTGGGGTGAAGGTACTGGAAAGGGGAAGAGTGAGGGAGTTGGAAGGACGGTGTTGAAGGTAGATTGGAAGAAGTAGAACCTTTAGGGATGAGTGAATAGAATCAAATGCTCGTCGAACACTGATAGTAGAGTCGTGAGGTGTTTGCGAGAGAGCTGTGCCCTGTATCGAATCTCATCGAGATGGTGTCGACCGTTGAACATTCGAACACTGAGGAAGTACGATGTTAGCGAAAAAGAGCAGCATGAGTATGAGGGAAAACTGGAACTTACCACTTCTCGAATCGATCAACAGTTGCGACGTCCTTCCCTTTACACATCTCACTCAACCATCTGCTCTCATACATCGAAGGTCTCCCAGGTTCAACGATGATACTAGGTCCACTCCCTTTCTCATCCCCTCTTTGTTCCTCCGAATGATCCGAGACTGTGGAAGGTCTCGGCCTCCCACTTCCACTCCCAAAGCTCGTCGGAGTCTTCTTGGCCATTCTGAGAGCTCTCGCGCTCAACACGCTCGAAGCACTTCTCGAAAGGAAAGCTTCTCCCGCATTTCCACCTGCCCCTGGACTTCCAACCGTTCCACTCAGCTTGATCTCCATCCCTCTCGTGTCGTCCACTTCAGGTCTGACACTCGTCTGCCGAGATCGAGGGTGAAACACATCGTTGACTCCTCGTTGATTGAATCCGGTCAAACTGTGATCGCTCGTCCCTCCGACACTCGTGCTGAGAACGCTACTGCTACTCGTTTCGTCCCGACTCAATCCAGCATCGCTACTCTTGCGTGTCTTGCCACTCCATCTCGCTTGACTATCACGTTTGATCTCCTCCGATGCGACGATTCGAACATAAGTTCGCTGCTTTTCAACAATCGAATGTCGGAGGAGCCAGATGAGTGCTCGGATGTAGGCGCTCCTTTGTGAGATCGAGGGAATAATATTTGAGAAGGGTTCGCAGTGGGAGAGTTGGGAGAGTAGGACGGCAAGGGGAGAAAGTGTCGGGAAAGCAGAGGCGAAGGAGCTCGACATTTTTCCAAGACTGTTGCCGATCGAACGTTAGCGTCGATCGAGGATGTAGAAGCTACAGAGTGCACTCACAGATGCCGTTCGAAGGATGGATTCAGCGAGTAGGACCCCTTGACTGAAACCAAGTCGATTACTCTCGCCTTCCTCCAGTGAACAAGGTGATCGACGAGATCTTCGAGCAATCCATCGTCCGTATCGATGTCTAGAAGATGTCCGTATTCCGCAAAGCTAGAAAAAGATAGATAGACGTGAGTTCTCGGAGACTAAGGCAATAAACTTGAGTGAGAACGTACGAAAGGGTTGGTCGGCAAATGTCGAGAAACCTTTCGAGCACAGAACCTTCCATGAGATCCTTCTGTAGTTGCTTCGAATCCTCCAGCAATAGGAGAGATTGCCAAGGATAGAATTTCGCTCGAGGTCGTTTCCTCATCCTCGAGAAGAGAGGCGCAGGCATCTGTTTGCCCACTACGTATCCCGCTCCTCCTCCGCCTCCTGGTGAAGGGCTTCTCGAACGTGACTCGTGACCATCGGGTCCATGAAGGAGGAATTCATCCCTTTCTCGCTCCTGAATATCTGCGTCGTCCTCGATAGGGAGTTCTCCTCGAAGCAAGACTTGTACGGGTAGACCTCCGATATTGAACTCTGCTAGTTCGTGGCGCTTGAGGCTGATGTAGAGTTGACTGATTGCAGCGGCCAAAGGAGATCGAGCGGGGAGAGTGTTGAGGAATTCGTCGTGAGGCATTTCTAAAGGAGAGTCACCAATGGATCAGTATGATCTCACTAACGAAATGGAGCTGGAGAGTACGTACCTTTCTCAATCGAAGCCTCTCGAGCACGTCTCAGTTTCGCTACCTCCTTTCCTAGCCAGATATCCTTCTTCTCAACCGCTTTGATGTTGGCCGTTACAGGTACGATGACATCTTTGTAGAACCCTTCGAGGTGACTACTGAGATGACTGTCGGGAGGAGTGTCGATGACGCAGAGGAAGTTGAACGAGATGAGTCGACCGGACCCGTGGAGCGAGTTATGGGAATGCTGGGAAGAAGCGATGGACGACAGGGGGAGTAGAGTGGAGGCAGAAGAGTGACTTCTGGCGAGGAGAGGCATGGGACTCGATGGAGGCGATGGCGAGAGCTGTTTGACGAGAAGTGGTCGAGGTGGAGCGGATGCGTTTCGAGTTTGAGGTGGTCCGATCGTGTGATCCCTCGAGCTCGATTCTGGTATCGGTAGTTCGTCTTCAAGGACCAGATTGTTCAGGTCGACATTGTAGCGAGGTCTGCGACTCCTCCCTCGACGTCCATCGCTCTCACTATCGTCCTCCTCGTCTTCTCCGTCGTCCTCACTCTGACTTCCACTAGCTTTCGGAGATGGAGGAGGCTTCTCCCGTGGACTCTCCTCGTCTCCAAGCCACACGGGATGTCCAACGAAAGCGTATTGGTCGACGACGAGTTCGAAAGGTTGGTCGCAAAGTTCTCGACTTGGGCTCAGTAAGCTCGACAAGACGTCGTCGGGGAATCCTAGGTACTGCCATAGGCCTTCATGCTATATCAGTATCTTAATAGACCTTTCAAAGGGAGTCAGAAGCTACTCACATTCTCCCTATCTGGAACATCTTCCTCTTCTCCATCTGACGAATCCTCTGAAGAGCTAGACTCTCCGTTCACATCCTCTTGCACTTGGTAGCGAGCTTGTTGTCGTCGCGTTGAATGATAGATCGGTTTAGTCGTTCGAGGAACAGGGCGAGGTGTTGAAGGATAACCGAAGACGAGATGAGCTCCTAAACTGGATTTAGCCACTAAGAGAACTGCTAGCAGCGAGGACATATAGTATCACTGTCCTGCTTCGGCTTCTGAGCGAGTTGTCGGAGAGCGGTGAACCAAAAGAGATCAAAAGTTTGAGGCGATTCTCTCCCTCATACGCTTCACTGATTCCTGTTCCGAAGATTCGGAATACAGCTCAGATATATACCTGGCCCCTCTAGGCCGAGAAGTCTCCAATTCACGCCTTACCAAGGTCTTCACATCTGCGTTTCGCAATCAATCGACTTCGCCTTATCCAGCCGCTCTTCACTCTCTGTTCACTCTCGTTCACACTCTATTCGCTGGATAGCAGTAACTTAATGATTACACGCCGGTTTCGTGAAGATCAGAAAGCATCCTTGTCTCGTCTTGCTGGAGTTCATCAGAGATTCGCAACATCTCGCTTACTCAAGCGGGGATTCCCCTTTCTAGGCGCGAGGTATCGTAGCAGCGTATGCTCATGGCAGTCGAGAATCAGCGAATACCGCTCTCTCGCTTCAGGATCCTAGCTGACGACGTGACAGACAGCTCTTTCATCGGAAGTCGTTTGGCGAAACTCACGGTTTCCTCAAGGAGACACCATTCGAGCTGGTACAGCGTGGGCAGTATATCGTAGACTTTCTCCCATAAAGCGTCGAAGAGTGCAGCAAACTCCAAGTTGACTCTGGCGAGGGAAAAGTCGACAGGAAGAGCAAAAAAAAGGGGTGGTACGCTCAATGAAGAGCGCACCGGGTTGAGGGGGTTTGACGAGACCCTCACTCGTATAACAGATGCTTGGTTAGAAGTATTTCTACTGACGTAGGGCGTAGCGCAATAACCCCTCCCGCTACAGGAGGGGTCGAAAGTGGAACCTTCGAAAATCGTCTACATCCGATGCCAGATTGTTCGCACTAAGAAGCATGCAGGCCTAGCGATTCGTATCTTACAAGTACTCGCGCTTGAGGGCCATCGCTCCTGACGTAGGAAACGAGATGGTCAAGCTGTTTTTGACTCTCGCTTTCGCTGTCAACTGACGACAATAGCAACTTTCGAATTTGAACCCGCACAGACCGCTCACTGATCGACGTATATTCGCTCTTGCTGTGAGTAGTAGCCAGGTAGAGCTCTCCTCAGCCAAGTTGAAAAGGGTGAGTTGACAGTCGAGCAGTTTTCATCTCGCAACTCTAACTGCTCGCGTCTCTCCGAAGTGTTTTCCTGTGCGAGAGTACGACCAGACTTGTACAACGCTACCATTATAGATTAAACAACAACAACTGAGAACCAAATACGACGAACAAAGTCGATCGTTCTTTACAACACTTGCCAGCTATCTCCTGTCGTTTGCCTTTCCAACTCCTTCGAGGAGTATGACGGTCGTCTCGTTTCGGTGGAGGGACCTCTTTCGAATTGATCGAGGCGTTGTCGAGGGAAGAAACTATCGAAGTTGGCGAAGCGGATCTGACGGGCGGGTCAAAGAACGAGTTGCCTCGCGAGTCGCGAGACGCATTCTGAAACTCCCAAGACTTCAACCTCTTCGACGAGTCTGTTCCAAAAGACAGTTGAACTGCACACGAAACTTAATACTAAAGAGGACTGATCACAGAGACGACAAAAAAGAATTACTCTCAACTGAAATAGGAACCCCTTCCGATTCTTCTCTGCTGTCCATACCAACCCGTCGAACGCTCATGCTTGACTAGTGTTTGCTGGTAGATCCTTCGATTTCCCACCGAACACGTACTGCTTGAATCCGTACATTTGAATCTCGGATTTCGCTTGAGCCAACGAATGTCCTTGTTCACCATGCGAATGAGCCCAGACCTGAAAGAGGATCGCGATTCTACATCAGCACGAACTCGCTTAGTAGAAAGCTAGAGTCCACTCACGTTCTTGTACATCCATAAACTCGCTAATCCCTCTAGCGCCCATCCTACAGTGGAGAGGATACAGAACACTCCAGCTACGATCGAACCACTCGCGAACCGACTGATCAAGTTGATGAGACCTCCCGAACCGGAAGAGGGGATTCCAATAAACATGTAGGTGCAGAATGCGATGTGGAAACCGGCGAATAAGAAAAACATGTCTATCAATGAGGATTTGGAGTGTCAGTACCTTTGACGAGGACGCGGTCAATGTATAGAGGTATCGTACAGTAGAAGAAGGAGTACTCCTTTGCGTAGGCGTTGTAAACTGGTCGATCTATGGACGAATGAAGACAACCTATCAGTCAAAGTCACAGCGGTCGGGAAGCAGAGGGAAAGACGTACACCATAGTAGGAAACTGAGAGTTCCGATCACTGGTACATACATGATGGCAGCTCCCAAATCGGATCCACCGTTTGAAGCTATTCGTTGTTACGAGAATCGGGTTCGATCAGAATTACTCGACCCGATAGAACATGGAAGAGCGCGAAGAACGTACCTCCAGAGATGAGCAAGAGGATAGCAGCGACCAAATTGACGATGAGTACGAGGATGAGGAACATCCAAATCCGATACAAAGTTAAAACTGTCATTCGATGTTGTTCTGGCACTTCCTCGCTACAAAATTGACGGGAAGTGATCAGCGAATCGTCCAGGAGTGTGAAGAGGAAGGGGAAGTGCCCTACTTGATGTCATGATAGATCATGGGCCAAGGACCAGGAGGCCAATTGTTTCGACCACTGTGGAAGAAGGAATGCGGATCGAGTTCACACAGTTCCACGCGTACTCAAGGATGATTCATTCCGACTCACTGTTTACGAATGTGTTCTTGTTTCGCTGACAGGTTCCTCTCTCGATCCTGTTTGAATCAATACGAGGATTCTGATCAGCCTCCGAGGTCTCTCCCGCTTCCTCCTCAGTCTGAGAAGAGTGCGACGTACAGCCAATTCACGTTCCCTCCTTGCTAGATCATCCAATCTCTGTTGTACATCTGATGCGGGTTCTTGTTGTTGAGATTGATTCGGTAACGAGTAAGTTGAATCTTGTTGGTGTGATCCATACGGGTTCTCGTGTTGAGATGATCTCAAGCCCTGTTGTACTGATGGATCTTCGAATGGGTTCTATAGAATTGAGAATGATGAGACCAAGAGAGAGTGAGAAAGAGAGCAAGAGGAAGGAGCGTACAGAGTCTAACGATTGTGGGTCTGCGAATGGGTTACTAGTCATCTTGTCAGAGGTCTTGTCGGAGTTCTTGTCAGAGTCTACTAAGGAGTGATAGTGAGAGTAAAGAGATGAATAGCGAGGCGATGAAACTCTCGCAGCTCTTCCAATCTCCTACCACGCATCTATCTACACCTGAGCAGCTTGACCGACCATATAGCAGTACATCAACCAGTGCATCACCTACCACGACTTTCACCGGAGTTACTCGCTGTTTCCTCGTCCCCCCCACCTCGACCAACCTTCCCTTTCCCTCTTCCCTGTAGATGAAGACCGACTCGACATGTCCGTGATACCACCTATCCTACGTACTCGATACGGTGCACTCGCTCTCCTACTCTCCTTCCTCTGCCTCGTCTACTTCATCTCAATCTCAATTCCTCGAGGTGCTGTAGCCTACTCCCTCAGACCGCTATGGGATCGAACAGAAGCTCCAAGTATGCCCATCACGCATTACTACTCGGGCAAGTTGAGTAAACAAGAGTTATGTCAGTTGCACGGATGGGATGAAAGGAAAGATGAAAAGAAAAGACAAGTTTGGGACGCTGTGAGCTCAATCTATTCATTCAGTAGCGTACGGAACTACACCACTGACAATCGAAGAGAGCCTGTAGACCATCTTCTCGACCGAAATCGACCTCCTCCTCGTCCGATTACACGAATTAGATCCAATAGTCGACAAATTCTTCATCCTCGACTCTGATACGACCTTCACTGGGAACTCTAAACCCCTCATCCTCTCCTCCGCGCTAAAGACTCCTCAGTTTGCTCCCTTCCTCCCCAAGATCGTTCACAACACGTTTCAAGGACACAAGTTAGAAGAAGGCGAAGATCCATTCCATCAAGAAGGACAAATGCGTCAACAAATGACTTCGATCCTCAAATCCCACTTGCCATCGACGGACGAAAAACCCCCGGTCATGGTCTTTTCAGATTTGGATGAGATCCCGAGTAGGAGAACGGTCGAATTGTTGAAGAGTTGCGAGTTTGAGAGTCCGATGCATTTGGGAATGAGGAGCTTCTTGTACTCTTTCGAGTGGGAGGAAGGAGGGGAAGCAGAGAGCTGGAGGGCGCAAGCGTGGGTTTGGAAGGATCGAGGTCAAGGGCTCGAGGATTACTATCGGTAAGGTCAAGTTCCTTTCCTCCCGCTTAGAAGCGCATTCTCTGACTGTTCATACTCCCTACAGGCACGGGAAAGTGACAGACCGAATCCTAGTCGACAGTGGCTGGCATTGCTCGTGCGTTTCTCCATCTTCTCTGATCGCTTTCGCAAAACTCACCTCATGAAACTGCAGATGGTGTTTCCGAACCCTGTCCGAATTCGTAACGAAAGCGCAAGGCTACTCTCACGTCGATCGACTCGGTTCAAGACCATCAGCTCTGCTCAAGCCCTCGAGGATTCAGGAAACTATTTGTCAAGGTTTAGACATGTTCAAGATGTTGCCCGAAGCTTACACGTATAGGGATTTCATCATGAAACTCAAGTTGATCCCGTACGTGCTTCACTGACGCCTCCAATCCGTTGAATGCAAATGTAGACTGATTGTGACATTCGGTGATCGCACAGGAGCAAATCGGCGATGAACGTGCCCAATTATGTGGTGGAGAACGCGAAGGACTTGAAGTACCTCTTGCCAGGAGAAGGGAACTGTGTGAGGGAAGACGCTCCGTAGTTATCATATCTGGATCGAGGATTTCGGCGTACTTTCGGTTTTATGACATGTTGTATTCTCAGAATTACTCGACTTGACTCTCTCGTCAAGCTAACCGGAAGAGAGTGAGAGGACTGGATTCGATTGGTACTGCAAAAATGAGGGAAACATGACAAGATTGAGGAACAAATATTGATAAAAAAAGAAACTTCCTTGACTAATCGACTATCCCGAGTGTTCTACTACGCTAGTAACTAATTTACCGTTGACTACGACAGTCTTGAATTGTTCCGGTACTGCCTTCTCCTCAAAGATTCCTTCTTCTTCTCCTTCAACCGGTAAACTGACGTTCAAAGCCGAGCACTTCGCACTGACAATCTCAGTATCCAAGCTCGTCTTTGATAAGTAAACCTGTCCTCCATCACAACCATCGATGAGGAGGGTGGGAACTCGACCGAGGATTTGGACGGTGAAGGAGGGAGAGTTGGAAACGGATAATGCAGACACGGCTGAATCGATCAAGACCGAGGTCTTCGGGCAGTTGACGAGGTTGACCGCGTTCACTTTGCCTTTGATTTGAATGATGGAAGATTTCACGTTGAACACGTTGACGATGTGATTGATCTCGGTTTGCTCCAAAACGATCGAAGAGTTGTTCTCGTGATTCTCCTGTGCATCTCGAACAATGCCACGGTCAGGTAATGCTACAAGCGAGTTCGTGAGAGGAATCTGTGACACACGATATTCCATTTGTTACCATCCAATTCAGTCTTTGGAGGTTTCTTCTGCATTTGAGTAGGTTTGGGAGGTTTCTGAGGTCCCTTTCCTCCAGCAGCACCAGATCCAAGCGAGGTTGGTACAGCTCCACCAGCTCGCAAATCGGGGTTCTTGTGAGTCATTTCAGACTTGTCGACTTTGCGAAGCGATTTCGTGATGTTTTCACCTTGGTTCAAAGAGGCGAGAACGTTCGACATGTCGGCGGGAGCGGGAGCGGAGGATGATCCAGATGGAGGAGGTGGCGGTGGCGCGGGAGGGCCAGGAGGAGGGGGAGGTGGAGGGGGAGGAGCTCCGCCAGGAGAGGTTGAGGCAGAGGACGAGGATGAGGAAGGTTTGTAAGTGGCAGCGTCGACTCCCTGTACACGGACACCAAACCTTCAGCACATGGAAGTTTCTGTGAGCTGAAGAGAAAGATCAGCGTACCTTGGGATTCCAAGTTAAACCAGTAGTGTGATGTTGCATGATGTACTTTCTGAGCTCTTCAAGAAGCGAGATGAAGCTGCGAGCCCATTCAACTTGTTTAGGGTTCCTGTGAGGAGGATAAAAACGATACGTCAGCACAGACCGGATGGTTCAGCAAAGTATCTCAGAATCCCTCACGATTCCTTGAACTCCTTGATCACTCGATTGACCCAGAACATTGCACTATCCTTGAACTCGCTGACGTAAGGTCCAGGAAGGTTATCCTATGTTCAACACGTCCTCATAATCAGCTCGAGTCTTCCGGAATGTGCGATTTTGCGAGACATACGAGAGTAACCCATCCAAGGGCGGGAATACCTTCACTGACGACAGTCAACTGGTTCATCTCTTTGCTTCCTCGGTTCTTCTCCTTCATGTCGATAACAGCCATCAAAGCGGATTGAGTAGGACCGATGATAGTCGAGTATTGAGGAGAGGAAGTGGGAAGTTTGGTGCAAGCCGAAGCGAGTTGAATGAAATCTTTTTGTGCGATGAACCCATTCGCTACTTGTTGAGCCTACAATCAGAACGAAAGAGCAGCGTGAGTAAAGGGGCAGGCTAGGTAAAGGGAGCTTAGAGAACCTTCGAGGTACGTACTTGTTCAGCGATCAACCCTCCCAACTCTTTACTCAAGTTGATGTAGTTTGTCAATGGACCTTGAATAAGTTGTTCATAAGCCTCCACTTGAGGGGATTGCTTTGTTTGTTCCTTCGGAGCTGAAGGTGGAGCAGCAGAGTTAGAAGTAGTCGATGACGAAGCAACAGCACCTCCTGATCCTTGAGCGGATACTGCCGATGCAGCAGATAGTTGATGCATTCCTCCTGCAGTAGCCTGAGTCATGGCGATGTCTTCTAACCTCGACGTGGCCGCTTCGAGTCGACGTAACAAAGATTGAAGAGATCCAACTCCTATAGAGCTTCAAGCTGTCAGTCGATAGGCTAGCCGGCATGAGATAGATTGTGCTTACCTTGGGCAGGAATGCCAGCTACTCCACTAGGTTGTGAGACCATGTTGATGAGATGTTTAGGAAAGAGAACCAATATTCTCTCTCTCGCACAACTTCACTCGTTCGCAGCATTTTTCAAGAGAATGGGTGCAATGCAGTCGAGAGATAACACAATTTATACATACTTTCTATCTACGATTCAAAAGAAACACTACATGCTTTTTCAGACTTCACTCATTTCACTCTCCTCTCTACTCGGCCCTGACCCTCTCTGGTAATGATTCTCCCTTGATCACTACATACAACACAAGCGATATGATCAGTATACGTCTGAGAGTAAGTGAGGGGAGGGGCTTACCTCGTTGAACTTCTTGCAAATCGAGAGTCTCGTATTCGACCAAAGCCTTCGCTAATCTCTCCAACTCCTTCTTCTTCTCATTCAGCAAGTCCTTCGCTCGCTCTTCGGCAGCCTCAATAAGCCCCCTCACCTCGTTGTCGATCTCCCTCAGAGTCTCTTGCGATGGGAGAGGTGCGTCGGCTGAGTCGGAATATGAAACAGGTCCAACTTTCGTCGAGAATCCGAAGCGTCGAACAAGCGCAGATGCGATGTTGGTGGCGTTCTGGATATCTGAAGATGCTCCATCTGTAACATTGTCCTTACCATACATCATCTCCTCTGCCGCTCGACCCTGTGGGAGAAGAATGGTCTCGAGTCAGTCCAGTGAAGCGAACGAATCGAGAAAACTTCTACGCACTCCCATAGCTACATCTAGCTTAGCTCGGTATTCAGCGAAAGAGTGTGAGTTCTTGTCCATCTCGGGAAGCATGAGAGTGTATCCGAGTGCGTTTCCTCGGGGTACGACAGTGATCGATTGAAGAGGGTAAGCACCGGGAGTGTAGAGAGCGACGAGCTGTAGCGGAAGTCTAATTAGTCTAACAACTCGCTTGAAGAATCGGAAAGAGCAACGTACAGCGTGACCGGCTTCATGACGAGCAGTAGCCAATTTATTTTCGGGGGTGATGTAAGCGCTCTTTCGTGCAGCTCCCATCATGATCTACAGAAGGTTCCAGCCTCGTCAGTGTCTCGCCACGCTTTGGACTAGAAAAGGACAACTCACCCTCTCTTTAGCCCATTCAAAATGAGTTCCAAGTACAGCATTCGCTCCATCCGCACTAGCCTTGACCGCAGCCTGATTGACCAACGCCTGCAAGTCGGCTCCCGAGAATCCGATCGTACCTCGCGCAATGATCGAAACATCGACTTTCTGCCTGTCGTAACCGATGTTTCGGAGGTGGTGTCGAAGGATCTCCATTCGACCTCGAACGTCGGGAAGAGGGACTACGACGTGTCGATCGAATCGACCTGGTCGTACGAGTGCCTTGTCGAGAGATTCAGGGAAGTTGGTAGCTGCGGGTTGAGAACGGCAGACCATCAGTTTAATTTCGTTTTGGGATGGATACTTCCCTCAACTCACCTCCGATAAGAATGATGCCTTCGCCAGTAGCGAATCCGTCCAACTCAGTCAACAACTGATTGAGGGTTTGCTTGTGGAAGTGTTGATCAGAAGCTTTTCGTTTACCTCCAATCGCATCCAATTCGTCAATGAAGACGATTGCCGGGGCTTGTTTCCTAGCTGCAGCAAACAGTTCTCGGATACGCCTAGCTCCAACTCCGACGTACACTGTATTGACAAGCTTGATCAGCTGGGAACTCGAGGGAAAGAAGGAGAAGTAGACTTACTCTCGTCGAATTCACTACCACTTGCCGAAAAGAAGGCGACACCAGCTTCACCAGCGACAGCTCTCGCCAACAAAGTCTTTCCAGTACCCGGAGGACCCGTCAAGAGTACTCCTCTAGGTAACCTTCCTCCCAACTTCTCGAACTTTGTAGGATCCTTCAAGAATTCGACAATTTCGTAAAGTTCATGTTTCGCTTCTTCGACTCCGTGGACGTCTTTGAATGTTGTACCACGACCTGAAGCGTCGTTGGGGTTAGGCGCGGGGACGGCGGCGAATGGTGTCTGCTGTTGAGTTGCGCGAAGGATACCGGAAGAATCGATGAGAAGTGATAGGAGTGACAATCTGCGAAATTGAAGAGCGTCAACACGTTAGAGAGTCTCGGGATTCGAAGAAACTTACAGCAAGAACGAGTAGAGTGCCGTAACAGCAACGAATTTGACGATTCTCCAGACTAACGGACTCTTTGCCTCTTCAACGACGACCCTGATAGGTTCCGATCCAGATGCAGAGTTTGCGCTTCCGCTGTTGAGCCATGATCCAAATGATCCAGTAGACTTGATCTTTGCTTCTCCACCTTTGCCCCTCGAACTTGACGAGAACAATGCAGAGATTAATCCGGAAGGCGATAATTTCGATAGTGTCGAGTTTTGAGTAGTCGTAGTCGATGGTGAATCGGTAGTTGAAGTCGCAGGTTCAGGATAGAGTGAAGATTTCCAACCCATCGCTTCCAAAACTTGATTCCTTCTCTTTTCCGCCTCTCCCAACTTCTTCAGTCCCTGGGTAAGAGTTTCTCCCTCTGTACTAACTTGACCCACTTGACTAGCCAACGCTTTCAAGTAAACTTTCCAAGATTGTTCATCCTCGATCAATAATTTACTCCCCTGATCTTTCACTACCTCTTGCGATTCCCACAATTTCGATCGGTTCTCCCAGGTCTTGACTATCTCTGATGGTGTAGCATCATTCTGGAGGTGTTGTCGATACGAGACGAGTTGTTCGAGAGTGTCGATCTTCTCGGGTGGAGGGGTTGAAGAAGAAGCAGAAAGGAAAGATCGAGCCGAGGGAGAGGAAGCTCGTAGTAGTGGTAGTAGTCGCGAGGTACGAATGGAACGTGGGGATGATTCGAATGGAGATCGTCGAGTCGAAGGGAGATGAGAGAGTAATGAAGGTGGTGAAGGCGCAGAAGAGTTGGGAGTCGAAGAGAATGGTCTCAGAGGTCGCTTACGAGTAGTCTAACATGCTCTACAAGGTGAATACAGCGAGTATAGACTGAAGGAGGGGGGGTAGTGGTTAGACTTACGACATGAGCCAAATCTCTCAGCAACTCGTGCAGTAATCCTCCTGATCTATGTGGTGGAGGGATCATCCGCACTCCTAAATATAACAACCAAGAACGAATGAAGAGAAGTGGCGATCGGAAGAAGTTGGGTAGAGTGAGACGAGTGCGATTACCCTCGTCGACTTCGTGAGATCGAAGTCAAAGGTGAATTTGTCAAAATACCACCTACTTCCCTCTCATATGCCCGGGACAGAAAGCAACGACCGGATGGTATAGATTACGTAGTAACAGATACAATAGGTGAAAACGAAATACAAATGAAAAACTGAAAAATCCTGATAATCCTCTTTCGCAGAGCAAACTTCCCTTCTGACCCTTCCGCCCTGTCGGTCTTAGTTCACCCTCATACCTTCTTCGAGTACTGGAACCATAGTACGACGAATACTGCGATGATAACCCACTTCAAGTAGTTGAAAGGTTCGGCAGGAGGAGCTTCAGTTGGAATCGGTGAGCCCGATAGAGTGTTTCCTGATCCAGGGAATGCTGATCCAGACGACGAGGAAGCTCCAGCAGAGTGCTGTCGGATCGCCGCTGCGAGACTGTAGACGTTTCAAAGCGAAAATCAGTGAGTGGCTTCAAAATTCAGTGAGAGCGGAAAGTCCGACTCACGCTTTGGGATCTGCACCTTTTACTTCCCCGACCTTCCTTTCATTCCGAATGAAGATGAAAGTCGGCATCGCTCTCACTTGATAGGCACGTGAGATATCGGAGGCCTTGTCAACATCGACTTTAACGAAGGTCGATGTTGAAGCGAATTCTTTGGCTAGTGCTTCGAATCTTGGTGCAATAGCATGACAAGGGCCGCACCACGTCGCATGGAAATCGATCTGAAGGGGTTTTTGGAGGTTGCTCAGTCATTCAACGTGGGAAAAAGGGAAGAAAGAAAGGGAAAGGGAAACTGACGACTACGAGTTTGTTGCTGTTTGCTTTGAGTAGGGTATTGAGCTCTGGTAAGCTGTTCATATGTGTGATCGACATGTTGGGGTTGAACAGAAGCAAAGTGAATAAGAAAGAGAAAGAGAAAGAGAAAGAGAAAGACGAAGTTGTTTCCCTCGACAACACACACAAACACTCCGAACAAGCTATATAGGATGGGCACTCCATTACAGCTCTACCTCATTAGGGAACCGAGAACTCTCATCTTGTCATCTCCTGATTACGCACTCGTGTTTAAGAATCCTCCAAGCCCCACTTCAACCACTACTTCAAAGGATGAATCAGCCGTGGTAGTAGAGCTGCTACCAAAGGGGGAAGTCAACTGGGATAACGCAGTCATGGTTAATGGCAGAGTAAACGGAAGTCTGGGATTGCTCAACATTCAAAATGGTAAATCAACTCTCCCTACGTCTCTTTCCCCTACGACCTAGCTAGACACGATGCTAGGATCCAACTGAGCTCCCCGGAATGAGGGGGGGCACCTGTCAATTTCGAGAGTATTTGCATGTTGACTGATTCTCCCCCTTTCATTCTTCAATCATCCTGCAGAAACTTTCATCTCAATCATCACCAATTCATCCCCAGTCGGCCTATCTTCACGTTCCTTTCCCTTTACCGGTCTCGGTACCGAACCGATATCTCGCATCCTCTCTCTCGATTTCTACTGCCTCTCGTCTCCCCACTACGATTACCTTCACGCACCTCTCAACGCATCCAACAGTCAAGGTGGAGCTTCATTCGACCCTTCTGTCAGTAACTACACGGATGAATCCACTCGAGCCGACCCTTCCATCGTCGGTCAAGAACACCCTTGCAATCAAATTCGAAAAATCTTGTCGAATCAATCTTTCTACTTCTCGTCGGGTGCAGGGGATCAACAGTTTGACATCTCGACGAGGCTAGAAGCGAGGATCGCGAGAGCTCAGCAGGAGAAAGAGAGGGAAAAGGAGAAGGAACATGGAGGGGACGAGGGAGTCGAAGCGGGAGAAGAAGAAGATGGTTACACTTCATCACTCTTCACTCACGACAAAAGGTTCCTCTACAATCATTTCCTCCTCTCCCCTCTACTCTCCTTCAGATCGTCACTTCCGCTACAAGCACGCAATATCTTTGATCGACAAGGTTTCCTCGTCCTCGCAATTCAAGGGTTCATAGGAGTTTACGAGATCAGTTTGGCGGGCAAACCGGCAGTCGTGAGTTTGGTCAGTCGACTGGGATGGAAGAGGGCTGGAACAAGGTTCAATGTGAGAGGTGTCGATGATGAAGGCGGCGTTGCGAATTTCGTCGAGGTGAGATTTCGTCTTCTTCACCGGCCTCACTCGATTCTGATCTATCGCTTTTCTCGTCTCAGACGGAGACAATACTGAGAACAGAGAACCTGTGCTTCTCCTACGTACAAACGAGAGGATCCGTACCGCGTAAGTCGCATCTCGAGATTCGCTCTTTCTCCTCTTCACTGACGACATTTTGCTGTATCAGTGTTTTGGGAAGAAGGAGGATCTCAGCCTTTCAATCCCAAGATCACGATCACTCGGCCTCTCGAAGCCTCCTTACCAGCGTTCTTGCGCCATTTCGAAGATTTACTCGAGACTTACCCATTCCCTCCTACTTCGACTATTCAAATCCTCAACCTTCTCTCGCGGGAAAAGGAAGGCGAAACTGCTTTGACGCGTTCCTATGCCGAGCACCTCAAACGAGCGAAAGAAGTTGACGAGAACCTCGAACAGAGAGTAGGGTGGACAGAATTCGATTTTCATCGAGTCAGTAGAATGGTTGGTGGGATCGAAGGTGTGAGGCGAGCACTCGGAGATGAGCTGGGAGGGAGGGAAGAAACTTTTGGAGCGTGTGTTGTCGGCGTCGAGGACGGGAAAGAGGGTGAAGAAAACGCTACGATCGTGATGAGACAGAGTGGAATCTTCCGAACCAATTGTAAAGGTGAGCCGAAGTTCTCTGCTCCGACATTCCTTTCTCGAGCGAGCTGACTCGTACTGTCTTTCACTGTCGCAGATGTAAGATTCGTGCTCTTTTCTACCTCGGTTTCGACGAGTTCTGACTTTCTTGCCTTCGTACGATGACAGTGCCTCGATCGAACAAACGCGGTGCAAGACTCGCTTTCTTCCTTTGCCCTCGCCTCCTTCATCCGCAACACTACCGAACCCACACTTTCTGGTCTCGACGCCTCACTTTGGGCTGCTCATCGAACTCTGTGGGCTGACGTACGTTCGCAATTGTCTTCACCTACGTCTTTCCCGCACACGCGCTGATGTTATCGTGTTTGTACAGAATGGAGATGCTCTGAGTAAAGCTTATGTCGGAACCGGAGCGATCAACTCGAGTTTCACCAGGAGTGGGAAGAAGAGTTTCGCTGGAATGCTTTCGGACGCTTCGAAAAGGTGAGCTAGGCATGAACTGAGCATCGCGAACGGAGCTGCTACTTTGTCCATCCTGTTCACAGTGTCAATCGAGTCTTTCAACAACAGCTGTTCGATTCTGGGAAACAAAAGGCCATCGATGCTTTACTCGTAAGCGCCTTCTACAGCTATAGCACAATGTGGCTCTCTCCATGACTGACCACTCTGGCTCGCGCTTAGGGTAATCTCGCAACCTCTCGCAAAGTCAGAATCTTCGATCCCCTCAACGATACCTTACGATCTCACCTCAAATCTCGAGCAAGCGAGTATACAACTTACCACCCAACAACGATTTGGGTCGGTACTTACAACTTGAACGGGAAACCTCCAAGTGGAGAAAGTTTGTTACCTTGGCTGTTTCCGACTGAGAATGGTGAGTCAAACGTATTCTACTCTAGTATCCCACGGGTCAACGCTAACGAGAAGTGCTTGCGCAATGTAGCGGCAGATCCAGCATTCTTAGTTTTCGCTTTCCAAGAGATCGTTCCTCTTTCGCCGCAAATGATCATGGCTACGGATCCAGAGAAGAAGTCCGTCCATGCTCCGCAATCGAGCTAGCCTTTCGGTGTACTGACGAAGGTTCTCCCTCGACAGGCGGAAATGGGAGCAACACATAATGACGACGGTTCAGAACCGACCTGGAGAGAAGAAGTCGGATTACATCTTGTTGAGATCAGGTCAACTTGTGGGGACTGCGCTGATAGTGTTGTGCTTGAAGGAGATCGTCGGAGATGTCAGGAATGTCGAGATGGCTACGAAAAAGGTATTTCCTCGTCTTTCTCTCGCTTGCTCTAGGCAACGAACTGATCACTGATCTCGTTCGACGCTAGACTGGACTGAAAGGAATGGCAGGAAATAGTGAGTGACCCTTAATCGTCAGCGTTCTTGTTTATTCGCTGACCAGTTCGATCGCTCGCAGAGGGAGCCGTTGCTATTCGACTCGATTACAAATCGACCTCGTTTTGTTTCCTCACTGCTCACTTGGCCGCTGGACATTCGAACATCGAGGAAAGGAATCAAGATTACTTCACGATTAGCGACGGACTGCATTTCGCGAGGGGAAAGATGATCGGCGATCACGAGTGCGCCTGACTCTCTCTCTGTCTTTCGATCACTGGATGTCGCCAAAGCTGATATCGCACTGTCCGTTCTTTAGCAACGTTGTCTGGGCTGCAGATACGAATTATCGAATTAATCTGTCGAATGACGAAGCTAGAACATTCGCAGAACAAGATGATTACGATTCTCTCTTCGCAGCTGATCAGGCGAGCTCGAACATCCCCACGCTAGAGACCATCGGCGACAGCTGACATTCTCGAATGTATCAGTTGAGTCTCGCGATGCGAAGCCGAGGAGTTTTCAAAGGATATCACGAAGCTCCCATCGTTTTCCGACCTACTTACAAGTCAGTCCATATCGTCTCGTGAGCATGGTACCTCAGACCTGATTTCGATCTGAACGGACAGGTACGATAACGGCACGGACGAGTACGACACTTCGGAGAAGATGCGAGTTCCCGCTTTCACCGGTTCGTCTAGCTTCCCCATGTCGGAGTTTTACGTCCTCTGATCTCTTTCTATATAGATCGTATTATCTATAAGGGAGATGCGCTCGATGTCCGTCGTTACTCGCGAGCAGAACTTTACAGTTCAGATCATCGACCTGGTGCGCTCCTCTCTGAAACCCATTCCACTTTCACCTTCCGCCGCTGACAGGATGCGCATATCTAGTCTATGCAATCTTCCGTGCTACTATCCGTGATGTCGACCCAGTAAAGCGGTCTGCTTTGCGGAAACAACTTTTCCACGAACTCATTCAGCATTCGAGCGATGAGAAACTCGATGACAAACTCACAAGATTAGCGAACGGCTCTACTGAGATGGACCTGCCCCCTCCCTCCGACGATCAGCAGGCATGGTGGAATAACGAAGGTTCGCCAACTCCTTCTTTCGAGTTCTCGCTGAGGACTCAAAGCTGACCTCATTTGCGTTCGCTTAGATGGTGACTTTGTCCCTCCAACGCTCCCGGCCCGACAGCGTGCAGCCTCGACTGCTTCAACCTCCCAGAGCACTGCGAACGGTACGCCTCGATCTTCACCTCGGAAACCTGGTCCTCCAGTACCTCGAAAACCCTCCCTCCCTCCTGCTGGTCCACCGATAGACAACCTACTCGATTTCGATCCACTTCAAGCTAGCTCTGCCGCCACTTCGACTCCCGCAACATTCCAAGCAGTTCGAAGGAAACCTCCTCCTCCCGTCAGATCAGTCTCGCCGACTTCGATCGTTTCTTCTCTCGACAACGTCTCGATCAACTCGAAAGAGGTACCTCCACCGCTACCGAGACGACCGTCGTACTCGTCAAGGGAATTGGAAAGGCAAACGACAGGCGATAGTTGGCAAGTGTTGTAAAGAACGATCGACTTTGTTCGTCGTATTTGGTTCTCAGTTGTTGTTGTTCAATCTATAATGGTCGCGTTACTCAAGTCTGGTCGTACTCTCGCACAGAAGAGACTTGGGAGAGACGAGAGCAGTGAGAATTGACCGTTGCGAGATGAAACTGCTCGACTGCCAACTCACCCCTTTCATCAACTTGACTCGGTTGATGAGAGCTCTATCTGGTTACTCGCTCACAAGGAGAGTAGATCCCCGTCGCTGAGTGAGCGGTCTGTGCGGGTTCAAATTCGAAAGTTGCTATCGTCGTCAGTTGACAGCGAAAGCGAGAGACAAAAACAGCTCGACGTTACCGTTTCTTGTATCAAGAGCGATGGGCCCCGAGCGCTGGCGCTTGTAAGAGACGACTCGCCAGTCCTGCGTGCTCCTTAGAGAGAAGAATCTAGCAGCGGATGTAGACAGAAGTTGCAAAGGACTTCGATCGCCCCTTCTCCCAAGGAGGGTGCAACTAGCTCGTCTAGAAAACCCCGGTGCGCTCCCCCTGAGCGTTCCACCCTTTTTGACTTTAATTCGGACGCAGGCTCGAAGAAAAAGCTCTCGACCATTCTCTGTGAATTCTTTTTTGCTCGTTTCGAAGTTGCGAAAGGTTTGCGTTTTCCATGTGCCGCGCCTTTGCGATTGACTCGTAGCGACGAGCAGCACTAGACGAGGTGCACCGAAGCAGGAAACTGGCGACCCAGAATCAAATCTCGCGAATTCACGATCGCTGCCGAGTTTGATACAAACTAATCACATGAGATTACACGCATTAAGAAGAGAGAGTAGAGTAGACGAGAGCCCCAACTAGATCCTACATAAGTTACCGAAACCACAGAATGCCTACCATCTCGGGGGAGGAGCAGCGAGCGAGTAACTGGCGGTTGTACCACTTCCTTGACTCTTCTCGACGCAAACGGTGAAGACTAGCTCGTCAGCGGCGTTGTAGTCTGCCATACAGTAGTTTCGTCGTCCCATGACGCAGTTGGATTTAGGTTTGCTGCCGTCGGTGTCCGTGTCGAAAAGAGGGATGAGCTCTTCTTCGGTATCGATGTGGTGAAGAGTCTATCACGGAGCGAGGCAGGTCAGTGACTGACTGCCAGTAACGAATGAGAGTGGGAAGCGTACCTTGTGAGTCTTCTTTCCGAGTTTGTCGACGAGCCAGATGACGGGAGGAGGAGGAGGAGTGTTCACGATGGCAGACGAGATGACTGTGAGAAGGAGAACGTCAGCTTATGTGTCTTGTGAAGAATGGCCAGACTCACTTTGAAGCATGTACTTGGGATCTTGAGCGGGTTGGAGCTTCTTTGACGAGAAGAACTGTACGCAGGGGATGAGCACGGATTAGCTTCTGAGTCATCAGCGGATCGACCAAGATCCAAGCGTACCTTGCTTTGAGCAGTAGCGTGAACGTCACCAGACATGAAAGAGACTCGGACATGCTTCTCGAGAGCGAGTTTTTGGAATTCCTGTTTCGCAAGGCGAGGGATCAGCCAGAGCCTATTCATCAGCGGAACGATAGGAGCTTTACCTCAATGACCCAATTACGCTCCTTCTTGTGAGCGGCAGCACAGGGGTGATCAGCCAAATCGTCCTTGAGTTCAGCCTCACTGCACGCCTCATCACAATGTCAGTCCTGAAATCAACGCTTCGAACCAAACGGATAGAACATACGCGTTGAACTTGTTGACAGCGGCAGGCATGATCTTCATCTTGGCGAGAAGGGACATCGGGTTGAGTTTCTTTTCGAGGAGTGCTTCGAGAGCGACCATTCGAGGGTAAGCGATGGGAACGCCGACGAGAACGATGAGATGTTGAGTAGTTTGAGGAAGCGCTCGGATAGCGGCGAATAAGCGTTGGTAGGTTTCGACACTTGCGAGCTGAGTGACAAGACGAGTCAGCGAGAATGAAACCGATGGACAGGGAAATCGACGTACCTGGTCAAACTTTCGCTCACAACGCCAATCGATCGCGACAAGTGCTTGCTTAGGTCCGAGGGGAGTGATGTAGGAGTGGTTTCGGTAAGGAATGTAGGGTCCATCTCCTCCGAGAATGAGGCACTTCGAAGGGTTGTTGGGGGAGATTCCTCGTTCGTCGGCGAGAGTACCATCAACCTCATCGACAATGAACACTGCAGAGGAAGCGGGAGGTGAGTTGACTGAACGGCGCGAAGCGAAAACTCGAAAGAAACTTACTTTGGAAAAGCAAGTACCACTTGTAACCGGTTGAACCGATCGAAGAGAAGACAGCAGACGTCTGAAGAGCTTCGGGGTAAGAACCGAAACCATCAATCAAGTCGTGGTCATCGAGCTGATTGAACATGGGTAGTCGAGCGATAGCCTCTCCGAAAGCTCCACTTCTGAACCATTGGCAGTACCTGTACAGAGACTCGAGGTTAGCTACTGTCTGGACGAAGAGAGGATAGCAGAAGCTTACCAGTTGAAAAAGAATCGATCGAGAGCGAGTCTCATCTCGGGAGTCAAAGGAGCTTTCGCCTTGACATCCTGATCCGACTCGTTGATCCAGGGAGCAATCTCGGGCTCTTTAGTGAGAGGATCACAGTAGATCTGATCTCCTCCTCCGACAATGCAGTGAATGGGCTTTTCTGCGTGCTTGCGAAGAACGTCTCGCCAAAGGGGATCGGGACCGTTGAAAGCCTCGGTGTCAACTCCTCCACTGAATCCGTTGCTGTTATTCAGATGAATAGGATCAGAAGGGTTTCGGCAGAGAGCAGAGAGGAAGGGGAAACTCACCAAGAGTGGTACATGACTCGCATCTCTTGATCGAAAGCGGGAACCCAGAACGAGTTCTCAGGACCGTTCTACACCATGCGATCTCGATTAGTGTGCAAGTCGACATGAGAGGAAGGGAGAATTCGGCTCACGTTGATCGAGTAGAAAATCTCTTGTTCTGCCTCTCCCATCGGAATCTCAAGCTTGAACCTCCAGAAAGACTGAGCACCAGCGATCGAATGGTAAACCTGGATCTTCTGACCAGGGCTGTGATACTTCTTGACGTAATCTGGGTGATCTGGAGGAGCAGGGTTCTCGTTGGAGATTTGGAGGTTATCGAGTTCAGCAGCGAGAGCACCGTTTGTAGCGTCCCATTCGCACATAAGGGAAGGAGCAGTCGAGTAGTCGGAACCTTCGTCTGTTGTAACGATCATGCAGAATCCGTGCCAGATTCGATCGATCATAGTGTCATATCGAAGCATCGCGCCAGTCCTGCAAGTCGATGTACAAATCAGCTAGTTCATCAGAATCATAGAGCTGAGACAGAAGCTCGACTTACATCATGAGGAGACGAGGAGACATCTTGCGCTTGACATCGGGAACTCGGAAAGGTTGAGGGTGAGGAATATGCATGGGGATAGTCGAAGGAGGAGGTCCATCGGTAGGAGTAGGTCCAGGAATCTCCGAGTTGGGCACATCTGTTTGTAAGACGCAAGCGAGATCAGCGGGTGAAGGGAAATCATGCGAGAAAGGAGGGGTAACCCGACTCACGAGGTCCAGGACGATAACCTTGATCATCGTAAGCGCCTCCTACCGAATCCTCGACAGCGTGAGGCTCTTGAACCTTCTCTCTCAATTCTGCCTTGACTTCCTCTCGTTCATGAAGAGGCTTGGTAGTTGCGAGTCCATATTTCCCTTGCGAAGCGGCGAGCATTTGTAGTCGTTCATCTGTAATGAGAGTTTTGTATCAGTAGCAGCACATCAGTAGTGTAGGGCTGTGGGCTTACCTCGACGACGAGCGTGGAATCCTCTGTTTAGATGAAGGTGAGAAGGTTCAATAAGGGTTCGATCAAGATCGAAGAGGCGAGTGAAGAGCAAACTTACGGTTCATCCATATTACTCTAGTGTTGGTCTGTTACTGATTGATGGACTGAGATTAAAGCTGAGTGTATTCGATGTTGAGCGATTGAAAGGTGGCTATGTCGAAAACTAAACTTGATGAGACTGAAGTGTAAGGTGAATCTACAAGGAGGCAGCTGTGTCAGTAAAGCTCTTCTCTGATCATATCTCTGTGACATACCTCTATGTAAAAGTGAAGAGTAAGTACTAAGGAAGAGGGAGCGAATTGAATCCAAGGTTTTTCGAAACTTTCACAAAGTTACGCTCCACTTTCGCCGAAATCGAACTGCTAATACCTCTCTGGGACGATGCGGATACCCAACGATAGCAACAAGGTCCTCATAGTCGGCGCTGGAAGTTCAGGAATCGCTGCAATCAAGGAAGCACTCGAGGTGGGACTCCATCCGATCGCTTACGAGGCATCTTCAGATGTGGGAGGAGCATGGAGGTATAACCCAGATCCAGGAGATTGTCAGGTGCGATTCGACAAGCAAGGTTGGGCGACATTCGCAAGTCCTTCAGAATCGACTTCTCTCGTTCCTCCTCCTTCACCAATGTACGATTCACTCAAGACCAATGTCCCGACGTCCCTGATGCGATACCGAGGTTCTCAATTCCCTCCCGACGTCGTGAGTCCTACCTGCTCTTCAGTCTCGTTGACAATGCTAATGTCGAATTTTCGTTTCTTCGCAGGGTCTATTCGCTTCCCACTCTCAAGTTCAAGCTTACTTAGAAAACTATGCCCACCCACTCGAATCCTGCATACGCTACAACCATCGCGTGACTCGAATACGCTACACTGCCAGTGAAGATGAAGGAGAACAACGAAAATGGTTTGCTGAAATCGCTCCGACTGATGGTTCAGCCGTAATCAATGAGCAGTTCGATTTCGTCATGATCGCGAATGGGCATTACTCGAAACCTTTCGTACCATTCACTGAAGGATTGAGGACATGGAAAGGCGAACTACAACATGCGAGGTGGTACCGCAACACAAAAGCTTTGGAGAACAAGGTGAGTCCGTCCACTTAGCCATTCAGCGAGCTCAGCATTGACAATCCGATACTATAGACTGTACTCGTGGTCGGTAATTCCGCGTCAGGTTACGACATCACTCGAGAAATCGCCATGTCGATTCACTCTCGACGCACTTCCGATCGACCACCTGCAATTCTCCCAAAAATCTATCAATCTGCTCGCAGCGCTTCGAATCTCGGCATACCTTTCGACGCTCCCGATTCACCTGAGTGGGCGAAGGAGGTCAAGGTGTTCCCACCGATACGAAAAGTTGAGGACAAGACGATCACTTTCCAAGACGGTAGCTCGCTGGACAATGTCGACACGATGTGGGTACACTCGATAGCTCTTGCAGTCAACGTCAACTGACCAACTTCATTCCGTTGCTCGCCTTAGCATTTATGCGACAGGCTACTACTTCTCTTTCCCTTTCCTCCATTCAACCGATGCACCCTGGTCTTCTCACCCAGTCGTCCGGTCCCCTCCGACACCTGACTCTTCTGGAGATTCGACTTCACCTGTAGATGGAGGTCTCAGACTGCACAACCTCGACGATCGATTTCTTTTCTACCTCCCCGACCCTAGCGCCGTTTTCCTCTGTCTACCTTACCTCGTGCGTCTCCCACTTCCTCTCACAACTCACCATGTGACTAAGTCTTATTCCTTGCTCATACACAGGTGATTCCCTTCCCACTCGCCCAACTTCAAGCACGACTCGCTTCGCTCCATTTCGCAAACTCACCTCAATTACCTTCACCTCTCGAGTTCGTCGCAGGAGTCTCGGAAGACGAGCCAGAAACGAGGAGCTCGGTCGTACTGGGACATCCGAGGCAATACGATTTGATGGATCGAATGATGAGAGAAAGTGGTGACGTTGCTTCGGATGATAAGGAGGAAGACGAGGATCTGGTTGAAGCAGACAACAAGTACGGGAAGACTAGTCAAGCTGAGAGGGATTTGAGAGGTGGTGCGAAGGCTCTTCGGAGAGCGGTCTTAGGTTACTAGGCTAAAGATTCTGTAGATATCGCACTTGTAGATTTGGAAGTTCTCGCAATGTTGTTCGATGATACTCTGGATCAGTCGCTTCTCAGACTCGCTCAGACTGGGTCATCGACAAGAAATCAATGTTCAAAAAAGGATTGCAGGTTGATTGCGAAGTAAGTGTCTGTGAGAAGAAGCTAGCTACAATTGCGATAAGGAGAAGGGGAGGAAGGAGAAATGAGAGTGGTGATGCGATATGCGAGTGGAGAGAGAGAGCCGAGTGATGGAAGGGAGAGAAGAGGTATAAAGAACTCGTTCAAGATAAGTTGGATGGTATAGAGCTAGTCTCACGAAAAGGGTTTGCGAAGGGGTTTGCGATAAGGGTTTGTTGAAAAACGAATGGGGTGTTGTGAATGGAAGTTGCGAGTGCGAAGGGGTTGGGGGTATACATTTGACTGCTAAACGCAGAATTTGGTGGTTTTTTTTGTTGGAACTGACAGGATCGATTTATACATTTGGTACTGATGGTGAAGAGTGCAGAGAGAGGTGGAGAGGTTTGAAGGTGGTCGAGTGAGAGTGACACTATCGATCGGAACCGCTTGAATCGCCGTGACCGTAAGCTCCTGCTGAGTAAACGACTTCCCTTCCTCGTCCTCGCCTCAATCGACTCTGACTCCTACTCTCACTGAAGCGTCCTCGTCCCCTGCCTCTATCCTCATCCCCATCATACTCTTCAATCAAGGTTCTCTCCTTTGTCCTACCTCTGACTCGGGGAGTCTCCTCTTCTCTTCCTCCTCCTCGACCACGAGATCGTGAAGCGCGAGAAGACCGGCTCCTTGAAGATGAACGACGTTCCTCCTCCTCATCGTTTGTTGAAGGGGAGAATGAGCGATGAACAGCTCCATCGCCTCGAAGTTTCGAGCGTCCACGAGGATCTGGAGTTCCGGCCACGTTCTCGACAGCGACTGAAGCGTGACGACCACGTATCGGCTCGTCTCGCTCATCGATAGAGCGTTGGCGGGAAGAAGAGGAACGACCTCGACGAGCAGTGGGANGAGTTGCTGGAGGAGAAGGGAAAGGTGAGACGGCGACGGAGCTCGAAGGAGAATCGGTAGTTGCAGCGATGAAGTGACCAGGAAGGAGACTGGGACGATTGCGAGTTGTGAGAGTAGAAGGGAGGGCGGAAGCTCGAATGGTATCGTCGCGGCGTCGGCCTCGGAATTCGGAAGGGAGAGTGAGGGTTGCGGATTGATCTTCGGTGTCGTCTTGTTCAGAGTCGACAACTGAAGACGAAGGTAGGTCTTCAGCTTTGAGGGGAGTAAGTCGATCGATTGTGGGCTCCGAGCGAATTTGAGCAGCAGGGCCACGACTGAAGAGGGTGCGGGTAGGTCGACCGGGAGTGGAAGGGAACGGCGTAGTGGAATTGGAAGAGCCTACTGTTTGTCGATTGGCTGTGACACCATCGACAGAACGACTCCGCTTCATCTCTTCCGAATCTGTTGGCTCTGAAGGTCGTCCTCGTTGATCCTTGGGTTTTGCTGAGGGATCGGCGAGGTGAGAGAAGAGGTAGCAAGCGAATGCCGAGTGATCGTCTCCTGAAGAATCGCTATCACTGCCTTCGTCGTGACATCCCGATCGTCTCGAAGTTTTGACCGAGGGTCCTTCGTCACTAGCCGATCGACCGGTTCGGAGAGTTCGGATACGAGGAGAGACTAGGAGGTCGTCAGGGGGAGTCTGGTCGATGGGAGTGAATCCTTTGAAAGGTTTCGGAGGTGCCGGCTGCCACGATTTCCTCCTCACTTTCTTTTCCGAATTCGTCTCCACTCTCAACTTCTTTGGCACTCCAACACATCCTGGTCGACCACAATGATTCGGCGTCGGTAAGAAAGTCGAGGATGTTTGCGATTTGACTTGTTTCTGTTTCGGAAGTGCGAGATCGGTGATGTCGTCGTCATGGATGTTGGCGCCAGACGAGTCGTAGCTGAAGAAGGGGGAGCGGGAGGCAGAAGAAGGGGATACAGGGTTCAAAGCGGGAGAGGAGTGAACTGCTGCGGCTTTTTGACGGAAGTAGAGTGGGGAAGGAACGGTAGGATGAGGTCGACCGAGTTTGCGACGATAACTGAGATCCTTGTTGTTTTGAGCGACATCGAAGGGAGTGACGAGTGGTGAAACGAGAGGTTCAGGTTGATAGTTGATCGTCCAAGTCGCTGGAACCCTGATCCCGTTCGCAGGAAGCGAATTCGCGTAATAACTATCTTTCGGTGGGGGAAGATCGAGGGAAGGGGGTTCGGCGAGATCGTTGGAAGAGGAAGATTGGAGTGGAGAGTTGGTGGCACTCGAGGGAGGAGTCGAGCAGGCGCTTTTCGCTGAAGAGGAGGAAACGAGAGGCGGTACTGGGGAAAGATAAGGTGAAAATTCGGGAGAGATTGGCGCCTGTTGATAGTCCAATTCCCTGCATGCACTTGAACAGTACGAACTTCCCTCTGTAGCGTTCCCACACCTGTAACATCCACTCAAAAAGCGAAGTCAGCGAATTTGATCAAAGCGGTACTCCATTCAAAGTCATCACCGGCAAAGGATCTGTTTGCACTCACGAGAAGCAGAAATCACCAAATGGTAACTCATCTCCATCTCCTAGTGTCCTCTCCCTCGTACGTGTCGCAGCTGATAACATTAATCCAAGCTGCTTTTGCTGAGTGACTTTGTCAAACTTGATCGAGCTATCGAGCAGACTCAGAGCCGGCTCAGTATGGGTTTGATAGTCCTCTAGATGAACTACAGGTGATTCGATAGACCGATCCTTGTATTGAAGAGTTGGATTGAAGGTTTGCGGGCCGCTCGGCGGGAAATGAAGGAAAAGCCGGGAGAGGACTGGGACTAGTCGAGGCTGGAGGAAGGGCGAAAGATAAAGGTGTAGATCGAGTACCGGGAGTATGAGAAGTTGGCGAGCTGATGAAGAGGTGAAAGGTGATGGTGAGAGAACCACACCAAAAATTTCATCGGCTTTGTGAGGAAAGATCTGCATTCGATTTTTCTCCCTCGATTCGCGAGTTTTTTTCCTCTCTCAGCTCGCTCACTTTCGGTACGTTCCCTGTCCTTGTCCACACACCGTGCACTACACCTCGTTCGTGCGCGAAATTGAGTAGATTCCGCTTCTGTTACCCACTTTGCTCATCGTTTCTTTTCATTTCTTTCTCCTTCTCTTCTTTTCAAGAGTCCTTCCTTTGTCTTCTTTTGCCCCGGAGAACTCCCGGAAGTCTTCCGTTCCTTTGTCTCCCAGGTGGTAAGCTTGGACTTCGCTCGCTACTCCCCAGAAGCAGCACTCCAAAGCCTATGAGAGAGAACGGCTACAGAAATGCCTTCCCAACCTCACGTTCGTGGCCTCTTGCTACTTCCTGTTCCAAGCTTTCATGTCCACGCACTCGAGACGTTAATGAACTTCCGATCGTTGAGTGTGGCTCCGAGTCGGAACGGGACGAGCAGGAAAGGACCAAGCTGGTTGTGATCGCAAACTCATTCCTTTTGAGCCAGGTTCCTTCGCACGTTCGCATACTGCATACTGTCGTCTCTGTATGATGCTCAACAACATCATACGAACTCTAGCGTCCTCCATCGACAGCCCCTAGCGATACCCCAGTTCCGTTAACGGTTCCTTCGCACACTCATCGCAAAAGTTCGCCCTTCTTCTTCTTCTCTACTCTCTTGCCGTACCTTCGAGAGGGCCACACGTTCCAAGGTAGTATGTGATAGAGCACGTTCCATTACTGTTCCACCGGGCCCTCACAGTTGCTCCTCACATCCTGCAAAGGAAACAATTGAACAAAGTGCTTTTTTCATTGGTGGGGTCGTAACGCCGGAGTTACGCTCGCTTTTCTTTCGCTTCGGTTCGTGGGCAGAGTTCGTCCGTTCTTGAATGTCCAAGCACCTTTTGTCCATAAGGGTCGGCGGATCGGTCTGAACAGAACTTCCCTACCTCATCCAAAGAAGCAGAGTCAAACGACAGACAGAAGGCTTCACGTAAAGCTGAGACGTTCTGCTCGGATGACAGCACGTGAGAAAAGAAAGGAAACTTTCAGGGATCGACAGGTCCCCTAAAATCCTGACCGAGAGAAGCTTGAAATCTCTCTCCGATTCTCGCTGGACAACGCTGACGTGTTTCTCGCATCGTCTCTCCGACAACCGAGAACGTCCCCTGTTCGTGGTCGCAAAGTCGGACCAAGTCGCTTCGAGCTTGCTTCGAACTATAGACTTGACCGACCTCTGTTAGTCACAAACCTTCAGACATCGAAGCACACCATTGCCTCTCCACGCCTCATCGAGACCGATGCCAGACTTCGTTGACGCTTGTACTGCGAACAGTTGAAAGCACGACAACGGAAAAGATTGCGCGTAAAACGGGGAATATTGCAACATCTTTGATATCCGTGAAAGAGCGACAGCTAGCGTGAGAGAGGACAGGGTGGTAGAAATGCTGAATGCGGGTGCGAAAGAATAGATCTGTGATATGTGTAAAGCGATACAACCGAAAAGAGGAACAAAAAACGAAAACTAAGTCCACCTCAACGACGAGCGACTGATGAAGTCTCCCTCAGCGGCACTCCATCCTCGTCCTCTTCCAGCTCATCCGCAGTTTCTTCCGGAAGTAATCCATACTCGCTCGGTCTTCGTTCGACTCCAGCTCTGAAAGGCCAACCACTTCCTTCGCCTCGTCGACTCCTACGTCCTCCTCCGCCTCGAGAAGGGAAGATTTTGTTCCATGCAGAGCTGACGAGATTGAGGGTGGCTCCAGCGAGTTCATGCAAAGTACCTTCGCCTGCATCTCCAGCGGGATCATCGAAACGTCGAGCAAGTCGAGGGCGGCGCCAGAGACGGAGGGTGAGGGAAGAAGCGACGACAGATACTGAAGAGAAAGCCATAGCTGCACCAGCCATCATCGGATGAAGGTGAAGACCCCAAGGGAGGAAAACTCCCATTGCGAGGGGAATACCTACAGGAACAAGCCTCGATTAGCTTTGCTCCACTTGAAAAACTTCTTAAGGAAATTTGACACACCAACGAGGTTGTAGACGGTTGCCCAAATGAAGTTCAAGCGAATTTGTCGGAAGATTCGACGTGAAAGGTCGAGAGCCGCGACGACGTCCAAAAGATCGGATTTCATGAGGACGATGTCGGCAGCCTCCATAGCGATATCAGTTCCCGTACAGAGTGCGATACCAACATCAGCGGTTGCTAGAGCTGGTGAATCGTTGATGCCATCTCCGACCTATCGCAAGGGGAAAAGATCAGATTTCGACAAAAGTGCAGGGAGAGAAAGGGCAGCTCACCATTGCGACGCGATGACCTTGCCTCTGGAGCTTCTCGACCAGTGCCTTCTTCCCATTCGGACTCATCGAAGCGTGAACGTCTTCATCTGCAATTCCCACTTCACTCGCGATAGCTCTCGCAGTCGTCTCCTGATCTCCTGTCGCTAACAACACCTCGATCCCCATCCACCTCAAAGCATCGATAGCTTGACGAGCTTCTGATTTGATTGAATCGGCGAGAGAGACAGCACAGGCGAGTTGACCGTCGACGGCGACGAGAACGCAAGTTCGACCTATTGATTCTTCGCGAAGGCGGAAAGATTCGTGCGAGAGCGGTAGAGCGATGTCGGATTCAGTGAGGAAGTGAGAGTTTCCGATCGAAATGGAATGAGTTGAGCGACCAGTACCGGCGGAGGGCGAGAGGGAAGGAAAGTGACCGCTGATCGAGCATCGAACTCCTTGACCAGTGTTAGATTCGAAAGAGGTGACTTCGATCGAGCTAGGAATCGAGGAGAAGCCGAGAGATTGAATACCCCATTGTGCGATGGCTTTGGCGAGAGGATGTTCCGATTTCGTTTCTGCCGCAGCGAAGAGTAGGATTGCTTCGTCTTGCCAACCGTTTCCTGACCCTAGTCGTGTCGATTCGAGGCTATCCCGAGGATCCTGATCAACCCACTTCACTCCGACAACATCGAGCTTTCCAACGGTAAGGGTCCCAGTTTTGTCGAGAACGATCCGGTCGATTCGATAACTTGCTTCGAGAGGTCCAGCTCCTTTAATCAAGATTCCGTTCTCAGCTCCTACTCCAGTCCCAACCATGACGGCGGTAGGTGTTGAAAGACCGAGGGCGCAAGGACAGGCGACGACGATGACCGAGATGCACATGCGAAGACAGACCATGAATTTCGTCGCTCCTGCTTCGTTGAATACGTGAGGAAGGTGACTTGTTGCATGGGCGATGACCATCCAGGAGGCGAAAGTAAGGAGTCCGAGCGAGATGACAGTCGGAACGAAGTAACCTGCGACGGTATCGGCGAATGCTTGAATCGGAGCTTTCGAAGTTTGCGCTTCCTCGACGAGGTTGACGATCTGAGCCAAGGCGGTATCCTTTCCAGCTCGGGTCACCTTCATGTTGAACGTTCCTTTCCCATTGACTGTCCCTCCTATAACATTCGAATTGACCGATTTCGTAACTGGCACTACTTCTCCCGTCACCATACTCTCGTCTACCGCTGATTCTCCCGTGACTACTACTCCATCTGCAGGTATCTTGTCTCCAGGAACGATCTTGACGACATCTCCAACCTGAATGAGTTCAGTCGGCACTTTCTTCTCCTTCGTACAATCGGGATCGGTGTAGATGATAGCTTGACTCGGCGCCAGACTCATCAATCGACTGAGGGCCGTACTCGTTTGTCCTTTGGCGAGGTTCTCCAGGAAGCGACCAAAGGTAACAAAGGTGATAAGCATCGTCGAGGTTTCGAAGAAGACTTTGGGGTGATAGGTTGGATCGCCGAGGAAGGGTGCAGAGATCATGGCGAAGATTGAGTAGGTGAACGCAGCCGAGGTACCGAGAACGACGAGGACGTCCATCGTTGCCGATTTGTGCTTGAGGGCTCGATAAGCTGAACGGTAGAAGCGGGCACCGATACCAAATTGGACAGGGATCGTAAGGACGCAGCAGATGAAGTCGCCGAGATAGATGTTTGGTAGGAAGGCGAAATTGACGATAGGGCGAAGGAAGGGGATCATGGGGAAGATCATCGAGAGGAAGAAGACGGGGAGTCCGAACGAGAACGCTCGTAGGAAGGCGTTTCTCCATTCTTGAATCTCTTTTGTGCGAGCGAGTGACTGAAGTTGCATGGCGTTATTCTCGTCTGAAGCGAGGGTTGCGTCGAATCCGACTTCTTCGATAAGGTCGACAACATCTCGAGGTCCACCGATAATCGCAGGATCGTAGGAAATGGTGGCACGTTCGGTAGTAAGCGAAACGACGGCACTGAGGATTCCAGGGGTCGAGCGAAGGGCGGATTCGATTGAAGAAACGCAGGAACCGCAACTGTTTGGAATTTGCAATCAAGGTCAGCTAATTTTCTCCTCGTGTTGTCTCGAGAACAGGCTCACGTCATTCCATAAACCCTCAGAATCACTGTATCCTCTTTCGTTGGCTGTATTGGTGTAGCTTCGAATCCCATATCCTCAATTTCCTATCAAGTCGGAGAAGAAGATCAGTCCACATTCTCTCAATTTGACCTCGGGGACGGTGAATTCACCTCTGCAAGCTTTTCTGGTGTCCATATGGATCCATCGTACTCGATCACTGCTCGCTCAGCGCTGTCGAACGACACTGATTAGCTCTTATCGCTCGTCCGTCTCTGCCGAAAAGTAGGGAAACGTACAGAAGAGCGACCGTTACACTTTGAATCCCCTTTTGACCCTTCAATCCATTCTCTATACTAGCCACACATGATCCGCAAGTCATTCCTGATTCCCAAAGAAGGGCTAGATCAGTTTGTTGAATCAGGCAAGAGTTTGAGACGAAGGCTCACCCTCTACCTTGAGTTGTAGCGTTGCGACAGTCCCCTCTGCTTTATCATCCCCGAAGCTCAATACGTCCAGCTCGTCTTGATCGTCCGCAAGGAGAGAGGTTGTCGCCGAATTCATTTGTTTAAACCCGAAGAGAGGGACCGCCTCCACGTGCAGCTAAGGCGTTAGGTCGTAAGCAGATATATCTAGAGTAGTCTCGGTCGCTGAAGTGCCGGCACTCGCGAGTCGTGGAAGTAAACGGAAGTGAAATGAAGGAAGGGAAAGAAGGAAGAAGTTCGCAACGCTCGTCGCTCTTTCGCATAAACGCAAATGTTCGTTTCGAGAGGCTTGGTAGATGCAGTTCTCAAAAGCAGGGAACGACTCTTAAAAACACGGTAAAGAATAGATAGTACAAAAACGAGATTAGATTGATTAGTCAAAAATAGTCATAGTAAAGTATAGGAAAATAAGCGAGGTGATATACAAACAAACAGCACAGCTGTACATTAAGGATGGAATAACGATCGAGAAAGCGGAAGACAGAGAGCAAAAGGGAAGAAGCGACCCGCGAAATTGCAAAACTCCACCGCGCTCAACCTCCCTCGCGTTAGCCTCCTTCAATTAACCTTTTCCTTGAGCGCTTTCCCATCCATCTTACTCGTTGGCACGTATGCTAACTCGTTCGGACCGTTCACTTCTGATGGGATGACTTCTCCTTTCTTGTTTCGTCGAGCTAGTTTCGCGGAGAACTCTTGTCGAGTCATACGAGTACCGAAGAATAGACTGCAGAAAGTGATGTTAGGTTAGCGGAGGGTACGAGGGTAGAAGAGAGTGTGGATCATCGACTTACTCCCAGGAAATGAACCAAGGTTGAGAATAGTTCTTCTTGAGTCCAGCTACTTGATCTGTTTGCGACACTTTCATCGTCAGCTTCTGTTTGACGGAAATGTGTATGAGAGAGAACGTACGATGAATATCGTGATAATCTGCATTATTGCCAAAGAGGTGTTGAAACGGGTCCCACGGAAAAGCGAATCCACAATGATCATCGACAGTCTTTGCAGTCGAGATGCAGAAGAAGAAGATGTCTTGTCGGATCGTCAAATTGGCGATCATGTGAGCGAGGAAAGTGCCACAAGTGTCGAGAACGAAGCCTTCGATTGGATGATTGTAGAGTGCCCCGAAAGCATAAGGTACGTATAATCGATGGTGCCAGCTGTGAATTGTCCGATACAGGAAGGTGACTTGATGAGCTGTTCGGTGCATCATGTACTGCCATCCGTCGAGAATGAACCTGAATCGAGGAGTCGAGGAAACATTTCAGTTTCTCGTTATTGGATAAGGATGAAGGAGAGAGCGGGGCTCACGCTGCCCATGCCAGCTGCAATGTCGGATACCCCCACCAGTACAACCAACTAGCCAATCCCCTCCCGTAACGAGCCATGAATTGTCCTCCATGCTTTGAACCCGCGACTGAAATGACCACCTTCGCGACCCTTCTCCCCCATTTATTCAGTTCTCCCGCATGATCCATCGCTGGTGGATCATCCTCTAACGCCGCCATTCCCATCAAAGTCTGTAACACCTGTTGAAACAGTACCGCAACTATAACTTCCCGCACGGTGACTCTATTCTTCGTCTTTACTTCCTCTGGTTCGTGTATTCGGTGTCGTTCCAATACATCCAGTCTCAGATTGTCGAGGAGGTGAAAGAAGAGGGAGAAGATCCAGTAGATGGCGAAAGGAGCGAATAAGGAAAGGTATTTGTCCGAGATTCCTGGAACGAGTTCAGATCGAAACGAGTGGTAGAATGGATAGTCTGATGTTGACAGTGGAGTGGAATACATTGGTGCGTAGGGAACGTGTGGGCCGGTGAAGTTGTTCATGATCGGAGAGATGAAAAGGGAGACAAAGTTGATCGAGAAACAACTCGGGGTTGTCTACCTCGAAGCCTGACGGGGAGGGATGAGAGATGTTCTGTGTACTGATATGACCGATTAAGCGTGCGTCGAGGCGTGTTTGAGGCGAGTGGAGTGTGGAAGGGTGAACTCGAACTCGAGACCGAGACTTCAGCAAAAAAAAAACATCGCAAGTGGCGTGTTCCTTCCGAACCGCCGAAGTATGAAGGTAAGCATGCAGAGTGTTTTGCAAGAAAGTTATTCGTTTGTACAATCAAAAGAAACGGGGGGGGGAAGGAGAGAGACAGAGTTGCGTGGTGGTTGAAAGAAGACAAAAAGAACGAAAGTATTGAAAACGAAGGTATAGGAAGAACGAGTGAAGGAAGAAAGGAAGAATACTATGCAAACAGACAGATAGACAGATAATCAATGAGTTGGAGATAATACAGATGGCAAGAAGAGGTCAGCGGATCCAAGAGGAGGAGAAAGGTATCGAAAAAATCATGAGAGGTTTGGGGTCGGACGAGGTAGGAAGGAAATAAGAGAGAGGTAATGCTCGGGGCGAAGGGTATGTCGAGACTGGGAGGAGGGTGAGGTTGTTCAGGTGTGCGAGGAATGGAACTGGAGGAATGTTGATCATCTTCCGTATGTGAGAATTCCCGAGGTTTGGGCTCGACTCGTTATAGGCCTTTTCGGATTGAGGAGTTTGGACGAGATTGAGAAAGGTTGGCTCATCAATTTCGAAGAAGATCGACCGAAAGGTAGCTTCGAAGTTGGGGGACAAGGTGATCCTCCCGCTCCTCCTCCGCAAGGACTTGAACCATTCGTACCGAACGAAGAATCGCATTCTCCGTCTTCCTCATGTACCGAGAGGCCCTTGCCTTTGGTACCGGAAGGAGTCGTAGTGATCGAAGGTCGAGTAGGGAATTGAAATCCAGTTGGTTCGAGAGCTTTCCGAGGGTTGAGCGAAAGAGGTCGTCGACTGCCACCCTCCGCGTTTCTGAGAAGTGCAGAAGCGTGTTGTGCTTGACCGAAGGTGAACGAAGAAGCTCGGTTGAAGACACCTTTTTGTTTGCGGAACTTGTCGAGGTGAACAGATCGTTTCGCATCGTGTTCAGGATGATCCATGGTGACGTATCGGCCGATGCAGCGTTCCTGATGAAACGAATGAAGCCGTGTCAGCAGGCTTGATCTCGCGAGGAGAGAAAGTAAGAGGAGACGTACGGGATAAGCTCGGAAGAAAGCTTCGTAGCCTCCTTGAAGAATGTAAACTTCCGGGTAGTGAACCTTGGGATAAGCAGCGGCGTTTCGTACTCGATCGACGTTGCGGAGATGTTTAGCGCTGCAGAAACGAGTGATGATAAGCCCGACTGCGAAAAGCGCGAGATCTTCCGAAAAGACTCACCAAGTAGGAGCTCGTTTCGCGCTGAACTCGCAGTGGAAGATGAGAACAGTTCTTCCCTCAGAGAGAGGTCGTTCGCTTGTACTCGGTTGAGGTAACTTTGAGATGTTGAGGAGAGCGTTCTCGACGTCTGCCATTTCCGACAAGTTGACAGCATTCGAGATGTGACCTCCTGCGAATTCGTAGTCGAATCGACAGTCGATGACGTGATAGCTCTTGATCTCTTTGTCGGAGAAGTCACCGCTTTGGAGAGCGTTGAGCTGCAATAGAAGGAAAGGTTTAGCTCCATGACAGAGGAGAAGCAACGATAGAGAAAACGTACTGTTTCGGGAGTGATCCTCATCAATCCATCCTCTTTCACGTTGAAGCAAGGCAAAGCTTTGCCTTTCGACTCTTGCTCCCGGAACCCAGCGATAGGACTTCCCGCTTCAGGCGACATGCAAGCCTTAACTGCCGGTCCTAGATCTATCGAAGCAATCCCTCGTTTCCCGCTTCCTCCAAAGTAATCCGATCCATCGACGGGGATAGGAGCAGGTTGAGGTGATTCCATGGGAATGTTCAGGTCTCGCTCAAAGAGTCCTCCTCCAAGAAGTGCCGGGCTGTGCTGTACCTTTGGGCATCCAGCCTCGGCAGCATCGGCGACCGAGAGAGCACGACGAGAGTTGCGACGAGAGTGGGAAGGGCGACCGTCTTGAGCTTGAGTCGCGAGACGCTTGTTGAAGGAAGAGTTTGAGGAGTTCGAGGTCGAATCGGAAGGGTTGGAAGTGGTAGACGAGAAGGATCCGGCGACGGTTCCAAAGCTGGCGAGAGATGGTCGACGACTCAAGTTGAGGCCGATAGCGGATCTCTGACGGCGAGCAACGTGCATCGGTCCTCCGACGGTATTAACCTTTTCAAAGTTTCGACGTCCGAGAGAGTTATTGTTCGAGTTGTTGACGGGAGTTGGCGATGCTGGTGTTGGCGAGTTCTCTTGTTCGAGGAAACGTTTGCGAGACGCTGGGATCGGCGAGGCTGAGTCATCGACGAAAATGTCTCCCAGTCGATCGTCGGCGCCATTTGCCGGACTGCCTGAAGAGCCGGGACTGTATTGCGGTTGTCGCGTAGTCGAGTCCGACACCGATCGTGACTGTCCAGTGGGTCGAAGAGAGAGTGGAGATGCGAGGTTGCGAGGGGAAGCGCCGTCGATTTCCATTCTGAAAGGTGAACCTTCGACTTCCTTTCGACTTTGAGGTATCGATGACTCTGACTAGAAGAGAAGTGGTGTCAGTGAGATAGTCTGGCGGTCGAAGAGAGTAAAGAAGCAGCTCACGCGACGTTTGACAGGATGCGAAGGAGGTGCGAGACCTCCACCGTTTCGCTTGTTCCAGTTCGAAGGTAAAGAACTTCGAGGTCGCCTAACGAGTAGATGAACAACATCAGTACGCGTGAGGAGAAAGGTAAAGCCAAAAAAAAACGCGGGACAAAGGGAGAAGGAGAAAAAAAAAACTCACGAAGTGGGGTAACGAGAAGAGACGAGGGATTCTTCAATCGTTGGCGCGATGAAGAAGCCATCGTTGACTGGAGCTTCATTCTCATCTCGACCTCGACTGGTCCCGAAGGTGAAGTCGTTTGAAGAGAAGGGTGGTCGCGACTCTTCAGCTTGCGAAGGAGGAACCGTAGCGTAATGAGTTAAACTAGGTCTTCGAGTGTGCCCATTGCTGCTACCGGATGAAGGTCGAGATCTAGGCTTTTTAGGTCGAGAGATGGAGGACGAGGTGGAAGCGACGGGAGGGGCGTAGTTGACTGGAGAAGACGAGCGGGGTATGGAAAGAGGTGCGATGGGAGGAAAAGTAGTTTGAGTCGCTGGAGCTGATTGTTGACCCTGACGGAAGAGGCTCGACAGGAATGGATGACGGGGAGATTTTGAAGAATCGTTCAAAGTCGTCGTGAGAGGTTGAGAAGTATGTCGAGTGAAAAGTGCCATTGGTCGGAGATTCGGTGGTGCGCGGATCGAAGTTGGCCTAGTTTCAACCTTGTGGTGAGGGATAGGTGCTGGAGAGATATCCATAGCCATAACAGGTGAAGATCCAGCTACCAATCCCGTCCCTGGACCAAGAGGAGATGGATTACTTCGCTCTTCCGAAGTGATCGACCTTTGGTTGACGGGTTGAACGAAAATGTTAGCTCGACTGCCCTCTTTTTCTGCTACACTGAGTGACCCATAAGATAGAGAAGAATGTATAACTCACATTGAACTCGCAAAGGAAGCGTCGAAAGAGGGAGAGATTTCACCATCTTGATAGGCTGCTGAAGGGGAAGAAGGAGCGACTAAAATTTGACCATTGAATGCCATGGAACCGCGTCCTAGTAGTCGATCAGGTTGTGGTGATGAAGACAGCATGACCTGGTCAGCTACTGGGGCGAGTAGGAGGAGTGGGAGAGGTGTTCTGAATCAAATTCGTTCAACTTTGAAAGGACAATGGGAAACTTGAAGGAGAGGTCGAGAGGTCGAGAGGGCGACAATAGGAGGGTGTACTGATCTCGGTGATAGTAGTGAAGCTGTGGATATAGTATATAAAGTTGAACTGAGTGAGATTGATGCAAAATGTTGAGGGAAAAAAGGCAGCCAATTCGCGCGACTCACGAGAGTAAGGTTCAATTTGGGTGTCGGAGTTCTGCCCTTTATGTCCTCAATTANGTTTTCTTGAGCCTTTAACGCGAACTTGTAGAGCAGTGAACTCGTTCTCAGCAAGCAAAGCACGAGTTGAATCAACACTTTGGAGGAGGGTGCGTCAATCGCGTTTTTCGCACATTTCTCAAGGCTGTCACCGACAATTGAAACCCTTGCCCCTTCGGCCGCGGTTTCGAAAAAATCGACGTCAAGTCGCTTCCTCTTGGACCCGCCGGCTGCGTACTTGATCGCAATCGTCGCAACATCGCTCTCTTTCTTTCTTTCTCATCAGCTGAATGATCCACTTCCTGCAAGACCTTGAACTCCAATTCCCATGTCCTGCGAACCTTTCAGGAAGATCTACACTGTAGAAAGCTTGACGTCGTTCTGGATCGCAAATCTAACGAGAGAGAAGGTCTTCAACGGTCGTTCAGGAAATACGCTTTCATCGTCTGTCTCTCGTCCTCGCACGTCGTGGTCGACGATGAACGAGCAGTGGGTGACATGACGACGATACGATAGAACAAAAAAAGGAGTGAGAGAAAGCTGGAGAAGACGAGGAAGATCTATTCAGATTCGGGCTTTGCGATCGTAGATCAATCCTGCAAAAACAGTCTTTGACCGCGTCCTGAATTGCTTTCACACATCTTTCACACGTTGTTGAAAATCAAATTCAACTGATTGCATCTGTACCAAACGGGAAGTCCTCTGACCAAAGTTCGATCAAAAAGCTTCTCTGTGTTGAGCGATACAATGCGACTCACGCATTCCTAGCATTTCCTTACTGTAGCGGAGTAGCGAAGCTATTGCTTCAGAGCCAACAGCGCGTCGGATCGTGTATCGTTCGAGCAAGGACAACAAGGAGTTGAAATCGAGCCTGAGAAGGTTCGACTTTTGTTCGACCTTATATCGGTTCGGCTGGTTCTCGAGGAGTATGCGACACTCTCGTCAATCGAATGCTCGACAGCTATCTACATGAGCCGCTGTCTGTGTGAGGTAATTCGAAATTCGGCGTGTGAGCCTTGTTCCCTTTCTTTCCCCTTTCTTTTGGGAGAGCGGTGCGTGTTTTCCACCTCTCCTTTCTTCCCGCGTCACTCTACGTCCACCCCCGCTATATAGGGTACTGGTCAATCTAGTAGTCATGGAGGGGCCTTCAGAATCGGTCAGCAACTCACCAAACAGTCAAGATCAAGCTGAGGCTCACTCAATTGCGCAATCACCGACTCCTACCCTCGGCAGCTCCGCTCTCAGTAGTGATGATACCAGCTCGGATGACTCGGAGTCGTGTGAGGAATCTGAGGAGTTGAAAGAGTCTGAGGACCGCGGCGTGGTCAAACAGCTCTTAGTGAGGAAACGTCAATCTCATCGTGAGAAGCGAGAAGCGAGAGTGAAGTTGAAGAGGGAGCAAAAGGAAAAGGCACCCAAGTTAGAGGAGAGGGAAAAGTGCAAGCACGGGTGTTCAAGGCCAACGAAACGCTTGAAGGTCTGTCCGTGGAAAACCTGCGACGAAGTTTTCGTCCATCAAGGCGCTCTTTTCGAGCATCTCAAGATTGCTCCAGTTCATGACGGGATACGGTGAGTGCAGCTTTATGCCCACATTGACACAACGTAACTGATGCGTTGCAGACAGACCTTTCCCATGCCCAGAATCTGGTTGTGAGAAGAGCTTCCTCGAACAGCAAGCTTTGTCATTGCATCGACGTACTCGACAGTGAGTCAATCTCTTTGCAAAGTAGCTTCACGATGTAAGAGATCTCGAATGGCAGGAACACGACAATCGACTCGAAAAGCGGACGAAACTTGGGACAAAGCTTGGAGCCAAAACCTTGCTCCCTGTTCCGCAATCCCAGTCCCAGTAGACAGATCTGACTCTCCCTTGTCGTCGTTGCGTCACAGTTCAACCAAACGGGACCACTCTTGCGATCTCTGTGCTGGTGCTCGCGCTTTCGTTTTGAAGGTTGACCTTGCGAATCATCAGCGTCGGGCCCAGTAAGTCCAGCTCATCGTCTTTGAAGATCACCTCGTCACTGCTGAAGGATAACGTCGCACAGTGGAGTAAATCTATTCAAGTGCAGAGATTGTCCCCTCGAGTTCGCTCAGAAGAAACGCATCCAATCGCATATGAAGATGCAGTATGTTCTCTCACTTTGTCTGAAGCGTGAGTGGATAGTATGTTGACATTGCCCGACATCACATAGCGCAAGACAAGCACAGCGCAACAAAGAACCAAAGCAAAGACTCCAACAAGGAAAGCAGCGCAAGTCGAGGTCATCGAAGCGAACAAGATGAGCTTCTTGAGCGGCGCGTCTTATTCTTCGCACCCAAACACTCTGTTCTTAGAAAGACCGCGGTAGGTTGAAGTAGGTGAAACGAGATTGATATTACGAGATGAATTTATAACTAGATTCTGCGTTTCCTGAGTAGAAGAGGTATGAGAAGAGTGAACGAGAGCGATAAATCAGATATGAACAAGGCGAAATCGTGGGTCAAAGAAGGGTGAAAAGAGGGATTTAAGCGAAAACGAGCGCTCCTCCACCGAGAGCACCAACAGTCATCAAGGTGGCGAGGACGAGAGTGATAGGCTGGAAAGAGATGGCGGAGATAGCACCGCTTCCACTGAACGAACGGGAAGGAATCGCGTCAGTTTCGAGGGTTTCGTTGGATCGGGGAGGAAAACGTACGCAACGGTCGAAGCAGCTCCTCCTGCACCGCTAGTGATCGTGCCTGACAGCAAATTAGAGTCAGTTTAGCTCGTTATGAAGAGGAGTGGTATGGACTGACTAGCAACACCTCCCGCTCCGCTCGTAATCGTGCTAGCGACTCCCGCTGCCCCGCTAGTCGCAGTCGAGAAAGCTCCAGCTTGAAACGAACAAAGATGAAACAAGAAGTCAGCAAGTTTTCATTTCGATCATGCATGAGGAGGAACCGAGAAAGCAAGAATTACCTGCTCCCGAAGTCGCGGTCGAGAAAGCTCCTCCTGAGAAAAGGCAAAAAAGTTAGCACTCAAACTACCTAGGAGACGTAGAACAAGCTTACCGGCAGCTGAAGTGACAGTAGTCAAAGCTCCGTCTTTTCAACAAAGAAGACGTTAGTCGAATGAAAGGAAACCGAATATCGAGAATGGAGCTCACCTGCGCCCGAAGTAACAATTTCGAAAACCGACACAGCCCCTGACGTTACTTCCGTAACTACTGATCCTCCTCGAGAAGTGACAACGCTGCGAAATGGGAAATCTCGAGAATCTTAGTTATTCCGCCTCGGAATTGTCCTAAACGAACGAAACTTACGTATAAACCGAGGGAACTACATTAGTTACGGTCGAGAATGCACCAACAATCGCCGACGTAGCGTCGCCAAAGGCAGAAGTGATGTCTCCTCCAATACTGCGACAAAAATTCGACGAAACGGTCAGTGTTCTGATCAATAATCTTTCCATCTGCTGCCTGCTATCGACTCGTCTACATCTGATTGTCCTCCCGGATCGCTTCACGCTCGTTCCTTCAAGAGGCCGAACCCTCGCCCTTCCTCCCGGAGCCGAAAGAGGGAAGAAAAGTCGATCGGTCTTGTAGCAGAAGGACAGCTACTCACTTGGTGATCTCACTACATACAAAGCCGATGAGTCAGCGTCACACAACCTGTCCGCGAAAGGAGGTAGAACTCACGAAAGGAATTGACGCTTTTCAACCTCTTGTTGGTTGACAGCAGGTGCAGCGAGCACGCCGGCAATAGTAGAGAGCGCGAAGGCGGTAGTGAAGAATGAGGTGCGCATGTTTGAAGGTAGGAACGAAGCGGGTGAAGTGAAGGGAAAGAGGGAGAGAAGGAAACTTTTTAAACTTCACCGCTCTCTCGAAACTTCCGATGACGAAGTCAATTTTCCTTCTTCTTCTAGCACGCTTTCCTGTTCACGTAGACGGTATACCTGATTAAATAAGGCAGTATCGAATTTCTCGTAAGGCCTCTTCAGGCGCACAAACTTTGCACAAACTCGTCAAAATTCGCGAAAATTCATGGCTGTCGGATTTTCCGCCTTGATTCGTACTGCACTCTGCTCTACTACTGTACTGCTCAGTACAGCCGCTCTCGACGCAGAAACGGTTATTTCGGAACGTTTTCTAAACCAAGACAAACTGAAATTGAATCGACTTTCATCTTGAAATAGCTTCTCTTCCTCGACACCACGCTCAGAGGCTCCTCAAGACACCTAGGCATAAGCCGCTAGACCACGAGCGGCCACACGACCTGACCGATTACCCGCTACAATTTTCCATGAGCCTTCGATTCGACTCTAACTCCTCGTTCTTCTCAATCGAATAACATTACCAACAGCCGACATGAGCGGCCTACCAATCACTACTCCAGTATCATACGTATCTGAATCATTCTCCACTGGAGCTCTACCTCCTTGGGTCAAGCTGGATATCAGGTGAGTTTTACGCTTCCTACCTTCTTTTAAGAGAATCGCTTTTGATTGATGAAGTGGGTCGATCCAGTAACATCTCCCTCGCACTCGTCATCCTCGGAATCTACTTGACCACAATCAACCAATTGTCGTACTGGTTGAGGGAGAAACTTTTGCTTTCTTCGTCCCTGATCGCTTTCGCTGTCGGAATCAGTACGTTTTCATCTCGCGCTTTCGCGCCATCAAACTCTTTGGGAGTACAATCTGTAGGGAATAACCGTTAACACCCAGTCCGAACACTTGTAGTCGCAGGACCTATCGCCCTCAATTGGATCTCCCCTCTCGTGTGGGTCGACTACGACGAAGATGCTGTCAACAACCTCACCTTTCAGATCACTCGAATCGTCATCGGGATTCAAGTCATGTTTGCAGGCATTGATTTGCCTGCAGCTTACCTTCGTCGACAATGGAAATCATTGTTCATGCTCTTGATCCCAGTCATGACAGTCGCATGGTTTATCTCCGCCGGGTTTATCCTCCTCTTCATCCCCAGCCTCACCTTCCTCGAAGCGTTGTGCATCGCTGCATGCGTTACCCCTACCGACCCCATTCTCGCAAATGCGAGTGAGTCTCGATTTCCGCTCTCCCTGTGCTATTTCGGATGCTGACCTGCAACTCTTCCAATAGTCGTCAAGGGTCGCTACGCTGAGAAGCATGTGCCGAAAGGAGTGAGGGACATTATCTCTGCTGAGAGTGGAGCGAACGATGGATTAGGCTATCCTTTCCTTTTCCTCGCCATCTTCCTCATGGAGCGTCCAGGATCCGGTTCAATCAACGCTTCTTTACAACACTGGATCGTCACGACTTGGATCTATCAGATCTTGCTCGCTTGCGCTATCGGAGCGCTGATCGGTTGGGTCGCGAAGAAAACCCTCAAGGAGGCTCACCGACGACAACTCATCGATCATGAGAGTTTCTTAGCTTATGGAATCGGACTTACATTCCTTACACTCGGGAGTGAGTTAACTTTCCTGTTTCTTCTCCGATAGAAAGCTGACCTGTTTTCTCATCGACAGTCGTTGGAGTTCTCGGTAGTGATGACGTTCTCGCCTGTTTCATCGGTAAGTTTGCATCATTATCTCACATGCCACAGCTCGAGTTTGACTTCGATTGCTTGCGTAGCCGGAAATGCGCTCACTTGGTCTGATCACTACCGAATCGAAACTGAGGACGAGACGTTCCAAGATGGTGAGCGGCATCTCTTGTCCGGCCAGTCGAGCTCCGCTGACTATTTCTGCATCCTTACAGTCATCGACAGTCTTCTTAATACATCGGTATTCATTTACCTCGGGACTTTGATGCCTTGTAAGCTCAATTCCTCGACAAGTTCGCTTGCACGGGCTTACCCTCCGTCTCGGGATCACAGGGTCCGAGCTCAACACAGAATACCTTGTACCGTGGAAGCTATTCCTCCTCGCCGTCTGCATCCTCGCTTTCCGCCGTCTCCCTTTCCTTCTCGCGATTCATCGAGGAATTCCCGCTTTGCCCGATCTCAAGCAATCTCTCTTCGCTGGATGGTACGGCAGATATTTACTTCATCATTTTTGAATGTGTCGGTACTAACGAGAGTGGTTCGCACAGGTTTGGACCGATTGGAGTTAGTGCAGTTTACTATGCTATTCTCGCTATCGACTCGTTGCCTCAAGACAGGGAGGTACTCCGAAGCGTCATCGTACCGGTCGTTCTCCTCATCGCGATGAGTTCAACGATCACTCATGTTCGTCTCCTTTGCACTCATCTTTCGCTACACCTTCGAAGCTCATCTTTCGAATGTATTCTAGGGTATCACAATCCCGCTCACCAAAGCCGCACCTCTTGCGATCGTTCGCACCAAATCCGTCATGTCTTCAGCACCGTTTGCTGGTTCCTTCGGCAAAATTCGTGCTTATTTCTCTGCACCCGTCACTCTCGAAGGAGACGACATTACTTCGCACGCTCACAAGAAACTNTCTGAGATCGCCCACCCTACGTCTACTTCGACAAATCCTAGTACACCTTCGAGAGCACTCAGCAGGAGGAACAGCATTGACGGAGGAACAGCGACCCCTCGTCAAGCTCAAAATGAGATGGAGGAAGTTGCGAGAGCTGAACTCGACGTAGCTGAAGCGAAGGGGGAAGTGAATGGCGAGGGTTTGACTACTGAGGAGAGGGAAGAGAAGTTGGACAAAGCAGAGAAGAACTTGGAGATGGTCGAGAGGGATGTCACGGAGCGTAACAGTCCGTTGGCGACTGGGCAGAACACTCCTACGGCGGGCGGATCCAGAGTCGAATTCGCTCTACCTCCCCGTACTTGATCTTAGCAGATCTCAGCCACTTTTGATCTCGACTTATCTTTCGTATTATCTTCAAAGTCTCGGTCTGTTCTGACTGAGTTTCCTTCCGTTGCACTGATAGAAAGGGTTGCAATTCCAAAGATATATACACGAGATAGATAGCGAGAACTCGAAACGAGTGTGAAAGAGAGATCAACCAATAAAGAAAAAACAAATTGCGAATCCTAGATAAAGATAGTATACAAAACGGAGAGAGAGTATGATTCACTAGACACGACTGAAAGCACCTCCGAACCTGGACCAATTGCCAGTGTTGTCCTCCTCAGCAGTCTCAAAATCGTCATCTTCGAACCTCTCCTTCCCCTCATTTCCAATCATTTCGTCACCATCAGAGAATGGCAAGCGTTCGGTGCCGAACAGAGTGCGGGAAGCAGGAGGGGTCATGGGAGGTAGGCGACTTGTCGAGTAGGAACCAACAGCTTTACTGGCTGATTTCGAGTTCTTCTTTGTCGAGAAAGAAGGGAAGTGTTGGTTAGAGACGTTTCCGAGAGCGGTTGTGGCGGGAGTGCCGAATGAAGTTGCTGTAGGACGAGTCTCGGAAGCGAAGGGAGAAACGAGGGGAAAGGGAAGTGAAGTCATCGGGAGAGATTTACGAGGTCCCTCGGCTGTAGTTGGGCGAGCGTTCTCATTGACAGTCGAGCGACGACCTGGAGTAGAGCGAGAGGGGGAAATAGGAGCTGCGAAGAAGGAAGGATCGGATGTAGAGAGGGCGTTGCAGTTCGGATCGGGGTTGAGGGGTCGAAGAGTGAAAGCGGGAGAATTGCCAGTCTTGGTAGGCATCCAATAGTCTCGGATTGAGTCGTCGCCAGTCTTTGTGGGCATCAAGTAGTCTCGTACTGAATCGTTCGAGTCCTCGTGTTCACTTTCCTCCTCCTCTTCCTCTTCATCGAACGAGTCTTCGCGAGCGCCTGCTGACTTTGAGAACGAATCGACGGGCTCTTCCTCCTCCTCCTGTTCGATAGCTCGAGCGGTTTCCTCCTCATGTGCAGCACTACTCATCCTCAACCTCTTCCTCGAGTGTCCATCCTCTTTCCTAACCGAACTTGGACCACCGAGAACCGAGGGATAGACTGGAAGTTGCATCTTGGGAGGACTAGCGACTGCTTCGACTCCAATCGAAGTATCGGAAGCGGTGCTATCTCTAGAACGTTTACCGAGGAATGCGTTGGGAGTAGGAGCAGCGGGCGATTCAGGTTGAACAGTCGAAGTGCGAGGGGAACGTCGAGAGGTAGAAGCGGAGGCGAGCATGTGAGCCGGAAGAGCGGAAACGGGAGTTGCGGCTCGAGAGGAGGTCGATGAAGAAGCAGCTCCACCGAATCTGAATGGAGTCGATTTGTGGGAGGTGGTAGGAGCGAAAGAAGGTGCGGCGACAGGTGTAGAAAGTCGCTGAAGCGGAGCTGGCGAAGGAACAGGACTGTCGAATTGGACGAGAGATTGGGTCGGAGGTGCGTCGGAAAGAGTGGGACTAGCGGGATGAGCTGTAGCTGCCTTGTCGGCGAGGACCAATGCGTTTCGACCCTCCTCCTTTCTTGCAGCGCGAGTCTGGTCGGCCATTTCCAGCACTTCAATCCGTTTCTCCAGCGCTTTCGCCGTTTCCACCATTCTCCCCTCGATTCTCTCCCTATCAGCTCGTGCGGATTCCATCTGTGCGTTGACACGATCCTCGTCCCTGCCTGCCTCTTCCTCGACATGTCGAAGATTCCGGTCAAAATCGAGCTCGACTCGAGCGATTTGTCGTTCGTTCTCTTCGCGCATGCTAGCCTCCGATTCGCCCATGAGTTTACCTAGGCCCTTATTGATGTCTAACAGATTATCGAAGCGCGATTCGAGGAGCTGGGAGAGTGTGTCGAAAGAACTGTCGATTCGCTTGAGTTCCCGGGCCCAGGAGGGTTCGGATTCGAGTTGTTCAATTCTTGTCAGAGCCGAGGCGAGTTTCGACTCGAGGTCATTAGTGACAATGACGAGCCCGTCGATGATAGCTTGAGTGATGGTATTCGGAGGCGCCGCGAATACAAGCGGATCCTCTGAAACGAAGTCGTTAGTTTCTTCGCGATCCTCATCGATCAGAATTGAAAGAAGCTACTCACTTTGACGTTCCGCTGAAGATGAAGCACCGTTGTCCTCGATGACCGAAGCTACAGCTTGCTTCTCCTTCGCAGAGAGAGCCATTCCATGGTCTTGCGATTGATTTCCTCCCTCCTTCTCCTTCTCCTTTAATGCCGCGATCTGTTCCCTAGCGATAGCCATCGTCTTTTCACTTGTCGAGAGTCCGGCATACTTCCTTTCGATACTAGCGGACTGGGTGCTCGATGTCTTGCTGTTGGATCTAGGATAAGAAAGATCCTCGATCAGCTCTTGCTCGCCTTCCCGCTAATCTAGAGAGCGAGAGTACTCACGATCCATTATACAACTGATCGAGTGCTTTGATGAGTTCTTCAGTCTTTCCATTCGCTTTGATAGAGTTTGCCTTGTTACCAATTCAAAGTAAACAAACGCACAAGCATCAGCTCCTGAACTCGTGAGGCGCAAGAAGAAGTCGGAGAGTGTCTACATACCTTACATAAGCCTTGTAGGTCAGTTCGCTTGAACACCTTGAGCTCTGAGAGAGAGTAAACGTTCATTGTTGATTGATTTGTTTAATCCTTGATGTTGAAGTTGAGGAGGGTAGACGGGCCACTTGCTAGGCTTTTATATAGTTAAGAGGTTCTATTCAAGTGTGTGAGCAGCTGTTTGGCGAGATTGAAGTCGAGGGAGGAAAAGAGAGAAGACGTCAAAGGGTTTCGCGTTGAGTGATTTGCTCAACTAAGCAAGGGCTTCTTATCATTCAGAGCTGTAACTGACGATAGCAAATACCTTCTGTGAGCTGTAAGAAGCCAAAGAGGGCCAGTTGGGTTGTAGCCGAGACGGTGTTGAACTGCGAAGGTCAGATTCCAATAAACACTTACTGCTTCACGCTTCCTGAGTGACTAGGAGCGATATATTCGACGTCATCTTGACTGTCGAGCCTTCGGGAGAGAACTTGTTTGAGTAAATGTGCGAAATTATTTCTGAATCGTTCGCTGTCTTCCGACGACGACGACGAGGTTGAACCCCATTTCCTTTCTTCCTTCCACCTCAAGTATCTTATTGTGCCGCATATAGCATAGTCTCCAGCACATACACGAGATCATACGGTAAGTTCAACTAGCTTCCCTCCCGCTTCCGAACCCTCACAATCAGCGACAACTTTTCAGGTCGGCCGGTACTCACTCATAGCTACTCACAGGATTCTTATATACCCCAGCCGCACTTCACCTCTCCCTTATTCTCCCCTCTCAACCCTTAATCCGCTCATTTACTCAATTCGAACCCGTCATCTCGGTCCTTTCCCTCTCAATCTCAACTCTCTTCAAACAAGATCAGCACACCGCAGAATACCTCGCCGCGATCAATTCAAGCTGGATAGATAACGAGCGAACCCAGGATTGAATGAGATGAATGGTTTCAATGACCTAACTGCCGACTCATCAGGTCTCCCAAAGAGGTACGCTTATTCATACCAGCTCTATTACCACGGGATGCGAGGAATAGGCTAGCTTGCATGGAGCAAGAGTCAGAAGGAAAGGCGGGAGGAAATTCCTCGCTTCACACGAAAGTCGAGCGACTGCGACTTCTTAACGACAACGAACGTAGACTTAGAAAGACAAGATAGCTGACAATCGACCGTACTCGTATAGAACTAGTGAACTACGTCAAGCCGAATCTACTTCCTCCCATTTCTCCCCTTCTCTGATCACTTCATCCGAATCTACGGCCGCACCTCCTCGACTCGCAACCTTACAAGAACACTCTGCTTTCTCAAACAAAAACAGACCAAGAGCCGGTACTCTACCTTCTACGTTCCACCTCACCCCTTCTTCGATATCATCTTCGTCAACCTCGACTTCAAATCTAAATCCTCTCGCAGTCGATAACCTTCTCGCTCCCACACCACTTCACAACGGCGCGGCCTCTTTGCCTGGATCAGGATCCAATACTCCTCTAGATCTCTCCTACCCTTCAGCTCTACTCCCAAAGTCAGCAGTCGCCCCTTCATCTCGATTGAGATCCGGTTCGCTCACCGCACTACCCCCAACGAGTGGTAATCTCTCATCGGCATTTGGACCAGGAACGAACGTCTTCTCGAGTGGGGATTGGACACCTAGACCAGTGCAGGTGGTTGGAAGTGCGACGAGGAAAGCTTTGGAAGATACGAGAAGTCCCGATGGAAGTGCTTACGGAGACGAACATGTGAGAACGTTGGACTACTTGGGACTAGACGACGAAGCATCGACAGGGTTGAATGCTGTAGGTGGTGGAGGCGGAGGATCAGGAGGAGGAGGAGGAGTATTTGGAAGCGTTGGAGAAGGATTGAGCAGTGAGGGAGCCTTTGACACGATGGGATCTATCGGAGCACCTTTGATGCATAGGTTAGGATCTACAGGAAGTATGAAGAACCCTCTGCAGCCATCGTCCGATTTGAATCAACAACAATCAAGATTGAGAAGTAACACGGTCGCAGCATTTCCTCGAACTTCTCCCAACAACGCTTCCGATTCTTACCTTCGCCCTTTCTCCCATCACCCTTCCTCCTCCATCTCCGCATCATCCTATCCAAATCTCGTCAATCTCGCTTCAAATTCGATTTCGAGATCTCCGTTGGACGACGAAAATTCCTCTTCGTACCACCGATCCAATTCTTCGACTGATTCTGGCAGACTCTTGTACGCCACCACACTCAATCCGGAGCAACACTCGCAACAAGATACATCGCCTCCGTCTACTTCAACTTCATCGCATCCGTCGAGTCATCATCCTTTAGTCACACTCCGAACAAACGATTCAACTCTTTCTCNACAAAGAGCTAGAGCTGCAACTTTGGGAGGACCCGGAGGAGTAGGAATCTTGGAAGATAATAACAACGTNAGCTTACTAAGAAGGAGAGCAGGTACTACGATAGGTGGAGGTCAAGGTCAAGGAGGATTTGCGTCAAATCCGTCAACATCAACCGGAGTTGATCTCTCTTCTTCTTCAACGGACTACACTCCTCTCAGAGGTCACTTGGCTAGTCTATCAATCAGTGAAGACCATCAAACTTCGAATTCTTACTCTCGACCTAGAACTCCGGAACAAATCTTATCAATGTCTCCTCCTCATCAACAACCTACTAGATCCTTATGGGTTGGCAACTTGGATCCCAACACTACGCCTGTAGAACTACAACAAGTCTTCGCTCCTTATGGTGCAATCGAATCTCTTAGATTAATCCCTGACAAAGTAAGTCAAACTTTCCTCTCGCTCTCCCTTCCCTTCCTTCTTAGCTAACCTCTCGCTCTCCCTTTCAGGAGTGTGGTTTCGTCAACTTTGTATCAGTTGCCGATGCGATTCGAGCGAAAGAAGATGTGTTGAATCGTTTGGGAGGACAACTTACGAAAACTAGTGGACTTGTCAGAATCGGTTATGGAAAAGGTACTCACTCATCACTTCTCCCTCTCTTTTTTGTACTCAGCTAAACAAGCTCTACTTGACACAGCTGAAGCTACACCTGCTCCCGCCGCTCCAGGTCTCGTTCATCCTCGTTCGATAGCTTCAGGTGCAGCAGTTCTCACTGGAGCTGATCTCAACCTTCAAACTCAACCTACTCGAGCTCTCTGGGTCGGTTCAATCCCTTCTTCGACTACTCCGAATCACCTCCTCGCAATCTTCAGTTCATTTGGTCAAATCGAGAGTGCGAGAGTTCTCACTCACAAATCTTGCGGGGTAAGTCTCGCCCTCTTTCTCTCTTCGTGAAGACGATCACTGATGAATAGCCTCGATGGTTAGTTCGTCAACTTTGAACGTCTCGATGATGCCGTCGCCGCTCGCAAGTCTCTCAACGGTCGTGAAATTCTCGGAGCAGAAGTTGGTCCAGTTCGAATCGGTTACGCCAAAGTACCTTCAAAAGTCGTACCTTCCGATTCTACCGATCTTGCGAATGGTCTAGGAGGAGGAGGAGGAGGATCTTTGTACGGAGCGATTTCTCAATTGGATGGAGTGACTGGAATTCCCGTCGAACGTCAATTGCAAGAGGGTCAATTACAAGATTATCGTAGCAACCTAGTCATCGGTCTCGTTTCAAACGGTCATTACGCAAGCTCTGAAGCTATCAACAACAACAACTCGAACTCGAATTCGGCCGCTACTTCTTCTTCGAATCTCTTCGCTCCTGGTGCGATTCTACCTCCTGCTCCAGGTGAACCTCAAGTCGAAACCCTTTCGGCTAGTATCAATGAACAACAATTGGTCATGAGGGAATTGAGTCAAGGTGACCCAGATCTAGAAGAACATGTTCAAGCTGTAGCCAGTAAGTTTTTCCAACTTTTCTTTATCACTCTTTTCGAAACTGATCTCTCACTCTTCTTTCAATAGTCTCTCGTCCTCCAATGACTTACTACAATTCAATTCCTCTCAATGTCATGAACGATCCTCGTTGGGCTCGTCGATACACTGTTCAAGATGCTCCTCGACTTCGCGAGATTCGAAAGAAGTTGGACGCTGAGTCTCCTCAAGATGAAGTCGATACCGTTAGTCTCGATCTCTTGCATCTCTGTATCACAAGTACTGATTCCAGGTTCTCGCGCGAAACAGCTTGCATACGAGTTGCTCGACGAGGTTATCCCGCTTGCTTCAGATTACATCGGAAATACTATCGTTCAAAAGGTTTGTCTTCTTACCTCATTCTTCCTCTTGGATCGAGACTCACATGGTCTATATCTCTGTAGCTCTTTGAACAATGTTCTCGTACTGCTCGACTCACAATGCTCGAACGTATCGCTCCTCATCTCGCTCCTATCGGGTACGCTCTCTCTCACTCTATCAATCGAGTCGAGACGATACTGAGGACTAGAGAATCTACAGTACTCACAAGAACGGAACTTGGGCTGTTCAGAAGATCATTCAATGTGCCGAGGCTGAAGATGAATACGCTATCATCGAACAGAATCTTCAACCTTATGTTCCTCCTCTTCTCCTCAATGATTGTGAGCTTCTCTGCCTTATGAATCTCACGAGTTGTCGTACTGATTCGTACTTCGAGTGGTCACAGTCGGAAACTACGTCGTTCAAGGAACTCTTCGTTTCGGTTCTCCCTATTCGGACTTCCTCTTCGATGGAGTGGTAGATCGTATTTGGGAAATTGGTTCAGGTCGTTTTGGTGCTCGAAGTACTCGTCAAACTCTTGAGAATCCCGATACTCCTCGTTTGCAAATCGTTAGTCTCTCTCGTTGCTATCTCTCCTTTCGAAAATTGTGCTGATGATATCTCCAATGCGACAGAAACGAGTTGCAGTATCTATCGTTCTCAACGCCATCCCTCTCGCAACTAGCTCAAACGGTGCTTTACTTCTCACGTGGTTCCTCGAAGCTTCCGAACTTCCTAGTCGATACAGTCTCGTCGCTCCTCGATTCTCTCCTCACCTATCACATCTCTTCACTCACAAACTCGCTTCACAATCCGTCATGCGCGTTATCAATCAAACGGTCGATCCTGAAGCTCAACGTATGATTCTGGATGCCTTGTTCGATTCGGAAGGGAAAGTTCTCGAAGACATTCTCGGTAAGTTTTCCCTCTTCTCAGTCGAGGACGAGTATGATACTCATCTGAACTCCCTACACAGGTGATCAAATGCATGGAACCGCTTCAATCTCGAAAGTCGTTGGCTCTACATTCCTTTCTGAACGTCGTCGTCAAGAAATGAACGAAAGGATCAAGACTGCTATCGAAACTCTCAACGTTCAATCCGTACCTGCTTACAGGAAGCTCATGGAGGAGATCGGTCTCGCTTACAATGGTCCGGCTTACCCCGCTCAAGCGACTTCATCTTCACCTCTCAACGGTTCCTCACCAGTTTACGAACAACGCTCTTCTCCTCATTACCAAAGTCGAAGAGGTTCTTCTCCTCGTGATCAACGTTCGACAGGTCTCGCAGTACCTTCAACTCCTCATCGTCAACCCTGGAATACTAATCCTCAAAATTCAGCTCAATATTCACAAATGCCTCCTCCTCCCCCTCCTCCCTTTTTGAACTACTCCCCTCAATATAATCAAATGCAGTACCCTCCCACTACTCCTTTCTCTCAATTCCCCTATCCTTCTTACAACAACAACGTTTCGACTCGAGAGAATGGAGGAGGAAATCGCGAAAATGGCAACGTCGGAGGACTTTCACCTATCCTTACTCACGCTCCTCCTCCTCCACTTGGATCAGGAGGAGGTGGACCTTTCTCTCCGGCTGGCTATCCTTTCTCACCTGGAGGAGATCCTTACTCGGCTCTTCGCATCAACAATCACGTCGGTTTCAACCCTCAGTTCTCTCCCATGTCTTCTCCTCTTCCCTTCTATGGTCAAAGTTTCAGTCAACAACAACAGAATGGTAAGCAACGTCTCTTTCTATCACTCTGAATAGCGAA
>JGI24890J29729_1000077_pt1 | contig 85095 bp, 98 predicted proteins | sample FreactcultureFD7_FD_29729 | JGI IMG/M metagenome (IMG submission 29729)
GTGAAGGTGGCGCTGCAATGGGCGGAATGCCAGGAATGCCTGCAGGCCCAGGCGGAATGCCAGGTGCTCCAGCTCCGGGCGGAATGCCTCCAATGGGTGGAACTCCTCCAATGGATCCAGGTGCAGCAGGGCCAGGCGCCGGCGCTGAAGATGAAGAAGATACTGGTAAGAGAGCCAAGCGCGAAAGTGTTGATCGTACACGTAGGATTGCAAGGCTCCTAGTCGGAAGATGAGAATTTACGAGGTCGATAACACAGGTACCGACCTCGTTTTACTTTTTAGAAACGAGATCGCCAAGTATAACCATGCAGGTATGCCTGCTAAGTTTACTTGGGATCAATTAAATGCTGAACTACAAGGTTCAGGCGTACCTCTCATAGATTACAAGATTTTTAGCACTATGTATGATGCAAATCCAGAGCTATGGAAATCAGTAGTGCGTCGGTTTGACGGTGACGGTGTTGATCTAAATACCGAAGCAAAACCACTAAAGTCAGCAACCCCTAGCACTCCAGATAAGCGCAGAGAACACATAAGTAAAATGGCTAAATCTGCGGCGAGCAAACGACAAGGTTGACAAGGTTCATATATTGTGTTATCCTATAAACTTATTAGGGAATATAATAATGAAAAAACTAACGCTCTGCACATTTATAATCTTACCTATATTAACTGCTTGTTCTAATGCTAATAGGACTATTCCCGTGTTAGTATTAGATGAAAAAACAATATCCGGTGATCCTGTAGAACATCCGCGTTTAAAGGTTCCAGAAGATAGAACTTACCTTCCCCCGCCAACATACGGAACATCTAACCAACAGATAGATTCAATTCCTCTACCGCCACCTAGGCCCTATAATTTAGGTTCAAAAAAGTAAATGACATTAATTAAGCAACGCTATGAATATTCAAAAATCCAACGCAAATCAATAGAAGGTAGGAGACTGTATGAATGTCCCGATGGCAATGCAGTAGCCAGTGTTACTACAATACTCGATAGAACTAAAGATAAGACACATCTTATTGAGTGGCGTAGGCGTGTTGGTGAAGCTAAAGCACAAGAGATAACTACCGAAGCAGCAGGCCGCGGAACCCGTATGCATAAGTTCCTTGAAGATTATGTTGAGACGGGTGTAATGCCAGATGCCGGTACTAATCCCTATTCTATACAAGCCCGTAAAATGGCAGAAAAGATACAGGAAAAAGCACTAGTGGATCTAGAAGAAGCTTGGGGACAGGAAGTAAATCTATTTTTTCCAAAGATTTATGCAGGTACTACTGACTTGGTCGGCATATATAAAGGCAATCATTGCATAATGGATTATAAGCAGACTAATAAGCCTAAAAAGAAAGAATGGGTTGAAGATTATTATCTACAGCTAGTAGCATATGTTGAAGCGCATAATGAAGTACACGGTACAGATATCCGTGAAGGACATATCTTTATGTGTAGCCAAGATTTCCAATATCAACAGTTTGATCTACTCCCCGAAGAATATGACTACTGGAAAGATCGTTGGTGGAAGAGGGTAGAGCAATACTATCTAAGCAACTAAATATATGAAACACTTCGTGGAGTAATATAATGGCTGTAGTCCAAATATCGAGAATACAAATAAGGCGTGGTCAAGCAAATGGTGGTACAGGATTACCGCAATTAGCTGGAGGAGAATTAGCTTGGGCCATGGACACGCAAGAAGTATTCATAGGTAATGGTGCTATAAGTGAAGGTGCACCAACAGTAGGAAACACCAAAATACTTACTGAGCACGATAACATATTAGAAATAGCTGCACTATATCAATATAAAAAGAATGATTCAAGCATTGTAACAGCTAATGGTGATATAGTACAAAGAACCTTGCAGGATAGATTAGACGATACTGTTAGTGTTAGGGCATTTGGCGCAGTCGGCGACGGATTTGTTAACGATACTGCTGCAATCCAACGTGCTATCGATCAGCTTTATATCAATCCGGGAAGAATAGGAGATACTGCAAGCAGAGTTCAATTATTCTTTGAAGCAGGAACATATAATATATCAGAAGAAATAAGAATACCTCCATATGCACATCTAATAGGTGAAGGCATAGACAGCACTATCATTAATCAAACCGGTGACGGTGTTGTTTTTAGGACAGTAGACGGAAATAGTACTCCAGGAAATTACACTGCTTTTGGTAATATGAATAACCTGCTGAGACCTAGGAATATATCTATTTCTGGCATGACATTAACTAATAGTACTGACAGATCTATAATATATCTAGATAATACCGATTCTTCTATTTTTGAAAATATAAAGTTTGTAGGAACATATGTAAATGGAACTGAACCAACATTTACTAATAGTGCAGGAATTATTGATTTTCAAAGCGGTATTTACATAAGAAGTAACAGTGCTATATTTTGTAATAACAATATATTGTTTAAATTCTGTATCTTTAATTCTACCGGAAACGGTATGTATAGTGAATCTGATTCTAACTTCTTACAGATACAAAATTGTACATTCCTAGAACTTTTTGATGCGATAGATATAGGTGGTGGTATTGGTGGAGCTGTTAGTACATCTATAGAAAATAACTATTTCGATAACATTGATCGGTATGGAGTACGCATTAAAGCCGGATCAAGTTTACAATCATCATTTGGAAACGTCTCTAGAGGAAATAAATTCTATAAGGTAGGAAACAATAATCAAACATACACGAATGCTACGTATCCTAATATCGTATTTGAACAACCTAATAATACAAGTAAAGACGATTATTTTGAGAGAAATGTTAAACTTAAAAATCTACCACTTAATCCTTTTATAGCCAATGTACAAACAAAGGGAATGATCTATGAAGATTTCAACTACGAAGTGGAACTGATCGAAACTGGTATAGTTCCTGTTCCTCTTATACGTTTACCAATAATAGATTCTTGCACGTTTGAAATAGATTATGTATTAAGTAAATCCCAAGGAATCGAAGGCGGTGTTGCTACTCGATCTGGAGTATTCCATGTCACTGCTAATAAAGGAGTTAGCCTAATCGACGGAGTTAACCCACCTAGCCAACACTTCCATGACGATTTTGGATATACCGGTGATACCTCAGTAGAAGATATACGATTTACAGCTGATCTCTTTGGATATACTCCGAATACAACCGAAGCAGATACTATGATAATAAGTTATACTAACCCAATTGGCAACGGATTAGCTGCTCTGAATTATACCTATCGTTTATTGACAAAATAATGTTTTTCGAAAAATTTGAATCTAGGATAACTTCTTGGAGAGAACTTCGTGCTAGTCTAGAAGATAATACATCTCCTATAACTCACACTATAGACTTTTGGAACAAAGCTCCAATAAGTGCTAAGTCCTGTGATCCCTATGATTGCAATACTTGGCTAAAAGCTTGGCAATTAATAGACGAAAACAAATATTGCGACTTCTCTAAGATACTTGCTATCTATCATACGCTAAGTCTTACTGATCGATTTAAAAACTGCCGTTATGAGATAAAGATAGCAGCTGATAAAGAAAAACAAAAACTCTATTATCTGCTATTTGTTGATGATTTAGTAATCGGCTATCTTTATGACAACTATGTCTTAACTACAGAGTTACCAGAGTTATGGATACAATATTCTTGTATCATGACCGACCATCTAGAATAAATATTCAATACGGGGATTTGCTATGATACTATTAGAGGGCGGAAACATTTTCAAAGACGGTGAAGATAATGAACTCACTCGACGTATTGATAAAGCAGAGATTCTCGGAACTGTAAAGTGGTTAGAAAGCATAACCGGATTAGATCTCACAAACGACCTAGACGATACAGGACATCCTGTTAAATGGTTAGGTACTGTAGGTAAAGCTGTATCTTCGGGTGATTTAGACCTAAGCGTTGACGAACGAGAAACTACCAAAGAACAACTAGTACACACATTAATGGCATGGTGTTTAAAAAACGGTGTAGCTAAAGACGATGTGTTAAATAGAGCAAAAAGTAAAACATCATCAGGTAAACGAGACGGCTGGATACAGCTAACCGGAAATAGTGTACATTTCAAAACTCCTATACTAGGAGATCCTAGTAAAGGATTTGCACAAACTGATTTTATGTTTACTGCCGATCCTAAGTACCAACAGTGGGCTATGCGTGGAGGTAAAGAAGGTAGTCAATTCAAAGGTGCTCATAGGCATCAGCTATTAGCAGGATTAGCTAAAGCAGTAAATCCTAATTGGATGTATAGTCCAACACAGGGGTTAGTTGATAGGACTACTAAGGAAGTTTTAACCAACGATCCTAACAAAATGGCGGTAATGCTGTTAGGTCCGGGTTCTAATATGAACGATCTAGCACACGTAGATTCAATACTAGAGAAACTCAAAGGGCATCACGAGTTTGATAGACTAACACAGGAATTCAAAGGCACCCTAGCTAGAGATCCAAACGGTCCACAATTAGAATCTGTCAATATGGAACTAGGTACTCCACACTGGTTCCGACACATGATGAATAGATTTAGTTAATAAAAATCATAGACATACCACATAAAAGGTTATATACTGTATAGATAACGACGGAACGTAGTGATGCGATTTACGAGACAATTTATCATCTGTAGCAATCATAATATACTACTAGAATTCTATAATAAAAGTACCACTAAATATCCGACTATTTTTTGAAGCAAAGAGGAAGAACATGAGCTCACGAATCACTGTCACTAAACGAGATGGCCGCAGAGAAGAACTAGATCTAGAAAAACTACATAAAGTAGTATTCTGGGCAACTGAAGGACTTGCTGGAGTTAGTCCAAGTGAATTAGAGATAAGGAGCCAGTTACAGTTTTATCCTAATATTAAAACTAAAGATGTACAGGAAACCTTAATTAAAGCAGCAGCTGATTTGATTAGCGAAGAAAGCCCTAACTATCAATATGTAGCGGGTAGACTTATTAACTATGCATTAAGAAAAGAAGTTTATGACGGGTATACTCCTCATAATTTGCTTAACTTAATAAAGAAAAATATTGCGATAGGCTATTATACATCAGAATTTTTAAGCTGGTACACAGAAGAAGAGTGGGAAAAGATTAATTCTTTTGTTGACCACGAACGCGATATGAAGTTAACATATGTAGCAATGGAACAGCTACGCGGTAAGTATCTAATACAGAATCGTGTAACTGGCCAGATCCTAGAGACACCACAAATATGTTATATTTTAATCGCTGCTACACTTTTCAATAGCTATCCTAAGTCAACTCGTTTACAATGGATTAAGGATTACTACGAGTGTATTAGCACACATCAAATTAGTTTACCAACACCGATCATGGCTGGCTTACGTTCTCCGCAGAAACAGTTTAGTAGTTGTGTGTTGATAGAAACTGATGACAGCTTAGATTCTATCAATGCAACGACCAGCGCCATTGTCAAATATGTCAGCCAGAAAGCAGGGATAGGCATTGGCGCTGGTAGGATTCGTGCATTGGGATCGCCTATCCGCAATGGCGACGCTAGCCACACTGGAGTAGTACCGTTTTATAAAATGTTCCAGGCAGCAGTACGCAGTTGTAGCCAAGGTGGAGTACGTAATGGAGCAGCAACGCTTTATTATCCAATCTGGCATCTAGAGATTGAAGAGCTTCTCGTCCTTAAGAATAACAAGGGTGTAGAAGATAATAGGGTACGTCATATGGACTATGGGGTACAGTTTAACAGACTGTTCTATCAACGTTTGATTCAAGGAGGTGATATTCATTTGTTCAGCCCTAATGACGTACCCGATCTTTACGATTCATTTTTCAACAACCAAGAAAAATTTGAGCGTCTTTATTTGGCAGCAGAAAATAACACAAAACTACGCAAGAAGAAAATAAAGGCTATTGATTTGTTTTCTAGCTTTATGCAAGAACGCAAGGATACAGGACGTATCTACCTACAGAATGTTGACAATGCTAATACTCATAGTAGCTTTGATGAAACAGTTGCTCCAATTAAACAATCAAATCTCTGCTGTGAGATCGATCTCCCAACGAAGCCACTTACACATATATTTGACGAAGAAGGACGCATTGCGCTCTGCACTTTAAGTGCTGTTAATTGGGGAGCTATTAAAGATCCTAAGGATTTTGAAAAGCCCTGCGAACTAGCAGTGCGAGGCTTAGATGCATTATTAAGTTATCAAGACTATCCAGTAAAGGCTGCTGAACTAGCTACACTAGAACATCGTCCGCTCGGTGTCGGTATCATTAATTTGGCCTACTGGTTAGCCAAGAACGATTTCAAGTATAGTGATAACAGTAGTTTGGTCAAGCTAGACGAGTATATGGAAGCAATGAGCTACTATCTCATTAAAGCATCTGTTACACTAGCGAAAGAACAAGGTCCTTGCGGCCGTCCACAAGACACGAAATACGCCAAGGGCATAGTACCGATTGATACTAGGAGCCCACATATAGATACGTTGGTACCATATGTTGAGCGTATGCCGTGGGATGAGCTCCGCAATGACCTAAAACAATACGGTATCCGTAATGCTACGCTAATGGCAATTATGCCAGCTGAGACTAGTGCGCAGATTGCTAATGCTACTAACGGTATCGAACCACCGCGTAGCCACATTAGCGTAAAGCAGAGCAAGCACGGTGTACTAAAGCAAGTGGTACCGGAATACCGCCGATTGAAAAATAAATATGAACTGTTATGGGATCAAAAGAGTCCCGAAGGATATCTTAACATCTGTGCTGTTCTACAAAAATATATTGATCAAGGTATCAGTGTTAACACAAGTTACAATCCAGCATACTATGAAGATGAGAAAATTCCTCTGAGTGTTATGTTAGGGCATGTTTTACAGTTCTATAAACTAGGTGGAAAACAGCTATACTATTTTAATAGCAATGACGGGCAAGGTGAAATTGATGTTAGCAAAGCAGAAGAAGGACAGTTGGATGACTTACCCCCACAAGAAGATTGTGAGAGCTGTGTGATATGAGTACAGTATTTGATGCTAAGAACAAAACAGATCATACAAAAAATCTAGCTTTTCTAGATCCCAATGGCGGAGTGAGTATCCAACGCTACGATACTATGAAGTATAAGCAGTTTGATAAACTCACTGAAAAACAGCTAGGATTCTTTTGGAGACCGGAAGAAGTCGATATCCTCCGAGATGCTAAAGATTTTAAGGATCTAACTACGCACGAGCAACATATCTTTACATCAAATCTAAAGCGACAGATACTACTAGATAGTGTGCAGGGTAGGGCACCGACTGCTGCTTTTGGACCAATCTGTTCGCTTCCAGAACTAGAAACTTGGATCACAACTTGGACATTTAGTGAGACTATCCATAGTCGTAGCTATACACATATTATAAGAAATGTATATAGTAATCCTAACAAGATCTTTGATGAGATGATGGATATACAAGAGATTGTTGAGTGTGCCGGAGATATTAGTAAGTATTACGACGAGCTAATTGATATGAATCAAAGAGCTGCTAGTGCTACGCATCAGCACCTTGTACCTATTCCGTATCAGCACAAGAAAGCATTGTGGATGGCTTTAGTAAGTGTAAACATATTAGAAGGGGTGCGTTTCTATGTTAGCTTTGCTTGTAGTTGGGCATTTGCCGAAGTAAAGAAAATGGAAGGTAATGCTAAAATTATCAAGTTCATCGCCCGCGACGAAAACTTGCACTTGGCGGCTACACAAACACTTTTAAAAATACTTCCTAAGGATGATCCAGATTATATAACTATAGAAGAAGAATGCCGCGAAGCTGCTATCAAGTTATTTGAGGATGCAGTAGATCAGGAAAAGAAATGGGCAGAGTATCTATTCAAAGATGGCAGTATGATCGGACTTAACTATCAACTGCTTTGCGAATATGTGGATTGGATAGCTAATAAAAGAATGACCGCTGTTGGTCTTCCAACTAAGTACAAGGGAGGTAGTAATCCCCTCCCTTGGACACAGAAATGGATAGCAGGCGGTGATGTACAGGTTGCCCCACAAGAAACAGAGATAACTAGTTATATTAATGGGGGAGTTAAGCAAGACGTTGATGAGAATAGTTTCAGCGGATTTAGCTTATAAGGAATTAGAACAATGGCAAATAAACTTATTAAAAAACCAAAACCAACCGCATCTTTAAAAGAAATGGCAAAACGAGCTGCTACTAAAAGAGTTATAAAAAGCAAGAAAAAAATATAACAAAGAGGATGATGAAAAGAATGTCTAATGTAGTTACACTGTATAGCAAGCCCGCTTGCCCTTATTGCGATCGTGCTAAGGCTTGGTTAGAAAAAAATGGTATCCAATATCAGTCAGTTAATATAATGGAAGACACAGGAGCCTATGAATTTATTAAATCAAAAGGGCATCGCACAGTTCCTCAGATATATGTGGGAGATTCACTGTTAGTTGAGGGTGGATATGACGGACTGAAGAAGTCAGATCCTGAAATGCTAAAAGAAAGTTTGGCTGCTTAATGATAGTAAAAAAATATAACATCGGTGAAGTTTACACATTGAAACTAGTTACCGGTGAAGAAGTTATAGCAAAGTTAATGTCTGTAGATGATACAGGATATACTATATCTAGACCTTTAGTATTAAGTATGACTGGGCAAGGAGTTGCAATGACTCCTTTCCTGTTCACTGCTGAAATAAAGGGAGAAATCACTATTCCAAAACACGCAGTTGTTGCTATTGCTAGCACTGATAAACAAACAGCAGCACAGTATATACAAGGTACTACTAGTATAATGACCCCAGCTAATAGTGGTATGGGCAAATTAATTTAACCAACAAATACTGTTGATTGCCCTACTACAACAGTTGTTGCTCCACATACTCTAGGATCGTTATTCCTGTGTACAGCAAAGCCATAACAAAATACAGTTCCACTACCACCGTCAGTCATTGGATCACAATGCGGAGGACCAGCTGGTATACAGGAATCGTCCGGATTTGCATGATCTGGCCCGTGTACAATCACTAGTTTATTATTCACATAGACGGTACTAGCATGATCTGGTATTAGTCCACCGCCACCATCTGTGTTTGGATCTCCGTCTACCGCCCACAATTCTGCCATCGTAAACTCCTTGTTTTTAATATTTATTACCTGATAAATACCGTATGGCATTAAGTTTAGTCTCCCCATTTTCTAAAACAACTAACCTGGAAACATTTCCTACGATAGATGCAGCTGTCAAAGCAGCCAATGCACTAGCAGATTCTAAAAATACCAGTATTGTAGCTAATGTTATCGTAGATGGAAAAAAAATGACCGTTCCGGGTTATCAAAGTAAAGGATCTAGTGCTAACAGTTTCTTAAAGATAGCTGAGTCAAAAGTAGGCAGTATAAATGATGCTGCTACTACTGCTAGACTTTTAGCTTCTAAAATAGCAGCAGAAAAAAATGTATCTACTACTGTCGAAGTTGCAGGTAAAAAATTTACCGCAGTTCCACCAGCAAGACCAAGTGACTTAAAAAACGCAGGAAAAGGTAAACCTGGATCTGTCGCCGGCACTGGTATGAAAGAACCAAATCTCAGAGCTGCTGCTATACAGGCAATGGAGCACGCCAAAAAAGGGTCTAATCTAGACGAGAACGATACTAAAAAGAATCCAGAAATGCTAGGTTCTTCAAAGTTTGAGAGGGCGATAACATATAACTTACCTAGAGAAGTTAGTGGTAAGATTCCTACGATGGAAGGGCTATTAGGTGACATTCCTGGCTCGCAATTAAAAGGTGTATTAGGTAGTTTACCAAAAGAATTTAAATCTCTATTACCTATTGGAGCACTTCCGGGTATATTAAAACAGTCTCCTATTCCCCTAAACAATCTATTAAACATAGCTAGCGGGAAAACTAGTTCTGTAGCAGGTCAAGCAGTGGGATCTTTATCACGAGGAGTAGCAGTAACTTCTGGACTTGCACGTGGATTAAGTTCGATACCATTCTCTGCTGAAACGGGAAAAGCAGTACTGAGCAACGTAATAGGAGCAACTCTAACTAATATAGCTGTAGGAAATAGCGTAAAAATTTTAGTACCGCACGTAAGTATAGCTGCTATGTCTAGCGTCAGTTTAAATTCAGCCAATGTTCCACACGTAAGATTAGCAAACATACCATCAGACCCAGCATTCTCAACATTTGCTACTTTGATTAGTGGATTAGGCGGCCGAGTGCCGTTAAGACCAACTAATCTAAGTATAGGAATACCAGGAGGAGTAGGTAGTGTAACTAGCGTATTAGGTGGGGGTGCCCTAGGTGCAGTAAGTGGAATAGCACAAAGTCTTTCCTCGTTTGATGTTGGAAATATATTTTCACCATCTCAGTTAACTAGTGCGTTACCTAAAAATATTTCCAATTTACTCAGCTCAGGTAGGCCTCCGAGATCCTTTAATCCAGGAGCAATGGGTATAAGTCCAAAAGCAGGTATGTTTACTTCTTCCCCAAACGATATAGAGAGCAGGAGGAAAGCATCTCCTGCTGCTAGGACTGTGTTACCAACCGGTGGAGCAAGACCACCTGTTACTCCACCAACAGGATCAATATTAAAAAATGGTCAGATAGACTATGGATTAGTTATTAGTCCCGGAGGAAGGACACTAGGAGAACTAGTACACTGTGGAGGCCGCCGTACATTTGAATTGCCTCCAAAGGGAGCATTGGGCTATAGCCTAGAACAGATAGTAGAAGGGTTGAAGTATCTAGCAACAAATGTTCTCGATCCTCTAGATTCTGCATACGGTAAAGCCACTGTAGAAAGCGGATACAGAGGACCTGGCGGAACTAATTATGGAACTAGCGATCATAGTTGGGGAGGTGCAGTTGATCTTACTTGGAATAATGCAGGGAAACATTATGAGATAGCACAGTTTGTGGCTAAAAATATTAAATGTGATTGGGTATGTTTGTTCTTCAAATATAATGGAGACGTAGGCAGCATACATATCAACACTGGACCAAGATCAAAATTTAAAGAAAAACCTAAAACTACTTTCCAAGCCGGTGCCCCGGATAGTTTTAAAGACGGAATCGTTAGACCTTCGTGGATATAAGTTGACAAGTCTATAAACAGATGTTATAAATAACATACTGTTGTTGATAGCAAAGCAATAAAACGATCAGGACCCGGGGGCGGTACCCGGCGACTCCACCATAAGCACTAACGCATTAGCTGCACCAGAAATGTCGTATGCAGGGGAATGTAAGTCGAGTAGTGCTTATGATGGGGTCGAAACAGGATCGACTGGCGTATAAAGGTTGAAGTAGACAGTCCGGCGAAAGCTCGGTTAACGCAATAAAACTTATAGATGCAAACGACAACGTTGCAACTTATGAAATGGCTCTAGCAGCTTGATTTCAATGGGCTGGCGACTTGCCTGGAAACAGAAAAGTCGCATTTTTCTTTAAATATTAATACTTTTCAACCTCCTCCGAAACTAAGTATAATACACGTAGAGAGGAGACTACATTGAAAAAACATTTGTTAATGATAGGTGCTGCATCTTTATTCTTAGCTGCACCGTCTGTATCTATGGCAGCAACACCGCTACAATCTAAGGAGGAAATTATAAACTTCCAAAAAGATCACGGATTGAAACCCGATGGTATCATAGGTAAGAGGACTAGAGCTGCAATAAGAGCTGAGTCTAAAAAGAAGACTGTTAATATAGTTGACTCACCAACAGAGAAACTACCAGTTAAACCTACAGTATCTGTAAAGAAAACAGCATTTAGACCTGAGAAAATAATAAAGAAAGAAGAAAAGTGCCGTTTCTTATTTTGGGATGTAGAATGTATGCCACCCGAAAATACAACAACTGCTGATCTAGTAGAAACTATTAATCCGATAAATTCTTCAGCAAAAACGCTGGAAAAAGGATCTAGTATGATCGGAATGGATGCACAGAAAGATCACAAGACTTTAGAAAATAAACTTTCTAACACATTTGGCTACAAAATAGATCCTGCTCGTATTCCTTGGTGTGCAGCTTGGGCTAATACAGTGTTAGCTGATCTCGGAGTAAGGGGAACCGACAGTCTCGCAGCCCGCAGTTTCTTAAATTGGGGACAGGCTGTCAAGCGGCCCGAAGAAGGCGATATAGTAGTTTTTCGTCGCGGGAATAATCGATGGGCAGGGCATGTTGGATTCTATGTTAAAACTGTAGAAGTAGACGGAAGACAGTATGTAGCTGTACTTGGTGGAAATCAAGCCCGAGGCGTTAGTGTAGCATATTATGATGCCAGCAGGGTATTGGGTTACAGAAAAGTAGCCAGAGCTTAATAGTATAATATAAATAAAGAATGGGTAGGGGAATAGGTCCCCTATCTTTTTCTTGACATAGATACACCTATGTTATATTATTAAACTTAAAGGAGTACACATGAGATGGCATACTGGGGTTATCACCTTATACTAGATTGCGCCGACTGTAACAGCGACGCTATCCAAGACTATAACACTATCTACAATTTCACTAAGCAGCTCGTAAAAGACATCGATATGGTGCCTTTTGGTGAACCGCAAATTGTTAACTTCGGTAGCGGAAACAAAGCCGGCTATACACTAGTACAGTTGATCGAGACCAGTAATATCTGTGCTCACTTTGTACCAGACGATATGAAGGGAGGCAACGCTATGTATCTAGACGTTTTCTCTTGCAAGGAATATGATGACCAAGTAGTGGTCGGTTTAGTGCAAAAGTACTTCGGTGCTAAGAGTATCCGTCCATCTTTCTTAACTCGTCAGGCTTGATTTGAACAGATAGAGCCAAGGAAACTTGGCTCTATTTCCTTGACAATCCTTGTATCTTGTATTATACTGTTTATAATATGAGGAAAGTTATGCAAAAGATAACAGCAGATTTATCCGAGATCCCATGTTCGTTTGGAGATAAGCCACACGCCGGTCGAGTTGAAACCGGTGCATTACAAATCAACGACGATTGGCCAGGTATATTCATTAGAGGAGACAATGCACTATATGATGCTATGCAGTGTCATCAAGCAGCAGCTATACTCGAAAAGTATATCGCAGCTGATAGTGATAAAAACGTGTTTTCAAATACTATGGTATTGTCTTTCCTCAAAAATCACGCAAAATTGTTAGGGAGCAGCAGAATATGAGTATGCATCTTGTAGGACCATATCTTACTACTACAAAATACAATAGCAAGAAGAAAAAATCAAATTCAAAGAAACTCGTAGAAGCAACTGATAAACATAATGCATGGTTGGCTAAGCAAGGTCTTACCCCCAATCAGCTTAAACTAAAGAAAGCATTTACAGGTGATATTAGAATTTCTAAACCAGATCTTACCACTAGTAATCCTTATCAACTTAGCAACAGCGTTGGTAACGGTTTCAAGAAGGGCATAATGGAAAACCTCCACAAGGAGGCTCCAGAAGTACAACGAGAAATTATGATTAAGGCGAGTCGCTGTATGCCTCTCTTTAACAAGGGTGGCTTACAGTACGCTACTCCAGGCGAAGATATGACACAAGTAGGTACCAAGAGTCGCCGCGGCTAAGATAAATAACTTAAAGAAGGATAATCACCATGGCTTCAGGATTTCAAAATAATCAATACCAACTAACACCAAATTATTATCGTGTCACTATCGATACTAGTGCTTGGTCAACTACTGCCGCAAACAATGATAGCGGTGCTGTTGAAGCTTGGGATTATAATTATTTCTCAACATTAAACACCACACTTAATAATTCCATACGCAGGGCTAGAGGAAATATACGTTTCAATGCTATCTTATCTCAGTTAGCTACTGGTAACAATCCAGAAATACTAGATATGACAGTAATGAAATCTGGTCCAACAGCAGAGACAGCAGCTGATAACACAGCAGTAAGTGTATCATTTACTGTAGGATATCCTGTAGAAGAAGGTGTGCTGGCTGCTTGGCAGAGTATTATTAATGGAACTGGTGGTCCGGGTACATTTAGTGATGGGTCAACTGCACTAACAGCTACACCTTATGAACAGTTGTCTCAAACTAACGCCGCTACCGCTATACAGAACTCTATTAAGGAAGCGGTAGTACGTGGAATTACGATCGGCGGATCTAGTGGATATAGTCGCCAGTATAGGACATACGATCCTACTCCGGGACAGCAATATCAATCATTGGTCACTGTAACACAACCTGACACTCCTGTTAACGTATGGGCAAAGGTTACAGTATCAATTATCGATACTATGACACAACAAACATTCTAAGGATTAAAAATTGTTTTTAGGTCTATTAACTCTGCTGACTGCACTTGTAATCAGTAGTGTAGCGATTTATTACTCAGTCTCTGGATTAACAGCTATATTTGCTGGTGCAGCAATCCCTATCATGGTAATGGGAACTGTACTAGAAGTAGGAAAGCTCGTAGTAGCTAGCTGGTTACATCATAATTGGAAAACAGCTCCTATCCTACTTAGGAGCTACTTCATCATAGCTACATTTGTTTTAATGATCATTACTAGTATGGGCATCTTTGGATTCTTAAGTAGGGCCCATATCGAACAAGGTGCACCTGTTGGCGATGTATCTGCTCAGATTGAATTAATAGACGGAAAAATCGCGGGTAAGAAAAATGAAATTACACAAGCACAGACAGCAGTTAAAAATCTAGACGAAGTTGTTGCCCAATATCTATTAAAAGGTAAAGATGAAAAATCTGTGGCAGCAGCAAATAATGCCCGTAGGAATCAACAAAAAGAACGCGATAAGTTAGCTAAACAGATCGATGATGCTCAGACTACTATTAATAAACTAAGCGAAGAAAAAGCACCTCTTACAACCAAAGTAAGAAAGATAGAGACAGAAGTTGGTCCTATAAAGTATATAGCTGCATTTATTTACGGATCTAATCCAAGCGGAGATTTATTAGAAAAAGCAGTTACTTGGATGATAATGATTATCATCTTTGTGTTTGATCCACTGGCTGTATTATTGCTCATTGCTAGCCAGATGAGCCTAACACAAGCTAGCGTAGCCAGGAAACTTAAAAGAGAAGAAAAGCTAAAAGCAAAAGAACCCGTTATAGTAGAAACACCTGTGGTTATTCCATTAGAAGAACCAAAAAAAGTAGAAGAGATTATTATTCCTGTGCCAATTAACAACCCTGTCGAAGAAGTACCAATAGTACTAAAAAAAGTTAAAAAGTCTCGCAAACCTGCAAAGAAAAAAGAAAAGAAAATCGTTGACGAAACTGCTATTGCGGTCCCAACAACAGAGGTCCTTGCAGAGGCAATAGCAGAAATAAAAAAAGAAGAAGCTAAGAAAATAGAAGAACTTGCAGAGCCTATTATATACATCCAAAATAGCGAACAGACTGATAATACCCTATGGAACAGGGTACAAGCAAATCGTAAGATATTCAAACCAATGGATATACTTTATAGCGAATATCACGAACACGGATTTAAGGATATTGATTTATCAAATCACGATCAAACAAATCCCGAGATACAGATGCTAACTAAGTATGTTGATGATATTAAAAACGGTGTGATAAAATTCGATGATATTCCGTTGGAACACAGAGAAAAGTTGGCAGAGTTAATAACAAGTGACCAAAATACTGCTAGTAACGTATCCTGATTACTATCACGATAAATCTAAAAAAGCTCTATTAATCAATACTACAGCTGAAGAAAATACAGCTATAAATGATTGGCTTTTAAATAACCCAATAGGTATGACCATTTATCTTTATAATAATGAAGATCATTTAGAATGGTTATTAAATGTTGCAAATCAAGCAGATACTGTATATTTAAATGTTGACAACACGACAGATATATCGTATCATTATATAAGTTATTTGGTTTCAATGACCAATACTACTTGGAGTAGTCAAAAGATAGACTATTCTATAATTAACAAAGGAAAAATCTATAATGTCACTGAATACATGGCAAGAAACTGGTTGGCTTAACGATAACGACACTGGTCGTCAATTTAAAGGGACTAGGATCTTCGTTAAGAATAATGACGTAACTAAGGCACTTCGTAAGTTTAAGAAGCGCCTACAAGATGAGGGTTGGTTTAATGAACTACGCAAGAGAGAACATTACACTAGCCCAAGCGAACAAAAGCGTAAGGATCTAGCATCTGCACAGGTACGCGAAAAGAAGCGTGTTGCGCAGTGGAAGACTGAACAATAATTTTTCAGAATATTGACAACTTTTTTGTTGTCATGTATAAATAATATTAGCTTCGATGCCGTAAAGGATTGAAGCTATTATTTCTTGCTTAACAAAAGGAGAACAGAAATGGGTAAGATAATCGGTATCGATCTCGGTACAACTAATTCATGCATAGCCGTCCTAGAAGGAAAGACCACAAAGGTTATAGAAAATTCCGAAGGCGCAAGAACAACCCCCAGCATAGTAGCATATACAGACACCGAAATACTTGTAGGGCAACCTGCAAAGCGACAGGCTGTAACTAATGCTAAGAATACTATCTACGCAGCAAAGCGTTTGATTGGACGTCGTTTTGACGAGCAAGCAGTGCAGCGTGATATTAATACGATTCCATTTAAAATCGTCAAGGCAAAGAACGGCGATGCTTGGATCGAAGCTAATGATCAAGAATATGCTCCGCAGCAGGTTTCAGCAGAAATCCTCCGTAAGATCAAGAAGGATGCAGAAGCCTATCTCGGTAGTGAGGTAACACAGGCAGTTATTACTGTTCCTGCTTACTTCAACGACAGCCAGCGCCAGGCAACTAAGGATGCTGGTAAGATCGCAGGATTAGAAGTCTTACGTATCATCAATGAGCCAACAGCAGCAGCTTTAGCATTTGGGTGTGATAAGACCGATAAGAAGGATCGCAAGATTGCAGTGTACGACTTAGGTGGTGGTACATTTGACGTTTCAATCATTGAAATCTCCGAAACAGATGGTGACAAACAGTTTGAAGTACTTTCCACAAATGGTGATACACACTTAGGTGGTGAGGATTTCGATCAGCGCATTGTTGACTTCTTGATCGCAGAATTCAAGAAGGATCAAGGTATTGATCTAGCTAAAGACTCAATGGCACTACAGCGTCTTAAGGAAGGTGCTGAAAAGGCAAAGATTGAGTTATCGAGCGCAGTACAGACTGAAGTCAATATGCCTTATATTACAGCAGATGCAAGTGGACCTAAGCACTTACAGGTTAAGCTAACACGCAGCAAGTTTGAGTCACTAGTTGACGATCTCATACAGCGATCAGTTGGTCCTTGTAAGACTGCTATCGCAGATGCTAAGATCGATATCAATGACATTGACGATGTTATCTTAGTTGGTGGTCAGACTCGTATGCCTAAGGTACAAGAAGTCGTTGAACAGTTGTTTGGCAAGGCTCCACGTAAGGATGTTAACCCAGACGAAGCAGTAGCAGCAGGTGCAGCTATCCAAGGCGCCGTCCTAGGTGGCGAAAAGAATGACGTTCTATTGCTAGACGTTACTCCACTATCGTTAGGTATTGAAACTATGGGCGGTATCTTTAACAAGCTCATTGAAAAGAATACTACTATTCCTGCTAAGAAGAGCCAGATCTATAGCACAGCTGATGATAATCAGACAAGTGTTACTATTAAGGTAGGCCAGGGCGAGCGAGAACTTGCTGTTCATAACAAGGTATTAGGGCTGTTCAATCTCGACGGTATCCCTCCAGCTCCACGTGGTATGCCACAGATTGAAGTTACATTTGATATCGACGCTAACGGTATCCTAAGTGTAACTGCTAAGGACAAGGGCACTAATAAGGAACAGAAGATCACTATCCAAAGCAACAGCGGATTAAGCGATGACGAAATCGAACAAATGATCCGAGATGCAGAGGCTAATGCTGAATCTGACAAGCAGCAACGTGAATTGATTGAAGCTCGCAACCAAGGCGAAGCACAGATCAACACATTGCGTAAGGATCTAGAAAAGCATAAGGCCGATCTAAAGGAAGACGAAGTAGCAAAGATCGAAGACATTATTACGCAGATCGACACTGCTATTAAGGGCGAAGATCCTAAGGCTATCACTGAGCTGTTCTCAAAGATCTACGAAGCAGCCGGTCCGCTTTACGAAGCAATGAGCAAAGCAAAGGAAGCAGAAGATGCAGCACAAGCAGCACCAACTGAGTCCGCTAATAACGAAGAAATTTTAGACGCAGAATTCACCGAAGTGAAGAAAGACGCAGCTTGACACTAAGCTGAGTCTGCGTTATAATAAAAGAATAAGCGTGATCGCCAAATTGGGGTCACGCTTATAGACCGAGAAGGTCAAATCTTGCTTAAGAAGGAGATAAAATATGACTACAAGAACTACATTTGACTTAGTACCTTTACATAGATTTGCTGTTGGCTTTGACCAGCTGTTTAACGACATGGACAGATTAATGAACGCACAGCAGGCAAATAATACGTACCCCCCTTACAATATCGTTAGACTTGATGTAGATAGCTTTCTTATTGAAGTAGCTGTCGCAGGATTTGCTGAGGATGAGCTTGACGTAAGCGTAGATCAAGGACAGTTGATCATTCAGGGCTCAACCAAAGATAACGATGAACGTAATTATTTGTACAAAGGTATTGGTACTAGGAACTTTACAAGGACATTTAGGCTAGATCATTTCATTGAAATATCTGGCGCTAAGATAGAGAATGGTCTGTTAAGGGTAACTTTAACCAGGATTGTTCCAGAAGAACTAAAGCCACGAAAGATACCAATCGAATCTTAAAATCTGCCGTTGTGGGGGGCATAGTGCCCTCCACAATATAAATACAATATGGGGCTTATATAATAATGGATCAAATCGAACACGATACCCTTGAAAAGACTAACAAGCTGGAAGAAGAACCCGGTAAGTATAAAGTAATTTTCCTCAATGATGAAGTAACTCCAATGGAGTTTGTAATTGAAGTATTACAGCGGGTCTTTAAGCACGACCGCGGTACTAGTGAAGTATTAACTATGTCAGTACATCACGAAGGATCAGCAGTGGTTGGTGTTTACTCTTTTGAAATCGCAGAACAGCGCGGAGTCGAATCAACAGTTTTAGCTAGAAATAACGGGTTTCCCCTACAGGTCAAGATTGAAAAGGAATGATTTTTAGAGTCATAAGTAACATATGACTTTAAGAGACCTAACTAGCGAAAAACACAAAGATGCAGAACGACAAGAGTTCGTAAAGGTACTTTTGTCTGGCAAAATAAATCCAGATTTTTACGCCACGTTCTTAGCAAATCAATATCACATCTACTATCAGTTAGAGGCTACTGCTAGCCTCTACGATCAACTAAAGGACTTACCTGATATACGCAGAGCTAGACATATTATGTCTGACTACAATGAACTATGGAGTGATCCTGATAAACGACCTTGGATAGCCCCTGTAGTAAAAGAGTATACTGCATATCTAACAGATCTAAGTAGGACTTCTCCAAATAAACTTTTTGCACACATCTATGTACGCCATATGGGAGACTTAGCAGGTGGGCAAATGATAGCTAGAAAAGTTCCAGGCGGAGGTAAGTTGTATAAATTTGAAGATGCTGACAAGCTAAAGACAACTATACGTGAGAGACTATCAGACGAGTTAGCAGATGAAGCGAATGTCTGTTTTGATTTTGCCATAACACTGTTTAAACAATTAATGGAAATAGATATGCCAAAGTATACAGAGGAAACAAATGAGTGAGATATGGGATAGCCTAATCTCTATACAAAATTCTTTTATACAACAGTTCCAGGAGACAGGTAATGAAGTTTTCGAAGAAGGAATGGATCGATTCAATCAACCAGGTTGGATCAATCGGGTTTGGACCAGCGGGGATTATCGCAGAGCACATATTGATGTTGTTGATGCTCGTGACACTAAGGGTTTATGGATGATGCATTGTTGTGTGTTCCCTCACACAAACAATCCTGCTCCTATATTTGGATATGATGTTATAGCGGGTCGTAATAAGATAACAGGATTCTTCCACGATTTCTCATCAACGGGATTTCCAAATCACCCTCTCATAGAATGGTTTGGTAATGAAGTAAGTAAGTTAGAGTGGCGCAAGACTAGAGCTTTACCAGACTGGGCACAACGCATCTTTAGTCCTCATATGATTGCTGCGGGTAATGTTAGCAAATCAGATGAAATAGAACAGATGATTGATATAGGTAATCGTTTCCTCGACCACTACTTAACCTGTATAGGTGAGACTACTACAGATTATATAGACAACACGGGTATGCAGAATATCTATTGTGAGAACCAGAAATTAAATCCCCATACTCCGAAAGTTATGGCAAGTTTGGGATTAGATGAAAACGATGTGCGAACATTCATAGACGAATGTTTGTTTCCAGAAATACGATAAATATTTCATAATGCGAGCAGACGAATTTCTTACAGAAGCCACGATAAATCTTTCTAATTTTGCAGATCGCAATAGTCACTATTGGCGGAATATCTTAGCCATGATAAAACAAGGTGAAGATTTTAGATTAAATAGCGGACAGTATGTGACCGCAGATCATAAATCATACGAATCATTATCCAAAATATGGGATGGAGAAAGCAAAACAGCAACTCCTGAACAAATACTTCTCATAAAAAAACACGGGTTTGAAACTGAAGACGGTAATATTATACCTTGGAGTAAAATCTACAAAAGCAAAGAAATTAGAGCTGGCGAATCTGACGGAGATCAAGGAAGCAAGTTTTGGAATACCGGAAATGTAGTCGAAGGCATAATGGGAGCTGCTGTAACTGCTAAATTCCTCAATCCTGAAAATAAAATAACTACAGTAGACATAGTAAAGGTATTAAAATATTCTAAGTATGGATCTTCACTAAATGCAAATATATCAAAAAGATCATATGCAGGACAGAATGGAAATGATAATATTAAATTTACTCTCAGTTTAAATCGAAACGATAATAATGCTTTAAATCTGTCATACGAAGATGGTGACGCATTCTCTTCATATAAGGGATCTGAAGAGATTTATAAAGCATACGAAAATGCTGCTGAATACGTAAATGACGCAAGAACAGTTAAAGAAGCACTAGAAAGAGTCATTGGAGATCCTAATCCCAACAGTGTCTTAATTGAAAGTGAAGGAGCAGCCGCAGAAAATCAACGCGGTACTAAAGCAGATTTGTTTATAACTATTGATGGAAAAAGGGAAAGATTATTAAGCCTTAAAGCCGGGGTAGTGCCTCAGGTAGGGCAAATGAGTGGGGCAGCTTTTGAAACTCTCGAAGCATTCTTTAAAAGTGTGTTAGGGTTTGGGTTACCAGCAACTATGAATAATGAAAATGATTTTCCGCGAGATTCTAGACAAGCTGAAGTTAAAAAATATATTTTACAAAATGGATTTACAAAAGCCTATAAACACATCTATGAATCATTGAGATCTACATTAAGCGGAGATAACAATTATAAAGAATATAATTTTACTTCACAGGTTTTCAACGGACTGAAGCATCACGCTACTTTAGATGAAGATGTGCTAATCGTATATGTTACTCCGTCGGCTAATAGAGCATATATGGAAATATCAATAGGTAAAGAATTACGTGAAGCGTTAGATCATTATGATCTACAGCCTCAATTATCGGGTACTACACTAAAGATAATTGGTGTTCCAAAAGATGAATTAGGAAAACAAATGAGTGAGGGCAAAACCTTAACTCTATTCCAACTGCGTTCATCAGTACAAGGAAACGCTCTAAGAAATGCAGTTGAGGTTGGAAAACTAGTTAAAGCGTTAGCCGATTTAGAGAAAATACGAGTACGCCGAGGCGAGAAAAAAGAAGAGCCTAAGTTAAAGGCAAAGCCTGCACCTGCACAACAGCAGCAAGCAGCACAGCAAGCGCCTGTAGCAGCACAGCAGCAAGCACCTGCACAACAGCAGCAAGCAGCACAGCAAGCGCCTGTAGCAGCACAGCAGCAAGCAGCGACCCCTCGTAACAAACAAAACCTAGATTTAAGTAGGTCTCCACTCACTGCTAAATGGATGTCTAGCTGATAAATAAACAGACACTATTATCAGGAGAGATCATATGTCTATCAGCAAACAACAAATGGCGGCGGCTTTACCGAAAGTTAAAGCAGAGAACATTGATAAATTCTACGAAGCACTATGCGATGCTATGGAAGAATTTGATATCGACCAGAACAATAAGCGTATAGCAGCATTTCTAGCTCAATGCGCCCACGAAAGCGGCAATTTAGCTGTATTACACGAAAACTTAAATTACAAAGCAGAAGGTCTTACTAAGATCTTCCATAAGTATTTTCCAGATATGGAAACTGCTAGCGAATACGCACACAATCCAGAAAAGATCGCTAACCGTGTATATGCTAATCGCATGGGAAACGGTGACGAAGATAGCGGTGAAGGTTTTAAATATTGCGGACGCGGTCTTATACAGTTAACAGGCAAGCAAAACTATACCTATTGTGGACAATCACTAGAAGTTGACTTGCTCGACGATCCGAGTTATTTAGAAACACCAGAGGGTGCTGCTCGTAGTGCTGCTTGGTTCTGGGATAGTCGCGATCTCAACGACCTAGCAGATGAAGGTGATATGAAGACTATCACTAAAAAGATCAACGGTGGATTTATTGGTCTAGAAGAGCGTATCGATAACTACGAAACGGCTCTTGCAGCCTTGGGGGAGTAAAAATGTTCGGGTTTAGTGGCATAGGATTAAAGATCGCCATAGCAGCTATCCTGTTTTCAGTAATATCCGGTGGATATTTCTACATAAAACAGCAGCAAGCAGAACTCGAACTGGCCAAAGAAGTGCAGGCCAAGATGGAAGGTGTTATACAGAAGCAAGGACTTGCTATGGATAACATGAAAGCAGATGTTGAGCGTATGGGTCAGGTACAAACTGAGCTATCTAGCAAAGTTAACCAAGCACAAAAAGAAAACCAAGATCTTGCAAAGAAATTTACACAAGATGCAGCAGGCAACGAGCGTAACTTATCTGCCATGGCACAAGAAAAACCTAGTTTAGTTGAAGAGAAGATAAACAGAGGAAGCAAAGATGCACTACGTTGCAACGAGCTTATCACCGGATCTCCTTTAACTGAAGATGAAGCTGCTGGAAAGGTTAGGAACAATATCTGTCCTACTCTATTGCCCAAACCCGAGGTGAAAAAGAAATGAAGAAATTACTTTTAATACCGTTAATGTTTACACTAGCAGCTTGTGCGTCTGCAGGTCCTAAGGTTTTTGTAGCTCCTGAACAGTTAGATAGAGCTAAATTTGTAGCTCCAGAAGTTGCACCAGCAGAACAAATGAATATCGAATGGACTATAATCACTAAAGATAATGTAAATGAAAAAATAGCCCAATTACAAAAGAAAACAGGATCTGTTACATTTTTTGCACTTACAGCACAGGGATATCAAAATCTCAGTATAAATACCAGTGAATTGCGCAGATATATACAGCAGCAAAATGCAGTAATAGCAGCGTTAAAGAAATACTATGAAGCACCAGTAATAAAGGAACCAGCAAAAAATGGCCAGTGATGACGTTGCTACAGGGCACAATGTTAGATTAGAAGATGAAGAATGGACACCAAATCCAGATAAGCTAAAGCCAAAGCGTCCAAAAGATGCCGCGCCTGCTCCGGCTCCTGCAGCACCGTCTTATCCTACATACACAGCGCCAACTGCACCTAGTGCTCCTGTCACAACGCCAACACCTGCTCCAACACCTGCTCCAGTTCCAATTCCAGTTCCAGAACCTGTAGTTGTGCAAATAGCACCGCCTACTCCACAACCAGCATATGATCCAAATGCAGCAGTAAACTTTATGAATAACCAACAGAATTTCCAGCAGAGTCAAGCAACAGCGCAATATCAAGCACAGGCTAGTGTTGGGTTGGCGCAAACATCGCTCGACAAGGAAGTGCTTGAAAAACAGTTTGAAAAAGAAGACGAACATTGGGTCAAGAGTTTCTGGCGTCCAGCCATGGGTTGGCTCTATATGTTGATATGCTTTATGGATTTCGTAGGATTTCCACTGCTAACTATCTTCTTACCAATTATCTTCAAGCCATTTGGATTAACTATGCCATATCAAGCTTGGCAAAGCCTAACACTTAGCAACGGTGGATTGATCCATCTAGCATTTGGTGCAATACTTGGCGTAAGCGCATTTACACGTGGTCAAGAAAAAATGGCAGGAAAATAAGTTGACAGAGAGTTACAGGTATGCTATTCTAAACAATAACAGAAAGAGCCTGTAACTTATGACAGATCCTAATGCATTGCCAGAAATTGGCGGAGTCGGTGAGGTTACTTCTAGACCTGTACCTGGACGCGATCCTATGCCAGAGAAACCGTCTCCAATTCCATCTACTCCTGTTCCGCCTGCTAGTGAACCAGAAGAGTTAACGCTAGATGATTTAAAATTATCCCTAGTACTATTAGATGCTTGTGCTCAAAGAGGAGCATTTAAGATCGATGAATTTTCAGTCGTTGGTAAATTGCACGATAGAATGAATAGCTATATTGCTAGACAGGAAAACAAAAAACCCTAATGGCTAAAGAAGATACGTTTGAATTCAAAGGAAAAGTTACAGAAGTACTACCTAATAGTACATTTAGAGTAATTTTAGAAAATGATCATGAAATCATCGCTTATGGTAGCGGCAAGATACGACAAAATAGGATTAGAATCATATTAGGAGATAAAGTAACTGTTGAAGTTAGTCCGTATGATCTTACTAAAGGTCGCATAACTTATAGGAACTAAATATGAGTATGTATATTACTGAAATATCTATGCCTTATCACGACGAAACTGTAGGTACAAAAATAGCTAAAACCTTTGATAAGTTTGCAGGACAACCTATTAGCCCAACGCAGATCGCAAACCATCTAAAGCGCATATTAGGCACTACTACTATTATCAGTATCCACAAAGGTGATGAAGTAGAATCTAATAGTATTGGGTTACAGGCATATTATGATCCTGATGAGGACGAAGATGAGGAAAAACCTTTCGAGTTAGTGTTAAATTTTAATAGAGCTGATAAACAGGTCGTTATGGATATTAGCGAATGGCGAGAATTTGCATCACAGGTAATAGAATTTTTACAACACGAGATTATACATCAACAACAGTATCGTAGCAGAGACTTCATACAAAATCGCCCTTATCGCAGCAATGCTACAGACCCCCAACAAAAAGCAGCACAAGAGTATCAAGGAAATCCGGACGAAGTAGAAGCATATGCACATAATCTCGCTAGTGAGCTTTTGAGGAAGACACAGGGCAATACTGACCAGGTGTTACGCTTATTGCGTAATTTTTCTAGCACAGCAGTATCTAAGGATCAAGCTGGCAGATTATTAAGTCCTACCTTGTTTGGCTATTTCCAAGATTTTGGATTTAACACACAGCATCCTGTGCTTAAGAGTCTATTGAAGAAAACCTATCAATATATAATGCTCAAGAAAAATGCAGCAGCAAGAGACACTCGGGTAGCCAACAGAAACGCTGAAATACAGCAGGCAACTGAAAATTTAAATAAGCGCCGAGAAATGCTTGACAAAATGCTAGGATCATCTTATACTACTATTATAGAAAAGTAAAAGAGGTCGCTATGAATATAGATACAATGCAGTCTATCGCACTTGCCGTAGCAGCATACCGACTTAACGGAAACTGTTATCTTAAAGATAATGTATGGGATACAGAAATGGTAAATGTAAAAGCATTTTCCAATAAATCTATCCTACGTACTAATCTAAATGTAGACCATTATAGCAGCGATGCGAGTAATCAGCCTCCTATGTTAAATCTAACAAAAACTGACATGGAAGAAGCAGTTAAGATACGCGACTATACTAAGAAAAATCTCTTAAAATTATTAGCATTACAGCCGGGTGATCAACCTTCTTATGAAGTTAGCCTCTATCAGAAATTAAATCAAAAAGAAATACACGCAGGTGATCTAGGATTTGTTGCTAGTGCTCCTATGTACTATTATAATAATAAAACTCGTGACGAAATTGAAGCTAGATTAGCTAAAAATGAGAGTCGATATGTTGGCTCATTAGGAGGCCGGGTAGTATTAGAAAATCTAGAAATCATACGTATTAGCTTTAGCATTAATTATCAAGGGTATGTAGTATCTGGTATTAGCGAAAATAATCTTTTCTTGTTCTTTTCTTCGAAAAATTTAGAATCTCTAAAAGTTGGAGATAAGATTTCAATCGTGGGCAAGGTTAAAGATCACCTTTTAGAAAAAGATAAGTATCCAATGACTAAGCTTAATTACGTCACTATTAAAGGAATGGAAAATGCGCCCACGATTACACCATGAACAGACAACCACAGTAACTTGTTCGGATAATGGAAAAAGCAGCAAAGCTGATGTTATCAGTTTCGTAGCAGAACAACGTCTAGTAGTAAGTCTGAATAAAACTATTAAAATGGAAATGTCCTATAACCCTCGCAATAAACTATATGTTGCACATCAAACAGGATTAGAATTTGTTAGCAGCGGACCTGCTATCTTCGAAGTAGCCCAGTTTAAAAGGAGATAACTATGGCTTGGAAGGTTTCAACAATAGAAAAGAAGTCTTGTACTCAGATCGAGTATTTCAAGAAGGGTGAACTCACCGCACAGCGAGAAATTGGTTGGCGTTGGTGTTGGGCTACTTACGAAGAAAAGCCGGATCTAGGTGATTATGATCCCGATAAGGATCAGATCGAACTGTACGAGATGGGCGACATTATTGATATGGGACAAGACGACGGCTGTTGGGAAGAGTGGACGTGGCCCGAAGAAATCGACGAAGAGGAAGCCGAGCGCCTCGAAGAGATCTATAATGAAGAGTATGACGAAGGGCTTGAGAACGAAGGATGGACTTTAGATGATACTGAATATTGGGTCAGTGGTCCGTTAGAGGTAGAAGAAGTAGATGCTTGAGTGTTTGATCTTAGGCGATAGTATCGCTGTTGGTACTCATCAATATAAGACTGACTGTGTGAAACTTGCTACAAGTGGATTTAGCTCTCTACAATGGAATAGACGCTACAATAACACTATCTTATTCTCACAGCAGTTCAATTTTGTTGTAATTAGCTTAGGATCAAACGACTACGCAGCTATCAATACACGCAAAGAACTAGAAGAACTTAGGATAAAGATTGATAGCAAGCGTGTCTATTGGATATTGCCTGCTATTAAACCTGAGATACAACAAGTGGTTAGAGAGATAGCATCTTTCCACGGTGATCGTATTATTAAGATACCTATTCTAGGAAGAGATGGGATACACCCAACTACTACTGGATACAAAAAAATAGCAGAGGAAGTAAAATGAATTTAGTACCAATGGTAATCGAAAAAGAATCTGGCGGAGAACGTAGCTATGATATCTTTAGTCGCTTGCTTAAAGACAGGATTATAATGTTAGAAGGACCCATCGAAGACCATACAAGTGGACTTATTTGTTCACAGCTATTGTTCTTAGAAAGTCAGAATCCGGCAAAGGATATCTATCTCTATATTAATAGTCCAGGTGGGGTTATTACTGCTGGTATGGCTATCTATGATACTATGCAGTTTATCAAACCAGATGTTTGCACTATCGTAATGGGGCAGGCGTGTAGCATGGGGTCATTTTTAGCGCAAGCAGGTGCAACAGGAAAGCGTTGGTTGCTGCCTAACAGCAGACATATGATCCATCAACCTAGCGGTGGAGCTAGAGGTATGGCTAGTGATATCGAGATTAGCTATAAAGAAATCCAGTTTTGGAAAAATAGGTTGACAGAATTGTATGTTAAGCATAATACTGTAGGTAAGACTTATGATCACTTTGTAGCAGATATGGATCGAGATAAGTTTATGAGTGCAAACGAAGCAGTTGCTTATGGTCTAGCAGATAAGGTGATCGAGCGTCGAGACGATCTAGGAGAATAAAGTGAAAGTTTATATCGGCCGTTATCCAAGTAGTGCAGTTTCTAAACGTAGACCCGATGCTGAACAGGTAAAGCGTATACGCATAGATGCGTGGGATACTTGGAATATGGCCGAAACTCTTGCTGAAATAATCTTACCTATGCTAACACAACTGAGAGATACTAAACACGGTAGTCCTGGAGACATACCCGCTTTCTCTGATGATAGCAATCACCAGTATCCTCAACTGTGTTTTGATTTTTATAAAAAAGATAATAAACTTGCTTGGGATCGTGGACATAAACAATTTGAAGATATCTTAGACAAAATGATCTGGAGTTTTGAGCAGATCTGCATAGAGGATAGGGATAGCCAGTTTCATAGCGGAACACACGACATTAAATGGGTTCCTGTACTAAATGCACAAGGAGCCCCAACTGGAAATTCTAAGATGGTAAAGGGACCTAACGACACTGCAAAATTTGATTCGGTTAGTTATAAGATCTACTACGAAAAGATACAAGAGGGGTTAGACCTTTTTGGAAAATATTATATGGGACTTTGGGATTAATGATAAAGTTAAAATGGCACGGAGATTTACCAGAAAATCTTTCCGAGATCGAGGAAACGGTTATTAAGGATTTAGAAAATATACACGACGACCTTGATGGAGATCCGAGTCCATTAATTTTCCATCACGTATTTTTAGAGAAGAATCACAACGGACCATTAGTATTTGTGTGGGGTGAGTCGGGAGATAATGATCAATATCATTGTGAATATGATCCAAATCCAAAATGGGAAAGTATTAATTCACTTGACAGCAACGAAGAATTAAGTTAGTATAAGTAATAATAGAGACGCGGGGTTGGCATATGGGTTGTGCATCAGCCTTCCAAGCTGAAGAAAGGAGTTCGAATCTCCTACCCCGCTCCAAAGTGGTGAGATGGCCGAGAGGCTTAAGGCAACGGTTTGCTAAACCGTCGTACCTAGAAATGGGTACCCAGGGTTCGAATCCCTGTCTCACCGCCAACACTAAAAAAGTTTAAAATACCAGTTGACAAGAATATAAATATAATGTATAAATAAAAGACAATAAGGAATACGTGAGTTCAACAATGTCAAAGCATATGAATCAAATTTGCAAATATAACCGTTGGTATGAAGATGCCAGGGGGGTTCTTGTACGTTGATGTGAGACTCACATTTGTACTTTGAACCCCGGGTTTAATTACTCCGGGGTTTTTTTATTGGTAAAGGAGGAAACAAAATGAAGTGGCCTAAATTACTCAATGAAATGTATCAGGCTTGTTTAGCACATGATACTATTAAAGAGAAGGAACTGTTTATGAAGGCTTTGAAAAAGAATATCAAAGCCCGTAATAAGCATAAGAAAGTCACAGTACCGCAAGTAACAGTGCGAGGCTGAACGTATAAACAGGCTGCTGCTCCCTAAGCATAAGAGCAGCCCTCGACCGGTACGTGGATCCAGATGGACGTACAAGTGGTTTCCGGCGAGGAGTATGTTGGAGGTATTTCTCCACAAACACATCGTGCCAATATGGTACTACCCTGTTATAAAGATACATAGTATCCTAGGGGCTGCTGTTCCGAGGGTGCGGAATACGGTGTGCTTATGCAGAAATAATTTGGCCGCGTAGCTCAGTTGGTTAGAGTATTAGCCTGTCACGCTAAGGGTCGCCGGTTCGAGCCCGGTCGCGGTCGCCATACAATATCGGTGTAGTATAATGGTAGTGCAAGGGTCTCCAAAACCCTGAGCGTGGGTTCGATTCCTACCACCGGTGCCAAATTAATGGCCCATAGCTCAGGGGTAGAGCACAGTCCTGATAAGACTGGGGTCGGTGGTTCAATCCCACCTGGGCCAACCATATATGGGCAAATGTGAGGGGAATGGCTAACAGCTGGGGCCCGCAAGGGGGCTGTTAGAACGGGTTCAAGTCCCGGTTTGTCCACCAATAGGCCGGTAGGGCGGTTGCGGCAATCGCGCTAGTCTCATACACTAGTCTAAGATGTTTCGAGTACATCTACCGGCACCAGATAAATAAAATTATGATAATAAATTCACATTCAACCTCCGGACTTTGTAGCACTTGTTATCGAGATTTACCGGCACAGATAGAATATAGAGATGACGGCGCAGCATATATAATAAAAACATGTCCAGATCACGGATATGAAGAAGCAATGATTGAAAGATCTTGGGAATTTTGGAAAGATATGCCGCAGAATAATCCAAATAATAGAACATATGCTGCATATAATATGACAATGATAGAAGTTACTGATCGTTGTAATGTGATGTGTGCTCATTGCTATCATATACCTAATAATAAAATAAAAGATCAACCAGTTGATGTAATAGTAAACAAAGCAATACGCCAACAAGCTGGTGCAATATGTCTTATTGGTGCAGAACCTACAATGCGAGATGATCTTGACGAAATTATTAAGGGAATTATAGCTAAAAAACCACCAATTATTACAACTGTAGGTACAGTTTCAAATGGTATTAGAATAGCTGATAAAGATTATCTAAAAAAATTAGAAGATGCAGGTCTTTGGGATATGTCAATAAGCATACATAATCCTAAATATCATAAAGATATGATATGGGAAAAAGTTAATAAGGGGCTAACTAACTTATTAGAAAGTAATATACATTTAGGACAAGTGGGATTTACTGTAGAAAATTATGAAGAAATAAAATTTGCAGTTGACAAGATATTATGGTTTAAAAATAACGGTTATAATGCAGGGGATTATTGTATAAGATCTCCAGGAGATATCGGTACAATAGTAAAACCGGAAGATGAAATATTTGCTAGCGATTTAGTCAGAATGATCAGTCAATATGCAGAAGAAAAGAATATTAGTTTTGAAAAACATCCAAATTATGGAAGTAATCCATATCATGTAGGATATTTGTTAGATGGTATAAGCATACAAGTAATTCATTGGCCCGGAGCTAGAACTGTTGATACTCGATGGATGAATATTGGTCCTTGGGCTGAATTTATTCCTAATAGCAGAGGATCTTTTGTATTACAAACAATTCTTAGAGACGGCTGGAAAAAAGGATGGTGGCAAGGGCAACAGTTATTATCTATCAATGTCGATAAAAATTAATGAATTTTGCGATTCTTGTATTTTAGATAACGTATGGTTACTAAGATCTAGTGTTGGAAAAACATATTTTAGATATTCTAAATGTTCATTAGGCGTAGGATGCAAATCTGCTACTTTTCCTAACCGATCATGATATAAAATTGGTCTAGATTTTTTAGAATACCAATCGCTATTATTGAGTATTTCAAACACTGTAGTTGGTATATCTTTAATATCATTATGATATAATTTTAATAATTCACTATAATCATCATCTACTATAATGTTGTCAATAGACAACATTTTATTATTAATTGCTAATTTGGGCAAATTTTGATGTAACTCGCTTTTCATATATAGTGGCAACATTAGAAAAAATCTATAATTTATTTTTAGATTATCTAAAAAGGATTTAGCTGAGGCAATCAGTGCTAGATCTCTTTTTAGATAAAAGTATTCATCGGCAAACTTTTTAACAAACGAGTCTGGGTATACGACACTATTAAAAATAGTTCCTGCGTTTACCCATTCATTGTTAATGAAATGATCTTCTCTAGCAGTATTAGTCCACATTATCATAACAGTATCGTTGCCGTTTAGATTGTAAGATTTGCAACATTCTATTAGTTTTATAAAAATCTGTAAATTACCACTACCACTGGCACCAAAATTATAAAATTCATTAGCTTCACAACCCAAAATATCGGCCCAAGTCATCCATCGATATTGTGTAAAACTACAGCCAAAGGTAAAAAGTCTATCATACATCATTGAATTATTTAGTTTTGGACCATTAGCTCAGCCGGTAGAGCAGGAGACTCTTAATCTCTTTGTCGCAGGTTCGATCCCTGCATGGTTCACCAAATATGGAGCGTTCGTCTATCGGTTAGGACACTGGCCTTTCACGCCGGTAAGAGGGGTTCGATTCCCCTACGCTCTACCAAATTTGCTCGCATGAACTAAGCGTAAGTTCTCCTGCTCGACGGGAGTATGTAGGTGCAAGCCCTACTGCGAGCTACAAATACGGTCGGGTTCCAGAGCGGCTTATGGCGCGGTCTGCAAAACCGTTGATTCGCGGGTTCAAATCCCGCCCCGACCTCCAAGTTTGCAGTGAAAAGGCCGCGTCGGCTGTACTGACCCTTGTGCCCTATGCTGGCCAGCGTCTAACGGGAGTGATCAAGTAAAATGTGCCACTGCGATCCTATAAAATTAGCTGTTGCTAAAAAGATAAACAAGAAGATAGTCATCGTCGACGATGATAAAGTAATATATAGTATGCCGTTTTGGGTTAAAATAAAACAGAGGAAAGATATAGAAGATCTCGCAGATAGTTTTAACAAAGCAAAGAAAAGATGCATCGACTCTATCATAGAGTTTGAAACAAAATTTAGCCCTCGTAGCTCAATTGGATAGAGTTGCGGTCTTCGAAACCGATGGTTGGGAGTTCGAGTCTCTCCGAGGGCGCCATAAATGCTGTCTTGGTGTAATGGAAGCACGGGAGTTTGTGGAACTCTTAGCACTGGATCGATACCAGTAGACAGTACCAAAATAATCGTTGACAATATCTACAAAGATGCTATTATATAGTTGTTGTTAAAGACAGGGTGGTCACTTAATAGACTCGGAGATAGCTACTGTTAGCTATCTAAGCAATGCGGTAATGCTTTGAAAATTCCGCTGGTGGAGGTGCATATACACCGTATATGCTCCCGGGTTTGCAAATTGTCCCTCATCAACTTGCACGAGTTTTGGGAGAGCGGCTCAGATGGCGGATGGGCACCGGACTGTAAATCCGGCACATAGATACGCAGTTGGTTCGAATCCAACCTCTCCCACCAAGTTTAGATCCGTGTGTCTTGGTTGGACTACACTTTAAGTCGGTAGTTTACATAGTAAACGAAAAGCTGCTGGGAAACCTGATAAATGCCTATCCAACGGCTGTGCAGCGAAAAGAGGCTAGGATCTAAAGAGTTTATTGCGGGGTGGAGCATTGGTAGCTCGCTAGCCTCATAAGCTAGAGGTAGGGTGTTCGATTCACTCCCCCGCTTCCAAACGTGGTCAGGTTCCAGAGCGGCTTATGGCGCGGTCTGCAAAACCGTTGATTCGCGGGTTCGAATCCCGCCCTGACCTCCAAAATAATAGATTCTAATGGTAGAGTGATAAATAATTATGTAAATTATAGAAAGACTCTACCAAATGAATTACAAGGGCACTAAAGATAAAAAGTTTATTTGTAAAAATTGTAATAATGAATTTCCGTTTAAGGGATATAGTTCTAATCACATATATTGTTCTTTAGAATGTTCAAAAGAATTTGTTAATACAAATAAAAATAGAGTGAATGAACAACGATTTGAAGATTGGTTATCTGGTAAACCATTAGGAGTTAAGAATTCAAGACCAATTATAAAAGAATTTGTTATCCGAAGAGATGGTTATAAATGTTCTAGTTGTGGAATAGATAGTTATAATGGAAAAGAAATTACATTATGGCTCGATCATATTGATGGTAATGCTGCTAATAATAGACCAAATAATTTTAGACTGATTTGCCCAAATTGCGACAGTCAATCGGATACATTTGGTGCTAAGAATTATGGTAAAGGAAGAAAATCTAGAGGATTGCCACAATATGGCTAACTATGTAGTTGACAATATTATAAAAGTATTATAATATGTAGAAGTAATGAGAAATGATCCGGGACGGTCACAAGGTGGGACAGCAGACTGTTAATCTGTTCATCAGGAAGGTTCGATTCCTTCTCCCGGAGCCATAATTGGAGAGGTGGGAGAGTGGTTTAATCCGCCAGTCTTGAAAACTGGAGAGCCTGCAAGGGCTCCGTGGGTTCGAATCCCACCCCCTCCGCCAAATTGGTTACGTAGCTCATCAGGATAGAGCACAGGTTTCCTAAACCTGGGGTAGAAGGTTCGAGTCCTTCCGTGACCGCCAACTAAAAATATTTGACAGCATAAGTAAATGCTGTTATTATATAGATAATGCGCTTGTGGTGAAACGGTAGACACGCTAGTCTTAGGAACTAGTCTCAAAAGGGTGGGGGTTCAAGTCCCTCCAAGCGCACCATATGTTATGCCGCTGTAGCCGAATGGTAAGGCAGCACATTAGTAATGTGAAGATTGGGAGTTCGATTCTCTCCAGCGGCACCATAATTTTAATAGATAGAGCTAAATAAAACTATTAGGAGCTCTATAAATGAAAACGTATATATGTCAACAATGCGGAACAGAACATAAACATAGGGGTATAAACTTCTCTAACAAATATTGTAATAATAAATGCCAACAAGAATATCAATATGAGAATCGCATAAAACAATGGTTAGAAGAAGGAAGTGATTGGAAGATTCAAGCTCCAAATTGGGTTAAACGATATCTTTCTGAACAACGAGGATATCACTGTGAAGTCTGTGAAATTACAGAACATAATGGCAAACCTATAGGATTAGAATGCGATCATATAGATGGTAATCCTAATAATAATAAACCAGAGAATTTAAGATTGATTTGTCCAAATTGCCATTCGCAAACTAAATCATTTAAGGGCGCTAATAGAGGTAATGGTAGACAGAAAAGATATCATAAAGATTTGATTGATTAAAAAAATCAATCAACCATTCTTGTTTTGTCGATCCCTACTAGGCTGCGGAAGCATAGCTAGGTTTAGTAGAGTAGAAACGAGCGTATGCTGAAGTACGTCAGCGTTCAGTAGGCTACATGATGTGAAGGTGGCAGCTACGAACTTAGCTAAAGGGGCTGAGAACCTCATGTTATTAGTTGACAGATCATAAAAAGTGTCGTATAATATAAAAAATGAGGAAAACACAAATGGCTAAGAAAACGATTTCAAAAGTTAGTGATAAACTTGATAAAGTGAACGAAAGCTTCACTGTTAATATGTACGACAACGGTTATATGTTTGAAATTAACGGATCAGTTGGTCCAGACGACGACTGGAAAACTGTTAAACTAATGGTTATTGGTCTAGATGATCTAATTTCGCTGATCAAAGAAGTTAGCGATATGCCTAAACGAGACTAACACACAGGCCCTAAGCTAGGGTCTGTTATGGACCCATAGCTCAATAGGTTAGAGCATCCGACTTTTAATCGGGTGATCCGGGTTCGAGTCCCGGTGGGTCTACCAATCAATAGGATTTAATATGGTTGAGGTTGATTTAACAAAAGTACAACTAACTTGGTGCTTAGACATCTTATCTAGGATTAAAAATATATTAGATTCCAAAGGATGGACAGAAGATCAAAAACTAGTCAGCATTGACTGGTTAGTAAAGCAAGCACTCAAAGCTGAACGAGAAGATTAAATATAATACATACGTATTTACTGATTCCGGAGTTGGTAAATTACGCTGGCGGACCTACAATAAACTAATCCGCCTCGGCTGTCGGCGAAACGTAGGATGGGCTGTCGACACGGGGTTTAGCAGCACCTGACACAAAAAAGCTGTGTTCGACCGTCTAGCGTAGCTAGACCAACTGAGGGGGTTGATAGTAGACCTGCCTTGTGGGGAGATGTTGGCCCGAGTCTTCATCCAAACCATGCTACGGGAGTGATCCTATCGGGCCTCCATTTTGGAGTAAAAAATGGCTAGAAGTTTCTGGGGGAAAGCAGGTAATATTAACCTGCGTGGGAAAAAGTCTTTGAGATTGCGTTGTCGCTGTTGTGTCTGTCAAGACCTAAGAGGACGCATTGAAAAGATGCGTATACAGCGTGAAATTAAGGAAATGATAGAAGCTATTGGGGAATAGTTCAGTTGGTAGAACGCCAGATTCTGATTCTGGATGTCCGTGGTTCGAATCCATGTTCCCCAGCCAATATTGTATTGGGGTGTCGTCTAATGGTAGGACGCAGGATTTTGATTCCTGCTATCGTGGTTCGAGTCCATGCACCCCAGCCAATACTAAATATACGATGAGACAATTTATAGATATATTTGAAACTAAAAGAGAAGATATAACGCTAGAGAAACTACCTTACAAAGTAGACGACCTGGCTCCTATTCTCAGCGGCGATAATGTAGACTATCACTATCACGTATTAAGCAAAGGATATGTGGACCGCTACAATAACGGCGAAGGCGATCCTGCATTTAACCTCGGAGGGGCTAAACTACATAATATGTGGTGGGCGCAACTGCACCCTAGAGAAGGATTAAACAATCCGTCGGGTGCCATAAAAGATTTCATAGAGAAGAACTACGCTAGTATGGGCGGCTTCATAGAAGCTATGACTGAGACTGCTAAAAGCATACAGGGCAGTGGATGGGTGTACCTAGCAAAAAGCGGCGACATAAAAACAACACCAAATCAAAGTTTTAAAACAGATATCATATTACCTATAGATATGTGGGAGCATAGTTGGGCAGACTATACTCCGTCTAAGAACGCCAAAAAAGACTATATTAGATCGATAATGAAGATAATTAATTATGATATCATCAACGAGAGGTTGAGATAAGCGGATGTAGCTCAGTGGTAGAGCTTCTGCTTGCCAAGCAGAAGGTCGTGGGTTCGACCCCCATCGTCCGCTCCATTTTTTTAAATATAACTTGACAGAAAGCTATAAGATATTATACTAGTACTTGTAATAACAAACAAAGGAGAGATTGTTATGTTAAGTCTTCAAGTACAAGCACCTAGCTGTTATGCTGATATCGTCAATAGGCAATTCGATAAGTCTGAAAGTCAGTATATCGACCTACAGGCCAGACTAAATTCTGCTTTGCAGGAACCTTGGAAGAAAACTATCCTAAAAAATTCTATAAAGAATTTTAGGAATAACAATCCCCATATCAAAAAGTGGAACGATATCACTCTCTGTAAAACACTTACTACTACACTTTCAAAAATTGATATTGATATTACCCTACAGAGACTTTTAGATCTAGGACACGCTTGTAATATTTTGTCTAGCTTTAAACAAATCGTAGTTATGCCAATCTGTGTATATGAAGATCCTGCTAATCCAGGAAAATATATCTGTTGGGATGGTCAACATACAGCTATTGTTTTGACTATTATAGCTTCTATGATTTTGGCTGAAGATTTAGATAAGTGTGAAGTTCCTATTGTAGTATATTCTAGCAACTTAAAGTCCGATATGCGTCAATGCTTTATCGAACTTAACGGCGAAGGTAAGAAGCCGCTAGATCATATCGATCAAGTACATCAAAAACTATTCGGAGTACGTACAGATGGTAGCAAAAACGCCGAATGGCAGCTTATTGATAAGAAATACCGTATGTTAGAAGATTATAAGATTTTCTTAACAAATGAGAAATTTGGAGATACCCATTCTCCTGGTGCGCAGGCTAGGTTAGATGAGTTTTTAGATAAAAGCTATCCTCCAGTTATTACTGAATATTTTGCAAAGTATTTCTTTAATATTTGTCATAGCAGTAGACCAGTTCAACCTAAAGAAAGCTGGATGATGTATGAATTCTTTGATTGGTGTCGTGTATCTAAGATCGAAGTTACTGATGATTATATCTACGACATTGCCCAAAGTTTGAAAAAGGCTTTTAATGGTGATTTTGATTCGAGTAAACTTTACACAAAGGCAAAGTTTAGTTATCAAGAATGGTATCGGGCCAATAAACCTTATCAAGATGGCACACTTTGGGGTATACAATATCCTGAATTTAAAATTGGTCTTACATTCTTAATGGCACAAATTGCTAAGAACTTTAAAGGACCGATGCCATCATATAAGCCATTATGGAATGTTCCCGACGAAGATCTATTTTCAAATGATTCAGATAGTATCAGTATGAAAAAGGAATATGTTTAATGTTAAATGAGGTACTTTCGAAAAATAATCTTAAACTTAAGAAATTATCTCATTTACGAAAACAAATAGAAGAAGGACATAAATGTACCTTAAAATTTTGTGACGAGGCGTTATCAGAATATGAAGGTCCTAGATCTAATTATCTCTGTATTGATCACCAATTAATGCAGAGAGAATATGGTGGATTAGCTCGTTACGATCGCCCATGGACTTTTTCTCGAGAATGGAACTGTGCTTGGTGCGGATATAATCCAAAAGAAGATCCTTGGTTTAAAAATCCACCAATTCCTTTTGATAACGAAGCACATATGATACGTGCTCAACGCGGAATGCTTGTAGGTGATCATAACAAGCATCGTAGAGTTGATGGTGGAAGTGATGGTAAAGATAATGTTCAAACTTTATGCCAAAATTGTAATTCTAAAAAAACAATTATGACACACGACTATAGAAGATCAAAAATAGAATGTGTCTAGATATAAACTTATATTTTAATAAAAAAAATAAGAACTAAATAAAAAACTGGCCACTGTTAAGTAACAGTGGATCAGTAATTTATATTGCATAGCAAAAAAAAGCTTGACGTAGGTCATACTTTGCTGTATAAATATAAAGTAACTAAAAAGGAGAAAGTTATGAAGAACATACTAGCAAATCTGTTGGCATCGGTTGCAATGCTTGGAACCGCTGTAGCAGCAGATCTACCTAGCAAGGCCGCTCCGGCAGCTCCGGCTCCGGCAGTGTCAAATGCATTTGGTCTTGAAGGGTTTTATGTCGGTGGTAACGTAGGTGGTAATTATGCCAAGTACGATCACATCAACGTAAATTCAATGCCATATACTATTGGCGCAGTGGGCGGTTATGAATGGAATCGTTACTTCCGCACTGAAGCTACCTTTGATTATACATCGAAGAACGCACCAACTACCAAGGACACAGGCGAGACTGTTTTCGCTAATGCTGTAATGCAGTATCCAGTTGGTTTTGGCTTTACACCATATGCACTTGCTGGCGTTGGAGAGGGATTCAACGCCTGGGGTAAGGTAAAGAGTGGCGATGCTCGTACACTATATAATATCGGTGGAGGCGTCCGTTATTCACTTAGCAAGAACTTTGAACTAGATGGACGTTATCGTTACATCAACGCTGTTAGCGGTACTAAGTTCGAGAACAACAGTGTTGTTACAATAGGTGCAAACTACAAGTTCTGATCTCAATAGGATAGAACTAACAGAGATAACGGGCTAGTCCCGTTATCTTTTTCGTTGACAACAACGAAAATACATAGTAATATATAATTACTAAAACAAGATGGGTGGCTAGCTCAAAGGTCGAGCGTTGCGACGAGAAGCCGATACTCTCAACATCCGTTACTTTAACAAAAGAAAAGGAAAGACACATGAAGAAGATCATTATCAGCGCAGTATCATTACTAGCTCTAACCGCAGCCGCAGGTGCTACGGATTTACCTTCTAAGAAGAAGACTCCAGCTGCTCCTGCTCCAGTAGCAGCACCAGTTGCTGCTCCGGCAGAAAGCAATGACAGTTTGTCAATTAGTTATGGACAGGATTTTAGTCCAAATAGCTATAATTCAAAGACAGACGATGCTTACACTATTGCTTACACACATAAGCTAGGAGGTGGGTTTACTGTAGGTGGCGTTATGCAGCCAGTACAGTATTCATCAGACAATACTATGAAGATGACTGGTGAAGGCCAGTTTGGTTATTCATTGCCATCAATGGCAGGTCTTACATTAGGTGGTAAGGTCGGTTTAGGTGAGAAGTTCCAGTCAAGTGGTAACTTTGGTTATTATGCGCTCTATGGCACTGCTGATTATAAGGTAGCAGATAAGCTAACTTGGAATGCTGTACAGTATCGTTATCGTAATGCATTTGATACTGCTAATAACTTCGAAAGTCACCAGGTTGGTACTGGTGTTACATATGCTCTAACAGATACCTATGCTATCAATGCAAAGGTTTTCCGTAACTATGATAATAACTTCAGCGCAACAGGCGACGGCGCTGCAATTGGCGTAACTGCTAAGTTCTAATAATTTAAAAGGTGGAGAGATAATTAATTTTTTTTCCACCTTTTTCTTTGACTAATTACTAACAGTGTAGTATTATTAGTAAATAAGAGGGGCGGTTGGCACAGTGGTAGCGCATCTCGTTTACACCGAGAGGGTCGGGGGTTCGAAACCCTCACCGCCCACCATATTTTTTGCAAGGGATGAAAAATGAAGAAGACTATTTTACTAATGACTGCACTAGCATTTGCTACTGTTATGTCTCTATCTACAGTTACTACAGCATCTGCTGCAGAAGCTACTCGTAAAGTTTGCCATATCAAGAAGGGCAAGGAAATTTGTAAGGAACTTAAGGTACGTCCAAAAAGCGAACCTTTAAAGAAACCGGATGTCAAAAAGCCGGCGGTCAAAAAGACTGTTAAGAAGAAGAAAATTAGTAATTAACTAAAATGGGGGCATTTAGCCCCCATTTTTTTTGACTATTAAAAGTTTATTTTTAATCCAATATTTCCACCAACGCCAGTTAGATTAGAACTTTTATCTACACCTACTGATGCATTTAGAAACACATCATCAAAAATTTCTGTATTAGCAGTAGCTCTTATACTACCAACTGTTTTAAAATCTTTGCTTTGTGTAACACGACCTTCAACACCAAAATTCTTATCAAGATCAAATCTTAATCCAGCATATGGATTAACTGATGTAGTTGATTTAGTGCTAGGAGCAGTTGATAACAAGAAGCTGCCTGTTTCAACTAAGTCGCTGACAGAACTATTAACTATAGTGGCACCAATTAGTGGTCTAATACCCCAATAAGTATCTGGAGTATAAACTGTTAAATCACCATAGATAGTTCTTTGATTAAACTTAGCACTATTAGCCAAAGCAAATAATGGAATAACTGTAGATCCAGTATTTTGGCTATATCCAACACCTACTGCACCTTTGATCCACGCATCTATATCTCTAATAAGAGTATATGCAGTTCCATCATAGTTAGTGCTTTCAACATTGCTATAGTTTAACCCGTTGCTTTTACTACCAGAATAATTAACCGCAACACCAAACGTGTTGTTATCAACTGTCCATTGATATCCACCAGCAATACCGCCGCTTGCCATGCTACCTATTGTTTTATAATAGCTGGCGCTTGGACTAACCCATGCTCCGTCTTTCTTATTAACTGGATCGATAAGGAAAGGACTAAATGAGCGCAATTTAACAGCATCTTCAAATCCGGTCTTATTGAAGCTTACACTGTTAGAATTAGAACTTCCAAGTCTTTGTTGTGGATCTAATAGAGTATCGCGGTTGTACGGATTTCCGTTAGTTGTTACACTAGTCCCGTCGCTATATTGCTGTGTGCTAGTTGGTATTACTGCAACTCTATTAGTTACAGTTCTGCGATCATAATTATTGATCGTTCTAGTAATAACGCCATTATTACCACTATCAGTCCTAGCATCAGCTGATACTGTTGCCCAAGCGATCCAACTACCATAAATTACTGTCGGAGTACCTAATATAGTGCCGCTGGTTGGGCTACCTACAGCAGTTACAGCAGGAGCACCGGCAGCAGCACCTTGAGCAGGAGTAGCAAGTGTAGTAAATCCTACCGAGCCTGGGATTGTGCATTGATCTGGAGCAACACTTACGTTAGCACAAGCACCACTGTATGTTCCAAGTTGTATAGAACCAGTATTGGCCACATTGTTACCGCTTACATCAAATGTGATAGTGTATGTCGTTCCGGCAGTTAGGTTAACACCTTGATAGATACCATCAAAGGATCCAACAGCACCGTCATACCAAACTCCGCCGTGAGGAGCGGCACCATTCTGCCAAGCACCGGCAGCAGCAGGATATGTTCCGTTCTGATACCATACACCCCAACTGTTTGGTGCTTGTATTTGGCTTGGACCGTTGTTAGTTGTTACACTAAAACTTCCGCCTGTATCAAATCCACCATTAGTTAATAGGTTCGTAGATGAACCGCTAGCAGTTACTCTTACGTTATCGAAGGTCCAAAATGCCGGATCTTGTCGGAAGGCGAATCCAACAAAGTTGGCCCCAGTTGTAGTCGGTGTAAATATGTAACTAAATGTCTGCCAAGTGTTAGCTGTATTGTTTGCCAATACGCCAACTGAACCTGCAGGTAATTGTTGCCCATTTGAAAGTGGGATATTTGTAAAAAATAGAGCAAGCGCCACGGCTATGATCTTTTTCATTGTATGGTCTCCTTTATGTACCATTATTATTTAGGCGAAGCTACCTAATGGAAAAACACCAATATAAAAACTTGACATTTGTAAAAACTGCTATATACTGATCATATAGCAAAGGAGCAAGTGATGGCTAAGGCAGCAACCAAAAAGAAAGATACCGGTAAGATCAATCTAACACCGAGAGTTAAAAAGGCCACTCGAACACGCTCACCACTGTTCCTCGATGAGAAGTATACCGGAACTGAACCAACTTGGGAAGGTTGGGAAAAGTGGAGCACTGAGAAATACTGGAAGGAAAAACATCGAGGCCTTTACTATTACAATTATTTTAACACTTATAAGGATCTAGCTCCTAATTTGTATAAGTGGATGGCAGTAGTAGGTTACACCAAAGAAGATATCCGTTGCATTAAAGAAATTCCAGATAGTCATATGACCATTACTGCTGCTGCATTGGCAACGATGTTCTTGAGAGGTATGCCTGAGAACCGAGAAGATATGGAACACCAAGACTCAGGAAAATGGATACGCAACGAGCTTGCTGGACATATTATTAAAGGACAAAAGTTAGTAGATCAAAAAACAGCAACCGAAAAAGGATCTGTTAACATCCATCAACCCAGCATCCAAGAGCGCATCCGAGAAGCTACATATACCCATTTGGAAGCTATTGAAGATTGGTTAGAAGGATTCATTAAGGATCCCGCTAGTTTTGATCCAAAGGGGTTTAATGTGCTTAACCACTTTAAAAGCCAAGAAGTCAACCAAGCACACGCACGTTTAATCCGCGAGCAATACGCCTACAACAAGCAAGACTACGACGAGCTACTAAGCAGCACTAAAGACAAGACAGACGCTTACACGCAGCTTGTAGACGGTTATAGCTGCTATACAAAAGCACAGCTGAAGAATATGCAAGCAGCACTAACAGAAATCATCGCAGCTTGTGATATGATCCTCCAAAAAGCTAAAGTTAGCCGCAAGGTCCGGGCAAAGAAGGCGCCCAGCAAGGAGAAATTGGTTGCTAAATTGAAGTTTAAGGAAAGCGACGATCGCTACAAATTGGTTAGTATCAAACCAGAAGAGGCACTACAATCTATGGAACTTTGGGTGTTCAATACCAAGACCCGAAAGTTAGGAGTGTATGTGGCTAGTGATACTGCTGCATTGAGCATCAAGGGCACAACTATTATCAATTACAATGAAAACAAAAGTGTTGCTAGGACTGTACGCAAACCTGAGGAATTCTTCCGTGATGTGAAGAGTTTGCCAAAGACCAAGATGCGTAAACTCTACGAAAGTATTAATGGCGTAGAAGTTAAAATGAATGGAAGGATCAACGCGGATATAGTGCTGTTGAAAACCTTTAGTTAAAGTTGTTCTGGAATCCGAATAAATAAGTTATAACAAAAAGGAATGTCAAAATGGCATCAGGGTTCCAGAACAACCAAACCAATTCCCTTTTATATAAGGATAATCCGAATAGGTTTCTTTCTGTAGTAGATTTTGATCTACTAGCAGGACATAGCTACCAAATCGATGGCATAGATGTGCTTTCGTCTACAGAGTTAGGTGGCTCGATTACAACTTCAAAGCTTACCAAGGTAGGTGTATTAAAGGGCCTGCAGGTAAGCGGTAATCTAAATGTAGCCGATCATATCTTTTATAATGACTCAACTGAACGTATGGGCATTGGAACAGATGCACCAAATGCAGCACTTAGCGTGGCCGAGAATGGTGTAGAAATAGTAATTGGAAGTTTGAAAGACGGTGTTGGTCATATAGGAACACATACTAGCAATGATCTAGCTATTATTACAGATAATGTTGTACGCATGACAGTGTCTAGGACTGGCAAGATCGTCATAGGACACCCAGTAGCACAGAATGCAGATGTAGAAATACAGGGTAGATTATTTGTAAGACAGCTAGTTGTTGATCAAACTGATAGTAGCAATAGTCCACTTGAGTTTAAGGCACCAGAAGGCGGCAGCAATTATGGTAAGGGCATACTTTTTACCGGAAATAATACCGCTGCAAAACAATTCATACTATCGGCAAATCCAGATAGTTTCTTTAGTACTGAACACATAAACCTAGATAATACTAAAAGCTATCTAATAGCTGGTTTTCCTGTACTATCTGTAAACAGCTTAGGGGGTAGTGTCACCCAGAGTAATCTTACACGTTTAGGAAAATTAGAAAATCTAAATGTAGGCGGTCCAAGCAGCTTTGAAAGCGATATTACTATTAGTGATTCTGTAGTAATAAATGCTAATGATTTAGCTATAGGTAATAGTTTACAAAATATTAACATTGGAACTTCATCTGTATCCTTTGGTACAAAAGATGCACCAACTACACAAATAATTGTTAATGGAACATTTGGGATAGGTGTACAAACAGTTAGCAAAGATGTAAATTTTGAAACTAGTGGTAATATAAGATTTGGCGATAGGTTATTTGCCGTAGGTGCTACACACCCTGCTGCAGGAGCATATAAAAAAGGTGATATAGTTTGGAATTCAAATCCAGTAGAAACAGGGTATGTTGGTTGGGTTTGTATAACTGATGGTACACCCGGTATATGGAGAGGGTTTGGTCAGATTGGAATCAGCTGACCAATATGGATCCAAAGTTTATTCTTTATCAAGCCATCCTATGGGATAAATTCGCAAAACTAAGTCCGATAATCATAACTGTTATCGCAAGCATACTCTACTGTTTTGGGTTCCGTGATTGGAATTTAGTATTAGACACTATGTTAATACTCGGAGCAATATTTACTATATGTTGGTGGTTTTGGGTGATATGGACGATAATGATAATCGCACATATACTAGATAAATCTAAAACTAATCTTGTTGATATCATACGTGACATACAGGGAGTCAAGGGAGATATACAAGATCTTAAAAATTGACCCGTATACGAAATGCAATAAATAATATGCGGTCTTGGCTTCATTTCCCGCTTGACAAATTCTGCAGCCTATGCTACATTTAACATAGGAGATAAGCATGATTCCAGTTACTTACAAATATACTAGCACTAAAGAATATCACGACGCTTTTCCTTGCGCTTACCGCCAATGGAGAGCAGACAGCCATTGTAATCTAATACACGGGTATAGTTTCAGTATGAAGTTTTATTTTGGAACTGATAATCTAGATGTACGAAATTGGGCTGCTGATTACGGCGGGTTAAAAGAACTCAAGAAGAACTTAGAAGACCAATTTGATCATACGTTGCTCGTAGCAGAAGATGACCCCGAACTAGAAACATTTAAGTTGCTGCAAGAAAGACACATGGCAAAACTAACTATCCTCCCTAAGCTAGGATGTGAGGGACTTGCAGATGCTCTTTACAAATATGTAAACGGTGTTTATATTCCAGATATGTGGGGTCCTGGTGAAGCTGATCGCCTCTGGTGTTATAGAATAGAGGTTCGCGAAACACAAGCTAACATGGCATTCCGTGAGGGACATCGTGAATGGAATGAAGACCTTTTCGAATAAGGCGTGGCGCTTATGGGCAAAGGCTCTAGGCGAAAAAACTGGAAATACGGATGCAGAAGCCGATCTTATAGCTTGCATCCGTACTACAGTTGTGCTAATATACATAATAACAAACTTCTTTATTATAGCAGGCATCATAAGGCATTGGAATGGTTAATCGTATAGGTTTTGCGTGTAAGTGGTCCGAACTAGGCCCAAAAGGTATAGTTAGTGTACCTGAACTTAACAACAGCACTACGACTGTAGCTTGGCTTAAACGTCAAACTCAGCAAGTAGCTGAACAAAAGTTATGGGATCTTATGACCCATAACATCGACGCGGTACATAACCTTGTAAAGAAAGTTGGAGGATTAGATGAACAGTTTAGGATGGTTCGAATTGGGAGCGATGTGCTTCCTGTATATACAGAGCCAAGTTTTGGTTATTTCTACAATCAACCAGGTGTACGAAACTATGCTGAAAGAAAACTTGCTGAAGTTGGACGAGTGGCTCGTCTTCTTGATGTGCGTCTCAGTTTTCATCCTGGCCAGTTCACAGTGTTGGCAAGTGATCGCCCAGATGTTGTTGAACGCTCACTAGAAGAGTTTGAATATCACGTAGACATGATCCGTTGGATGGGCTACGGCGTAAAGTTCCAAGATTTTAAATGTAATGTGCATATCGCTGGTAAGCAAGGCCATGAAGGCATACGAAAGGTATTAGGTCGGCTGAGTCCTGAGGCTCGTAATACCATAACTATCGAAAATGAGGAGAATAAACATGGACTTGATGATTGTCTTGCTATTGCTGATTGCGTTCCTATCGTTCTTGATATCCATCATCATTTTATCAAGACAGGGGAATACATTTCACCCGAAGATGACCGCACGAGATTGGTGGTGGACAGCTGGCGCGGTGTACGGCCTACTTTACATTATTCTGTCAGCCGTGAGGCTGACCTGGTTGGCCATCCACTAGACGTCCTTCCAGATATGGATGTATTGTTAGCGCAGGGGTACCGTAAACAAAAATTAAGAGCTCACAGCAATTTTATGTGGAATACTGCGGTAAATGAATGGGCATTAGGGTTTTGGGATAATTTTGATATAATGGTGGAGAGTAAGGCAAAGAACTTATCTAGTTTCGAACTATACAAGTTCTGGAAAGGCCTTGAAAAATAAATGACTACGATTTTTTAATTTAAAACAAACACCTCTACCAATACTTAATTGAAGTGATACACTATCAGCTGAAAAACCTTCATTCATCAAATTAATTGCCTCTTTATATAAATCATAATTAGGAAGATTCTTAGTCCTAATAATTGATAATTGTCTTTCTTTGGAACAAGGTATTTTTTTTCCATACATTGGATTATTATTACCTTGTTTAGATAAAGAAAGATTATAACACCATGTATCTGTACGAGGAATTCCTTTTAATCCTCTACTTCGTTTATTAAGAGTTTCTATTGAAGGTTTCCAGCCTTTTCGACTCGGTGGACGAGATCCTAAAGCAATGTTAGTTAGATTATCTAACCCTATTGACTCTGTAAGTTGATCTTCGTATTCATAAGCAGCGATTTCGTCATCAAAATATCTTACAATATCCACAATAGGTTCTAACCCTTGTTGATGTAATTTTTTAATAAATCTATCTTTATAGGGATTTTTATTTCCGTCTTTGAATTTGTTATGTGTATAGGCTCTTTCACCTGATCCTTTACCTATGTAGAAAGTTTGATTTGAATTAGGATCAATAAGTTGATAGACATAGTATTTCATATGTATATTTATATCTTTTAATGAATGTTAAACACAAAGAAATAGGGCCTTTAAGGCCCTATTTTGTATAAGAACTTAGCTAGTATTAAACTGATTTCTTAGGGCGACCGCCCTTCTTAACAACAGCCTTAACATCTGCAATATCGATCTTACCGTCACCGTTAACATCAGCTGCTTTCTTAGCAGCTGCCTTAGCCTTTGTAGCAGCCTTCTTAACTTCAGCAACTACAACTTCTTCAACCTTAGCAACTTCTGCCTTAACTTCAGCAACTACAACTTCTTCAACCTTAGCAACTTCTGCTTTAGCTTCAGCCTTTACTTCAGCAACGGCCTCCTGTACTGTTTCCTTCTTAGTAAACATTTTATACAGAACATATCCTGCTATTGATACTACTACTACACCTATGATAGTTTCCATTTTTATCTTCTCCTTTTAGGGCATTTTATTTAGTGATAAATATTGTGTGGCAAAAAAAATCTTTCCATGCTCTTAGAATAAATATCATTATGATTATAAATGTTACAGATTCAGCTAAAACTCATATCGTAAACGTTCTCAAGAACATGGACAAACCCTATCTAATTTTTGGATTAAAGGGTGGCGGATGTGCTGGTTTCGAATATTTTTGGGAACCAGCAGATCAGGAATTATACGAAAAAAATGGCACACCCGATAGAGATGAATTTATCGAGCTAAATGATGACAAGAAACTAGTAATAGACTGCACTAGTTTAGTCTACTTGTTTGGTAGCACTATTGATTACAAAAGCGATTTTGTTAGTAGTAGTTTAGTTGTAGATAACCCAAATGCCAAATCTAGCTGCGGTTGCGGCACTAGCATTGCTGTATAATAGGATGGAACTGAAATGGTAAAAAAGATAATAGACGTAGGTATCGTAGGCAATGATGCTACTGGTGATCCAATCAGAGATGCTTTTACTAAAACTAATGAGAACTTTACAGAACTATATGCTGCATTAGGAAATAGTGGCGGATTGACTTTCACTGGATTATTACAAACTCCTGATACGTTAGTTCCAAATGATATACTAATAACTAATCCTACAGGAACAGCATTGCTACAAAAAGCTCTAGTAGCAGGATACGGATTGTCTATAGACAATACTGATCCATCTAGAATAGTTCTTACTAATTCCGGAGCTACTGTAGTATCTGATCATAGCCCAGCCCTCGGCGGGAATTTAGATTCTAGAGCAAACATTATCTACAATTTACCAGATCCTACAAATTATGATACTTTACAGTCGCAATTAGGGTTAAGTAATCAAGATGGGTTTGCCATCTCAAAGAGCTATGGCGATCGTAATTACGTTGCATTAAAAGGATCACCTCTAGTTAATATTGTTAATTTCATTGAAGGACAATATTATGCTATCGCAGCTCTAGGAACAACCACGAATACACAATGGAATATTATTGCAGGCACTACTGGTGTTACATATGCAGTTGGTAGTAATTTTATTGCTAGAGTAGTTGGGGCCGGCTACGGTACTGGTACTGCTTACAATGCAATGAGTGGCTATTTAAGTGTGCCCCCGGGTGCTACAGTTACCCAAGTACCTCAACGCCAAGAAGTAGTTGGAAGAGCAGGTGATACTATGACTGGTCCTCTTGTTCTTTCAGGAGATCCGGCGATTGATGCAAATCCTAATACTGCTGCAACTAAAAATTATGTAGATAGCACAGCATTCGCAAGCCAAGCTGATTATTTTGTTAGCACATACGGGGACGATTATCAACCTTTAATAGCAGAAAATAAGAAAGGAAGAGCACTAGCGTATTCTTTTAAAACTATTGCAAGAGCACTAGCAGCTGCTGAAAAATCTCAAGCAGCATCTGGAACAGAACTAGGTCCTTACTCTAAAGAAGTAGTATATACTTCAAATTTACAAACCTACCCGTCTACTGTATATGCAGTAACTCAAGTGGGATCATCTATCGAATATTATCTAGATATTACACATAGTGGCGGCGGTACTGACCCTAGAAAAGGTAGCAATCCAGATATACGTTCCGGATTGTTGTTTAGGGGGATTAGCAGTAATGCCATTGCTGTTATCGATTATGTTGGTGGTATCTCTACTGCTCCTAATATAGAACGTTATAATATACACTATATAGGCCCAACTCGATTTATATTGGGAGAAAATCTAGAATATGGAGATCCTGTAAAAAAATCTCAAATAACAATACACGTAGAAAGTGGCGAATATTATGAACACTATCCGTTGCGTGTCTCAGAGAACGTTTCTCTAGTAGGCGACGAAATGAGGCGTGTTATAATACGACCAAAAGCCTTTATAAGTGCCAGTAAGTGGGCTAACATATATTTCCGAAGAGATATAACATTTGATTCAGTTTCTCCAATACAATTAGCTACTGCAATTTCTGTTGGTAGTTTTACTACTGGATTGACATATACTATTGCATCGCTTGGATCTACTAGCAATGCCCAATGGAACACTATTGCAGGAACAGTTGGAATAACTTATATTGTAGGTAGTAGTTTCCTTGCTGCTGACGCAGGGGTCGGATTAGGCGACGGCACAGCATATTGTGTATACGGATATAATTACTTAACTGATCCTAGCAGATCCTTATATAATAGGACTATATCAAATAGTGGATCTTTTAATAATGCACAAAAGATATTATATGCTAACAAGGCTTTTATAACCGCAGAAGCACTTGGATATCTAGATAATAATTTTAATGCGGTAATAACTGCATCTGATTCTAGCACAAACAGTTTTACTTGCTTGTCTAATACTAATCTTAACATTGGTATGCCAATACGATTTTCACCGTTTACTACATATGTAACCGCTACTAGCGCAGCTAATAATCATATAACTGTAGGATCCACTGATGGATTAATCTTAGGACAACCTATACAATTTTCAGGGGTATCTTTGGGTGGATTAGTTCTCAATAATACCTACTATGTGTTATCTATAGTAGATTCAACTAATATCACAATAAGCAATGTTTATCCTGGAGTAATACATCCAGTGTTAACAGATGCTGGATTTGCAACATTAACATCATTTAATGCAACGTTTGGAGGCATAAGTTCATCTGTTACCTATTATGTACTAGGATTAATTGGTAATACACAATTTACTATATCGAGTACTATCAGTGGAACTACTCCAGGTAGCATAGTAAATCTAACTACATCTCTAGTTGGAAACAGTACTATGCAAGGAAAATTCTATCGTGCTGATAGCGATTATGCAACTACTGTGGGAAATTTAGTAGATGCTATTGGATTTGATCTGCTATATGGAGATTACACAAAGACATTAGAATTTGGCATAGAATTTTATTCCAGTCCTGTTGGTCTAGTAGATGTAGGTTATAGATTAACCCAGACATCCGATTTAGTTGCTTACATAGGAGCACTAGTTAATTATGTAATAGCACAAACACCTGTTCCTCTGAGTTATCAACACACAGCATCTTCTGTAACACAATTACGCAATTTTATAAACATTGCAGAATCAGGATTTGGAACAGCAGTAAACGGATTGATACAGTTAGCATCTGATATTGTTAACCAAGATGTTTCTTTTAACTTTCCCAAATACAATAATAAAATGGATATGTTCTTGCTGAACAATGCTGCTATTACTAGATTCTTTACCGCACAAGGACACGGTGGATTCGTTGGAGTATTAGATCCAGAAGGACAGATATTAACTAAGTCGCCGTTTATAGAAATAGCGGCTAGTTTTTCTCAAAGTACAAATTCCCAAGCATTTGCTGGTGGCATATTTGTTGATGGATTTTCAGGAAACCTAAGCTGTGTAATAACCCAAAATATAGATACACAAACTTATTCAGTTTCGTCTAGTGCATTTAAAATAAGGCAACCACAAACTCCTTGTTCTTTCTATGTTAAAGGAATTAGATTTGAGGTAGATTATATAAGCGAGTTTGATCCAGTATCAGGAACATTAAATCTACACCTAAATAGCGCAACTGTTGATAATGTTTTATATACTAATTTCAATACCGATAGTTTATTAACTAACGGACTGTATATTGAATTAATAGGTGCTGGTAATAGATCTATTGTAACTACCCATTTTACTAATATTAACGATCTTGGATATGGTATAGTTGCTACAAATAATGGACTTATCGAAGCAGTGAGCTTGTTTACCTACTACTGTTACAGAGCAATTTATGCAGTTAACGGAGCGCAGATAAGGAGTCTAAACGGTAGTAATTCGTATGGTGTATATGGTATAACAGCAGAAGCAAGTGATCCTACAGAAATACCATCAGTTACTAATCTCTACTATCCGATGGCACAGACTGCAACTATATACAAAAAATTAGGCTATAGTACATCTGGGGTTAGTGGTGACCTTCTAGTTTACATAACCAATTATCAATATCTTCCATTTAATATATCTGAACTAGAAATAGACCATAATGGTATTGTTACGTTATATCAGATTACTACAGTTAAACAAGTAACTGATGTACCAAATGTTGCACAATTAACTTTAGGATCAAATAGCAATTCAATAGTATCAATTAATATTTCAAATACAGGATTAGCTGTATCAGTTACCGACGGGCAACCTGTAATAGTTAGAAGCTTGCAGAATTTTAGATTTAACAATGTGCTAAACACTAATCCTATTAGGCCCAGCACTGCTCTTCTATTTGATAACGATTTTGATATTTATAGGGTACTAAGCTATAGTACTGTAGGATTACCAATACAACAAGCTGTATTAACTACTAGTACTTCATACAATTACATCAAGGTATTAGTTGATTCTAATGCTGGCATGACTGCTGGATCTGGACGAGCAGGAGATACTACATTTTATTGCAGTTCTAATTTAACAGCCAATGAAAAATCAAGGCTAGTAGGAAAGCTATTTGGCTGGGGTTCCAGCATGCATACTATTATTGGGTTTGAAGACACTACAGTAACTGGGCAATCGTATTGCCGAGTAACTATAGATACTCCTCTTACTAAATCATTATTAAGCGGGCAAGGAAATATACCGATTACTAGTTATTCTAGAAATTCTAGTGGTGTAGTTACGATTACTGCTACTGCTCACGGGTTAACTAGTCTAAATAATGTAGTTATTAGCGGTACAAATGAAATCGATACGGTCGGATTATTTGTTAATATAACCTATCTAACCCCAGACACCTTTAGTTACCAAACTAGCACACTAACTCCAGTTACCGGAACGGGCGGATATATATCTGGATTAAGCCAAATTGATCTTAGATCCGGAATGGATAATAAACAAAATATCAAAATTGCTAACGTATCTAGAAATGGAAATGTCGCTTATGTAACTACTACATATCCGCATTATCTAAACACAGGTAATACTGTTAATATCAAAGGAGTGACTATTACTAGTAATAGTAATCCAGGATTTAACGCAACCAATGCTGTTATTACTTCTATCGATGACTATAATTTTTCTTATTCAAATTCAGGAGCTAATCTTGCTAGTAACACAGCTATCACTGGTATTATATATAGCACTACTGCATTCTCTATAAATTCCATTAGCAGATCTAATAGTTTATCAATTTCAACAGTAACTACTAGTAGTAACCACGGATTGAGCATTGGAGACACAGTAAACATAGTAAACACTGATTTTGTGTTAACCGTTTCTAGTACAAGCAGTGTAACAAATGCTATTACTATAACAAACAGTGCTAGTGAAGGCGGAAATACATATACTACTTCTAACACTACTACTGGGTTAATAGTAGGCATGCCAATAGTATTCAGCGGCAGTGGATTGCTCGGAACTAACATAGCAGTCGGTACAACATATTATATAAAAACTATAGCTAGTTCCAATAGCATAACAATTAGTGCTACTCCACCATCTGGAGCATTTACTACGTTCCTCTTAGCTACTATCAGCGGAGCGTCTGGAAATGCAGCTGCTGGATGGGGATTCGGAACACTTAATGTAGATATCCTCACTGTCCCTTCTACAAATAAATTTACCTATAAAAATGCCGGAACTGAGCTGTCAACTACTGCATTTACTGGACCTAGCATAGCTAACGCATATTTCATTGATCCTACATTAGCTAGGGTTACTATATACATCTCATTAACAAGGTGTACAGGCCATGACTTCCTATCTATAGGAACAGGCGGATTTGCTGATACTAATTATCCAAACAACATTTATGGTGCATCAGTAAACAGAAATCAAACAGTTAACGAAGTTACAGAAATAGGTAACGGTAGGTGTTTCTATGTAAGTACCGATCAAGACGGTAATTTCAAAGTTGGACCATTCTTTAGCGTAGACCAAGGTACTGGTATTGTTAAATTTGCTTCTAGCATCGTGTTAACTAATCTAGACGGCTTAGGGTTTAAACGAGGTGTTGCTATTTCATCATTTAATGCAGATGATACTATGGCAGACGATGCTATTGACGCTGTTCCAACACAATCAGCAGTCGTAGGGTATATTAATCGAAGACTAGGAATAAATGCTGTTGGTTCTATCTTAACATTTGATAAAATCGGACCAGGATTTTTACCGTTAGACGGATCTGTACCATTTAGTGGCACATTAGACATGTCGAGCCATAAAATTATCAATGTTACATCTCCAACAAGTGACAGCGATGCTGCCAACCGAGGATTTGTTAATAGTTCTATTGCTAATCTATTATCTAAGTCAGGCGGTACTATGTCTGGCAACATCAACATGGGAGGAAATAATCTCACTAGTGTTGGCGGAATAGATATGTCTAGTAATAAAATAACTAGCCTAGCAAGCCCAACTATTTCATCTGACGCAGCGAACAAATTATATGTTGATGCCCAAGTAGCAGCATATGATCAATTAAGTGAACTTAGAGATGTTTCTATAACAACCACAAATTCATATACAGCATCTAGTGTATCTGCGCCAAGTGGATCTGGACCATATTCTGTAATATTCACTATACCAACACAAACAACTGCTCCTACATCCGGTATAGGATACACTGTATCTGGCAATAGTAATTCTAATTATAATGGAACATTTTCAGCAACAGCTACTAGTACAACTAGTATAACACTGAGTTATCTAACAAATCCTGGATCTTACGGAACAGGAACTACGACACTAACAACTAGTGGAATATCGAGCGGTGATCAGTTAGCATATAACGGTACTAGTTGGATCAATGCTTCACCATCTGGAGGTATAAGCAGCACTGTAACATCTATCGTTGTATCTCAGATTGCTAGGACTAGTAATGTAGTAACAGTAGTCACAAATAGCGCACACGGTCTTAATAATAATGATAAAATGACCATAAACAATTTGGTTATTAATAACAATAGTATTCCCGGATTTAAAGGAAGTTATAGTATAACAAAAGTTGATGCTGTGACCTTTACCTATGTTAACTTCGGTGCAGAAATTGTTAACTTAACTGCGTTAACTGGTACTGCTACTGCAACTTCGTCTTCAGGAAACTATGTATTAATATCTTCTACTAACAATATGTCAGTTGGCACTCCGATAACATTTAGTGGAAGTACAATAGGAAACCTATCTACTAATAATACATATTGGGTAGCATCAATTACATCGCAAACTACGTTGCCTGTAGCTGAGGTATCTAAATCTGGGTACGTTGTTACGGTATCAACTGGTGGATCTCCGTTTACATTAAATTCTTTCACAAGTAAATTGCTACAAGGAGATGGCACATATAGGGTAACATTTGCTATAAGTCAAAATCCTGCACCGGCCAATGGAGTAAGTTATCTGGTACTAGGAAATAGCAATAATAGCTACAACGGTATATTCACTGCTTATAGCACTAGTACAGTTAGCATGACACTCATATATCCAGCGGATCCTGGCGTATACGGTACAGGAACTACTACGATACAATATCTAGCCACACACGGGTTGACTACCGGACAGGTAGTTACTATATCTGGTACTGGATTAGTAGACCAAGCAAATGTTTCTATAACAGTAACAAATGGTACACAGTTCACATATACCCAGTCTACTTCTGGAACAATAGCCGGTACGATCGTAAATGGGACAGCTACCCCCCAACCACAGATCACTTTAAGTAATACCTTAGGGGGGTCTGTAGTAACACAGACTGGCGCTATAGGATCTATGACGTTTACTGCTGCGGTAGTTGGTGCTGTGCAGATATTTTCTAATACCATAAACAGTGGTGTTGTTGTAAACAGTATGGTTGCTGCTGGTGCGGCAATCGATCAAACAAAATTAAATCTAAACAGAGCAACTGTTGGATTAAACACACCGTTAAGTCCTGTAACTTTTGGTGTAGCAGCATTTAGCAGTAGTTACTTTACTTCAACTAATGGTTTTATAAGCCTAGCAGCAAACAGTGTGTCGTTAAGTAATGTTGCTTCTATCGCAACAAATAATGTGTTAGGAAACATAAGTGGGATTACTTCTAATGTAAACACAGTGCCTGTTGATAGTTCTAGTAGTGCAAATACTTTAGTATTAAGAGACAGTTCATCAAACTTTAGTGCAGGAACTATAACTGCTGCATTGAGCGGAAATGCTAGTACTGCTACTAAATTAGCATCTAGTGTAAACATAAATGGTGTAGCGTTTGATGGAAGTGGCAATATAACTGTTACTGCTGCTGCCGGCACACTTACTGGAGCAACATTAGCAAGTAATGTGTTAGCAGCTAGCTTAACTAGTGTTGGAACGCTAACTGGATTAACTGTAAGTGGTGCTATTGTTCCTAACGGTACTGGAACAATAAACCTAGGTAGTACACTTGCATATTGGAATAATGCTTACATTAACACCCTCACTATTGGTACAACTATTGTTCCAAACGCTAACAATACACTAAACATCGGTAGTTCTTCTTATTATTGGAATACAATTTATGGTAATGCAACTTCAGCTAACTACGCTGACTTGGCTGAAAATTACGAAGGTGATCGCGAATACGATTACGGAACTGTAGTAATGATCGGTGGAGAGAAAGAAGTTACTCTAGCTACTGGATTTGGAACTACTAAAGTAGCAGGAGTTGTTTCTGAAAATCCAGCACACCTAATGAATGCAAGTTGTCCAGGAATAAAAGTTCCAGTGGCCCTACAAGGACGAGTTCCTTGTAAGGTAGTTGGTAAAATATCCAAAGGTGATCTAATGGTAGTTGGACTAGTACCTGGAGTTGCTATGGCAAGCGATGATCCAAAAGCTGGCAGCATTATTGGAAAAGCATTAGCTGATTATGATAGTGATCGCATAGGCATAATAGAGGTGCTAGTAGGTAAGCATTGATCTACGATAAATATCAGTAAGGAGATCAATCAATGGATATAGTTTATGTAAATGTTGGAAAAGTAGTAAACGACGGTACTGGGGACGACCTCTATACCGCGTTTACTAAGATAAACAATAACTTCCAGCAAATTGATTATCAACAGCCACAAAATAACACCGCATCAAATGTAGGTGCAGGTATTGGAATATACAAAGAAAAAATAGGTAGTGACTTAAGACTTAAATCACTATCTGCTGGTACTGGAATAAGCATAGTTTCTGAAGCTAACGATATCTTGATCTCAAGCACAGGAACTACACTAACTGTTAATGGTAATAGCGGAACTTACACATCAACTAGTGCCAACACTATCCTAAATATAGTCGGTGGTACTGCTATCAGTGTAGCAGTGAACGGTAACACTCTAACTATAAACAATACAGGAACAGTGCAAACAGATACAAATCCTAGTCTGGGTGGGAATCTAAATCTAAATGGTCATAACATATCTGGAACAGGTACTATAACAGCTACACAATTTACTGGCCCAATTACAGGCAATGTAACAGGCAATGTAACAGGTAACTTATTAGGTAACGTAACTGGATTAATTAATAATCAAAACATTACTAGTGTAGTTGATACAGCCAGAGGTTTTGATTTTGGTACTATTAGGAAACCAAATATATCTCCAGATATAGATTTTATAAAATGGTTGAAGTATCATATGAATGTAGACATGGGATCGTTCGTTGATCCTACAACAAGTATAACTTTTAGCTAATGGCGGATTAAAATGACCGAGAAGCCGGTATGGAATGTCAAATCTGAAACTGTTTTAACAACGGTAGATACTGGAGTAATGGTTAATATACCTTTACCGGTAATTAATCCCCCTGTTGAATTAACAGCCACCTATCCGCCATCAGCTGCGCCTGTTGAGATATATAATTTTTCATCTTATCATAAACCCAATATAAAAACAGATCGCACAGATCGATTTATAGGAAATAGTGAAGCATTCGCAGATGCTAACGATTTTTGGATTAAGAGTACAGGTTGGACCACACAAGCAGCGTTGCCTAATTCTTATCCTACTAAATTTAAAGCAGAACCAAAAGATTATGTTTTCAAACTGCCCAGGCAGAGAAATATATTAGATGCAAAAAAACCTATTAAAACTATCGGGTTTATAGGAGTAGCGATTGATGGAGTTCCTTTCTCTTCACCTAGTTCAGAAAAAACACACAACTATAACGGTGCAATATATACAGAAAATGATATATTAAATCCCATAAATTATCCAACCGGATTAGGTAACGGTGCTAAGTTAGTAGGACCAGATAAAGCCTACTCTTATAATTCATATCCAACGATATTAGATAATTCTAATATGTCAATCCATAGTAACATTATAGGATATGCATTTGATGGATGGCCTATATATGGACCTAGGGGATATACGAATGCCGACGGTAGTGGCGGTATATCTCTTATGACATCAAGCCATCAATTAAAAACTACTCTTAGATCAAACGGTAGCGTTCCTGATGGTACTTTTGTAGAAGATTATATATTTGTTAGCGGATCGGGATCGTTAGATGAGTACAATGGAAGAGATTGCATCACACCAGAATATCCAAACGGGGTATATGCCTATTTCGCAACAGTCAATCCTGCTAATACGATAGAACCACTTTATCCTTATATACTAGGACCATACTATAAGAGCAAGCCTGCAAAACCAAACGGAAGCTTTGTATATCCTGGAACTATAGCTGTTCATCTAATAAGTGGACAGTTACCTCCCGGTCTGAGGCTAGAAGGAACAAGCATAGTAGGAACCACATATTCTCTCAAGACTGATACAGTTTTTAAATTTACATTACGAGCAGAAAACAGCAGCGGTATATCAGACAAGACATTGGTAATAAACATAAATGCAGTAGAAGGTATACTATGGGAAACTGCTGCTGGAACATTACCGGTTGGAAATAATAAACTTTTTCCAATACCCGTACAGTTTGATCCAAATAATATAGGACCGGATTTGGTATTGTCTGAAAAAAATCTCGTAGTAACAGCAAGTCCTTCGATACTTGAACCAACTGCGCTAGCTACATTTGCTATCGCATCTGGAACTAAAGTGATGTTTAGCGTGATAATCGACAAGGTTGTTAGTGGAGAATATACTGCTGTAGGAATTTCTAATAGAAGTGACGACTTAACAACCTATCTAGGGAACACAAATTATTCTTTAGGATTTTGGGATGATGGATCACTCATAGCCAACTCCGGAAACATTTATTATCAACCAGGTACCTTTCCAACCATGTCCGACGGTGACATAGTCGATGTGGCAGTAGATAGACAGTCCGATTTAATATGGATCAGGATAAATGGAAAAGACTGGAACGGTGATCTAACAAGCGATCCAAGGACAGGTGCCGGCGGTATTGATATCTCTTTTATGAGGTATCAACAATATTATCCAGCAGTAAGTCCTTATAATGATGGGATTACTGCGGGGCGTATTACTATTAAATCATTGCCTAGTTATGACATCCCTCTTGGTTTTACCTTCGTTGGTGACGAAATCATAAACGATGTTTATTATGTATTAGACAACGGTTTTGTTGATTATCAATTATCTGTAGTAGATAGGAATCTAGCACTAGCACAAGATTTAAAATTTTATATACCACCAAATGGCGGAACTTTACCGTTGGGATTATCAATTAGCGATACTGGACGTATAACCGGATTTACTAAACCTGTATTTTCTGTCAACACTAGCAGTTATAATGGTGACTACGATATGAATACATATGATACATCTGTGTATGATTACGGATTAAAACCAAATAACGGGTTTGATAGTTTCTTATTTGATACGACTACCTACGATTTTAATTATAATGTCAATATACCAAAAAAACTCAATAGGTATTATGAATTTATAGTGAGGGCTACTGATGGTTATTTCTACGAAGATAGAAAATTTAAAATCTATGTAGTAGGAGACGATCATTTTAGGGCAGACACTACACTAATTGATGCAGGAACCAATTTCTTTAGGGCAGATGTTACCTATCTGAGGAAACCAATCTGGCTAACACCTAACGATTTAGGTACAAAACGAGCCAATAACTATGTAACTATCCCTACTTCAATTTATGTGTCAGATAGCATCGTTGGAGTTGTAACATATATATTAGATAAAACAAATGACGATGGTACGATCAGCCAATTACCTATCGGTTTACAATTGGATGAGCGCACTGGGACCATATACGGTGCGATACCATATCAGCCTGCTATATCCAAATTATATAAATTTACCATAAGAGCCTATAGATATGATCCTTCTAAAGGAGATACACAAGATACTGCTAGGACATTTACCCTAAATGTAATAGGAGATATTAAAGGAACTATTACATTTACCACTAACGGTGATCTAGGATATATAGACACAGGATTAACTAGTACCCTAAGTGTTTCTGCAAAAACTAAAGTTAAAAATGGTGTTTTAATTTATTCTCTAGCAGCAGGAAGGTTGCCGCCTGGACTCACATTATATAATGACGGTACTATACAGGGAAAAGTTAACCAGTTTGAAGAAAACAATCTATTAGGGTTAACAGCTATCGATTCTGCTGCTACTAGATTTGACGGTGGTACTACTACTATAGATAGACAATTTATATTCACAGTGAGAGCAGAGGATCAACTAAAACTAAGTGCGACTACTAAGACCTTTAGTATAGAGGTACTAACTCCTGATTCAGTTCCTTATAGTAATGTATATCTAAAACCTTTATTAGATTCAGCTATGAGGATAAAAGTTCTATCATTTTTACATGACATTAATATTTTCACACCCGGATTAGTATACAGATCAAGCGATCCCAATTTTGGAGTGCAGACTTCTCTTAAAATGTTGTTGTATCCCGGAATAGAAACGGTTGAAGCTGTAAATTACGTTTCAGCATTCGGAAGAAGTTATAAAAAACAATTTAGATTGGGCGATGTTAAAAAAGCCGTTGCTAAATTGCCCGGTACAAATACTGTAGTATACGAAGTTGTATATATAGAAGTTATTGATAACCAAGAAAATTCTAAAGGTAGTACAAGTAGTATCATAAAAATTAACGATAAGAAATATCCCATAAAAGTTAATCAAGGTAGACGGGACGCCATTGACGACTCGTACGGAGCCGATATATCTACTATAGAAACTACTAGTGGAATTCCTAGGATCAAACCAATAGATAGAGTTATGAGTGCAGACTATGACGGTCAGCGAGCAGGAGACTCTAATAAGTCAACAGTATTTGGTAATAGCACAACCAATATGAGAAATAATTTAAGTAAAGTAGGTAGTACTGAACGTAACTATTTGCCACTATGGATGTTAACTCCCCAAGATTCTAGCGGAATAGTACAGAGTTTTACCAAAGCTATACCTCTTTGTTTTTGTATACCCGGTGGAGCTGATACTATTTTATTAAACATAAAACATAGCGTGTTTGATTTTAAAATGATAAACTACACAATAGACAGAGCCATTATCGATAGTGTTACTGGTTATGTGGGTGATAAATACTTAATGTTCCCAGCGAGAGAGGTTATAAATGGTTAGTCAAATTAATTACAGCAGCATAGATGCTACATATCCAATAGCAGGAAAGGATAATGATAGCCAAGGTTTCCGTGATAATTTTGGTTATATTAAATCCGGATTAGAAATCGCACAGGGAGAGATTACTTCTTTACAAAATAATGCCGCAGTTACTTCTGGCAATAATAATTTTAACAACAATCAGATATCAGGAGCTGTTTTTTTAAACAACAGCGATTTATTCTTCGATGGTGGTAGCATTAGTGTCAACACAGCAGTACCTTATAGTAGCGGTCCTTATCAAAAGTATACGATAGCAGGGGGTCCTCTTACGCTCAATTTATCATTTCCTACAAACAGTTCTCAAGTTTTTAAAATGAGAATAGAGCTATTGGGTGTAGGTAGCCCATTTGCTGTAGGTTTTGGAGGAACCGGATCAACTATTATTACTAACAACTTTGCTAATCCTATATACATAACAAGCACCACTAGAGCTAGGATATTCGATATATGGACATACGATGCGGGAACAAATGTTTACATTTATGAATTAAATGATCACGAAAGCTTTTATGATAATGGAGAAGTGAGTACATCAGACACATTCCTCTATTCATCTGGAGCATATCAACAATATGTATTAACTGGAAATACTACTTTAACAGTAGGAGGATTTCCAATTTCACTAACAGCTGGAAAAATTCGATTAGAAGTATATAGCGACGGTGGAACTTATAATGCTATATTCGCAGCCGTTAACAACCTTCCATCTCCTACTGCTGGAACTATTAAAATGAGTAGCAGAGTTCCTGACCCAATCGTAATTAACAGTGATACAGATCCATTAGTTTTTGAATTTTGGTCACATGACGGTGGTGATACTGTGTTTATGGACTGCTTGGGATATTTTTCTTAATGCACCCGTTTGCTCCAGATCTATCTAATCTATCAGATCAAGAATTAGACAACAAGATAGTAGATCTAAGCAAAAAATATTTTCAAGCAGTGCGATTTAGTCCTAGTATTTCTCATCAAGTTGTGTTATTATTAGAGAGTTATAAGTCTGAGCAGCAGAGTAGGTTTGCTGCAAAACAGGCAAAATCTATGATAACTGGAGATGATGATTTAAATGAACTTATTAGGATCGACTAAGACATACGAGCCAACGACAATTACGTTTAAAGTAAATTGTTTAGCCTATGTTGATAAGATGCTGCTGATAAACAAGTATAAGATCAAAGTTGGATTTTTCTATACCAAAGAGAATCAAATCTTAAGTGAAATGGTTCTAGATCAGATAGAAGTATTTTTTAGTCTATTGATTGAAAATTGTATCATCATAGATAAAGCTGCGTATGATGCTATGCAAGAAAAATTTGAAAACAACTTCTTTATGGTGGACGATCGTCCACACGATCAAGTAATAGCTTGTGCATTATTTTTAAAATTAGTTAGTATTGTTGGAGATAATTTATCAATAGAGTATCTCTCTCTAAGCAGCAAATTAGGTGATAAGATCTGTTATACGATCGATTCTGAATCTGAAGAAATAGCTGTTATGCTTCCAACCAAAGAAGAATGGTGGAAAGACGATATTAAACACGAACCTTGGTGGTTGAGAAAAGACACAGCTACCTACGATAAGCTAACAGATGATGGCGAAATATTTGAAGGCGAGTTTAAGTGGGAAGAAATGTTTAAAGACGAGCTCGAGGCAGCTACAAAAGCAGATACTCCAAAGTCAAAAACATTTACTATTATCTCTGGTGGGAAAGATGCAAATTGATAGACTAGGTAGGATCTCATATAGCAGCAAAGATCTGCTTGAACAGATATATCTAGGAAACATAAAAAAGATTTCTAAAGCATCAGTATCTTTAGAAGATATCGATTACGGAAAGTACTTAGAGTACTTAGAAGAAAAGGCTATCTATGATTGGCCTATTCCTCTGCCTGAAAACAAAGATGATATAGATATTGAGACTTACGATCAGTCAAACCAACATAGTTGGCTAATGCCTGCTGAATACAAGGATTATTCAATTGCATCCTATCTATTATCTCTATGTAATACGGCAGAGGAAACTTCTAGGGTGAAACTAGAATTGGAACTATTCGAACAGCATAATATGATAGAACTGTTGTGCTATCTAAAGTTTTTAGTTGACATTATGATTAAGAACAATGTATTATGGGGAGTAGGCAGAGGATCAAGTGTAGCTAGTTATTGCTTGTATCTTTTAGGAATACATAAAATCGATTCACTTAAATACAATTTAGATATAAAAGAATTCTTAAGATAGGAGAGAAAAAATGGCTACAAGACAAGTATATAGATCAATGCAGGGTAAGGTTGTAGATTTAGGACAACTTATTGCTAAAAACGAATTAGTTCCCGCAGTAGGAAATGCTAAGGTTAATGCTAGAGGTGACGAGTTAGGCCCTGGTGGAAAGATCGTTAGGACTCGAGAAGAAGTAATGGCAGAATATTATAAGAATACTAGTAATTCTCTTCCAGATGCGGTTCCAAATAGAGCACGTACTGTTCCGATTTCAAAGAATACTGATCCTGTAGTTGCTATTCCAGCACCAACACACGTTGCTATTCCAGCAGTTAATGATGTATTGCCAGAAGAATTAGAATTCCATGATCCAGAACCACTGCCAACAGAAATAACCAAGAGGAAGAGGACCGGCGAATAATGAGTGAAGATACACTTTTAGTAAGAGCTATACGTGATAGCATTATCGTTAGTGATATGTTTTTTGGAGATATGCGCACAACGTTTGGTATTATCATTCCAAACGACGACGGCAAAAGTTACGGTGTTAAACCACGTTGGAGTCAAGTATACACAGTTGGACCTGATCAAAAAGATGTAGTTCCCGGAGAATGGGTACTAGTCGAACACGGTAGGTGGACTAGGGGATTTGATTTTGATCTAGAAGATGGATCAAAATTTACCTTGCGAAGAATAGATGCAGATGCTATACTCTTAGTTAGTGATGAGAAGCCTTCTGATACCCAAGTGGCACCAGACAAGCTTTTAGATCTACACACTAACTAAAAGGAAATTTTATGTCAAATCAAATTGACCTACAGAAGTATTCGTCGTTTGTTGAGTATGTAACTAGCGACGCGAGTAAATATGCCTACGCATTCCAGGAGAGGTTTGATAATCTTTGCCAAGTGCAAGAAGACGGGACCAATATTAATCCAACGCTGTTAATTACAGCAGGAATAGGTCTTAGCAGCGAAACTGGTGAGTTTAATGAAATCATTAAGAAAATGCTTTTTCAAGGCAAGCCGCTAAACGAAGAAAATCGGTTCCATATGATGCGAGAACTCGGAGATATCATGTGGTATTGGACTAATGCTTGTCGAGCATTAGGATATGATCCTAATGAAGTTATCGCTGAGAATGTGCGTAAACTAGAGGCACGTTATCCTGGCGGTGCGTTTGATGCTTATTATAGTGAGAATCGTAAAGAAGGCGATTTATGAAATTAATTAAACTTACAAACGCTTCAACAGATCATCAAGGAAACTATCTATATCTACACGAAAACTGGATCGTTAGTGTATTCCAAATACCTAGAGAACCTGGCGGCAGTCTGTTTACTGTAATATACGGTGGACCGTTGGGAATCAGTTGGAATGTGGAAGAAAGCCCCGAAGAAATTAAAAATCTAATGAGGTTGCCGCAATGAGTGGACCATATATCACTGCTACTACTCTAACCAGGCATTCACCTGGCGCAGAAGCACCTGATGTTTACAAGAAGGAAATTAAAAAGATGAATTTTCTACAGCGTTGGTTTGATCGTATGTGTCGTGAGGCTTGGGAACGTGCCCAAAACACATCTGCTAACCCAGTTAGAATTATGCATATAGATGAACCACATATAAATGTCGACGGTATGAGTATACGGTTATCAGGAGCCACCGGTGGACATATCGTAGAGTTTTGCAAATATGATAAGCACAAAGATCGTAATGACCGTAAATTATATGTGATCCCAACTGAGCAGAATTTTACAGAATCGTTTAGTAAAATAGTAGGAATGGAGATGATGAGATGACAACAGAAGTTGAAATAGAAGACGTTTATACAAAAATGCAGAAGTTTTCAATTGACTTAGCTAGTGAATCATCTATACTAGCAGTAGCAGGAGTAATGATGGCCCAAGCATTAACAGTGTATAAGACTGTGCTATCTCCTGAGGAATTTGAAATGATATGTTCAAGCATCTATGAATCTCGCAATAAAGTAAAAAAACTAACAGGACCAACATTACAATGAAAGAACTATGGGTAGAAAAATACCGACCAAAGACAGTTGAAGATTATGTGTTTCGCGACGAAAATCAGAAGGCACAGATCCAGCAATGGATTAAGGACAAATCAATCCCCCATCTATTGTTAAGCGGTAGTCCAGGTATCGGTAAAACTACCCTTGCCAAGATGCTGCTAAATGAAATGGGAATTAACGATTTTGATGTTTTGATAGCTAACGGATCCAAAGAAGGTCGTAAGATTGAATGGGTTGATAAGGTAATTAATTTCTGTCAGATTATTCCGTTTGGACCTTTTAAAGTAGTACTGATTGACGAAGCAGACTATCTTAATCCAAATTCAACACAGCCAGCACTACGTAACCTAATGGAAGACTATAGTCATAGTGTACGCTTTATTATGACTTGTAATTATCCTAATAAGATTATTCCTGCGCTACACAGTCGTTGTCAGGGGTTCCATATCGAAACTGTCGATAAGGACGAGTTTACTGCTCGTGTTGCGACTATCTTAATTAAAGAGCAGATCGAAATTGATATCGATACCCTAGACACTTATGTTAAGGCTACATATCCCGATATGCGCAAGTGCATAAATCTAGTGCAGATGAATAGTAGCTCAGGTGCGTTAATTACTCCAGACAAGAACGATAAATCAGAATCTGATTGGCGTTTAGCTATGGTCCAGCTGTTTAAGCAGGGCAAGATTGGTGAAGCTAGAAAACTGGTCTGTAAAAGCGCAAGACCAGACGAAATGGAAGAGATCTATCGCTGGCTATATGATAATCTAGAATTAATCAGTACAGACGAATCTATACAGGACAAAGCAGTGCTTGCTATTAAGCAAGGGCTAGTAGATCATGTCAGTGTAGCAGACGCTGAAATAAATCTCGCTGCTACACTGATACGTATCGCTAATCTCGTTTAGTCTCCGTATATTTCCAATATCTCTTTTACAGCAGGATGTCGTTCGATATCCTTCTGTCCAAAATTGACTATGTCAACGTGCTTGAGATTTCCTTTGGAATCTTTTAAACGATTGATAAACTCTATTAATCCGTTATCTTCTAATCGATCAGCTTGTTTTAGATCTCCTGTTATAACCATGCGGCTATTCTCGCCTATGCGAGTTAGAAGCATTTTCATTTGGTTAGGTGTAGCGTTTTGCATTTCGTCAGCTAAAATGAAAGAATTTTTAAATGTTCTTCCTCTCATATATGCTAGCGGGCTAACTTCTATTATACCTTCCAATAGCATATTTTGTATTTCTTTTGCGAAATAGTATTCTGCAAAAACGTCAAAAATAGGTCTAGTCCAAGGTTCCATCTTTTTCTCTAATGTACCTGGTAAAAAACCATGTTGTTCATCTACGCTCACTGCAGGTCGTGTAACTATTATCTTTTCAATTTCCTTTGCTTTTAATAGCTTAATAGCTGTTTGTGTAGCCAATAAAGTTTTACCCGTACCTGCAGGTCCTACAGCAAATATCATAGTTTTTGTGGGATCTTGTAGTTTGAGGAAATAAGATTCTTGTGCTCTATTGCGAGGTATAATCTTTACTTGATTTTTCTTTGTTGGTACATATTCTTGGAAATTTATTACATTATCGTTAAAACGCTGTTGCTTTTTAGCTGCTCGTTGTCTAGACAAATGCTATGCTCCTTCTGTGCTAGAAGGACACTGTCCAAAAACGAGGACCGTCGTCCCTCATAATTATTTAAGGTTAATCATAAAATCAGGACTAGTTATATGCATTTTTTAACGAATAAATATTGTTCTAACTGAGGAGAAAAAATGTCCTATAGTGCTGTCGAACCTGCTAGATCATATGTACCTACATTTCAAATTACTTGGGAAAGCACATTAAAATGCAATTTAGATTGTACATATTGTGGAAAGGGTATAAATGGCGGGCACGATAACAGTATACCTCACCCGTCGTTAGAAGATTGTTTAAAAACCGTTGATTTTCTTTTAGAATATGTTGATGCATATATGAAATATAAGATTCCGGCTCATCGGTTAGTTGGGCTTAATGTATTTGGCGGAGAAAGCTTATTCCATCCTAACATTGTAGAAATTTTAGATTATATTAAATTACAACATAAAAAATACAAAGACAACTGGCAATTAAGTATACAAACTGTTACAAATGCTGTTGTAAAAGAAAAAATATGGAATCGAATATTAGATAAGATAGATTATTGGACTATAAGTTATCATTCAGAAAGTACAGAAGAGCAACAAGATTTAGTTAGAAAAAATCTATTAGATTTAAAAGAAAAAAATAAACATTATAACTGTTCTATCTTGATGCATCCTAAGAAATGGGAAAATTGTATTAATATGATAGAATGGTGTAAAAAAAATAATATACCGTATCTACCGAGACAGTTAGACCATGGTCCATTAGCTTCTGAATTTTTTTATAAAGAAGAACAAGTAAAATGGTTTGACAACTTGCGTGGAGTTAAAACAGATCTATCATTTGATAAGAAACTTACTTCAAATGTAAACATGGAAAGTAAGGGACGTAGTTGCTGCGGCGGAAACCCAATGCACATTAATGGTGATCAAAGCTGTAGCCAATCATATATTCCAAATAATAGATTTGAAGGCTGGCATTGCAGTGTTCATTATTTTTTTATGTTTGTTAAGCAGGTTACAAAAGAAGTATTTGTTAATAAAGATTGTAAAATGAACTTTGACGGAAATGTAGGGCCAATTGGGTATCTAACGGATACAAAAAAGATCATTGATCGTATTAACAACAATGTACCAAACGCAATCATATGTAAAAAAAGCAAATGTTGGTGTGGGTTATGTGCTCCAAAAGCTGAATCTGAAGAAAAATATAATAGCATAATGGATTATTATTTAATTCCAACTATAGACCAGCATACTGCTCAAACGATAAATACTTCAGAATAAGAGAGACAAATAATGCATGACGAAGTTGACATAATCAAGAATATCTCTACTATATATGATAGCAATAATAGCCTCAGGATACTAAAGGATTTTGAGAGAGTATTAGATAATCTAGATATCTATGTCTTTAAGAATTGGGAGGACGGCGAACTTGTCGATGGTCCTGAGATCAAGAGACATTCGGTTGAATGCAAATTCTTATGGTTGAAAGAGAAGATGCCAGATCCTATGGGAGGTAAACGCCTATTAGATTACGGATGCAAGATATCATATTCAAAAGATACTCTAAAACGCCCAAGGAAGGTTAAGACTCCTGGAGACTTCCGACCAAGTTCTAAAAAAGGCAAGCTTGACGAATTACCTGTATGGATAGTAACTATCAGGATGCCAAAGAAATTAATATTCGATGTGTTTTTTGCGACTGTGCGCAATGCTAAAGATAATGAATTAGATCTAGAATCAATTTATCAGTATTCAGATACTACAGCCAATACACCTAGCACTATGGAAGCAGATTCAAACGCATCACAACAAGAAACTCCTGCTGCGCCGGCACAGGGTATGGGAGCAGCCAATGCGCCAGCTGCATGAAGACCTTAGGAACGGAGATCTTGAAGATCTAGTAAAGCCCCTGTTCCACGTAGATACCTATAAGGCAACCACAGGTCCTGATGAAGACATATGTACTTTAAATTTTGAAGTTATCGGAAAAGATGCTGCGGATGATCTAGTTAATTTCATAGAAAGAGGTTATGATTTTATAATGGATGCAAGCGCCAACGAGGGCGAATCGGAAGAAAAAACCTATACAGTTTTTGTGGAAATAGAACGAGATAGAAAGATATCAAATCATATAGAAGATTTGCTTTATGGAATAGGGCAACTAGCAAAGGTAGAGGATTGGCGATTCCGCTATTATAAAGACATACATAGTAAGCCAATCGAAGATTTAAAGAATCTAATACCTACAGACGGAAGCAAATATAAAGCTAAGATAGAAAAGATTTTTGAAGATGATATGAAATTCTTCTTTAGAAAGAGCCCACTTGACTATATCGATATACAGGAAAATCAATTAACCTTTAAGAGATTTTCCAACAGCCCAGTTAAGATGGAATTAAAAGACTACGGTACTAGGACAAATATCCTAGGAAATCTTGCCGCCACCATACGAATAGACGAAACAAGCACTAGTGAAGCTATTTGGTTAACTAAGTATTTTGGCGATTTCAATATCACTAAGTACGACGATTATTTTGTTTTTGAAGACGGAAATAACGTGTTAATGCTTAAACTCATTTCTTGACTTTTCGTCTAAAATAATTTATAAGTAAAAGCATGGATCACTATTCAACACTCGGCGTAGATAAAACCGCATCAGCAGACGATATACAGAAAGCCTTCCGCAAGGCTGCAATGAAGCACCATCCCGATCGAGGAGGTGACGCAGGAAAGTTCCAAGAGCTCAATGAAGCATACAGCACACTTAGCGATCCGCAAAAGCGTGCTGAATATGATATGATGGGACAAAATCCGTTTGGACAACAAGGACATCCTTTTGCTAATGGTTTCCATTTTACTACTGGAAATCCATTCCAGGGTGGGCACCCGGGGCAGAACCCTTTCCAGGATATATTCAATCAATTTGGTTTCCAATTCCACACAGGACAACAGCAGGTTCGAAACAGAGATCTCAACATACGTTGCAAGATTAGTCTAAAAGACAGCTACCTAGGTAAACAATTAAACGTCACTTATAGGATGCCAAATGGACAGGACGAATCAATCACCGTAGATATTCCTCCAGGTATTGAAAACGGACAAGTTATTAAACTGTCGGGATACGGAGACAATTCTCTAAAGCATATGCCTAGAGGAGATCTCACTATCCAAATGGAAGTAGAGGCTATGCCGAAGTTCCGTAGAGAAGATTTAAATCTAGTGACAGAAATAGAAGTAGATGTGTTTGCTGCTATACTTGGTACTAGTATAACGATAGATCATATAGACGGATCAAAAGTAGATTTGACAGTTCCTCCTGGAAGCTTGCACGGACAGAGATTAAGTTGCAAAGGTATGGGATTTAAGCATATGAGGTTTGCTGAGACGAGAGGCGATCTACACGTAATAGTGAATATTAAGATGCCTCGTTTGAATAATCCAAAACTCAAAGAAGAACTCAAAATACTTGCTGATAAAATTAGGAAAAGTTAAATTATACGCTTGATTTTTTTTAGTAATTATAATATAATAATATACTATCGGAGAAACAAGGTATGATGTTAGAACCAAGTGAAGATCTACAATCGGTCTTCGAAAAAGCTATTACTATCGCTGAAGAGCAAAATCACGAGTACGTAACTCTCGAACATTTAGTTTTAGCAATTTTTACTGATCCAACGTTTATGGAATTCATAGACGACTATGAAGGATCAGTGGATCTAGTAAGAACTAACATTGATCATTATATTAAAAATAATATGGATGACATCAAGTTACCTACAAAAACTAAGCCTCAAAAAACGCAATCGGTGGAGCGTTGTTTTAATCGAGCATTTACTCAAGCACTTTTTAATGGTAGACAGAAGATAGAAACTACTGATATACTGCTTTCAATCCTCGCAGAAAAGAAAGTACACGCTGTCTATATGTTGAATAAGGCAGGATACACGAAAGAAAAGTTTAGTGAATATATTGATACAGAAACTATAAACGTGGACGAGGAAACATTTAGCACGGGGCAGTTTGATAAACTGCTAGCACAGTTTACAACTAATCTCAACGACCAAGCAAAGAAAAACAAGATCGATCCTGTTATTGGTCGAGATGTAGAAATTGAAAGTATTGTGCTTGCATTGGGTCGTCGCAATAAAGCTAATGTGATCATGGTCGGTGATCCAGGAGTTGGTAAAACGGCTATTGCAGAAGGGCTTGCTTATAAGATAGTAGGCGGAGAGATTCCGGAATTCCTAAAGGATTATACTCTCTATAATCTAGACATTGGAGCATTGCTAGCAGGTTCTAAGTATCGAGGAGAATTTGAAGAACGTCTTAAGGGAGTTCTCAAGGCTATTGAGAAAAAGGGCAAGAGCATTGTGTTCATCGACGAAGCACACATGATGAATGGGGCTGGATCAGGAAACAACAATCCTAACGATATGGCTAATATGCTCAAGCCTGCTCTAAGCAAAGGCACTATCAAAGTTATCGCAAGCACTACTTGGGAAGAGTATCGCAAGCACTTTGAAAAGGATCGTGCGCTGATGCGTCGATTCCAGCGTGTAACTGTTGATGAACCTAGCGAAGCTATCACTATTGATATCTTGCAGGGTATTAAAAAGTATTACGAAGAGTTCCACAAAGCATCTATTACTGACGAAGCTATTGAAGCTGCTGTAAAACTAAGTGTAAAGTATCAGACTGATAAGAAGCTACCTGATAAGGCTATTGATCTAATCGATCTAGCTTGCAGTCGTTTCAAGTTATCCACAGTGGCTGAAAAGGTTGTTGCTAAGAGCAACATTGAGTTTGAACTTAGCAAAATGATCAAGATGCCTCTAGAAACAGTAAGCGAAACTGAAAGCTCAGTTCTAGTAAATCTAGAAAGCAAAATGAAGAGTAAAGTATTTGGTCAAGACACTGCTATCAGTGATATCTTAGACAAGATCTTTATAGCACACGCAGGATTGAAAAGTCCTAATAAGCCAATTGGTAGTTTCTTGTTTGTTGGGCCCACGGGCTGCGGCAAGACCGAAACAGCAAAGCAGTTGGCGGAGAATTTAGCTGTTAACTTAGTACGCTTTGATATGAGTGAGTATCAAGAAAAACACTCAGTCGCAAAACTGATCGGAGCCCCTCCGGGCTATGTTGGCTTTGACGACAATGCTGGACAGCTTATTACTAAGATACAAGAAAATCCAAACTGTGTACTGTTGCTTGATGAAATTGAAAAGGCACACCAAGATGTAAGCAATGTCTTGTTACAGCTAATGGACAACGGACAGGTTACAGGATCAAACGGTAAGATAGCAGATTGTAGGAATATAGTACTAATCCTCACAAGCAATCTTGGTGCAAAGGATGCAGAACGCCAGAGTATTGGATTTAGCAAGGAAGATCGTTATAACGACGGAGATGAAGCTATTAAGGAATTCTTTGCTCCAGAGTTCCGTAACAGGCTAGATGCTATCGTACAATTCAACAGGCTTTCTAAGTCTAGTATGAAGATGATTGTGAATAAGTTTATTAACGAGTTACAGTCTCTAATAAAGGACAAGAGTGTTACTATCTATGTTAGCGAAAGCGGAATGGATCTGCTAGTAGAGCGTGGGTTTGATCCCAAGATGGGTGCTAGACCGTTAGCACGTATCATAGATCAAGACATCAAAAAGCCGTTGAGTAAGGAATTATTGTTTGGAAGACTCAAGCAAGGCGGCTCAGTATTAGTTGACGCATCTAACAAAGATGTTATACTTAAAATATGAATAAAATGCGACAGACTACAACTACTAGGCTTTTCTATAACAAGTATCCGTACAAAGCCGTACTACTGTCGGATTGGGCTAACTTCGTTAGAAGTATGGACCTAAAAACGTTTGAAAAAATAACCAACGGGGAGAAAGAGGAAAATCTTTCTCCTAACGTACAAAAAATTGTATCTAGACACAAAATTAAAGTAGAACAGTTACTTCTTCTTATAGAAAATTATCCTAGAGGAGAAATTCGTAAAAGAGCAGAATGGCGAACACTGAGTTTGTTTTTTAAAGATAAATCAATATTAGAAATCCTAAAACGAGACTTCAATAAAGAACTAATTGAATTCTCCCAGCCTGCATCGGACGACGCTTTAGACTTCCTATTAGATAACAGGAAGATTGAAATCAAACCAACACTACCTTATGATTGCAGATTTAAAGTAATCTTAGGTTACGAAAAAAATGCACCTCAGATAGCAAGAGACAACTTTGTTAAGTTAGCTGCAAATCATCCAGACGATATACGTGTAACTGCCCGTGTTTCACATCTCATACAGGGAAATGCAGCATGGTGGAGCACACCTTACATATATGTCAAAGACAAAAAGTATCTTTTGATTGTACAGATGATGCTACAAGATAATATCCGTTCAATAACGGAAATAAAAACACACAACGAAATCAACCAGAAAGAAACAAAATGAACAGCTTAGATTTGACCAAGATCCTAGTAGATAAGAAACTTATCGGCAAAGGTACTAATGTTAGCGCAAAGATAACAGTTAGTGGATTTGGGTACGCTCCTGTTACTAGAGAAAAGCACGGTAGGGTTACCGCAATGAGCGAAGCTGGGGTTAATATCCTTTTTGATAATGCACACCGTTATACTAAGTTTGAAGATATCACTTCGATCGAAGGCATGGATGTAGCTAGATTTGCACAGGCATACGGGATTAAAATAAAGGGCAAACCTAAGAAGAAATGATAGTTGTACAATGGTAAATATTGTAAGGAAAAGATCATGCCAGCAAGTAGCCAAATAATATTACCTAGCACAACACACGATATAACAAATACAAATCCAGCATCTGTAATAAGCGATCCTTACAAAGGTGCAGGTTATTATGGATTTGGATTTGGGCTGCATACCGTAAGCTATCAAACTAGTAATTTTATCGGTAACATAAAGATGCAAGCAACATTAGCTGCTGCGCCAGATGAAACAGATTGGTTTGATATAGATGGAACACAATTAGATTGTGTATCAACAACTACTACTTCGCCCATTTATAATTTCACAGGTAACTTTGTATGGGTTAGGGCTATAGTATATTATACAACTGGAACTGTAAACAAAATCACATATAACTATTGACATGGCTAGCTTTTAGTGTTATAATTTAATTAACATGGAGAAGTTAGATGAAGAATGTCAAGGGCGCAAACAAAACTAAGTGTATGTTAATCCACCCAGAAACAGGGCAAAAAGTTCCCGCTGATATTCTAAGCAAGGATAAAATGCGTATGACCGTTCGCCCGCAAGGTACTAGGATCGAGATCAATATGGTACGTGGTGATGAGACAATACCGTATCGAGGTGCCTTTAATGGACAATACTTCACAGCGCATCTAGATTGATAAATATCCTAAAGAGGATATTTTTATGGCCGAAATGCGAGACCTATTATCTAAGATAGACGGAATTAGTAACGAAGGAGTTATGTCTGCTGCTAGTAGGCTTATGCCCGGCCTTGGTTTTGCATCTAATGCATACGATCTATATAATGGCGAATATTTAAAAGCAGGTCTTGGATTAATAGCAAATACACTAGAACTATTCCCACCCACTTATCCACTAGGGGCAGGAATAAATGTGGGAATGGCAGCACACGACATAAGTCAGGCTGTATCTGAACCAACTCCTAACACTCAAATTCCAACAGTAGACGGCGATGCTACTGATCGCGCAAATGCAGCAAGAGAAGTCGGTCAAAGATTAAGTGGTAGAAAGGTAGAGCAGGTTGCTTCACAAACACCTAATGTTGTTGCCAACACAGAAGCAGCAACAGCATTATCACAGCAAACAGATCCGCTAACTACTGATGACATATCATCAGTAGTTGGAAATAATTTATCACCAGAGGCGATTTCAAAATTAGCAGCCGAGGCAGCAAAATATGCATTACCAGCAGTAGCAATAATAGCACTATTATATGGAGGTAAAGTTTTGTACGATTATCTCACATCAGCTGCTAAAGAAAACCCCTCTGCAAAACATTCTCTTGCAGAAATGATAGAAACTGTCAGAGCAGAACGTATGATAAGAGAGACACGATAATGTTATTAAATGAATTGTTTCGTCATCTCAAAGAAGCTGCTCCCACGATAGGTAGGAAATATCAACATATCGAAGATTTAGTTTTCACTAATGGAGCCAACGGCGGATTGCATGCTGTCGAACGCCTTAAGCATATGGGCAGTACACAGGGCGGAAACATAGAACTTAAATGGGACGGAAGCCCGGTCGTGTATTGGGGCAGGGACGATCAAGGAAGATTTAGTCTAATTCCTAAAAATGCTTGGGAATATCTAAAGCGTGGAAAGACACAGCTCGACAACGGTGTTCCTACTGTTATGTATAATCCTAAAGACATTAGTGCATTTATTTTAGGTACCGGAAAACCAGATCCCGAAAAAGAAAAAGCTAGACAGGCATATGCTAATCAGATAGCAGGCCTTTGGAAATATTTTGAATCAGTTAGTCCAGATAGGGGATATCTCGAAGGCGGGTTGCTTTTCTATCCAGGTGCTGAACCACAATACAATACAAACACAGGCGAATATGATTTCCAACCAAATCTAACACAATTCCATATACCAGGAAACAGTGTACTTGGACAACGCATTAAAAATGCAAAAGTAATGGTAGCAGCTACTGGATACTATCCTGCACTAGGCAGCAGTGAAGAGAGCCGCTATCCAGATGCAGAAAAACTATCTACACAGGATGTAATAGTACAGGGTACAACATATGTAGAACACGCACCAGGCGCAGACGAAGCAGAACTAGCTGCTGCTTCTAAATTTATATCCAGTAATGCCCAAGCTATTGATGCGTTCTTAAGTCCAAAACCTGGATTAAGCAAACCAGGAGATGTTCTTTATAAATTCTTCAATCAAAATCTACGTGTAGAAGGTGTAAAGAAAAAGTTCCAAGATTGGGCTATGCAGAATCTCTCACAGAAGCAAGCTGCTACTATAATCAATGATCCGGGACTAGATACTGTTCTATCTGCTGTAGAGCTGCTCACAAAAGAAAAAATGAAAATCATAGATTCGTTAAGTAAAGGTAGACACGGAGACATACGCCAAACAAGGCCCGAAGGATATGTACAAGCACACCCAGGAGGAGAGTTTGCAAACGATCTCCCAGGGCAGTTTGTAAAAACTATAGATCAAGCCAATTGGTCTCCGAGGAAAGATTAATGTTTTTAAGAGAGTTATTAAAAGAAACCCTAACTAGGACAGGACACGGAAGCACTGCTGTCGTTGGATGGGGGCGCGGTATGGGACATAAAGGCCATATGTATCTAGCCAGCGCAGTTATACACAAAGCACAAGAAGTAAATGGAGATCCTTATTTTGTAGTGAGCAGGACTGTAGGAAAAGATGATCCTATTAATCCAGAAGAGAAGATGGCTATCTATAAGAAAGTGTTTCCAGATAGCAGTCATATCTTCCAAACTGCTACAGATGAGATGCCTGATTTGACTCGTGTGCTGTCAAACCTGAATCAGCAGGGCTATACTAACGCTATCGTAGTAGTCGGTGCTGATCAAGTTAAGGCCCTTGCATATGTTAAGAATTATAACAATACCCCAGACAAAACTGGAAAGGTACATTATAAATTCGATAATCTAGAAGTTATTAGCAGACAAGAAACAGCTGCACCCGATGCACAAGAAGAGGGCCCACGTGCCACACCTATGCGACAGGTATTACTAGATCCTACAAAGAGTGAAGAAGAAAAGTTTGCAGTATGGCGCGATGCGATGAATCCTGAGATAGACGATGCTCAGGTTATGGATCTAATGCGTAAGGCAGAACAGCGCATGAAAGCTATGCCTTCTAAAAAAAAAGTTAGCGAAGCAAACGACATAGGAAGTCCAGTTGGTGGTAAGCGCGGTAGTGGAGAACCCGCAGCGGGGTATGACACAGATGTTATGCGCCAAGCAACAGGAACTATGGAAGATGATTCTGAGGTACACGGATATCATCATCTGGACGAATTGCTAGCAGGACTGTGTAAAATGGTAGTAGAAGGACATAAGCAGGATCCTCAACGCAATGGGTTAGTAGCAGCAGGAATCAAGACCAAACTTTATCCATTCATGGCCAGGGTAGGTTATATGGGCAAACATGGACACGTACACGCAGAACGTGCTGTACTAGAAGCATTTACTAGCAAACACGGAGAAGTGCCTGAAGGCAGCATAATGCTAGTTACTCTAAGTCCTTGCAACAGGCACGATGATAAAACTGCTAGTGAGAGAGTTGGAGAACCTTGTAGCGAATTAGTAGCAGCACACGGTATTGAAAAAGTTTACTGTGGATTAATAGATCCTAGCCAAGCACACGGCGGACACGATCACAGGCATTACAATCTGATAGAAACAGAAAATGAAAGCATACGAGAACTTTGCGAAGAGTTTGCAAATACTTTTTTGCACGGAAGAGAACGCATCTATGAATCTACAAATTTTAAGAAATCATTGCGCGACCAACTAAACAGGTGGATGGAACGTGATCAAGAGTTCAAAGACCCCACACAGCGCATACAGTTCCAGGAAGAGATTTGGCCGCGCATAGAAAAATACATGGTAGAAATACTAGAGGATGTAGGAGAAAAAGGCAATGGAGACTATCCTAGTTCCCCGTATTCTACTTGGCTGCTTGTGCAGCATATGGACGCCTTCCCAAACAGGCAGCGTGAATTCTTAAATGCCTTAGAACAGTACATACCTAATCATCCCAAGATACAGTTCTTAAGAGATAGAGTAGCTGTTAACGAATGGGTCCAGGAACACTACACAGAAAAGAAATTCTATCATAACGGAAAACCTCTATCTAAACCTACAGTAAACATACGTAATCCTGCCATGTTTAAAGATGCAGGAATAAAGGCTGAAACAAGATCCGAAGCACTAGCTAATGCTAAGAAAGCAGGCAATGTGCTGTTGGTCGCTGCTGTTAATGCTACAGGTGCAGAGACACAGCCGAGCTACACACAGACTAGTGAAAGTATAGACGAGTCCCTTGATGCTTCATATAAGTTTAAGTATATCGGACAAACAGAAGATAATATGTATACCTATACATTTACACCAAAGGGCGTATCTAAAATCAGTGTTAGTATATTCCACGATCCTACCGATAAAAGGGTAGGTCATGTTACTTTCCAACGAGACGAAGACGAAACTGAAAAGCTAACTGGTGAGCATCCAACTACTGCTGCTAGGGTCTTAGGTACTGTAAAACATATCATCGCTTACCATATGAAAAAATTCCCACAGATTAAAACGATTAAGTTTGAAGCGGATCAAAAAGAACCTAGCCGGGTGCGGGCATACGGTGCATTAGCAAAAAGATTTGGTGGGAAGTCAGATACAACCAATAAAAGATATGCTTCGTATGAATTTCCAAACGCTGCTGCTATTGCTAGAGGAAAAATCAAATGAAACAATATAAAATAACTTCAGCGGATCTAAATCAAACCAGTGAGGATGATTGTTATCTAGCTCCGGATGATCCTATACACGAGCTCAAAACATTAGCTGGACTCGGCGGGTTAGGCGGGCAAGCTAGATTAGCGGAATATCGCGCATCTAAGATGCAGGAAAATATTAGCGACACTGGTATGGAAAAAGTTAACCTAATGAAAGCTAACAACATACAACCAGGCACTCCAGAGTGGTTCCAGTTATGGTTTAGTAGACCATATCTAACTGGAGAACCACCTGTAGGTGTACGAGGACGCAAAAAGTAATCAGCAGGATGCTAACATACTCATACGCAACGCACATACTTTTTCAACTGTATTATCTTTTATTTCATATACAACAACCTGAGGACGATTAGTACCACGATGCAGTTCAATTTGTATATCCAAACTTTTAGGAAGGATCATTCCCTGCTGTAGTAGGCAATAATGAGGGTCGCTGCGTAGCTCTGCCATTAGTGTTTTATCTAACCAGCAGCGGGCAAGTATAGCACCGAGACAATCAACTATATCTGCTTTGATTGTTTCAACGTCCAATATTTTAAACTCAGCATACTCATAGTTGTTATTTTGTTTGCTACGGAAATAGGTTATACGCGGATCACTGTACACTGTAGGCAACATGATACTCTCCGTGCTTGTTAGCTTAAACAGTATACTATCTAGATGCTAATAAAAAGTTAATAGACATAATTTAAAATGGAAATAAATAGAGTATGAGATTAAATGAAGTTACAGATACAGATGTAAACAAAATGGTTTTCCTGTTTGGAGAACTGTTAAAGATCTGTAAAGAAGAATTAGGATTTGATAAGCTACCTAGGATTAACTGGGTAAGCGATAGCAGCTATGGCACAAAATTCCATAGCTTCGGAAGTTTCCAGCCTGATGCAGGTATTGTTACCGTTAGCATAACTGGAAGACATATCATAGATATGATGAGAACTCTGGCACACGAATTAGTGCATTATAAACAAATGCTTGATGGTAGGCTTACTCCTAACGCCGGCGAAACAGGTAGTCCTATAGAAAACGAAGCCAATGCAATGGCAGGTGTCATTATGCGCAAGTTCGACCATAAACATCCTGAGGCATTTAGTATAAAGCCTATTATGGAAGATACTAGGATTAAACTTAATAGATTACTAGCAGAAGGACAGCCTGCTCCTCAACAAAAGCCAGCAGCACGCTCAACTCCGGCAGCTCCTCCAGAAGATAATTTCGTTACTGGTGTTGCTAAAGGAATTGGCTCTGCTATAAATCCTGCAAACTGGTTAGGCAGTGGTCCAGATAAACAACTACAACAAAACGTAAAAAATGTAGTACAGAATCCAAATCAAGGAAATGTCGGAAATGTTGTAGGACAAGGGATCGTAAACAATGCACCAGGTACAGGTAATGTTAAGAATGCAGCATCGGCAGTAAGCAACACTGTAGATACTGTAACTAATGTAGCCAGGGGCGATTTCAAGGGTGCTGCAAACAGTGCTATCGATGCAGGAACTAATGCACTAGGTGCTGTATTTCCGTTAGCTGGAACAGCAGCCAGTGCAGCAACTAGTTTATTTAGAAACAGCAAGCCAGCAGAACCAGGTAGCTATCCAGGAAATAGTAATAACGAAGATCAAGCTATAAACGAGCTAAATGATCTTTTGGCTGAAGGATCAGTTGAACTGGGACACATCTATGGTACTAAAAAATTGCCGGCAACTAAAGACAAAATCCATTCTGCAGACAGAGGTAAAATACACAGAGGATTAAAAGTAACAGAAGTTATCGGCACAGGTAAACCAGAAGTGTATGTAGACATGGATGGAGTATTAGCTGACTTTTTTAGCGACTGGAATCGTATGGTAGGAGTAGGCCACTGGAAAGAGATTGAAGATCCAGAAGCTGCACTCGATATGATACGCAATCATCCTACATTTTGGATAGACCTAAAACCATTATCAAATGCCCCTAGGTTGCTAGGTGCTATCAAAAAATTCGCAGGCAAGTACGACATTTGTACTAGCCCATTGGGTAAAGATCCAAATTGCGAACCTCAGAAAAGAGAATGGGTGCAAAAATATCTATCAGCATTCAGTCCGGACGAAGTACACGTTACACATAACAAACCTCAGTTTGCAAAACAAGCCGACGGTACTCCTAACATTTTAATAGATGATTTTGGTAAAAATATACGAGCGTGGGAAGCAGCTGGTGGAATAGGTATACACTACGAAAACAAAAATGCCAATAGTGCAATACAGCAATTAAAAGCTGCTATGGTACCTCATCCTCAAACCAGCGACGATCAACCCAAATTGGCCACTGCATTCCAGGGAAAATCCACAGGTCTGTAAAATCTGCGCTTTCAAAAGCCTCAGAAATTTTTGAGACTACTATTTTAATCATAAATATACTTATATTAAAAGGAGTATTTATGAAAACACACATATTATCAGCAGCACTGTTCTTTGGCCTAATTGGAACAGCAGCAGCTTGGGATCAGAAACCCAATCAGCCAATCGCAGCTTGTGCAGCACAAGTACCGTACGGTGCACCAACACTAAACAAGCCAAACACAGTAGTAAGATGCAATACTGCATACGCACTACAGCACGATAATGCTGCTAAGATTCCGGCGTGGGTAGCATATACACTAACTCCTGCACACGCTATAGGATGTGTGGCTCGTACCAATGCGTTCGTAGCAGATGCTGCACTTGGAGCAGGTAGTGCTAAACCCTCAGATTATGCAGGCACAGGATACGACCAGGGACACCTTGCACCAGACGGAGATATGAGTTGGGATGTACAGGTTGAGTTTGAATCATTCTTAATGAGTAACATGAGCCCACAGTTACCAAATCTAAACAGAGGTATTTGGAAGGCATTAGAAAGCAATGTCCGTGCTTGGGCATATGGCAACAATCAAGCATATACTGTTTACGCAGGAAACATCTATACTGTAGGTAAGAGCAAGACTATCGGAACTGGAGTAGTTGTTCCAGACTTCCTTTATAAGATCGTGATTAACAATGCCACTAAACAGGCACTGGCATTTACTTTCCCGCAGGTAGCTTCACAGCCAATCGATCTTCCAGCACATTTAGTCAGCATTGCTAGCATCGAAGCAGCTACAGGTATTAGTTTTCCAGTTCCTCCGGGAGTTGATAAGACTAAGCCCGCTACCGCAGTTTGGCCAGTTGACCTGAAGAAAACGGCGGATGCTAAGAAAACCCAGTGCAAGGGAGCACCTGGCACTGAAGACTGATAAATATCTTTATGAAAATTAAAGAATTGTTAGAAACAGCATCAATGGGGGCAACAAGTAGTGCAAGCGTAGGCACTGTAGTTAGTCCCCATCTTGCTATCGGAAAGAAGCGTGGACACACGAGTTACACTGGATCTCCGGGCAAGAGCGGAACTAAGGCCCCAAAGCCTCCTAAAGTACATCAACCTAAGACTAAATCAGGCACTGCCGTAAATGCGCTCGATATGAAGGGCACAAGTATTTTCGGTGGTCCAGCTATCAAGAGATAACAGGAGTAAATTATGGATAATCTTCAACCAATGCCACAAACCGAGCACGACGACGAAGGCAGTATGGCCCGTGGTGAACTTTATAATGCTATAAAGAACGGTATAGAATTATTCAAAATGATACAACCAGGACAGCCGCTAGAAGGTTGGGTACAATCCAAAATTACTAGGGCAGCTGACTATCTAAACACAGTACACGACTATATGGCCTATGAAAACAAGGCAAATGATCAAGTCGGTGAAGAATATATGGAATCATTGGACTATGGTCTACAAATGATGATATATGAGGCTAAGAAAAAGCCCAGCGCAGGTATGAGCAAAACTGCTAAGAGTAATCTAGTAAAGAAAGCTAAAGCAGGAAAAGATATCGGCAAAAAAGGCAAGAGTTTCGACAAGGTAGCTAAGGCTGCTGGCGGTGGAGAAAAGGGCAAGAAGATTGCCGCTGCCGCTATGTGGAAAAACGCCGGAAAATAATCTAAAAATCTATAACTAATCCATTCGAGTAATCGCTCGAAATCTTATTATAAGGAGTAGTGTCATGCTTACAGGAATTGAAACCAACAATTGGTTTGATAGTGATATCATATGGGAAGATTTTACACAAAAAGCAAAGCAAGTGAAAAAGCATGGTGGATTAAAAAGACGGGCAGCTGGATATCTAAAAAATCGATATACAGAACGAGATCTCATAAAAAAGACACGCAAGATACGTAGAAGTAGTGAGAAGGTTGAACGTGCTCGAGGATCACAGTTAACTAGACTAGCCAATTGGTATCTACAATCGCAACGACGCTAACATAAATACTGTATGTCAAAAAACGGTATATCAACACTGTCAACTAAAGAAGCACGTCAGGCAGCTAAACTAGCTATAGCTGAAGCTAAACGCCAAGGTAAAACTGTAGCTGGAGACGGAACTGTTACAGGTAGTACGGATTCTACTAAGATATATTATCGTTCGTTAAATGTTTTAGATATCACCGAACTGCCAACAGTTTATTCTGGTAATACTGTAGTTGACAATGCTAACACTGGAGGACTTGTACAAGGCCGCCCCTGGACCACTACTCCAACATATAGTTTTGTCACTAGCGGAGCAATGTTATATCTTGATGCTGGCAATGCAGACAGTTACACATCAGGCACAACTTGGACTGACCTAAGCTCTAATAACAACGATGCCACACTAGTTGGTAGTCCAGCATTTACCAGTGCTGCTACTTCGAGTTATTTTACACTCATTGCCAATGGCACAAAGTATGCTACTACATCATATACAAAATATAGTGGAACCTATACAGGTAAGACTACATTCTTTGTAGCAAGGATGGATGCTGGTATAACAGACGGGTATCACGGAATATTTGGTGTTGACGTCGGTAACCGAACCTTTAACACCTACATATACAAGACACCCGGACCAAACTATCAGGTACACGGTAGTTTTGGTGGTGTTGGCGGATTGTCGGCTGCATTAACACTAACAACAAATCAATGGTTCACGTTTGGTGTAACACAAGCTGCCAATGGGGATTATACTTTCTACTTCAACGGACAAGCAGTAGGAGTAACCACAGGACAAACATTTACAGATACATACAATTCTAGCACCAATCCACAACTAATCGGTAAATGTGATAACTTCTGGCACGGAGATATTGCTGTAGCAGCAGTATACAGTCGTGCTTTAAGCGGTGCAGAAATCTTACAGAATCACAATTCCATACTTGGCAGATACGGATTATAAAAGATAATTAGGAAATATTTGAAATGAAAGCTACAGATATCATACGCAACATACTAGATATTATCGATGGTATCGAAGCTGAGAGGGCGCCTATCGAAGCCGAAGTAGTTGAAGTAGAACCAGTAGCTACTGCTGAAATAACTACTACAGCAGATGATCCAAATCATTTCAAGCAGATAATAGATGTAGTATCTAAAGGTATTGGTGGTAAGTTTGGCAACAGTCCAAATGAACAGTATTCTACTATAGACGCTGTAACTGTTGACGCAGGCGGTGGTGTCAATGGACCAAAGCATCCACACGATCTACGTGTCAAAGATCCGCCGGCGCAGCTAGAACACAAGAGCTTTAGAGATTACCTCAATGAACGAGGAATCTAATGACCTATCGAAGAGACAACTTTGATCCAAATCTAAACAATCTGCATAATGCAATGGAATATAATTCTACTTCAGGAAAACCTCAAGTTAGAGTTAGTATAAGTGAAGGTATCGAAATATCAGGAACTGTTAATATTCCTGGAATAATTCAAGTACAAAGCAGTCCTGAAGATCCTGTAGATATCCATATTAGACAAGTAGGAACTAGTGGTATATTAGATGTACCATATCTACCTATACAAGGATCTATAACTGGTACAGTTAGTATTGGAAGTAACGGAGTTGTTAGTTTATCTTCCGACACCCTTACTGCACTTGAAAGAGTAACTGTAGATCAAGGGACTAATCCTTGGATCATAAGTAAAAACTCTACTGCTAATAGTTCAGATAATCCTATCAATGTACAGTTTAATAATAGCACTATAGGAGTAACAGGCTTATTCTGGCAAGCGACACAACCGGTATCAATAGCAAGCATGCCAAGCACTCCAGTTACAGGAGACTTTTGGCAAGCGACACAACCGGTATCAATAGCAAGCATGCC